>ENA-ORBV01002002-ORBV01002002.1-microbial-mat-metagenome-genome-assembly--contig:-NODE-2002-length-44020-cov-8.593724_pt1 | contig 44020 bp, 44 predicted proteins | sample MGYA00237777_ERZ505514 | MGnify/ENA primary metagenome ERZ505514 (study PRJEB26160, sample SAMN06269048) | microbial mat metagenome | isolation source: Oligotrophic lake microbial mat | place... | reverse complement strand
AATGAGGCCGCAGCGAAAAGCCGCGGATAACTGACAAGGTGAGCGGAGCAATCACTGGCCGCTTTGCGCTTCAATGAGGCCGCAGCGAAAAGCCGCGGATAACCGAGTGCGTTCACTTCGTTGGATTGCGTATGCATGGGCTTCAATGAGGCCGCAGCGAAAAGCCGCGGATAACGGGGAGCCGTCTTTCTTTCGCCCGAGCACGCTCTCGCTTCAATGAGGCCGCAGCGAAAAGCCGCGGATAACGCAACAAATTTTCGACAAGGTGTCAACGCATCTGCTGCTTCAATGAGGCCGCAGCGAAAAGCCGCGGATAACCGGCAAGCAAACGACGCACGCACCGGCCGCGAGCATGCTTCAATGAGGCCGCAGCGAAAAGCCGCGGATAACCGCGGCCGATGTGCTCGACTTCTACCGGGCCGACTGGCTTCAATGAGGCCGCAGCGAAAAGCCGCGGATAACAGCACGTCCGGATAGGTACCACAGTCGCACCGTTCCAGATTGTATCGCGAGCGCTCCGTCGATTCACGCGCCCCGGATGAGACAAAGCGCCAGACCTTGGGCGGCCCTCCGAATTTCTCCCGAATTGTCAAAGAGCTGCGTAGCGCGAGCGCTCCATGCGCGGAGCACCACCACCGCACCGCTCGCGCCGAAGCGGCGAACTTCAGACCACGATTGGCTCCCGCTCTATCGCGCTAAACGTCTTGCCAAGACTCACCACCCGGGGTTTCACGTCCTCGGCCAGCCCGACGTCGAGCAGAACCACATGGTCGTCTTTATGATGAATGATCTCGTCGATGGTGGCAATCAGCTGCGCATGGCGACGGCGGCTCAGGCGGCACTGGAATACCGACAACTGCAGCCATTCGCCGTAGCCGTGCATCAGCTTGAAAATCTTGCGCCAGCGTTTCGGGTCGCCGATATCGTAGGCAACGATGTAGAGTCGTTCGTCCATGAGTCACCGGGTCACGAAGTTGGGATAGTCCTCCAGCTCGCCGAGCAGGAACCGGCCAAGCAGGCGCGCCTGAATCTCCAGCAATCGCCGATAGCTTACCCGGTAGCCGAAGAGCGGATGCGTGACTTCGTGGCCCAGGCGCCGCTCGAACGCACCAATAAAGCGGCGCCGTCCGTCGGCGTCGAGCGCCACACTGCCTGCCGCGGACACGAAATCGCTCGGTTTGATCTCGCCGTTGTTGATGACCTGGATCACGGTCGAATCCGCGATCAGCGGCCTGAAGGGCTCCATCATGTCCAGCGCCAGCGCCGGGCGGCCGTAGCGCGGCTGGTGATAAAAACCCCGATACGGATCGAACCCGACCGCGGACAACGCCACTGTCCAGGTGCGCGCAAGCAGGCTATAGGAAAAAGACAACATCGCGTTCACCGGATCGGTCGGCGGCCGGCGATTGCGTTTCGAAAAATCGAACGGCAGTTCGTCCCGGCCGGCATCGCCCGAGCGCAGCACGTTGCGAAAAGAACCAAAGTACCGGGCGGCCGCGTTGCCCTCGAAGCCCAGCAACTCCGGGAGATTTTTCGCGCGCCGTGCCTGGTCGATGTCGAAACGAAAGCTGTCCAGCATCGCCTCCGGCGCCTCCCCGTCCTTCCAGTTGCGACGCAGGAGCGTGCGGCTGTTCTGGATCTTGGCCACCACCAACCCGCGCGCGAGGCGCAGGCACAGGGGCGGATCGAAGCTCGCCTTGTATTGCGCCGTGCGAAGCTCCACATTCTTGTGCCCAGTGCCGACCGTGTGTCCGATGAACCAGCCACCAAAGCTGTGCCAGGAAATCGGGATCTCGCGCGCCATCAATTCGTGCAGGCAGGGCGTGGTCACGTAGATGTTGCCCATCAGCACGAGTTGCGAGACCTCGGCGAGCCTCGCGCTGCGGACCTTCTTGTCCTCCACGTGGATTTCGAGCGTGTCGCCGCTTTTCGAGACCTTCGCACTATGGGCCTGCACGTAGACGGGCAGCGATTCGTCCCGCTGCACCGCGAGCGGCCGAGGCGGCGTTGCGGCGAATTTGAGGAAATTCACTTCATCGGGCAGACAGATGCCGACGAGCGAACAGCGCGGGCACTTCGGGCTGTCGATGAGTGGCGCCGGGGTCTGCCCGCCCGCCGCGATCAACCGCAGTCCGTCTATGGCGTTGCGCGCCAGGCTGACTAGCTCTTCGTCGAACGGCACCTGCACGCGCTCGCGGCTTTCCGCAAAATACAGCACGCCTTCAGTGCACTCGTAGCCGTGCTCTCGCAGGACCATTGCCTGGACGCACAACTGCACGCGCTCGGGATCGTAAGCGCCTTTGGAAACGTGCGGGCGCTTGCCGCGCTTGTAATCAACCGGAACGACCGCGCCGCCCTCGCCTTCGATCAGGTCCATCTTCGCGATCAGGCCGAGCCGGTTGCTGGAGAGCGTGATCGAGCGCGCGTGAATACGCGTGTCCTCTTCGATCTCGTCCGCGGGCGGAAGTTTGCCACCCGGCTTGTCCGCGCGGCGGTGCGCGTGGCGCCCCTCGACGGTGTCCGCCGATTCCGCCCACTCGCCCTGCACCCATTCCAGGTAAGCCAGGCGCGGGCAATACTGGTATTCGTTGACCATGCGCGCGGGGAGCAGCGGCAAGTCCTGCGCCAGCTCGGGGAAGGGTAAGGGCAGTTCCGGCTGGGTCGGTTCCGTTTCGGACATGGGTTCCCCCGTCGGAGCGAATTATTCCATTTCTAATTCATTAGTGATTTAACGATCCAATCCCACGCAACGATAGACTGAACGCGTGGCTGATCGTATTCGAGAGTGAGAAGGCCGATTTCAAGTTGGTCTTCCAGCGCCTCAATGGAATCAAACGCCTTGTTGTGAAAGAACTTCTCGCGCAATTCGTCCCAGATGTGTTCGACCGGGTTGAGTTCCGGGGCGTACGGGGGCAGGCTGAGGAGCTTCATATTGTTTGGCGGTTTCAGGGCAGCGCTGGCATGCCAGCCCGCGCCGTCGAGCACCATGATGATCCGGCACTTGGGGTGGCGCTGCCCCACCTCGTCGAGAAAGATCTGCATGCAGTCCGTATTGACGTGCGGCAGGATGAGCGAATCGAACTCGCCGCTGATCACATCGACCGCACCGTAGGCATAGGTGTACTCGTGGGTCAGCATAGCCCGGCACAACGGACGCATCGGCAGTGGCGCCCAGCAGCGGCGCACGTCATTGATCCGTCCAAAGCGCGCCTCGTCCTGGAACATCAGCTTGACCGGGTGCGGCCCTACCCAGGCGGCGATGGTTTGGGCTAAGGTTTCTGGGAGTTTTTTTTCCACGCCTCCTGCGCCACCGGATCGCTCTGGGGATGGCGCTTGTCGGGCGCCAGCTTGCGCCATCCGTGGCGGTGCAACAGGTTATAGACCGAGGACAGCGCCATGCCGCGGCCCAGCGCGGTCTCCAATTCGACTTTGATCTGTGGCACCACCAAAATGCCGCCGGTGCGGGCGCGCTCCAGAAACGGTTCCAGCACCTCGCGCTCGCGTGCCACGCTCATATTTTCGCGCCGACGCCCACCGGGGCGCTGACGCTGACCGTCCCCCACCGTCTCTCCAGCCAGGAACCGGTTGCGCAACTGACACGTCCACACGACCGAACGCCCGATCGCGCGCGCGGTTTCTTCCAGGCTCAATCCGTACGCCAACGGCAACACCACCGCCTGAGCCTGACGTAATTCCTCGATCGTCTTGGCGCGAAAGATCATCTCCTGCGCCATTTCCAATACCTCAGCACCCCGTGCCGGCCTCGCCATCGCACACCTCTCAGTGTCGTCACGAAGCCATTATTATTACACTAATGATGTGTAAATGGAATTACTCGCCCGCTTGGCGAAGCGCTGCTTGGATCAATGCCTCGGAGAGGTGATACCCCGATGCCTTGAGACCTTGCAACAGCGGCCTGATCGCGGGGATCAACCCATGCGATCGGGCAAGTATGAGCACACCGAGCGTCCCGATCGTCTTGAGGTGGAGCATCGCCGCGACCGCGCGGCCGCGCTTGTCGTCAATCAGGACTCCGTACCCCAGCGTCGCGGCAAGAGAAATTGCGTTTCATCGTAGACTATGCGAGGAACAATGGCCTTCTCAAACACTTGCGCGAGAAGCTCGATCTTATGGAGCCGTCCGAGCGCGATCAGTGGCCCCGCGTCCGCGACGACGATTTCAGCCAAACTCGGCGAGCTCCCGCTGAAGGTCCTCCGGCGAGTAACGCACGACGGCAATCTTCAGCGTGGCGAGCCGGTCGATGAACTCGCCAATGGAATGGCCGGCGATCCTTGCAGCCTTGCCAAGGCTGACAACTTCGTCCTCATAAAGACGGACCGCGACCGCAACGTGCACGTCTTCCTTCGCGAGGCGTTCATCGTAGGGTATGGTCAAGAACAAAGGACGCCCATCTTTCGTCACGATCGCCATATGCCCGCTCTCCGCCTCATTGATCAGCGTCGCGGGACTGTTGATGAGTTGCTCTACCGAGATCGCACCCATGGAACCTCCACGAAGCGTGGATATGACAGGAGAATGCTAGCACAGCGTGGTTCCTAAACTCGCCTCGGCAGCAGTCCGCCATTGAATGCTTTGGGGGCGTTCGCCGCTGTTTTTCGGCGATGACCGTACAACACAGGCGTTCAAAACTCGTACCCCATTGCCACCCAGTAGCGCCAGTCCTCCATCGCCTCGCGGGTCTCGGGGGCCGTCTTCGACGCCTCCAATTGAGACAGCGGCACGCCGAGCTTGCGGCCGGCAAACTCGATCCGCACGAACATCTCGCGCATGCAGTCGTCGGCCTCCGCCATCGCGACGACCTCAACGTCCTCGCCTTTCTTCAGCGGGGAGATCGTGCGTGAAGAAATGCAGCGCGCCTTGAACGGAAACTGGAGCTTTTCTTCGAGGTAGTAATACCAGCTCATCGCGCGCTCGGTCTCGTTGTAGGCGTCGACGACAATCTCGTCGGTAATGCGGTCTTCGCGGGTGCGGTTGGGTTTTGGTTTAGGCATCGGGGGCGGGGACGAAGAGGCCGAGGCCGAAGTGGCAACCGAAGCCGAGCGTGATCGGGCCGCGCACCGCTTGCCTGAAACGTATTTCGATGAGGCGACCGGTGGTATCCGGCTGCACAAGGCCGCGCTTGCGGCGGAAGCGATGGAAATGCAGCGCACGCAATGCATGCCCGCCAAATTGAATAGAAGAGATCTCCCGAATTTCAACAATCTCGGGCAACGCTGAACTGCGTTCGCGCCACTCTCGCCGAAGCTGATCGAGGATCGCTTTGTGCAGCGCCTCCTGCGTACGCATCTGTGGCTTCTTAAGGTGCCATGGGTGGAGGTACGGTGTAACACTCCGCCAGACGGCGGACTCGCGCATAAGCGAAGTCACGTTGTCGAATAGTGATGCGCTGCCCATGCTTTCCAGCATAAGGCGCAATGGCACGGCTTCGTCGCGCTTGAGCTGATTAAGAGCCGTCAGTACACGCACAGCGTCCGTGCTCAATCCGCCAGGAGCGTGCACGAGAACGTGCTCGATTTCGCCGTGTTCGTTTGGATCCGACAGCCAGAAGGCGTGCGCGTGACGATTGTGCTCGCCGAGGTCGTGTCCGGAAAGCATAGCGGGCAGAGCGTCGGGGCCGAGCAGACGCTTGGCACGGCCCATTGCGGCGGCGCGCAGCGCCTCGCCAACGCGTACCGCGTCTTCGATGCGGGGGAGAGGTTTACCGAAGAGTATGAAGCGCGCAGTGGTGATGGTTGTTTTCGGCTTTATGATCGGCGGCTTGCGAAGGACGTTGGGCGCGGTGGTCTTGAGCGCGTGCAGCGGTCGACGATAGCTTACGGTCCGCGCACAAGGCGGCGCACTCCAGCCAGCGGCTTGGAGTTCCCCGGTTTCCACACCAATAGCCCTCAACCAATCGTTCGGAAGCGTAACGCCGAGCTTCTTTTTGTCGCCCTTTAGATTGGCAGGCCCATTTCCTTGGGCATCGAGCTCGATTCCGGCGGCTTCAAGCTTTCCTGAACGGAATATGCGGTAAGTCTCCGGCGTGTTCGGCGCCATCAGACGCACGATCTCGCCCGTCACCTCTCCTGTTTCAGTGTCCACCGATTCCGCGGTGGGTACGCAGTTGAAGTCCACTGGCGCTGACGCTCGGCGGGCATCTACCCAGGACTCGGCGCGACCGAGGTAGCCCAAATTCTCAAGCAGGGCGTCGAGCATTTCGGTTTGCGGTGTATCCAGTGCTAGCTCCGGCCAGACAATGACGACAGGATCGTCATGCGCGACCCGCGCGAAGGCATCGAACACCAGTGTGCGCTTGTCGCGTTTGCCGGGCATGTAGTGCCGCGAATGGGCGTGAATCGCAGACTCCGGTAAGCGGAATGAAGGTGGTTCGGCTTCGGCAAGACGCGCCAGAAGTTCATGCAGGCGCTCGCGTGGAAAGCGCACAGAATCGAGCTTGCGATGCCACACCGCGATCAGCGCGCGCGTGATGCGCCAGAGATCCGGAGGCCAGGCCACGTCCGCCTCGTTGACGTGCCGACCCCAGGGTGTGGCGTGGTAGCGCCCAGCCGGGAAGGTGAAAGCGATGGCGAGCATGGGTCTCTAGCCCACCGCTTCCGCATCGTCAGTTGTCGTGGTCTTCTCCTTTTTAGATTTAGCAGTGGGTTCCCATTTCACCGTGGTCGCACGGTTCTCAGGCTTTTCAGACCACTGTTTTTCGCTTGCGACCGTGGCGATCAAATCAGGGAGCGCGCTTTCCAAGTCCGACAACGTCGGCACGACGAAGCTTGCCGGACGCTTGACGACGATACCCGGATCATCCTTGACTTCAAGGTCGCAGGCCGTGCGCAAGCGCAGCCCCGAATTCAGCAGTGACTGAATCTTGAACAGCGCCAGCGTAATCAGCAGCTTCGATACGGCCTCGCCGAGTCCGAAAGCGCGAATCTGAGCGAGGTCGAGATTGAAGTAGGCGACGATTCGGGGCGAGGTGAACTCCGAGCGAGCGAATGGGACATTCCCGAAGCCCCGGGCCGTATCGCCTGAGGGATTGACGCGATCGTTCTTGACGCCGCCGCTTTGCGCCTCCCTCACGTTCTCCGCTTCAATGAACGAGGAAAGCACCCGCGGAAGCCGCAGGCGGCCTCCCGCCAATTCGGACTTAGCAAGGAAAACGCCGTGGATCAGTGCGTTGGCATCAAGCTTCAGCAGCGTGGCCGCGAGCTTCTTGATGTCGACCGGCCCCTCCTCCATGCCGGTCAGATCCGTCTTCAGCATGTCAAATACCTTTTTGTCCTTGCCTTCCAATATGTAGGGCGAGTTGATGCGATGCGCTTCCAGAACAGTGTTGGTCAGAGGCTGGCCGTTTTTATCTTGCACTTTCACCAGCGGCAGCCCCTTGAGCGGCGCGACCCAGTCATCAGAAACCTTGTCCCAGCAGACGGTTTCCAACCGGTTAGCCATGCTCTGGGCCGATTCCACCAGCAGCATCCGCTCTCCGCTCGGCCCTTCGTAGGTGGCGTGTCCCAGATTGGGAAAGCCGGTGGGCTGGAAGCGTGTGCCCTGAAGCGGTTGCAGATGGACTTCCAAGAGCAAGCGCGGGGCGGCGGTAAGGGCATCGAAGTTCAGTGGCATGGGTGCGGCTCCTTTAGGAAATCAATTCGGTGGTTGGTTCGGATTGGTCTTTTGCTTCGAGCCTCAGCGACTGAATCAGCAGCCTGGTTTCGTCGCGAGTCAGAGGAATACAAAGCGCGGCGAGCCAGCGCGGGCCATCCACACCGATGACCCGTGGCGGAAAGCGCCCCGGAAGCTTCACGCCGAAGCTGCGCAGGCGCTGCCAGGCGAGCTTCACCGCAGTTTCCACGTCATCGGCCGCAAGGCGGGCCGGCATTTCGTCTGGCAAACGTACGAGTCGGTCTTCCGGTAGCCAGTCGAGCTTCAGTTCGTGCAACAGCCTTTCCGAGGTGAAGAAGATCTTCAACAGCGCGAACGCGGGGGGTAGAACCGGCTCGTGGCTGCTGTGTGGTGCGTCGATCCTGTGTAAATCCACACATGCTAGTCCCGCGAGCAGTTCGGCGATACGCGTGTCATTGGTCGTGCCCGCGAGAAAGTCCGCGATGTCGTCGCAGGTGGCGCCGGCGGTGCTGGCCAGCGCTTCGCCTTCCGCGTTGTTATTCGCGGCTTCCAGGCGGCGGCGGTGGAGTAGCGCACCGAGATTTTCGGTCAGCGGGCCTGCTCCCCATACGGCGAGAGAGGATGTGGGTTCCCACTTGCGGTCACCTTCCGCGTTCAGCGGTTCGGTTATCTTGGCCAGATGCGTCCGAGCGTGTAGGAGGCTGCGTCCGTTGCCATCCACGATTCGCAGTCCGGCGAGTGCCATCGCGATTCTGAACTCGGCTGAATCGATCGCGCGTTCCCCACCGGCCTTGATCGCCCACGCCTGCGAGAGTCGGGGAACAGGAGCGCGAACGGCCTCTTGCGATTTGGCGCTGAGGCTCAAAGCCGCCTCGATACGGCCAACGTGGCGAAGTACATTCTGCAAGGCGGCACGGCTGGAATGCTGCGTCAGCGCAAACAGTGCCGTATCGAGTTGCCGCGCAGCGGAGCGGAAGGCGTTAGGTGCGTTCTCGTCACGCGCGTAGCGTTGGACGGAGGCCAGCCAGTTGCGGCGTTCAAGCTCACTGATGAGGTCGGCATCGGGGTTACGTTGAACTTTGATGCGGTTCAGTGGGGTAGCAAGAAAGGCCTTGCCAGATCGCATCAGGAATCCATACCGCTGAAAACTGTCTATGCCGCGGTCTACGCCGAGGCCTGCGACCGCTCTGGCGAAATCCAGGCCGTCGCGCGTGGGTTTACCGTTCAGGGCGGCGCGTCCTTCGCTCAACAGGCAACGTAGCTCGTCGATGCTGAACGGCGTGGACCACAGCGGCATCCAGATTTCCCCGCGTGCGTCCTCGTCGTCAACGGCGCTGGCGGAACCTGCTGTGCCCGCACGGCTCCGCACCGTGAAAGGCGCGGCAAGGATCGCAGGGTCGCCCGACTCCAGTTTGCGTGCAGTGGAAGCGCTGAACAGGACGGCACCTTCCAGCATCAGCACAAAGTCCCAGGTATTGATGCGGGCTTCGCCCTCGAAGGCCGAGGTCGCATTGGGACCACCTGCTGCGCCGGGGGAGAATTGACCAATCGCGCGATCTGCAAGGGTCGTGGTCCGTCGACCAAAGAGTGCGGAGTCCAGGCTTTCTCCTGCGTCGCCCTTGGGAAATCCAGACGAAACATCGATTAGTTCAGCGAGTCGCTGCATGAAGTTGTTGGTGAAATCCAGTCGACCGTCGTTGCCCCCAGTGCCGAGCAGCGGCGGATAGCGAGGATCGTCTCCAGAGAGGATCACCGCCGCGTCCATCCAGCGAAGCAAGGCTTCCGGGGCCGTGTTGCGCAGTGATTGGAGAAAGTCGGCTTTCTGCTCCTGCTTGGGGCTCTCCTTCAGCCCAAAACCGGCGACAACCTGTCGTGCTGCAGATATCGCCTGCCGGTAAGGGGCGAACCGACCGGCAGTGGAATTGTCGAGTGCGCTGATGCCGTCCGTGTTGTCCTTTGGATAGAATCCACTGCCCCCATTCCACGGCGCAACCAACGGCGTCGGCCGGTAGCACTCCAGAAAGAAATTGCGTAGTTCGACATCCGTCAGTCGAGTGCACAACACAAATGCGTCGTTGCGCCAAAATCCGGTTGCATCCGGGTCGCCGCCGACTTCAGCGCCGGCCTCGGCGACCAGTCGCAGCACCGCCAGGCCTTTCAGATACGAAGCAAGCGGAGTGGGCGTACAGCCGGGCAAAGATATTTCAGCCGCCATGGGATACCTCCTGTTCCATGCGCGTGGCACGCCAGTCGGCAATGCGCACCAGCGCTTCCAGCCAAGCGAGACGGAACGGACCATAGGTTTTCAGCAGACGCTGCGTGCGCGTAGTCCAGGACGGGCCTTGCGGTCCTTCGCCCAACCGCATCAGATCGAGGTGCAGGGCCGTCGCGGGCAGGGTTTCGCCGTCTTCGAACCTGACTTGTGGTAGCAGGTCGCCGTCCCAGACGCCACGGGCAAACAGGCGCAGGTCCGGCGGTTCGGATTCTTTGGGCAGCGCACGCAGGGACAGGCGGACCTTGCCATGGTGCGCGGCGATCAGGTAGGCGATCAGGTCCGCATCCGGTTCGCCGTCGTGCTGCGCGAGCCAGGCGAGGGCAGACGCGAGTTCGTGGCGAAAGTGCCTGCGTGGCTGTCTTTCGTCAGCGACCTGATAAACCACCCGGCCCTTGTAATTGCCGCCGGATTTGGCCCACAGTCCCTCGCCCAACGGTTGCTGGCTGCCCTTCTCGTGGGCATTTTTCAACATCGACTGAAAGGCTTCGTGTGCCTTGCCTACATCGTGCCAACGCGCGGCACGGATCACGGCGAGTGCGTCGGCGACTGCGAGCGACTCGCAGAGTTTTCGCGCCGCGCCCTCCACATCCGCCAGATGGCGAGGCAGCGTAACCGCGCGGGTCAGCAGGCTGCGGTGCTCGTCGTCGATGGCTTCGACGGTGAGTGCTTCGGTATCGATGAGGGTCCGGACCGGAACTGCAGCGGTCGATTCTGGCGAAAGCCCGCGTTCCGCCGTGTAGCCACCGACGCCGGCGCGAAGCATCAGCGTCATGCCGGGGCGCAGGCGTGGTTTGTTGAGATTGGGAACGGCCGCCCATTTGCGTGCGAGCGTGTCCCATTGGTACACCTCGCCATTCTTCAGGCGGCCGAGCAGTCTGCCCGCCGCGCTTAGTCCGGCGCGGCATAGTTCGTCCTGACTGGCCGGTGGTTGGTGTTTGGGCTGTTCCACGTCGGCCCATTCGCGCCAGAACAGCAGCACGTCCGCATCGTCGGCATCGCGGACGTACTGGGCGATGTCCACGTCGAAGCCGGAAAGATCGGCTTCGGTGCTGAACAGGTCGAGAAAGTCCTTCCGCCGTAGCACCGGATGCAAGGGCGCTTTGGCTGTGACATGCGGGAGAGCGCCGGGTGAAGCGCTCGCCAGCGTCAGCAGCAACCGCCGTGCATCGTCGAGCTCGCCCGGCTCATAGGGCTTTGGTTCGGCCACGTCGATCCAGAACACCTGCGCATCGCCGGAGTCGTTGAATTCTCCGTAGCGATTGCAGCGGCCGAAGCGCTGCACCATAGAAGCATAAGGCGCCAGTTCGGTGAAGAGCACACGGGCGGAAAGATCGACGCCGGCTTCGACTGCTTGCGTCGCGACGATGATGCGGCCGGGTCCGTCAGGGTCAGCACGAACCGACAGTTTCCCGTTCAGAGTGGCTCGTTCCCGTGAGCGAAAGCGGGAGTGCACGAGCAGACATTCGGGGGCTTGGGCTTCGATGCGAGGAGCGGCGGTTTGAGCTTTCTTCTTGCCTTTAGCCGGCGCAAGCGCCAGTCGCGCCGCAATTTCGTCAAGCAAGCCCTGGGCGCGTTCCACTGTGTTGAGAATCGCCAGCGTTGTGGTTCCGGGGCGGTGGGAATCGACGACCAGCCGAGCAAGTTCCGCAAGATAACTTGCGGTCGCAGATTTCCCGTCGCCGTTCAAGGCAACACCGCACCGGATTAAAGGCTTGATCGAATCGCGCCGGTCGCGAATAACCTTGGATGCCTTTTCCTCATCACTCAGATTCAGCGAGACAAGCGTTTCAGGATCACAGTCGACTGTCTTCATCCACGCCCGGTTGAGCGTGGCCGACACCCACAGGCTGCGACTATTGTGGGCGCAAATCAGTTCGCGTCGAAACGCCTCTAACTGCGCGCTGGTAACCAAACCCGGACCCATCAACTGCACTTCGTCGAATACCCAAAACGCGTCGTTGTGCAGCCACGCAAAATGTATCGGCCATTGATAGCGGCTCATGCCGTAGCCGCGCATCAGCGCCCGCGAAAGAAGCATGTCCTGGGTCCCGATCATGATCGCGTCTTCTTCCGGATAGTCGGCCCAGGTTGCCTTTTTCGCGTCCTCGGAGCCACCCATCAAGAGGTGCACCGAGACCTTGCCCTCTCCCGGTGTGCCTGAAATCCCGAGGTTCTCCAGCCATCGACAGGCGTTTCGCTCTGTCTGCTCGACCAGCACCCGCATCGGCAGGCAGTACACGAGCCGCCGCGGTGTCCCTGCGTCCGGGCCGGCCTCGCGTCCTCCCTCGCGCCAGCCGCGCTTCCACAGCCAGGCCAGCGCGACCGCAGCGGTTTTCCCCATGCCGGTTGGAACGTCCAGTAGCTCAGGCCATGGCTTTTCCGCAAGGCGGCACTGATACGGGAACGGCTTCAGCCCGTCTGGCGGTTCCTCGGTACGCGTCGCACGCCTGAAGAAGTCTGTGTAGCTCATTGCTGATTCCTGTCTGACGGTATGGACGATCCACATGGCTGCGCGAGCGGCTGCGGCTTGCCCCGCACGGCAAAGCGCATGAGCTCCGCGAGCCGTACCGCGCGAAGCCGCGTACCGCCCGCAAGACGGGCTCTAGAAAGCAGCCCGCGCGCTGACGACAGGTTAGGCGAACGGACGCGCTGCGGTCTGGCGTTCTGGTATTCAAGCGGCTTCGCCTCCCTCCATCGACGGAGATGCGAGCGCGGCGCCTGCGGTGCCCTTGTCGTCCGTTCCACCGGCTCGATCGATTCGATCTCCACTTCTTCCGGCGCCGCCTTGAGGTCGCGCAGCCGGCGCGCGGAGACAAGCACGCGCGATTCGAGCGCATATGCTTCGCGCCTTGCCAACACCCCTCGTTCGTGACTACAATTCATAATGTAGTCACCTATGGAGAAACCCATGGAGATTTCTGTTCGCGAGCTGAAAAGCCGCCTGTCCGAATACCTGCGCAAAGCGGCTGCCGGCGAGGAAGTGCTGGTCACGTCGCGCGGCAAGGCCGTTGCGCGCCTGCTTCCTCCGGGCAGAAGACGGCAGGCGGTGCCGTCGGCAGAGGGGGAAGCCATCGCGTTGCTGCAAAGCCAGCCCTGGGTCCGTCCCGGAAAGACCGGCAGGCAGCGCGTCGGTCTTGCAAAACCGGTCAAGCTCAAGCCCGGAACAAAATCGCTGTCGGAAACCGTCATTGAGATGCGCGATTGATTCTCTATCTGGACACTTCGGCGCTGGTGAAGCTGTACGTGGATGAAGCGCATTCGGCGTTCATTCGCGGCGCGGCCTCCCGCGCCTCCGTGAGAGTGTCTCACGACATCGCCTACGTCGAGTGCTGCGCGGCCTTTGCCAGAAGGCGCAGGGACGGCAGCCTTGCCTCCGGCGATCACGCCCGTTGCCGCCGGCAACTCGACCGCGATTGGGAGCGATTCAGCGTCGTCGCGGTTACGGCGGACTTGATTCGCCGGGCGGCAACGCTTGTCGAAGACCATGCGTTGCGCGCTTACGACGGCGTTCACCTGGCTGCGGCCGAGGCGGCCGCCAGCGTCGTGAAGAGGCGCACCGAGTTCAGGTTTGCGGCGTTCGATACCAGGCTCCTTGAGGTGGCGCGAAGCAACAGACTTGCGCTCTTGACGCCGGATTGAAATCCGAAGGACTTGCGCTCGAGATTCGAGCGAGGAGACGGCCTTGTTGCAGGCATCGACCGCCAGGATTTCGGTCATGCGACGAATCCCTTCCTTTTGCCAGTTTCCGTGGAGATTGCCACGCCGGACTATCGTTTCACGATAGTGCGCTCAATGCCGCCTCGATCCTGTTCTTTCGATTCCCTCACCCCCCGCCCCTCTCCCGGAGGGAGAGGGGCGAACCCGGGAAAGCGCCCGGTGATCTTCCGGGAACAACAGCAGTAATAGATGGTGCCGACCTCTCGGTTCCTCTTATCGCGCGGCAGTTCCCAGGATCAAGATATGCCGGCTTAAGCCCTCCGCGCAATCGTGATCACTTTTTCCGGGATCCGGCGGCAATGCCTTCCAGCCGTTGCATGAAGTTGCGCTTGGCCTTGTGCTGCTGTCGCAGGGTGTCGAGATACGGCGCGATGTCGGTGGCTTTGCCGGTGCGGGCCAAGAGGTCTCGAATGCGACGCACGAGGTCGGCGGCGCGGTCGTAGGCCTGGTTGTTGGTCATGCGCACGATCGGTTCGATCTGCGCCTGATAAATGGCGATGGCATCCGCGGGACTTTGTTCTTCGAGCGCCTTGGCGATCTGGAGCCAGAGGTGACTCGGACAACCTTTGGATCGGGCTTCCGTGAGGGCGGCGCGCGGATCGCTTTCCCAAAGGAGGATCTCGATCAACACTGAAGGACCGGACGGAATCAAGGAGAAGACCTGCCGGGATCGCGATGCGCGAGGTTCGGGCTTGCGGAGAGCGGCGAGGGCTTTTTCGCGCATTGTTTCCCAGCCCTTTGCCCTGTCGGCAGCGGCCTTCAGAGCCTGGTAGTTGTGCAAGCCCGGCTGTTCGACAAATCGCGACCAGCGCAAGGCGATGGCGTCGTCGTGGCGTTTGCGGCGGTGATACTCGGCGACGAGGAAGTCGTCGAGCGGGAAGTTGAGTTGGCCCTTGAAGGCATCGCGGCCCGCTTCCGCCCATTTCAACGCCTCGTCGTGCCGTTTCGCTTTCGACAGGAGTTCGGCGATCCTGAGGTAGGCATGCGGCTCCGAAAGATCGCGCTGGTGCACGTCGACGAGCGCATCGACGTCGATGTTCGCCAGAGTTTTCATGATCCCGGTGATCTGATGGCGCCAGTCGTCGCAGGGATCGTCCTCCTGGCCAGGCCCGAGCGGCGGGACTTTCTTCCATGCCGTTTCGGCGAGTTTGCGGTAGGCGGCGAATCCGTCCTTGCCGAGCGCCCGGCGGTATTGCTCCAATTCGAAAAACCCGAAGCCGTCGGCAAGCTGCAGCTCGAAGAGATTTTTCGCGAGTTGGGCAGCGGCGACAGGGGTCTTGCCTGCAGCACTTCGATGGACAACGACGATGTCTTGCAGGATTTCGCCGAGCAGGCCGTCGGAGTCGTCACTGTTTTCCAGGATCTTCAGCCCGCGTTTCATTGCATCTGCGGACAGCTCCAGGGCTGCCTTCGCGTCCCCTTTCAGCACTTCGCGCAGCATTTCGGAAATCGGTCGCGCCCCCGCGGCGAATCTGGGCATTTCGTGGTAGCCCACGAAGTCGCGGGAAGCAAAGGCCCGGCGGATCGTCTCGCCGATCGCAGCGGGTGCGGACATGCCCTGCCGCTGCGCGGCGAGCAGCAGCGTTGCCGCGAGATCGTCGTCGTCGATCGCCCGTTCGAGGAGCATCTCCACCAGAGCTTGTTTGTCGCTGGCTTCCAGGAACCGGCGGATGGCATCGATTTCAGACGACGTCTGCGTGTCGCTGTTGCCGGCAGCGGCGAGCCACGCCAGTCCCGTCGCGACCAGATGCTTGCAGAATTCGCCGTCCTCGCCCATCGGGCAGGTGCAGTCCCAATCGAGCCGGCCGCCTTCCGGCCACAGCTTCGCGGTGTAGATGTTGGTGCCGACAACGCGGGCGCTGATGCGGCCATTGTGGGACACCAGCCGCTCCACCGCGCCGCTGCGGAAGTAACCGACCCCGCGGGCGAACGAGCGGTCACCGGCCAGTTCCTCGAGCGCCGGCTCGGTGATCAGATCGGCGAGCGTTTTTGCTTTCGGCATGGTGTTCACGGGTTATGTTGTTTTGTTCTCGCGCGGCACGCGTCGAAGTTTGCCACGCCGGACTCTCATCGCGCGATAGTCGAGATCAGCCCTGCTCCTTCGGCAGGCAACACTTTTTGTACTTCATCCCGCTGCGCAGGCGTTCGACCATTGCGTCGCTGTGCGCCGCGCAGCGGTGGATGACGTTGTGCGGTACGCGATCCTCGTCGCGGATCAGCAACTCGACGAGTTGGTCCGGAGAGAGGCCGGCGAGCGTGTCGTCGGCATAGGCGGGAAGGGTTGCGTGGTCGTTGCCGGTGATCGTCATGGATGATGGCGTCAGCGTTTGCGGTAGAAGGTCAGCGCACGTGCCAGGCGGTCGGCGACGGTCTGGCACAGCGATTCGGGTGCCACGACTTCCACGTCCGGCCCGTACTTGAGGATGTCCATGACCAGTTCCCGGTCGTCGCGGTAGGGAATGCGCAGCTCATAGCGGCCGTCGGTCAGGAACTGGCCGATCTGTTCGGGATGCCAGCGCTCGTCGGCCACCCAGCGGGCACGCTCGGGGCTGAAGCGCAGCACCGCCGTCTTGTTGGCCTTGCCGGCGAAGATGCCGTAGCTGCTGGCGTAGTGCTCGTTCAGTTCTTCTTCGGAACGGGTGTCCGCCGCTTCTTCGAGTTCGGCGGCGTTTTGCACCCGGTCCATCGCGAAGCTGCGCAGGCCTTTCCGGGAGTGGCACCACCCGTCCAGGTACCAGTTGTCGCGGTAATGCACCAGGCGTTGTGGGGAGACGATCCGTTCGGTGACCTCGTCACGGTTGCGGCCGTGATAGGTCATGCGCAGTTTCTTGCGCTGCAACGTGGCGCCGGCGAGGACATGGAACCATTCCCCGGTGGGGCGGGCCGTCATGCCGAGCACGCGGATGCGCCGGGCGGCCTCGCCCAGTCCCAGGCGCTTGTGTTCGAGGAGTTCGGCGATGCGCCGGGTGAGGGGCGCGAGATGCTCGCCGAGCAGCCCCGGCTCGAGATTCTCCAGCAAGCGGTCAAAGACGATCAGTGCCTGCAGCTCTTTGGCGTTGAACCAGAGGCCGGGGAGTTCATAGACGCCGCCGTCGGCATCCCGCTGGTAGAAGTAACCCTGCAGCTCTTCGTGCCATTCGATCGGCGCATTGAGCTGATCCTTGAGCAGCCGGATCAGGCGATAGACCGTCGGCTCGGAACACGGGGCGAGCCGCTCCCTGAGATCCGCGCGCGAAATCGGCGTGCGCCGGTCGCGCAGGATCTTGTGCAGTTCGTAGATGCGGTCGAACTTGTCCACCGAACCCCTCCCAGGGCGCGACAAGGAGCCCGAGCATACTCCGGGGCTTGGGGGTTGGGGAGGGGCGAAGGTGGAGGCTTTATGTTCTCGTCATCGGTCGGAGTTCTGCCGGCAGGCCGGTTTTACAAGTTGCCTTCTGCCGAGGTGTCGCGGGATCAAGGCGAATCCCCTTTCTGCTGATCGGAAGCGTAAGGCACATCGGGCGCCCCTGCCGGTTGCAGCGCTGGCGTGGCATCGGCTCGCCGACCAGGCAGAAGAGCGCGGAACTCGCCATTCGTGCGCATTTCCTCGAATCGCCGCACCACGTCCGCCATGCCTTGGACAGCTTGCATCTTTTCCCGCAGGCTCAGGGAACGGAAATAGACAAGCTGCGAAATATTGTGTGCTTCCCATGCCGCCCCCTGCAGGTCGGTTCGCATCCGATCATTGATCATTTCCAAGACTCCTTTGCAACAGCCGCAGTTGACGAATGTCCTCCAGATCCTTGGCGCGTCCCGCCGTTTCTTTCATACGAATCAGCTGGCGAATTTCATGGCCCAACCATTATGGCCGCAGAGCGCCATAAAACAAAACGGGCGACCAATTGGTCGCCCGTTCGTACTTCTTCTCCCTCTCCGCCTCCCTCGGGGAGAAGGGCAAGGGAACACTCACATGCACCCGGAGGGGTGTGAAGCAGCGCAGAGGGTCCGGGTGAGGTAGAGGGTGGGTTATTTACTTATTCTTCCACTCCGGTTTTCTCTTCTGTGCAAACGCATCGATGCCTTCGCCCACATCGTCCGCCATCATGTTGCAGGCCATGACTTCCGCAGCATACTCATAGGCGGCTTCCATGCCCATTTCCATCTGCTTGTAGAACATTTTCTTGCCGGTGGTCACGGCGACTTGGGACTTGGCGAGGATGGCATCGGCCAGGGCCTTGACCTCGGCATCGAGTTTATCGGGCGGCGCGACACGATTCACCAGGCCGCGGGTCTTTGCCGTGGCGGCGTCGATGAAGTCGCCGGTCAGCAGCATTTCCATCGCTTCCTTGCGCGAAACGTTGCGGCCCAGCGAAACGCTGGGTGTCGAGCAGAACAGGCCGACATTGATGCCGGAGACGGCGAACTTCGCATTGTCCGAGGCGACGGCGAGGTCGCACTGCGCGACCAATTGGCAGCCCGCCGCGGTCGCGATGCCATGCACCCGCGCGATTACCGGCTGCGGCATCCGGTTGATGGTCATCATCACGCCGCTGCACTGTGCGAACAATTTGTCGTAATACGCCTTCTTCGGTGTGGCGCGCATCTGCTTCAGGTCGTGGCCGGCGCAGAACGCCGTGCCCGATCCGGCGATGACCACGACGCGCACCGACAGATCGTTGCTGATCGCGGTGAGCGTAGCCTGCAGCTCGGTGAGCAGTTCTTCCGAAAGCGCGTTGTACTGCTTTGGCCGGTTGAGCGTGACGGTGGCAATGCCGCCTTCGTCATGGCGCAACAGGATCGGGGCTTCGCTGGATTGCAATACGGCGGACATGGGAATTCTCCTGACTTTCTGGAGAGGGAATTATAGGCGCCGCGGGCGGGGGTTTCCAGACGCGGCGTTTTCCAGGCGCCCGGCTCAAACCTGAAGGGGGATGGGATCGACCTTGCCGGTGCTGCTGTGCCCGAGGTAGCGGGCCATGGCGTCCGCGGGCAGCGGCCGGCTAAACAGGAAACCCTGGATTTCCTCGCAGCCGCAAGCCTGCAGGAATTCGAGCTGCTCCACGGTTTCCACCCCTTCGGCGACGATCTCGAGCTTCATGTTGTGGGCCATGGCGATGATGCTTCGCGTGATCGCGATGTCGTCGCTGTTGTCGGGCAGGTCGCGGATGAACGAGCGGTCGATTTTGACGCAATCGATGGGGAAGCGCTTGAGGTAAGCGAGCGACGAGTAGCCGGTGCCGAAGTCGTCGATGGCAATGCGCACCCCGGTGCCATGAAGCGCAGTGAGCAGGTTGATCGCCTGCTCCGCATCCTGCATGACCATGCTTTCGGTGATCTCCAGTTCCAGGTTCTGCGCGGGAAAGCCGGTGTGGTCGAGGATGTCCGCGACCCGCCGCGCGAGTTCGTCGTCGAAAAGCTGGCGTGCCGAAAGATTAACCGCCACCCGCAGGTCGCGATGTCCGGCCTCGCGCATCGCCTGGGCCTGCCGGCATGCCTCCTCCATCACCCAGTCGCCGATCGGCACGATCAATCCCGTTTCCTCCGCGATGGCGATGAAGTCCCCGGGGCCGAGGAGGCCGCGTTCCGGGTGGTTCCAGCGGATCAGCGCTTCCATGCCGGCGATGGTGCGCGTGGACAGCCGGATCTTGGGCTGGAAGTGCAGCGTGAACTCCTGGCGGTCGAGCGCGCCGCGCAGCGCCGACTCGATTTCCATGCGCTGGCGCGAATGCACGTTCATTTCCGGGGCGAAGTAACGGTAGCCGTTCTTGCCGCCTTCCTTGGCACGGTACATTGCCAGGTCGCTGCTTTTGAGCAGGGTTTGCAGGTCGGTGCCGTCGCCGGGATAGGTGCTGATGCCGATGCTGGCGGTGACCAGAAACTCCTGGTCCTCGATGACCAGGGGCCGCGACGCGACTTCCAGGATCTTGTCGGCAACGGCGGTCACCGCTTCCATGTTGGCGGCGTCTTGCATCAGGATGATAAACTCGTCGCCGCCGAGCCGGGCGATGATGTCGCTGTCGCGCAGGCACGCGCGCAGCCGGGTCGCCATCTGTTTGAGCAACTGGTCGCCGGCCTGGTGGCCGATGGTGTCGTTGATGTATTTGAAGCGGTCCAGGTCCACCAGCATCAGCGCGCAGCTCAATCCATGGTGCTGGCTGGCGGCAACGGCGTGGTCGAACTCCCGCTGGAAATGCGCGCGGTTGGGGATTCCGGTCAGCTCGTCGTGGTAGGCGAGGTATTCGATGTGCTCTTCGGCGCGCCGGCGTTCGGTGATGTCGCGGATGATCATGCTGGCGCAGAGCTGGCCCGTGCGGTCCTTGAAGGTCGCCGTCGACAATTCCACCGGCACCTGGCTGCCATCCTTGCGTAGCAGGCGGAACTCGCCGCGGGCCGACCCGTTGCGCGCGAGTTCGTCCATCAGAGCCTGCACCCGGGTGTCGGCTGCGTCGAAAATCCGTTCGCGCCCGAGCTTGCGCAATTCGCCTTCGCTGTACTCGAGCATGCGGCAGGCCTCGCTGTTGGCCGCGAGGATGGAGCCGTCCGGTTGCAGGACCAGGATCGCGTCGATGCTGTTGCGGAACAGCGAGTGGTAGCGCGCCTCGCTTTCCCTGAGCGAGTCGACCAGCGCCGAGTCGGGCGCCGATTCGCCGCCGCGGCGCAGTTCGCGCAACAGAAGCCAGACGACCAGGACGGTTGCGAGGACCAGATAAATCAGCGTCACGGTAGCGGCCGATTTTTTTTCCCGCCACCCGGCAAGAGCCTCGTCTTCGCTGATGCCCGCCTGGACCATCAGGGGCGCGCCGGAAACCGGCCGCAGGTTGTAGATGCGCGAGACTCCGTCCACCGGGCTGGCTGCGCGCAGCGTGCGGCTTGGGGCGCCTGCGTTCAGGTCATTGAGCGTGATGCTGTTGCCGGTGGGCATGCCGAGCCACTTGGGGGCATCCGGCACGCGCGCGATCAGTTCGCCGTTGGCATGCAGCAGCTCCACTGCGCCGTCGCGGCCACTATCGAGATCGCGGTACAGGCTTTGCAGTGCCTGCGCGTCAAGGGCCGCGACGATTACGCCGGCGAAGCTGCCGTCGGCTGCGGACAGGCGCCGGCTCGCGGCGAGGAACCATTCGCCGCTTTCGGTGTTGACGCCGGGCCGGCCGATGTACAGGCCCCCAGTGCGATTGCGGTGCCAGTTGAAATACTCGCGGTCGGAGAAATCGCCCGACATGATCGCCGCGGATTCGATGTCGTGGGTTTTTGCGCCGCGGGAGTCGACGATGAACAGCCCGCGCGCCACGGGCAAGTAGGCCACCTTGCTGCGCAACAGCGCCTGCATCTGCGGATTGCGGCGGTCGCGCAGTGCCGGTTCGCGGGCCCACAGGTCGCCGATGCCCGCCAGCACCAGGTTGACCGCCTGCAGGCTGCGCGCCGTGCGCTCCTCCGCCAGTTCCGCCTGCACCTGCGCCCTGCTTTCTGCCTCGCGCAGTCCGGCTTCGTGCGTTTCAGCGAGCGAGAGCCAGGTCACCGTGGAGAATACGGCCACCAGGAGGACGGCAAGGCCCGGGATCAGCAAGGACAGCAGGCGGGCCCGATTCTGCGGTGCCCTTTGGGTGGAGCTTGGCGGCGGTGTCATGGAAGTTTCAGCCCGGAGTGTATCGCGGCCGGGACATTCCTAGAACATCGGCTTCCTGCCCGCCTTCTGGTAGCGGGCCACGCCGGCCATGATCTCCCCGCGCGCATGCTCCGGCCCGAACCAGCCGGCGACTTTGACCCACTTGCCCGGCTCGAGATCCTTGTAGTGCTCGAAAAAATGCTGGATCTGCATCAGGCGTTCGGGCTGCAGGTCCTCAGGCTTGCTCCAGTGTTTGTAGATCGGCAGGACCTTGTCCACCGGCACCGCCAGCAGCTTGGCGTCGCCGCCTGCCTCGTCGTCCATTTTCAGCATGCCCAGGGGCCGGCAGCGGATCACGGCGCCGGTCTCCTTGTCGACTTCGTACTTGATCGGGTCGGCGTTCATGGGGATTTCCACGATGACGTTGAAGTCGTCGGGCAGGTGGCTACCGGAGGTCACGCGGTCCAGATTCATGGCGGGCACGCAGGCAGTGGCAGATGGCGGCCACTTTACACGGACGCCATACCCGCGGCGACCGCTCCGGGGTAAACTCGCCGCGTGCCCCAGTCGACGGAGACCAGGCGACGGAGATGCGTCGACGGACACACTGGCAGCCGTGGAGCATCGGGGTTATCGATCCGGCGGCGCCTCTGAAGTCACGCTTTGTAAGACCACTCTTTGTAAGACATAAGGGCAGGGCAGATGGAAGAAAAACAAACCAATACCGCATTCGCTAACGAGCAACTGCGCCGAAGATCGCTGGTCACCGCGGTCAAGCAGCGGGACGCGCGCGAGGCGGCGAAACTGCTGATGGGCGAATCGCCCAACGTCGCCGGGCAGATCTTGCTGGAGATGAATCCGGGACGGACCACCGACATCCTCGAGCGCCTGTCGGAAGACTACGTTGCCCGGGTCCTGTCGGCGGTGCCGGCCGAGTACGCCCGCCAATGGGCGCGCAACCAGGCTTATGCCGACGGCTGCGTTGGCCGCATGATGGATCCCGCGATCGCAGTGTTCCCGCCGCATATCACTGTCGGCCAGACCATCGAACGCCTGCGCGGCCTGATCAAGGCCGCATTCGTCACCTACGGATTCGTCACCGACGAGACGGGCAGGCTGCTGGGCCTGATTACCATGCGCGACCTGCTGTTCGCGAGCCACGAGCGAGCGCTCGGCGACGTCATGCTTAAGGATCCTTTCTGCCTCGGCGCCGAGACCAAGCTTTCGGACGCGATGAAGTCGGTGCTGAACCGCCACTACCCGGTCTATCCGGTGTGCGACGAGCATGGTTGCCTGGCCGGCATGGTGCGGGGGCAAACCCTGTTCGAGGAACAGACCCTGGAGATCAGTGCCCAGGCCGGAACCATGGTCGGTGTCGAGGAAGAGCGCCTGACAACGCCATGGCCGCGCAGCCTGAAACTGCGCCATCCGTGGCTGCAGGTCAATTTGCTGACCGCCTTTCTCGCCGCGGCTGTGGTCGGTGCCTTCCAGGAAACTCTGGACCAGTTGGTGATCCTGGCCCTGTTCCTTCCCGTGCTGGCGGGGCAGAGCGGCAATACCGGATGTCAGGCGCTCGCCGTCACATTGCGCGGCCTCACGCTAGGCGAAGTCCGCGCGGGACGCGAGCGCGTTCTGGTGATCAAGGAAGCATCGCTGGGCCTGCTCAACGGCGCCCTGGTGGGGCTGGTTGCCGCCGGCGGCATGTATTACGTCGCATCGGCGCAGAACAACCCGGCTGCGCTGATGCTCAGTGTCGCCGTGCTGCTCGCCATGATCGGCAGTTGCGTGGTGAGCGGCATTTCCGGCGCGATGATCCCGCTGACCCTCAAGCGCCTGGGTGCCGATCCGGCCACGGCTTCGAGCATTTTCCTGACCACCGCGACCGACGTGGCGAGCATGGGCCTGTTCCTGGGCCTCGCCACCATTCTTGTCCTGAAATGACCGAGAGTTTTACCTGCGGCCACGCGTCGTCGCCGAACTGGCGCGATGCGGCGGCGCAGTGCCTGCAGCAGGCCGGCCGCGGCCCGGCGGGCGCCAACCTCGGGTTCCTGTATCTCACCGACAACTTTGCCGGCGACGTTGCCGGGATTCTTGACCATTTCCGCACCTATACCGGCATCCTGCACTGGACCGGCACCCTGGGCATGGGCGTGTTCGCGACCGGCCGCGAATACTACGACGAGCCCGCGATCGCGATCATGCTCTGCGCATTCGAGGAAGACAGCTTCCGCGTGTTCTCCGGCGTGCGCACGCCGCAGGACCTCGAACGCCAGTCGCTGCATTTTGACGGGGTGCCCGCCAACTTCGCCATCGTGCACGCAGATCCGGGCAATACCCAACTGGGGCGGCTGATCGGTGATCTCGCCGGCATCGTGGAAAGCGGCTTTCTCGCGGGCGGGGTGACCAGTTCCCGTCGCGAGGTGCTGCAGATCGCGGACGGTGTTGCCAAGGGCGGCTTGTCCGGTGTCCTGTTCTCGGATGAAGTGGTGATCTCGACGCGGCTCTCGCAGGGCTGTTCTCCGATCGGCCCGCGGCACACCATCACCGGCAGCCAGCGGAACGTGCTGATCTCGCTCGACGGCCGCGCCGCGCTCGACGTGTTCAGGGAAGACCTCGGCGAAACGGCGTCGCGCGATCTGGCGCAGCTCGGCGGCAGCATTTTCGCCGGCCTGCCGATCCCCGGTTCGGATACCGGCGACTACATCGTGCGCAACCTCATCGGCATCGATCCGGTGCACAAGCTGGTCGCCATCGGCGACATCCCGCGTACGGGCGCCGAGATCATGTTCTGCCGGCGCGACGAAGCCACCGCGACCGAGGACATGGCGCGCATGCTCGACAGCATCGGCAGCGGCCTCTATCGCCGGCCGCGCGGCGGCGTCTATTATTCCTGTGTCGGTCGCGGCCCCAACCTGTTCGGCGACGATTCCGAGGAAGTCAGCATGATCCATGCGGCCCTCGGCGATTTTCCGCTGGTCGGATTCTTCTGCAACGGCGAGATCTCGCATAACCGGCTTTATGGGTATACGGGAGTACTGACGTTGTTCCTTTGAAAGGCAGGGGCTAGGGACTAGGGGTGGAAAAATCATAAAGAAGAAATTCCCTTATCCTTGCGTAAAACCCGAGCCGCCCTTCAAAAAACTACATTTTCCTGGCCCCTAGCCCCTCACCCTAGCCAAACACCCACTCCCGAATTCCTCCGCGCCGTCGCCGCGTTCCGCGGGTACGCGTTTCCCGAACGCCTGCAGGCGTGGGAAGAACGCTTCGTATTCGGCCTGCCCGACATCGAGCATGTCTTCGAGACCGCGGTCGTGGGAGAGCCCGCGCTTGCGGCCCCGCGTGCGCCTCAGGGCCAGAGCTTCGAACCGGCCCGGTACCACCCGCAGACCACGACCATCGACCTGTTCGCGGCTGGCGCGGTGCAGATCGCGGACCAGGTCAGAAACCGCGCGCAGTCGCCGCTCACCATCGCCCGCCTGATCCTCGACCGTATCGAGGCCAACCGGCACCTGAATGCCTTCATCACGGTCGACCGCGACCTGGTGATGCAGGAGGCCGAACTGCTGGAAGACCGCGCACGGCGCGGTGAAGACCTCGGCCCGCTGGCCGGAGTTCCGGTGGGGGTGAAGGACCTGATGCCAGTGCGCGGCTATCCGCTCACGGCGGGCACGAAGGCATTCGACGCGATGGTGCAGAACCACGATGCGCCGGTAGTGGCACGCCTGCGAGCAGCGGGCGCGCTCATCGTCGGCACTACCAACCTGCATGAGCTGGCGTTCGGCATCAACAGCGCCAATCCGCATTTCGGCCACGTGCAGAACTCGCGCTACCCGGGATATATCCCGGGCGGCTCCAGCGGCGGATCGGCGTCCGCCGTTGCGGCGGGGCTTGCCGCAATCGGCGTCGGTTCCTGCACCGGCGGTTCGATCCGCCAGCCCGCTGCCTGCCACGGGATCGTCGGCTTCAAGCCGACCTACGACGCGGTGCCGCGCGATGACGTCGTGCCGCTCGCCTGGTCGCTGGACCACATCGGCCCGATCACGCGCTCGGTGGAGGATGCCGCGCTTGCTTTCGAAGTGATGGCGGGCCTGCCGGAGCATTCGACCCTGCCGGCGGAGGCATCGATGCCGCCGCGGATCATGAAGCCGCGCAAGTTCTTTTACGAGATGCTGGACGAGGAAGTCCGCACCGCTGTCGAAGGCGCGCTGGCAAGGCTGCAGCAGGCCGGCGCCAGGTTCGGCGAAGTGGACGTGCCCGGCATCGAACTGGCGCCCGGCATCCAACTGATCACCATCAACAGCGAAGCCAGCCAGGCCAATGGCGAACTTCTGCGCACCCGCGGCGATCGGATGGGTGAGGACGTGCGGGTGCGGCTGGAGATCGGCCAGTTCTACCTCGCGGTCGATTACATCAAGGCGCAACAACTGCGTGCCAAAGTGCGCCAGTCGATGATTTCGTCATTCGGCATGGCCGACGTGATGATCATTCCGGCGATGCCGGTGCTGCCGCCGAAGGCCGGTACCACCATGGTCGAGCTGGAAGGCAGGAAGATGCACGTGGCGCCGGCGCTGACGCGATTCACCTCGCCGATCAACTTCTGCGGCTTTCCCGCGTTATCCATGCCGTGCGGCAAGTCCGCGTCGGGATTGCCGGTTAACATCCAGGTTGTCGGGCGCCCCGGCGCCGATGCCATGGTGCTGGCGGCGGCGCAGTGGTGCGAGCGGGTTCTGGCTGGAAAATAAAAAAGGATACTGATGAAGAAAGCACTTGCAGGGTTCATTCTTGCGGTGGCCTGCCTGCCCGGCGTGCTGCCGGCGCATGCGGGGCCCCGGGAGGAATGCATGGCGGCTGGGGCGACGATGCCCTGCCTCGACGCGCGGCTGAAAGAAGCGAACAAGAAGCTCAACGGGACACTCAAGGCCGCGCAAGAGCGCCTGGAGCAGATGCAGGCGAAGGGCGGCCGCCCGATGATGGGTGCATTCGTCGACAGCCAGCGCAAGTTCAACGCCTATCGCGACGCGCAATGCTCGTGGCAGAGCGTGCGCGCAGCGCCGGGCGAGAGCACGGCGGAGTACGTCAGGGAATGCCAGCTCGTCGAAACGCTGGCGCGGGAAGTGCAACTGGCCGCATTCGCCAGCGGCGCGGAGCACGAAGCGGTTGTTGTGGCGGCCACTCCTGAAGCGGCGCCCACCGTGGCGGAAGTTGCGGCAGTGCAATCCGCGCCGCCTGCCGCCGACAGTCCCTCGCCGGCTGCCGTCGATCCGGCTCCGCCGCAAGCCTCGCCGCCCGCATCCGCGCAAGACTCTCAGGGCAGTCGCAACACGGAATGGCGCCTGCTTAGCTGGGTGGTGGGCGGGCAGCAAAAACCACTTCTCCAGGATTCCACGATCCTGATCGCTTTCGACCCTTCCGGAAAAGTCGCCGGCTTCACTTCGTTGAACCGGTTCAACGGTACCTACAGCTTCGATGCCGACGGCCGCCTGAAGTGGCCGCCCGCAGGTTTTACCGTATCGCGCATGGCGGGACCGCCGGCGCTGCTGGCCCAGGAGCGCGCCTTCCTTGAATCCCTGCGGCGCACGTCGCGCTACAAGGTCGAAGACCAGCAGTTGATACTGGAGAGCGCGAATTCCTCTGTGGTGCTGGCGTTCACACGGTAGCTGCGAGGACGCAACGACGACAAAACAATAACAGGGGGAGAGAAAAAATGACGGCAACCCTGAAGCTCGAGGGCCGCGAGATGGCGAAGGGCCTGCGCTTTCCGGAAGGCCCGATCGCGATGGGTGACGGTTCCGTGCTGCTGGTGGAGATCGAGCGGGGCACCCTGAGCCGTGTCGATGCGAAAGGAAAGGTGGAAGTCGTCGCGCAAACCGGTGGCGGCCCCAACGGCGCCGCGATGGGCCCCGACGGCAAATGCTACATCTGCAATAACGGCGGTTTCCTCTGGCACAGGGAGCCCGACGGCTATATGCGGCCGGCGGGACGCGCCGACAATTATTCGGGCGGACGCATCGAGCGCGTGGATCTGGCCACCGGAAAAGTCGAGGTGCTCTACACCGAATGCGAAGGGGTGCCGCTCAAGGGACCCAATGATATTGTTTTCGATGGCAGGCGCGGCTTCTGGTTTACCGACCTCGGCAAGGTCTACGGCCGGCAGATGGACCGCGGCGCGCTTTACTACGCCCGCACTGACGGCAGCCTCATCAGGGAAGCGGCATTTCCCATCATCACGCCGAACGGCATCGGCCTCTCGCCGGACGGCAGTACGCTGTACTTCGCGGAGACCGAGACCAGCCGCCTGTGGTCGTACCGGATTACCGGCGAGGGCGAACTGGAGAAACAGCCGTGGCCGTCGCCGCATGGCGGCAAGCTGGTGGCCGGCCTGCCGGGCTACCAGCGCTTCGACTCGATGGCGGTGGAGGAAAACGGCAACGTCTGCGTAGCCACGTTGATGCGCGGTGGCGTGAGCGTCATTTCGCCGGGCGGCGAATGGCTGGAGTTCCACGAGGCGCCCGAGCCTTACTGCACCAACATCTGTTTCGGCGGTCCAGGCATGCGCAAGGCGTACATCACTCTGTCCGGCTACGGCACACTGCTCGAAGTCGACTGGCCCCGGCCGGGCCTTCGCCTTCACGGTCAGAAATAGTAGAAACCTTAAGGCCTTCACCACAGACTAAGGGCTCACCCCTACGGGTGCATAGGAGTGTGCCCTTGTCTGTGGTGAAATGGTTTGGACCTTCCAGTTTCTACCTATAATGAGCGAAGCGTCGTAAGGAGGAGGCAGGCCATGGAGCACACATTCAAATTCTCGGTGAGCCATGCCGAGACCAGCGAGTTCAGGGACGACGGCCTGCGTCCGTTCTTCCAGTACCGCGACCTCGGCATCCGCGATGCGACCAACGGCGCAGCGGTCGCGCATGTGATCCGAGCGAAGCCCGGCAAGCATGCCGAACCCTCGCTGCACCATCACGAAGTCGGCTTCCAGATGGTGTACGTGCTCAAGGGCTGGGTGAAATTTCACTACGACGGCGTCGGCGAAGTCGAGCTCCAGGCCGGCTCCTGCGTGCACCAGCCGCCAGGAATTAAACATATCGAGATTGATCACAGTGACGATTTGGAGTTGTTGGAAATAGTACTGCCGGCAGAGTTTGAGACGGTGACCTACGAGAAGCCGTGAATGCGTGCCCCCTCCGGGGATACCGGGCTGCGCCCATGAATGTCGTGAATATCGTGAATGTCGTAAGGTTCAGGCCCGAAGAACTTACGCTTCGCGCTTTTAGCCGTCGAATTCCTGACCCGCATCGCCCACGGATCGACTATGAGGCCGGCTTTCTGAACTTGACCAACTGCCCGCAAGTTAGCGGAACAGGACACTAAGCGTGCAATCCGCCGAGTCGCTCTCGCTACGCACCATCGCCTCCCGGCTCACGCCAGGAGTGGACCTGCGCGACGCGATAGAGCGGCTGGCGCACGAACACCATGTCGAGGCCGGCTGTGTGATCAGCGCCGTCGGCAGCCTGCGCTCGGCGACGCTGCGGCTGGCGGGCGCCGACGCGAGTTCGAAGTTCAACGGCCCGTTCGAGATCGTCTCCCTGTCTGGAACGATTTCCCCCGATGGTCCACACCTGCACATTTCGATTGCGGGCGCGGACGGCAGGACAGTCGGCGGCCATCTCGTCCACGGCTGCGAGGTGTACACCACCGTGGAAATCGTGATTGCCGACCTGGCCGGCGTGCGCTTCGCCCGCGCGCCCGATGCCGCCACCGGCTACAAGGAACTGAACATCGGCGGCGGCAGCCGCCACTGAAATCTGAAGGACAAGCTCACAACGCAGAGGACGCGGAGGACGCAGAGGAAAGGCGAGAGAGAAGAAACTAAATGGGTTGCGGTTTTCCGGCGGCATGCGATGCCATCGTGGAAGCTATGCTACACAGGTTGCTTAGCGATACCCCCGACCCTTCCATTGACCTTCCTCGTCCTTGTTTTCCTCTGCGTCCTCCGCGTACTCTGCGATTCGCGCTATAAAACCCAAATACTGAGGAGAAAAAATGGCAAGGCCACCCTTTAATCCCATGAAAGTCGACTGGTCCGGGGAAAACCCCGGCATGTACCTGAAGGAAACGGCGGACGGTCCTTTCGTCACGCTGATCAGCTTTTTCCGCGTCGTCACCTCGCCGCACGGCAAGGGCCACGCCGCCTTCATGCTGCTCGACCCGCATGGCGACGGCAAGGATCCAGCGAAGCCGAACGTCTGCCTGACGGACAACGAGCCGCTGGCCGACTACGTCAAAAAGGGCTTCGTCTCACACTTCGGCGCCTTCCGCGGCGTGAAGGGCCTGGCCAATGTGCAGATGATGCCGGCCTGGGATTTCGTTGCTTCGGGCGATGGCCGCACCTCCCACACCGAATGGTTCCGCAGCGCCATCGGTCAGGTGAACCTGGCCTGGAACGAGCTTTCGGCGCCGTTCATGGTGGAGCTCATGAAGGAGCAGTCGGCGACCGGCGCGCACGAAATGTTTTCGCTGTTCGTCGAGTCCTCGGCGGTGAAAGTCACGATCAACGGCAAGCCTGTTGCTGGCAAGTCCGTGCCCCGTGACTGGATCGGCCGCAAGAGCACGACGGCCTTCCTGGCTTTCTCGGAAACCTGGATTAAAGCTTAAGAACTACATCCAACGCTTCAAGTGTGCCCTTGTCTGCGTTGAGTGTTGACCTTGCATGAGGAGCCGTAGATGTGTGGAAGCTGGAGGCTCGACGAGCAGGACCTGAACACCTACAAAACTGACGGCCTGCTGAAGTCGCCGTTCAGCATCGACGACAGCCTGTTGTCGAAAATGCAGGATTCCCTCGAAAGGCTGCTGCGTGACAACGCCGACATCGCGCCTGAAACGTTGGTTTGTCCGCACATTCCCTACGGCAAGAAGCACGACGCAAAGGCGGCACAGGCGTGGCTCGACTACGCGCGTCATCCAGGCATCCTCGATCTGGTCTCGCAACTGATCGGTCCCGACATCGTCCTCTGGGGCAGCCAGGTGTTCTGCAAGCCGCCGGTCACCGGCAAGGCGATTCCCTGGCACCAGGACGGCCAGTACTGGCCGATCCGGCCGATTGCCACGTGTTCGGTATGGATGGCACTGGATGACGCGACGCCGGAGAACGGTTGCATGCGCTTCATCCCCGCTTCGCACGCCGGCGGCAGCATCTACAAACACCGGATCAATGACAGAACGGACGTCGTGCTCAACCAGGAGGTCGAGCCCTCGCAGTTTGACGAGAGCACCGGGCGCGACGATGTGCTCAGGGCTGGACAGTTCTCGCTGCACGACGTGTACCTGATCCACGGCTCGAATGCCAACCGCTCGCCGCGGCGGCGCGCTGGCTTCGTGATCCGCTACATGCCGGCGTCTTCGGTGTTCGAGAGGTCGATCGAGGACAACCACAAGCAGTCCGGCGTCACCTTCAGCATGAGCCGGCGGCCGATCTGGTTGCTGCGGGGCGAGGACCGCAGCGGCAGGAACGACTTCAGAGTCGGGCACGGCGAGGACTATGCTTTGGTACCACGGATTTCGGACGAAGACGGATCTCAACCTGAATAAAGAATCAGGTCCAGCCCTCACCGCAGAGGACGCAGAGGACGCGCGGAGGGACGCAAAGGGAAAAACCAGGAGGCGCGTGGGGTAAACGTCAGCGCTAAGCAGTAAAGTGCCGCTGAACCCGCGTGCGCGTTGGCACTAAATTACTCCAACCATAGAAGATAGGTCGTGGACTTTAAGTCGGCGTTCACGACCCGGACGCCGCGCTTTCTGCCCGAGTAGCCAGCAGGACCATCACCTCGACGGTGAAGACGACCTCGGATCGCTGATTCAGGAACTCGCTGAAGAGCGTGACCGCGCCTTGGCCAGGTTTGATCCAAAGACGTTTGTCCTTCACCGTCACTTTTGCCCGGAGGGTGTCGGCCGCGCGAACCGGGGCGCGGAATTTCAGCTTCCAGTCAAACCCTCCGAGGAACGCCCAGGTTGCTTTCGGCGTGTTGTAGATCTCGATGAGAGAGCGGTACCACAACGTGATGATGTAACCCCCGCTGGCAATGACACCGCCGAATGGTGAATGTGCCGCCGCGGCTTCGTCGATATGAAAGGGCCAAGGGTCATTGCGTCGGCTGTACTCCAACATCTCATCCTTGTCGCAGACGCACTCACTGCCCTGATGCACGGACCCGATGTCCAGGTCTTCGAAATAGACGGTCCCCATGTGCCGACTCCAGGTCAATGCGAAGCTAAACGGCGCCGAACGGCGTCCAGGTTAAGCGCCGGGTGACCGAAGCAGATGGGTGGGCCTTAAGCATGACGTCTAGCGTAAATTGAACTTTCTTATGCAGTGTATTAAAGCACCAAGGGTTCATTTCCGCCACCATGCCCCAGATTTCATGCCAATCGGAGGCATTCGGTTACCGTATGTTTCCGCTCAAGTCGCCATATTTGCCGGCATACATATATGATTACAGGCTGCGTGGATGTTCAGCATGCCAATGCAAATAATCGCTTGATGCCAGCCAGCGTCCCTGCCGGTCCGGGACAGGCTGCGTGCGGCTGGTTCTATGCGGTAGCTGCCGCCCACAGCATGACCAACCCCGAGCCCAGCATCAAAGCCTCCATCAGCAATCGAAACTGCCCGGGTTCGAGTTTGACCACGAACGGCTTGGCGATGAATGCTCCGGCCATGAGGGTCGACCCCGTGATGAGGCCCTTGTAGACAATGTCCAGGGGAAGCATGCCGAGCGTTCGGAATGTGGCGGCCTTGCTGAGATAGACCGCGAGGGAACTGGCTGCTTCAGTGGAAATGAACGCGCCCTTGACCAGACCGTAGGCGAGAAAAATCGGTGCCGTCACCGGTCCAGTGGAAACCACGATGCCCGTCACATAGCCGATCACCAGTCCCAGGGCAGCCATATGCCAAAGGTTGAGCTTGAAATTTCGCGCAGCCATCCACCGGCGAACGGGAATCATCACGATGAAGAAGATCCCGATGGCAACCTCGATTACGTATGGCGGCAACGCGACCAGCGTTCTCGCGCCCAGCGCGGCCGCTGGGGCGCCCGTCACCGAATAGGCTGCACAGGCCCGCCAGTCGACTTCGCGCCACCAGACAACAATCCGCGAGAAATTGGCCATGATCGCCGCGATGGCCATGACAGGAACGGCTTGCAAGGGGCCGAACGCAATCACGAGCACCGGCATCAGCATGATTGAGGAGCCGAAGCCGACGATGCCGCCGAGGGTGCCGGCAACCAGACCGACCGCAAGAATGACCAGGTATTCCATTCGTAAAGGGCAGCCTTCGGAGTTTGCGAATCAGTCAGCCGGATAACTTTTTCTCGATAAGCAATCCGAGCAATCGCAACTGTTCTTTCTGGATGGCCAGCAGTTCACTCCACTGGCCTTCCCTCAGCAGGTCCACTTTCTCGTGCAGCAGCATGATCTCGAGTTCCGCCTTGAGGTTCACCTCGTAATCGTGTTCGGCATTGAGGCGGTCGATCTCGGACTGCCGGTTCTGCGCCATCAGGATGATCGGCGCCTGCAGGCTGGCCAGCATCGACAGGAACAGGTTGAGCAGGATGTAGGGATAGGGATCGAAAGCCTTGTCGTAGGTGGCAAGGATGTATGAGTTCAGGACCACCCATGTAACCAGCACCGCGGCGAACAGGCCGATGAAAGTCCAGGAACCGCCGAAGGACGCCACTGCGTCCGCCGCCCGCTGGCCCGGCGTCGTCCTTTTGTCGAAGTCCTTCGCCGTGTTCCTTGCAATGTGCGTGCGATCGGCGACGTGGCGCGCAACCTTCTTGGCGCGCTCGTCCAGGGCCTCGTAGGAGGATTTCAGAAGCTTCTCTGCAACGTCGCTCGGTTTTTTCACGAGGCCTCGCAATCTGTCCGGGTGGTGCGCTGGTCCTGATGTGGTCCGCAGGGTGGCATCCATCTAATCACCGGTGCCTGGTACCTGCAAGCGGCAAACCGATGCGGAAGCGGTACGACACCCTGGCAGCTTCGCGCTATCCTTCCGGAAATCCGGAAATCCGGAAGGCAGGGTGCCTGACAGATGGCACCCCTTCATGGGGAGCGGCATGCTGAAGCGTCTGGCGAGTCTTGGAATGGCTGTCGTTCTTTGTGCCGCTATGGGTTCCCGGGCGGATTACCCCGACAAGCCGGTTCGGATGATCGTGCCATTCACGCCTGCGGGGGCAACGGACCTCCTCGCGCGTTTGGTGGGCGAGCAGCTCGGCAAGCGGCTGAGCAAGCCGGTGGTGATCGACAACCGGCCTGGCGCCGGTGCGAACGTCGGTGCCGAAATCGCCGCGCATTCCCCGGCCGACGGCTACACCCTGCTGATGGGACCAGCCTCGGTCTATGCCATTTCCGCCACGCTCTATCCGAAGCTTGGCTACGATCTCGTGAAGGATCTTGTTCCCGTTTCGCTGATCGCCAATGTGCCGCACGTTCTGCTGGTCAATAAAGATCTGGCGGCGAAGTCGGTTCCCGAACTGATTGCGCTCGCGAAGAAGCAGAACGGCGCCCTGAACATCGCATCGCAGGGCAGCGGCACCGTTTCCCATCTTGAAGCGGAACTGCTCAAGAGCATGGCTGGCGTCGACATGACCCATGTTCCTTACCGCGGCAGCGCACCCGCGCTGCTCGACCTGATGGGCGGAAGGGTGCAGGTGATGTTCGACAGCATCGCATCCGCGTTGCCTCACATCCGCGCAGGAAAGCTGCGCGCGATTGCCGTGGCCGCCGCAACGCGCTCGCCCCTGCTTCCGGATCTGCCGACGGTAGCCGAATCCCTGCCGGGCTACAGTGCGCATTCCTGGCTCGGCATCTTCGTTCCCGCGGGAACGCCGAAACCCATCGTCGATCGCCTGCAGCGCGACCTTGCTGCGGTCATCGAGGATCCGAAGGCGCGGGCCAGACTGGTCGAAGCGGGATTCGAACCGAAGAGCAGCACATCGGCGGAATTCTCCAGACTGGTTGCAGAGGAGATGGCCAAGTGGCGGCCAATCGTGAAAATATCCGGTGCTACTCCTGACTAAAGCTTCGCCTGTAACTCTTGAACCACGGAGGACGCGGAGGACGCGGAGGAAGAACGGGAACAAGGAAGATTGATATGGGAGCGCTGGTCGAAGTGAGCGTTTTGCCAAGTTTCACTGCCATTGGTCGTCTATCAAAGAGACAATCCATCCCGTCGCTTTCCTTTTTCTTGCCTTTCCTCCGCGTCCTCCGTGTCCTCCGTGGTTCAAGATCTATAGCTTTGGATTCTGTTTTTATGGTGACGAAATGACTGGACCGTTAAAGGGAATCAAAGTCCTGGATCTGACGCGGGTGCTGGCGGGGCCGCACGCGACGCAGATCCTCGCTGATCTCGGTGCCGAGGTGATCAAGGTCGAAAGGCCGGAGACCGGCGACGACACGCGGGGCTGGGGTCCGCCTTACGTGAAGGACGCGCAAGGCAACGATACGTCGGAGTCCACTTATTTTGTGGCCTGCAACCGCGGCAAGAAATCCATCACGCTCGACCTTGCCGATCCGGCCGGGCAGGAGCGCGTGCGCAAGCTGGCCGGGGAGTGCGACGTGCTGGTGGAGAACTACAAGGTCGGCGACCTTGCCCGCCACGGGCTTGACTATGAATCCCTGCAGAAGCTCCATCCGGGACTGGTTTATTGTTCGATCACCGGATTCGGCCAGACCGGGCCTTATGCGGAACGGCCCGGCTACGATCCGATCGCGCAGGCGATGTGCGGGCTGATGAGCGTGACAGGCGAGCCGGAGGACATGCCGGGCACCACGCCGCAAAGAGTCGGGGTCGCCGTTGTCGACCTGATGGCGGGGCAATATTCGGCGATCGGCATCCTGGCCGCGCTGCTGCACCGGAAACAAACCGGCGAAGGCCAGCACATCGATATCGGCCTGCTCGACGTCGGCGTGGCGTCGATGGCCAACATCGCATCGGCGTACCTCGGCGCCGGCGTGGTCTCGAAGCGCAATGGCGGCGTCCATCCTAGTGTGGTGCCCTCCCAGGTTTTCAGGTGTTCGGATGGTTACGTGATCGTCGCCGCGGCCAACGATGTGCAGTTCAGGAAGCTTTGCGCGGCGGCGGGACAACCGAAGATAGCGCAGGACGAACGCTTCTCCACCAACTCCGCTCGGGTGCGCAATCGCGCGCACTTGGCGCCGATCCTGGAAAGGCTATTCGCGCAGCGCCCGGTGGCCTACTGGAAGGACGAACTGGCGAGAGTCGGAGTTTCCTGCGGCCCGATTTACTCAATCGACCAGGTGTTCGACGATCCGCAGGTCAAGGCGCGCGGGATGGTGGTCGAGGTGCCGTATGCGCCCGCCGGCAGGCTGAAGATGGTCCGCAGCCCGATCAGGATGTCGGCCACACCGGTGGCCTGTGATCTTCCTCCGCCGCTGCTCGGCGAGCACAGCGGCCTGCGCCCATGGCGGGACACGGCAATGACGGTTGACGAAAAGGCGGATCGCTCATGAGCACCCCGGCAGGTCCCCGCTTGGGGTCAGGTCCCCGTTTGGGGTCAGGCCTGCATAATTGCATATTGGCGGGTGAACCAGGTTAATGCGCGCCGGCGCGTGCGTGTCGGTTTTATGCAATTATGCAGGCCTGACCCCAAACGCCTTGAAGCCGGCGGGGCCAGGCCTTGTTATCATCGGCGCTGATCGGCAACGGGAAGGCGGGAGCACAATGAACATCAAGGCGGGAATCCTTGCGGTATTGGCCATCGCCACCGCTCTTGCGGCATCGGGCGCGCGCGCGGCGGAACCGATCCGCATCGGCGTGGTGAACGAGATCACGGGCGTCCAGGCGCAGGCGGGGGAATTCACTCTTTACGGCATCCGGCTGGCGCTGGAGGAGATCAACAATGCCGGCGGGGTGCTGGGCAGGCAGATTGAATTGCAAGTGGAGGACAACCAGAGCACCAACCCCGGCACCGTGCTGGCCTTTTCAAAACTCGGCAGCCGCAAGGACATCGCCGGCATCATCGGGCCGATCCGCAGCACGCAGATCCAGGCGGCGTCGCCGACCATCGCCAAGGCCGGCATCCCGACCATGATCGGGGGAACCGACGCCAGCCTGACGCATGTGAACAACCGCTGGGTGTTCCGCGCGCGTCCGAACGACAGCTATTCCTCGCGCACCATCGCCGATTTCGGCGTCAACACCCTGAAGCTGAAAAACTGGGCCATCGTCCATTCCACCGACGCATTCGGTTCCGGAGGGGCGAAGGCCCTGACGGAAGCCCTCAAGGCCCAGGGCGTCACACCGGTTCTGGACCAGGGCTACACCAATAACTCGCAGGATTTCACCGCCATCGTCTTGGCGGTCAAGAAATCCGGCGCCGACGTTCTTGCTACCTATATGACCAACGAGCCCGATGTCGGCATATTCGCGCGGCAGTTGCGCCAACTCGGCTTCAGCGGCAACTGGATAGGTTCGGGTTCCATCATCGCGGTGACATCGCTGCGGCTCGCAGGGGAGGCCCTGCACGGCAGCTATTCAATTGTCGATTTCACCATCGACGCCAACGATGCCAGCCGCGCCTTCGCCAAGCGCTACCGCGCGAAGTACAACGTCGATCCCGACACCTTCGCCAGTTGGTCGTACGACGCCATGCAGGTCCTGACCATGGCAATCAGGAATGCAAACAGCACCGAGCCCGAGGCGGTTCGCAATGCGATTTTCGCGATCAAGGGTTACAAAGGGCTGGAAGGCACCTATGATTTCGACCAGAACGGCGACGGCCTCCACGGCTACAACATCGTGAAGAACAACGCCGGCAAGATCGAGTTCATGAAACGCGTCGACTTTCCAGCGCAATGACATCTTTGCTTGCGGTCCAGGACATGAAAATGAAATCGCTGCCTTGCCGTGACTGGGCCTTTCCCGGCGTTGCGCTTGCCGGACTCCTATCGCTGCTCCTGGCGGCTTGCGCCGCCCCGGCACCCGCGCCGGTTACCCCGCAGCCAAAGAAACCCGCTGCTTCAACCACCACTCAGCCCTCGCCCAAGCCCGCTCCGCCGGTCGCCCAGCCGGCTCCGAAGCCGGCCCCGCCCGCCACTCCAAAAGCGGCGGAACCCAGGCACGAGGCCCCGCCGACGAAACTCGGCGCCACGAAAATGACACCCGGGGACGTTCAGGCAATCACGGTCCATCACAACAAAGTACGCGCCGCCGTCGGCGTCGGGCCGCTGAAGTGGTCGCCGACCCTGGCGACTTATTCGCAAAAATGGGCCGACCACCTCGCTGGAAGCTCCTGCAAGATGGAGCATCGCAGCGACAGTCAGTACGGGGAAAACATCTATACCGGCACGGCGGGCCACTTCGCGGCCGTGGATGCCGCCAAAGCCTGGGAGTCGGAGAAAAAACTCTACTCCGGCGGGGTGCTCAAGCAATCCAACTGGAAACCGGCGGGCCATTACACGCAGATGGTCTGGCGCGACACCCGCATGCTCGGCTGCGGGGAAGCGGTCTGCAACAAGATGCTTATCGTGGTGTGCAACTACGACCCGACGGGGAACTATATCGGCCGCAAGCCTTACTAGGAATTACAAGACCAGCACTCACCGCAGAGGACGCGGAGGACGCCGAGGGAAACAGAATAAATGCGCAAAACTGACCCCCGCCGATGGTTACCCCTTCTGGTTTTTCTGCCAGTGATTGATTTTTCCTCTGCGTTTTTTCCTCTGCGCCCTTCGCGTCCTCTGCGGTGAGCATTTCTCTTAGGAACAATTAGCCCATGCTCATCAACTGCGTCGCCTATGAAGGCGGCAAAAAGCTCGCCGACATCCAGCCCAGCGAGATCCATGACTTCGTCAACCGGCCGGAGTGTTTCGTCTGGGTGGCGATGTTCGAGCCCTCGCACGAGGAGCTCGACGCGATGCAGAAACAGTTCGACCTGCCCGAGCTGGCGGTCGAAGACGCCCGCAACGGCCATCAGCGGCCGAAGATCTAGGAGTATGGCGATGCGCTGTTCGCCGTCCTGCAGATCGTCGAGTCGGTGGGCAAGGACCTCAACGTTGGAGAAGTCGACGTATTCGTCGGCCGCAACTACGTCCTGTCGGTCCGCAGCCGCACCCAGCACGGCTTCCTCGGGGTGCGCGCCCGCAGCGAGCGGGAGCCGGAGCCAGGAAAGCGAAGTCACCAAACGCCTGGCGGGATACGCCGCGCTGGTCGCAGTGCCGACCATGATTGCCGGTGTGTACGGCATGAACTTCGAGGTGATGCCGGAACTGAATTGGGCTTTCGGCTATCCGCTTGCGGTCGGCCTCATGGTGGCGATAGATGTTTACCTTTTCTATCGCTTCCGCCAGGCCAAGTGGCTTTGATAGCCAGATCCAGACCAGCACCTACCGCAGAGGACGCGGAGGGCGCAGAGGAAACCAAAAGCGAGAGAAGTAACAGAAGTGTGAAGACAAGTTACCAACGCTGGTTGCCGCTCCTAATCCCCGACTTCATTTCCTCGTCCCTGCCTTTCCTTTGCGTCCTCTGCGTCCTCCGCGGTGAGAGCTGCCCTTGCACGAAACAAGCGAAGCGGTGCTAGGATTCAGCCGCGAGGTGTGCCGATAAAAACAAGCGGAGGAAGCGATGCTGAGTTACGACGTGGTCGAATGGGGCAAGCCGTTGCAGAAAGCCGAGAAGCCGACGCCGAAGCCGGCCGGGGCGGAAGTGCTGCTGAAGTTGAAATACAGCGGCGTCTGCCACAGCGACGTGCATATCCGCGAAGGTTATTTCAATCTGGGTGGCGGCAAGCGTTTTCACATGAGCGAGCGCGGCATGCGGCCGCCCGTCACGCTCGGCCATGAGCCCTTCGGCACTGTGATCGCCGCGGGACCGGACGCGCCGGATGCGCCGATCGGTCAGGACCGCCTTGTCTGTCCCTGGATTGGTTGCGGAAAATGCGCGCGCTGCACCGAGGGCATGGATAATCATTGCATGGCGCCGCGCTGGATCGGCATCCAGCTCGCCGGCGCTTATGCCGATCACTTGCTGGTCCCGCATCCCAAGTACCTGGTGGATGCGAGCGGCATCGACCCCGCCTGGGCGGCGACGCTGTCCTGCTCGGGGCTGACGACTTATTCGGCCGTTTCCCAGTTGAAGCCCATCCCGAAGGAGGAATGGGTTGCCGTGATCGGCGCGGGCGGCCTGGGGCTGATGGCCATCGAGATGCTCAAGGCCTGCGGACACGAGCGTATCGTGGTCGTGGACATCGACGATGCAAAACTTGCGACGGCGAAGAAGGAAGGCGCGGCCGCGACGGTGAACGGCCGCGATCCCGAGGTGGTGAAAAAGCTGCAGCAGATCGCAGGCGGCCCGCTCTATGGCGCTGTTGACCTGGTCGGCGCGGCGGATACGTCCGGCCCCGCCCTGAGCGCGCTGCGCAAGGGGGGCAAGCTGATCGTGGTCGGTCTTTACGGCGGTGAAATCCCGGTTTCGCTGGTGCTGGTGGTGCAGCGCGCCTGGCGTATCCAGGGATCGAGCGTTGGCAACGTGGCCGAGTTGAAGGAAGTCGTGGCGCTGGCGCGCGCCGGAAAGATAAATCCGATCCCGATCGAGAAGCGTCCGCTGTCCGAGGTAAGCCGCACCCTGGACCAGTTGCAGGCGGGACAGATCACCGGACGGGTCGTCGCCGAAATAACCTGAGTCAGAGCGGAGGCGCGATGACGGACAGTTGAGCCGGCTACGAAGTCAGCCGGCTACGATGTCATCAGCAGGATTTCGAATTCCATGGCGCTCAGGCTGCCGTTGCCGTCGACGTCCGCGTCGTCAAATTTTGCCGCGAGCGTGGCGTCTTCTTCCCAGACTTCATCCCGGGTGAGCATGCCGTCGGCGTTGAGGTCGGCCTTAAGCCAGACCCATTGCACTTCCTCGAACCGGTAGGTGCCCGAGGCTGCGCTGGGCGAGGCTGTGACCGAGGATCCGATCGAGAGCAGGAGGGCGCCGAGCACCGGAGCAAGAACGTACAAGGATTTACGCATAATGACCTGCTCTGATCACTTCGCAGCGTATCCGGTGCGGGCGGCTGCTGGTTTTGCGCATGTCATGTCTCCTTTATTGTTCTTCACGCAGGGAAATCAGGAAGGCGAGGATCTGCCTCAGCGTCCCTGCTTACAGTATTCGTGCCACATGGGCATTGGCAAGCCAGATCAACCAGTTAAGTTTTGGGCATGGCGACCCACCCGAGGAAAGCGTAGCCAATGAGCGTCACTGTCGCAGCGCAATAACCCTAAGTCGTTCTTAACAGGAAGAATTCAGGTGTTGCCGCGCGACGACAAGCACGCAGTCATTCTGAAAACACCAACCTTGAACCACGGAGGACACGGAGGAAAAAGGAGACCGAGGAAGAACGAGAGTGGCGCACGAAGGTCGGCAGTCCATTCGCCACTTGCAGGGATGACGATCGACTATGGGCAAAACGCGCAGAATCCCCTTTCGCGTTCTTTTGCCTTTATTCCGTGTCCTCCGTGTCCTCCGTGGTTCAAGGTGTGGGGACTTGACTTAGAGGGATGGAATGAACAACGAAGAACTCTGTTTCACACCCGCCACCGAACTGGCGCGCAGGATCCGCGACAAGGAGGTCTCGCCCGTCGAGATCACCCGTGCCGTGCTGGAGCGCGTCGAGCGGCTCAATCCGAAGCTCAACGCCATCTGCACCCTCACTGCCGAATCCGCGCTCGATGCGGCGCGCGCGGCGGAATTCGCGGTCATGCGCGGAGACCACCTGGGCCCGCTGCACGGCATTCCAGTCACGATCAAGGATCTCGCGATGACCCGTGGCGTGCGGACCATGGCGGGTTCGCATGTCTTCAGCCAACGCCTGCCGGAGATCGATCACCTGCATGTGGAACGCCTGCGTGCGGCCGGCGCCATTTCCATCGGCAAGACCACGGTTTCGGAATTCGGCTGGAGCGGTGTGAGCCGCAGCCCGCTTACGGGCATCACCCACAATCCCTGGAAACAGGGCATGAATGCGGGAGCATCCAGTGCCGGTGCCGCGGTCTGCGCGGCGGCGGGATTCGGCCCGATTCATCAAGGCTCGGATGGCGCGGGTTCGATCCGCATGCCTGCGGGATTCTGTGGCGTCTATGGCATCAAGCCCTCCCATGGCCGCGTGCCCTACTACCCGACGCCCGCGAACGGATTGATCTCGCACGTTGGTCCGATCACGCGCACGGTGGCGGACGCGGCGCTGATGCTGCAGGCCATGGCGGGACCCGACGACCGCGACATGACCAGCCTGGAAGCGCCGCCGGAAGATTTCACCGGCAAGCTCGATAGCGGCATCGCGGGTTTGCGCGTCGGCTTCAGTCCCGACCTCGGCTATCTCAAAGTCGACGCGGAAGTCGCGGGGCCGGTGAAGGCGGCGGCCCGGGTATTCGAGGAACTGGGCTGCAAGGTCGAGGAGGTCGATCCCGGCTGGGGGGATCCCACGACCATGGAGCATTGCCTGTTCGCCGTGACCATTACCGCGATGTGGGGCGACTATGTCGAACGCTGGGGCGACCGGATGGATCCGGGCCTGGTGGCCATCATCGAACACGGCCGCAGCTATAGCGCGGTGGATTACTGCAAGGCATCGGCGCAGCGACTCGCTTACTACGACAAGGTGCGCGCGTTCTTCGAGCGCTACGACCTGCTGCTCACCCCGACATTGTCCGTCGCCGCGTTTCCCGCCGAGCGCCTGATTCCCGAACACTGGGCGCAGCATCCCTGGGACTGGTTGCGCTGGGCCGGTTTCAGTTTCCCGTTCAACCTCACCTGGCTGCCCGCGGCGACTTGCCCGTGCGGATTCACGCCGGCCGGTTTGCCCGTCGGCTTGCAGATCGTCGCCGGCCGCCATCGCGACCTGCGCGTACTGCAGGCGTCGCGCGCGTTTGAAAGTGTCCGCCCCTGGGCGCAGCATCGCCCCCCCTGCTGACAGTTTCTGTGCGGCGAAGATCACCATGGATTTTTGGGAAAAAAGTGGGCGTCCCGATTGAGGGACCGCCGCCGCGCATCGCTTCCTCGCCGGACCGCGTCGGGTCAAGCAAAGGCACCGCGGTGGCATTCCGATGTTTTCTGCTATGCTTTGGCTCAACGCCGGTAAACAGTGGCGTCGGTCTGAAAGGAAGAGATGCCGCTCGGGAAGGACAAAGTCTGGCTGGAGGACATCGAATTCTCCGACAGCTGGTGCCGCTTCATTCAGGGCACCATTCCGGACATAGACGCCGCGGAGTTGCTCCTGCTTTTTCACGGCAAGCCGGACGTAAGTTTTTCGGTTGAAGAAACCGCTGCCAAGCTGAACCCAGCAATGTCCACGTCAAACGCCAAGAAATACATCAATGCGTTTGAGTCCCTTGGCCTGTTGTTTTCGGCAGGGGGTCGATTTCGCTACAACCCGGAGTCGGAACATGCTCCGCTGGTGCTCGTCCTGCAGCGGGCTTACTCGCAACGTCCCGTGACGCTTATCCGAATCATTTATGCGCTGCGCGATTCCAAGATCCAGTCGTTCGCCGACGCTTTCAGGATGAGAAAGGACTGAAATGGGTGCCGTGGACATCGTACTTTACCTGCTGGCGATCCTGACAAGCGCTGCATGCATGCTGTTGCTGTTTCGCGGCTACGCGGCAAGCGGCGTCCGGTTGCTGCTCTGGAGCGGGCTGTGCTTCGTGTTTCTGACCGTGAACAACGTGCTGCTGTTTGTCGACCTGATCGTGTTTGAAGGGTTTGACCTGAGACTCTATCGCCTGGCTGCCAGCCTGATCGCGGTGTCGCTGCTGATCTACGCTTTTCTCTGGGAGGCAGAATGATCGAATTTTTCGCCGGCGCCGTCACCATGGGGTTCGTGGTCGCAGCGGCCTTTTTCATGCGTTTCTGGTTAAAGACTTCCGACCGTTTCTTCCTCGCATTCGCCGTCGCGTTCCTTCTGTTCGCGATGAACCAACTGCTGGCGACCTGGGTTGTCGCGACCGACGAGCATTTCGCATACATCTACCTGCTGCGCGTGCTTGGATACTTGCTGATACTCAGCGCCATCTTCGAAAAGAACAGGTCGAAGAAAAAAGGCGCTGCGGGATAGTGGGGCGTCGGTTCTTCTCACCGAATGAAAGTTCGCCGATGCTGGCCGACTCAGAATTCAGGGTCATGCCGCTCTGCCCGTTCGCCGCCGGGATCATCCACCGGCGCCCTGATGCTTCGCAAACCGCAGAACCTGCGGCAGGAAAATGCGGAAATCCGATTCAAGCTCGGCGTAGTGCTGCGTTAACTCATCGGCGGAGTTCAGCAGCGGATTCTCGCGCCTGATCCGTTGGCTCATGCGATCGAGCGAGGTGTGGATCGAGGGTACATGCGCATAGGAGGCGAGCCAGTTCCATTTCGCCATATTTGGCGCCATCCGCTGAAATCTATCCGGCAGCATCGCATGCCGGCGGTCGAGGATCGCATAGATCCTGGCGGTGAATTCATCGAGCGGCTCGTCGTGGAATTCGCGCCAGTATTTCGCCAGGAAATGGTCGTAGAACATGTCGATCATGATGCCGGCGTAGCGACGACGCACGGGGCTGATTCTCGACTTGCTCTGCAGCACGACCGGATGTGCATCGGTGAAGCTGTCAATCTTCCTGTGCAGCGCGATTGCGCGTGTAATGTGCGCGCTGTAGCGCCCGTCCAGCGGTCCTTTTACAAAGTCGCCCAGCAGACTACCCAGCCAGGCCTCTTCGTTAGGCTCGGAGAGGTAGAGATGGGCGAGGTAGTTCATCAAAAGCAGGGGCTAGGGGGCTAGGGG
>ENA-ORBV01002001-ORBV01002001.1-microbial-mat-metagenome-genome-assembly--contig:-NODE-2001-length-44022-cov-9.305632_pt1 | contig 44022 bp, 67 predicted proteins | sample MGYA00237777_ERZ505514 | MGnify/ENA primary metagenome ERZ505514 (study PRJEB26160, sample SAMN06269048) | microbial mat metagenome | isolation source: Oligotrophic lake microbial mat | place... | reverse complement strand
GTTCGGAGACCGTCCCTTCATCGTCACAGAGAGAGATAATCCCAATCATGTCCAGGTCAGGACCGTCGAAGAACTCTGGCATAAAGAGAACATGATCAACATAGGACTCAGACATCTGAAGCAACTCGATCCCGAGGCGCGAGAGATGGCATGGGTGGACTGCGATTGTTTCCCGATGACGATGCGTCCGCGTGACTGGTTTGAGGAAACATGGCATGCACTTCAGCATTATGAGTTCGTTCAAATGTGGGAGTACTTAATTAATTTCGGACCACAGGGCCAGCCCGTTGGTGGAGCACAGATGTCCTTTATGGCGACCTATGCAGCAGCGGGATTTACGATTCCGAAGGCTAAGAACGTAAAGCATACTCTCGCGGGGAATTCCGGCATGGTGAGTCTCGGTCGCCCGGGGTTAGCGTGGGCCGCAAACATCTCCGCCCTTGATAAAGTCGGAGGCCTCATTGACTGGACGATTCTCGGTAGTGGTGACTGGCATATGGCGCACGGACTTGTCGGCGGGATGATTCAAGGGTCTGCGGAGGCAACGAATCTCTCTGCGTACTCGAGAAGGTTATTTGACTGGCAGGATCGCGCCGAGCGTTGGATTAAGCGTGACGTTGGGTTTGTCCCCATCACGGTCGGTCATGAGTTTCATGGGAATAAGATTGATCGGCGTTACGGCGAGAGAGGCGCAATTCTAATATCAAACGGATATGATCCCGATGTTGACATCAAATACGATAGCCAAGGATTGCTGCAGCTTGAGACATGGGAGCCGCGTCAGATTAAGTTACGTGATCAGATTAGAAATTATTTCCGTGGGCGTAATGAAGATTCGATTGACTTGAAATAGTACGGATAAACAACTAAAGGAGACATTTATGTATTTACTAAAAACAGGCGACGTTATTGCTTTACCCGTGGGACTTCGCTGTTACCATAATCAGGCCATGGAGTTGCGTGTTATTGAGGAGTCCGTGGTCGTAGTCGTGGAGAATACACGAAACGCAGAACCCATGAGTGTGACCGGAGCGGAATCACGCTTTGAGCGTTGTTATATAATTAAGGCACGAGCGTTGAATACAAATGGATCGTATCATCCCGAAGGTGCGCTTTTGACGTTTGCTCAGTTCGGTGACTTCAGACCTGAGTTCATACTTCCCCCAGAGGGCACAAAAGTACTTCGTCGCATGATAAAGACCTTTGCTAAGGATGAGGTTTAGTGCCTGCGTGGGATGTAGAGCTTAAGTAACGAGTTGCTCGTTATAACTGTCCTAAATGGGACAACCGACAAAAGGGGAAATCACATGATCAGTCTACTCGTCTCGCTTGTACTCATAGGCCTTATCGTATGGGCGATCACGACATTGGTGCCGATGCCCCCGCAAATACAAAAGATCATTCTCGTGGTCGCAGTCGTCGTTTGCGTACTCATGGTGCTACAAGCGTTCGGGCTTATGGGACACTTGCGAGGGCTTAAGTGAGCGACAAAAGGGGGTACGCGTGGGCCTACAAATAGTTTGGTACGACGCCAAACTCGACAAGATATTTCAAAGCGGACTTTTGGAGGGGTTATTCTTCGCACTCGCTTTTCGCAAAACTTGGTGGGGTGAGAACCCTCAGATTGATTTGATTGGAGTGTTATGACCTGCTATTGCAAAGATTGCGGCAAAACTTTGTGCGTTTGTGTTGCGGTAGCTGCGCAAGTGAGCGAGAGGTCGACATTCGGGCGTGACGTTATAAAAGCAATCAACTATCTCGACGGCGTTGCAGCGGTTAATCTCGCCGAGCCTAACCCCGGTGATCTTGAGCGCGTGGTGCAAGCATTTGCTAAAGCCCGTGCGGACCTGCGTGAGGCGCAAGCTGAGCTAACCAATTGCGGGGTTGAGATTGATCGCTACATGAGAGAGCGCGACGAGGCACTGGTTGAGTTGGGTCAGATGCGTGCGCAAAACGTCGAGGCGAAGGACGAAATATCTAAGTTGATATATGGCTGGCCGAAAGAGCGCGACGGGCTTAGGGCAGAGCTTAAAGAGTGTGAGATCACAATCGAAAAGCTTGATGAAGCATGCGACAATCTACTCAGCCAGCGCCGCCATCTACGCGCGGAACTCGCTGGAGCACTGTCCGAATTGAAACACGCTAATCATATGCGGGATTTTATTGAAGCAAACCGCGACCAGTTGCGACTGGATAAAGCACAAGCGCTGGAAGAGGTGGAGCGACTAAAAGAATACATCGTCGCCGATTACGAGCGCCCGGTGAAGGGGAAAAATGATGAGTGACGAAGAACAGGCAATGAATGCTATGCGCTACATTTGTGGTTTTCCTAAAGCATCTACATCTATTAAAGTCTGCGCCGTTAATTATTGGCTTGAACATTACAGCGACACGGTTTTCGTGCAAGGGCGACTGAGGCGCGTGAGGTTTACTATGGTTACGCCAGAGACATACAGCATCACAACTGAGCAAATCCATGAGGGGGAAAATGTTTCCAGCAAATGAGCTATTTGGCAATCGGCAAGCCGTGTGTCCTTATTGTAAACAAAAGAGAGAGATGGATGAGATGGGTGAGATGGATGAGATGGATGAGATGCTGCCGTCGAGTGAGTGCGAATCATGCGGCAAAACCTTCTTGATTCGCACGCGATTTATTACTGAGTACGACACGGTCGGCGACTGCGACGCTAACGGAGAGATGCCGCATCGCTTGGTTTTAACGTGGACGAACGGCGAGAGTAAGAAGTATTCGTGTAAAACCTGTCAGGCCGAATATTATAATTGGGAACTTTCAGGTAGCAAGTCCCCACGACTAAACTCGCAGGAGTATGTTTTAGTGGAGGTAAAAACAGATGAGTAAACTAAATAACGAAGGAGTAAAAATGGAAAAAGCATACGTAATCGTTCGAGCACATACTGCAGGCGTGCATGCTGGCTATCTAGAGTCACGCGTTGGCGACACTGTGATCTTGTCCGAGTCACGCCGTCTTTGGCAATGGAGCGGCGCTAGCTTGAGCCAAGTCGCTAACACCGGGCCTGCGAGCGGGACCAATAAATTCGGCGGGCCTGTGCTGCAGACTGAAATCGTAAGCCCGCAAGGTTTCGAGATTATGACCTGTCGCCCGGAAGCTATCGCAGCAATTCAGGCTGTGTTGGCATGGAAGGTTTAGTTCACGACGGCAGCGGTTCCGGTTACGGTAGAGGTTACGGTGACGGCGGCGGTTACGGTTACGGTTACGGTTACGGTCCCGGCGACGGTTACGGTTACGGTTACGGTTCCGGTTCCGGTCTCGGTTCCGGTTCCGGTTACGGTGAAGGTTACGGTTACGGCGACTCGGATGAGTGACCTAGCAAATAGCTTCCGCAAATCAGCGGTGTTTGATGAGGCCCGCGCCAAGGACGACAGCAAGCGCCGTTTAGAGGCGTTCGGCAAGAACGCGGACATATTTCAGCTACACGTCGAAGCCGCTCGTTTCGAGCACGCGTATTCACGACCGCTACTCGAGCTTGCCGCGCAGGCCATTGAGGCGCTGGAGAAGGTAAGCGCAAGCAAGGATCAATGCGTGTATAGCCACAGCGATGACTTTCGCAAGGGGTCAAATGTAGCTTTTGGCCAGAGCGCAGAGGTGGCAGACGAAACACTCGCCGAAATTCGCAGTGCGGTGGAGGGAAAAACGGATGAGTGATGCGATTTAATAGACGAATGATATTTTGCATATTCTGGATACACGAATGGGAGTTTTCGACCATGAGTTTAGAGGCCTACGCGCAACGGTTCGCTTTTTGTAAGCATTGTGGACTTATGAATTACCGCAAGGAGTACCAGGGATGAGTGACCTAGCAAATAGCTTCCGCAAAGCTGCGCTATTAAAGAATAGTGAAAGAAGCATGAACGAGGGCGAGCGGCGAGGGCAAGATCATGAACAATGGCGCCTCGCTCCACTACTCGAGCTTGCCGCGCAGGCCATTGAGGCGCTTTACCCTGTCGCTGAATGCGGGAATTGTGGTGGATGCCGAGACACTGCGCGCAAAGCCCTCGCCGAAATTCGCAGCGTGGTGGAGGGGAAGTGATGGGCGAGGACAGGGGTAGTGAAGTTAAACACGAATATCTAAAGCTAGATCGTCGACACAGACGCAATGCTTATTTCAAGCGGGCCGTCAAAACGTGGGCAAGTAAAGTGTTTTGGCGAGCATTGTACTTTACACTACTCGCTAGGCCTTACGCGAAAACAATGTGTCGACTTAGTCTTTACCAATCATTCCCTGATGGCCGCTGTTGTTGGTGCGGCAAGATGCATTGCAAGCCGCGCAAGGGTTTGGAGGGGAAAACAGATGAGTAAAGCGAGCAAAAAGCCGACGTGGGATGATTACGACGCCGCACCAATCGAGATCTTTCACGGCGAAGCGATGGAGCAATTTCACCGAGGCGCAAGATTTCCCGCGAACGAGACCTTTGTTTCAGAGATTCGCTACATGAACGGCATTGAGGTGAATAATATTCTCGCAGCGTTTAAAACCAAAATTATGAAGCACTATGGAATTTCATCAAGCCCGACGTTGAAAGTGACGCCGATTAAACCGAAAGGCTCACGTTTCGGTTCCGGCGACAGTGAAGAATGATACCAAGAATTCGAGGCCGCGCGGGAATCGCCGACGAAGGGCCAGACGAAGGAAAATGGTTCTATGAGGTTACGATCTGGAACTTCGCCGGAGAGGTTCAGATCGGGGAGCCGTTTCAATTTGGTCCCTTCGATACAGAGCCCGAAGCCTGCGCATTCGGACGCGAAAAGACGCGCGAGCTCGCTCAATTTATCGAGGTGCAAATGACAGGCGAAAAATCGAATCGTTACTTAGATATGAAAAACGGTGGAATCATGCGCCCGTGGGATGAGCAGTGAAGCAAACCAACCGCACCGGAGAGCAAATGACCCACATCACCGAGTTCGCGTAATGGCAGGCAAAGGACGCGAACCCGCACTAAGGCGCGATCAGCGAGAGGAAGTGCTCGAGCTATACATTGAGGGCAAGTACACGCAAAAGCAGCTTGCATGGATGTTTCGCGTAAAGATTGGCGTAATCGAGCGAATCGTTCGTCCCGTCCGCGCTGAAACCGACGAAGACCTAGCTCTAGTTGAGACTAAGGTCGCAGTCCCAGTGAAGGCCAATAAGGAAAGCGCACTACCTCTCCCAGCGGGAGGAAATAAAACACATACCTTCGGACCCGACCTCCCCGAAGAGAGCGAGCAATATCACCCCCCGGAGCACTAGAATATACCCTTGTCTGGCTGACTAATTCCCGTCAGACTTCAAAGATAAAACACTAAAACGAAGGAGCCACTATGGCAGTCACCCCGATCCACTCAACAATTACCGTTACTACAGCAGGAACGGAAATCCAGTGCGTGACCGACACCGACATCAAGCCTGTTTCTGTTTATTTCGAAGCCGCAAAAGCCAACGGAGGGGTCATCTACGTCGGTCTCAGTACCGTAAGCTCCACTATATATATCGCAAGTCTTTCCCCTGGAATTGGCTTCTCTCTCGGTGCGGAAATGGGTGCGGGTATTCGTGGCGGTAGTCAGGGCATTCAACTCAGTAATCTCTGGGTGGACAGTTCTGTTAACGGCGAAAAGGTCCAGATGACCTACCTCTACGCAACAGGCGGTTAATTAGTTTCTTCAAACGGCGCAGGTCCTTAATGGCGACTTGCGCTCGTTTGTGTAAAGTAAATGTCCGCTTGTACGACCTCATGCAGATACCGCTCGAGGGCCACTATGAATTCGCGCTGATCGATCTTCTTCCCGGACGGAGATCGCACAACTAGGGCAATTTCCGTATCATCGTCATTCGCTTCAACATCAAAGGTCATTTCGTCATCTTGATCGAACATATTTTCCTCGTCTTTTCGATCGCACTGCGCGGAATCTTCTTATATCCATTAATGGATTCTGTCCCTGGATCGTAGCTCAGCGCAAGAAGCAGAAATGATTCCTCTTCTTTTACGAGGAAGCCGACCGTATGCGTGAGGTCAAGTTCCGGCGTTACCTCATTAAGCGGTGTCCATTCATTTGATGACTCAGAGTCCCGCCACATTACGTGAATCACGGGAAGATTAATCATACTCGACCTGCCCATCGTTTGTTCTTTGTAAGGATCATCGGGATGAAATAGGGAATGCCATTTTTAATCACTCCGAGGCCTAGTGTAGGCTTCTTCCTCAGTCCCCGTCCGTAATCAAACGCATACTGGTCAACGTCGATAAGACACCCGGTATTCATTCCCCATATCTGCCCATCAAAGGAGGCCGAGTAAATAACTCCACCGTGACTATGTTGGTGACCGATTACGGTTTTCATGCGGTTTTGCTCCGCTGCGAGAAGTGCCGCGCATTTACCACTTACGAACTCACCGTGCTCAAAGAGTATGTCGTCGATAGTCCAGCGATCTGCCCACTTCCATCCAACAGGCGCACCATATACTTCACCCACTTCGCGCATGAACTGAGCGGGAATCCCACTTAAGTAGGCCTTCTTCCATGCTCTGTATGTATGGTTACTGGTACAGATACGCACATGGGGAAAGGCCTTGTACCAGTCCCGTAGTCGATGAGTTGCTTCTTTGAGTTCATCCCCTCCGGACTTACCGCTGGGGTTTGAGGGCCACTTTCCGACCGTATGCTGATCGACTTCGTCCCCGAGGTTCACCACGATTCTTTTTTTATCGGGGAAGAACATCTGATCTACGTGGAGAGTGAAATCCAGCGCATCGCGGTGTTCAAACGGGATCTGCAGGTCCGAGATACCGAGGACATTGGTTGTCATATACGTAAGATGTTGACAGATTTAGGGGAGAACGAAAGTCTAGTTCCCGTCGCTAACGGGGAGGGAACACGGTGCGCGAGTACGAGACAAATATGTCAATGGCTGATCTCATTGATCATCTGCATGGGAAGAAACGCGAAGTCGTTAAGCTCCGGCGTTCGCTCAACTCCATGCGAGAGGTCATGCTGGAGGACAACTCCCCTCTCGATATTGGGTTGAATAATACACTCAAGGCGCTCAAGGAGTTGCTTAAGTTGATCGAGGATAGGCTCGAGTCGCGTAGTACTTCTCACCTAGCGCGTTGATTCAGATGAACCACTGCCACTGCAGTTTATGGACTTCGTTACTGGCCCTGGCTTAGCGACGGTCTCTGGCCAACGAGCTTCGCAGATTTCAAACGCTCCGAACGTTGAAACCTTCGCAGTGTTACTCTGATTGCCACCGAAGATATTAATCTTAGCGCCCTTTTTGAGTAGGTCTTGAGCCGTGCAGTCGCCATCAGCAAAGCCTACGTGATTGCTTGAACCGCTCGAACAGTTGCCCTTGTGGTTTATGTGAACGATTGCGCCTCTGGGAATGCCGTCTTTTTTCCAATCGATATCAACGCCGTACTTAGCCCAGTTACGGGCTCCAGCGCCACTCTTTAAATGAGGTATTCCGTTGTTGTAGAGCATGACCGCGACGAAAAGACCGCACCACGCAAAGCTTGAACCTACAATAGTCTTGAAATTTGGGAGGCCCACAATTTTCCAGAAGCCCGAGAGCCAAGGGTTAAATTTACTGTCAGTTTCTTTCTTGCTGTCAAACGTCTTTGCATACTCTAACCAAATGGGATTAGTTGGTGGCTTTGGCTCGTCTCCCATCCCTTGATCAAGTCTTGCCATTGTCTGAGGACCAACTTGTCCATCCACTACTAAACCGTAACGAACCTGAAAGGCTCTTACTACGCCGTCAGTTTTGAAGCCGAAATAATTATTGTTGGTGTCGAGGTCATAACCAAACCGATTGATCTTTACCTTCATCGCCTTAACATTATCACCCGTGTCGCCTAGCTTCATCGTTTACCCCTTAAGCGCCTTCACAAGTTCCTTAACCTGTTCAACGCATTTGCGTGACTGACAAAATGTTTCGATAAGTGCATTAATATTACCCATACCTTCTTCACTCGTGCAAACCATTCCGAGGCGCTTGGCATTCCACTCAAGAACCCTTACGGTGCGTTTCGTCTCACGCGCATTAAGCCAATAAGCACAAGTTGCACCGAGCTTGCCTTTGTCGCGGCAGAATTCAATATTTCTAATACTCACTGCACAGCCTGAGGCGAAGACGAAATTAGCCGAGACGCTTAATGCCAAGCTGTATAAGATCCACCGTTGAATCATCGAAATGCTCCTCGATCAGTTTTTGCTCATGATAAGAATAACGCTGCGGGTGTTCAAGCATGTCGCGAAGTTTCGCTTCTGCATCTAGGGCAGAATTAATCTCTCCTGCCATATCAATTTGAATCCAAAGCACTGAGAGACCTACAGCGGTTTCCTGCACAGCCCACGTTATTATTCGATCAATAATAAACTGCACAACGGTTCGTACTACAGGGAGGGCGAAGACGAAGCCGAAACCGGGAATTCGCACAAGTGCGGCGAAGGCCTGCTTACCCAGGACTTGAATGAGCAGGAGTTTAATTGAATCCTTCACCGCGCACCAACTACAATTGCTTCAGTGCGACCTTAAGGACGGAGAAGATTGCGTCGTCGATTTGACCCGGAATCTTTGCAGCGAGAGCGTCGATGAAATAATCAGAATCAACTGACAACTTCATTTCGCCATCAAAGCCCTTAGAGTCATATTTCGCAACGAGAGACAACTTTCCATTACCTAGAAGAACAGCTACTTCACCTTCAGTACCGAGTTCCGACTTAATTAGCTCCATTACTTAATCCTCCGGATTATGCGTTTAACGATCTTCATGCTTTCATCGATTGCAAGGGTGATCATACATGCACCGATAAAAAGGATGCACAGTGCGGTGAGAGTGTGGATGGAAATCAAGACTAAGGTCTCGGTAATACCACTCATGTTCCGATCTTCCTCTCTACTGTAGTCACACGACTTGAGAGATCATCGATTCGTTCGGAGTGAAAACGAATATCCGACGTTAGTTTATCCGCCAGATTGTCGATCGCAGACGTAATCTTTCCAAATTGTTCCGTCATGTCCTTCTTCACCCACTGACGGTGCAGTCTCGCAGCAAGCATAAAAGCAATTGTCATTTTAATGATTTCGGACTGGAGCATATCCCCCAGCCATATAACGAATAAGTCCATCCATGGCCCTCGCAAATTAATGTACTGTGACGTCTATTATATGCGGTGACGAAGCGCATAGCGACATGAAAAATGTCCTTGCCGATGAAGTTTATTCAGTGTTTTATCGGCGTGTAACACCATTAAAGCAATCTGGGGATAAACAAAATGGCTCATGTAGACGTAAACCTCGGTGAGGTCGTGCCTGCTATCGCAGCGCAACCGCCCAAGGAGATGATTTCTGTCACGAAACTGGACGACGGACGGACTAAAGTCCGTATTAATTCCTCGTCTGTATCTGTTATTCAGGAGTGTCCGCGAAAAGCGAATCTCCTCCTTCACTCACGTTGGCGGGCTGAGTACGAAAGTCCAGCTACGATCTTCGGTTCTGCAGTCCATAAAGCCCTTGAGATCTTCTACTCAGGTCCAGTCGAGGAGCGCATCCTTCCGAAAATCGAAGACTGTGAGCTTCTCGCCTATGGACATGGTGTTCCCGATGGACTCGTTACGAGGGCACTTGCGGGATTTATCGAGAAGGCTCAGGCACTCTCTGCACTCCCAGAAACCGACAAGCGTTCGATTCAAAATGGCGTCTGGATACTCTACCACTATTTCAAGACCTTCATTGATGATCCATATGTTGCAATCGTAGACGAGCAGGGTCCTTTCGTTGAGCGGAAGTTCTCCGTCGTCGTCCACGATTGCGCTGACCTTGTCGTTGAGTACTTCGGAACGATCGATCTCGGAGTGCGACACATTCACACAGGTGAAGTCCTCGTTGCGGATCACAAGACTTCATCAGTCGTCGGGAATGATTTCTACAATCGCCTGAAGCCCAATCATCAGTATACGGGTTACCTTTATGGTGCACGTGAGGTCTTCGGACTTCCGACGTTTGGCTTCCTCGTAAATTGCCTACAAGTTAAAGAAAAGCCAAAGACGTCACGGGGGTCGCTCCCCCATTATCCGCGTCAAATTACAACCCGTGACGTCTTTGATTTTGATGAGTTCAAGGAAGCCGTTGTTCGTGCAGCGAAGGATTACGTCAATATGCTTGAGACGAACTCATGGCCGATTGGTCCTGTGAATTCCTGCACTATGTACGGCGGTTGTACTTTTCTTTCCGTTTGCTCCGCTCCGAAGTCTATGCGCGAAAACATTCTCTCTGCAAAATTCACGAAAGGCACTCCGTCATGAAGTTAAGCGATGTCCAGACCCCGGCGAATATAAAAATGCTCCTTGTTGGGCCTCCCGGATCAACGAAGACCTGTTTTGCTGCGGGTGCACCTTGTCCGATTCTATTCCTCGACTTCGACGGTAAGGTAAATTCCGCCGCTGCATGGTATGCGTCTGACAAAGAGCGCCTCGAAAATATCGACGTTCGCAGCATGAGTCAGCGCCTCGACGGAAGTGACCCCATCGTAGAGATGCAAAAGATAATCAAAGAGGAGTTAATTCCAGCGCAGTCCGCACCGAAGTTTAAGACCCTCGTGATTGACTCGGCAACGACCTTCTCGGCGGCGGTTCTCTCTCATATCGTCAGGACGAATCCTGGCATTAAGCGCGTTGCCTGTGCGCAGGGAGTACAGCCCGGCATGCAGGATTATGGCATCCTTAAGCGCGAATTCATGAAGCTCATTCCCGGTCTTCTCTCACTGCCGATGAATGTCATTATGACGGCGCACGTAAAGACGGACAGATCTGATCTGACGGGTGAGATCATTCGCTCACCTATTATGGATGGCTCGTTCGCTCAGGAGCTTCCGATTTACTTCGAGGAGGTTTACCGCGTTTACATGAAAGACGGTAAGCCCTTTGCGCAGACGAAGGCTGATCCGTATTATGACTTCTGCCGTAGTCAGATACCGAAACTTCCGAACCCGATCGAACTAAACTGGAATAGTTTAGCAAAGAAATACAATTAAGTTTAACCGGGACACAAAGTCCCACAACAAGGAGAAGTACTAATGGCACTAATACAACCGGATTTCAGCGACATCCAGGATCAAGTATCCGCTGGGACCTACAAAGTCATCGTTAAGAAAGGCGAAGTAAAGGAATGGCCCAACGGCGGTTCTTACATCAATTGGGAACTTGAGACATACGGTGAAGACGAAGCGAAGAATAACGGACGTCGTATCTTCGACAAGACTGCAACGTCTGGCAAAGGAGCCTTCCGCCTTCAGCAGTTCTACAAAGCTGCAACGGGTCAGTCTCTCACTGGTTCATTCGACACAGAACAACTTGTCGGAAAACAGCTTGAGATTGAACTTGTCGATGGCGTTCGCAACGGTGAGCCCACGGGTTACACTGAAGTGAAGCGCATTCGTCCCGTTAAAATGAACTAAACAGTAACGCAACTAGAGTACCGCACGTATGACGCCGACTGATCCATCATCCCAGATTGTCATCATAATCGACGAAGTACGTGCGGGCTCGACTGATCACCTCGGAATGTTCTCCGGGTGGCAGTGGGAGTCCCTTCGAGGAAGACTCCTTCGCGCCGGTATCTCACCCGACCGTGTCCGCATCGACCTCTTTAATGAAAACACTCACTATAATAATGCGAGTGTAATTGTTGGTCTCGGCGAGAAAGTACTGCGTCATTTTACACAAAAGCGCGGAATAGATAAGTGGCAGTTAAGCCCCCTTGTTATTTCAGAGGGACAGTATTTTATCCCGACCTACGACCTCGGTCGAATACAAAAACAACCCGAGCTTGGGCTATACCAAGAACTCGCCTTTCGTCGTGCCATTGAAGTGCTTGAGCCCACTTGGATTACCCCGCCTGAGCGTTTCATCCTTAACCCCTCACTGGAGGAATCCCTTGCAATTCTCTCAGACATTGCCGAACGACCAGAAGTGGCAGTCGATGTCGAAACCGGATATGGACAAATTAACACTGTTGGTTTCGCCTGGAGTGCATCCGATGCTATTGCAATTAATGTGCTCCCCGACCGATTCTCCGATCATTCTTACTTTGAACTCTGGCGAGCCATATCAGGAGTTCTCACGTCTCCTAGCCGGAAGATCCTGCAGAACCATATCTATGACCTCTCTTATTTCTCAGCCTACGGAATAAGAACAGAAGGAGAAATCTTCGACACTATGTGGGCGATGAAGTTCCTTTGGCCTGAGCTTAAGTCGAATCTCGGAAATGTTGGACGCATTTACACGAAGCGGCCATACTGGAAGGATGACGGAAAGGTTACAGACGAAGAGGGCAAGAAGAAGGACTGGGGTAACGTACGTGACTGGACTAAACATTATATATATAACTGTCGAGACACCACTGGTACGTTTGAGGCGAAAGGCGCTCAGTTATCCGATCTCCGAGTACGGAAACTTGATGGCCTATTTACTTCTTATCTCATGCGCCTATCTGAGCCTATCCGTGAAATGTGCGCCGTTGGAATGCCTCTTTCTCTCGAAACTCGTGAAGCATTGCGAATCGAGGTCGAGTCAAAGATTAAGACCCTTACCGCCGACTTCCACTCCGCCACCGGAGGCGAGTTAAATCCCCGCTCCTCCCCACAGGTAATGAAATACCTGAAGGCGAAGAACGTGAAGATACCGAAGAAATATGACAAAGCCTCGGGTGGATACAAAGAGAGCGTTGATTCGTCAGCAATAAAGAAGATCCGCCTCAAGCATCCCGAGTTGCGTGAACTTGCAGCACTGCAGGACATTAAGTCTCTCGGTAAGGCGCTTTCCTCCTATATTGATTTCGTCGTTCGTCCAGACGGCAGACTCCCCTATTCACTCAATGGAGCAGGCACGGAGACACTGCGCTGGTCGGGTGGAAAAGACCCCTGGGACCGTGGCTTCAACATCCAGACAATTCCGCGTGAAGGTGGCGACGTCTCAATTAAACAGATGTTCGTTGCGCCGGAGGGGTGGACTTTCGTCGAGACGGATCTCCGCCAGGCCGAATCACGCTTCGTCGCTTATGATTCAGCGGACAAGACCTTAATCGACATGCTCGAATCAGGAGCGGACGTCCATACGCACGTCGGACGCGCCATCGTCCTTCAAATGGGCAAAGACCCCGACGCCATTCCAAAGGACGAGTTCAAGTCAACGTGGCGTCAACTCGGCAAGAAGGCCGGACACGGGCTTAATTATTTCATGAAGCCTGGAGTCTTCGTCGAAACGGTCTTTAACGAACTCGACATGGTGATTACGAGAAAAGACGCCGAGGCCATCACAGCGGCCTATTACGGTCTATTCCCCGGAATACCGCGTTGGCATGCGTGGGTTCGCCGCGAACTTAACCTAAAGCGCAAGCTTACTGCGCCATCCGGCTGGGAACGGTACTTCTACGGGCGCTTTGGCGACGATATGTTCAAAGAAGCCTACGCATGGTGTCCGCAACATACAATTCCTTGGATTACGAATCATATGATGCTGCACTTGATGGATGAACGAAAAGCGGGAAGACTAAAGTTTCGTCTCATTTATCAAGGTCACGATGCGCTCATCTCCCTCGTCCCCGAGGGACGGGAAGCGCAGTACGCTAAAGCCTGTCATCAACTCATGGCGTGGCATCCGGAGGTTACACTTTCCGGAGGGCGGATGATTATTCCCGTTGAGACGAAGGCGGGTCGATGTATGGCGAGGCTAGAGGAGATTGAATAGTGGAAGAACCGCGCAAAATTAACGTAGCGACTCTAATCGAAGAGGAAGTCACTCTTTTTCTACAGGAAAAGCGAGAAGAGATTATCCAACGTGTACTCGCAAAGCTCAAGGAGAAGCGAGATGATGAGAAAATTCCCTAATTTCCTCGATGCCTATTTCGCCTACGCACGAGATAATTTCTGCCCCGATTCATTCCACGAATGGATTGGACTCTCTATTCTCGCCGGAGCACTTGAGCGTAAGGTCTGGGTAAATCAAGGAATGGTGATGCATTACCCAAACATATTCACACTGCTCGTTTCCCATCCGGGTGTAGGCAAGTCAACCGCGATTGATCGCGGGGTGGACTTATTGGAAGAAATACGCGAGACGCTCAGTCCTGACCTGAAGATTATTCCGAATCAAATTACAGAGCCTGGTCTTATCGAAATGATGCGCGTTCTTTCGGAGATGACTTTCGGGCCTAAGATTGTCTTTCACTCAAGTGGATACTTCTATGCGAGTGAAGCGTCGGCTTCGGCTCTGCAAAACCTATTCGGTGATTTCAACGCTACGATTACGGCACTTTACGATTGCCCGAAGGTCTTTCGCAAGAAGCTCAAGTCGGAGAAGGAAATTACGGAGATTCCCAATGCGTGTTTTAATCTCCTTGCGGGCGCGACATTCGACTACTTAAAGAACCTCGTGAACGAACAATCCGTCATGGGTGGTCTCGCCTCTCGCTTTATTTACGTCATATCAAAGGATCGGCAGGTCAGAGAAGCCAAGTGGGACGAATCGATTGAAGTGGATGAGAAGATGCGCCAAGCGCTAATTCATGACCTTGCACTTATAAATAAAATCAAAGGACGCTTTACTGCATCGACGGGATTTATCGAGTCGTGGAAAAGAGAACAGCCGGAATTTGATCGTTATTTAATCGGACTGAATTCGCCACGCATGGAATCCATTATGGCGCGTAAGATGACGAATCTCATGAAAATCTGCATGCTCTTGTCTGTTGCGGAAAATGATCGCCTTGAGTTAAATGAATCGCACTGGGAGCGCGGAAAAGCTCTCATTGAAGACGTAACGAAGGATAATGCCTTTATTATCACACAGGCCGTTATTGCGGATAAGCAAAGTCAAAACGGTGTTACGCAAATGATCTCGCAGGCACTAAAGAAGAATGGTGGGAAAATGAACCGCAAAGCACTCCAGGCGCATGGTCTCGGGAGTGGTAATAATGTCGAGGCAATTCAAAAGACAATCGACTTTATGCTTAACTCGGGCTGGCTTGCTTGTGATTCGAGTCAGAATCTCACCCTACTCATCGATCCTGATCGACACCTCTGAGTACGTGGCGTCCGCAAAAAGTATAGTAATGGACTTGTTCTCCCCGAGAAGATGATCTGCGAGAAGCTGAATCTCTCGCTGAAGGTCTAGCCCGAGGAGATGATACTGCGTCCGAACCTCTTCGGTAAGGAAGGTTATCATTCTTCCGGTGTCATTGCTTCGGGTGCCCTTGCTTCGGGTGTCATTGTCTGTACATCAAAACGTGTCATTGACTTACCACCACGCTTCATTATGTCCTTACCGGCGTCGAGAACCTGATTAGTGCGTGTAGTTGCAGCACGTCTCGCATTGTAATCAAGCATCAATGCTTCGAGCTTCTTTGATAGCTCCCCGCGATTCTTCCCCTTGTAGCCCGCAATATACTTCTCGTATCCGTCGCGATTCATTATCTCCATGAGGGCAGACTCTCGTTCTCCCCCTGCACCGATGATCTTCTTCGCTCCATTTAAAATACGAAAGGGTGCATTACTGACCCAGCCGAGAAGACCTTCCATGAGGGCGGCTTTTCGCTGCTCCGTTAACTGATCGACCTTAAGTCCCCTCGTTGAGGCTTCGATTCGTTTCCCCACTGTGAGGAGATTCTTAACGGTGTCGTAGTTAGGTCCAGCCCTGCCGTCATCAAGTACTTCGCGAACGAAGTCATCGCCGTAATTCTTCTTCAGGTCATTCATGAAGGCCTCAGACTTAAATCCCGTAGGACCGTTGCCCGAATGCTTCACCATGAGTTGGTTAATCCACTCTTCTTTCATCGAGCCCCATTCGGAGGAGTCTTTACCGACAATGGATTTAAGTGCACGAACATTAGCGAGGTTCTCTTTACCGCGAAAGAAGCCTCCGACGATTGTCTTTGCCGTTACGTCGCCACGAAGGACAGAACTTAGCTGTTCTGTATTATTACGTATCATTGAAAAGTCATCCATTACGGAATTAAAGGCGCTCTTTTCAATGTCATCTCCGAGGGCATTTCCGATTACCTCGCGACGATGCTGACGAAGTTCACCCGTAAGTCTGCCCCATGTTCCACCGAAAGAGGAGCCACGTAGTTTCTCATTAAGCGGACCCATTCGTTTAATCAGTCGCTCGACGTCGGTGAGACGCGCCTCGTTCCCACGTGAAATAAGCTGACCGTATTCGTTAAGCGAATTAATTACGGCACGAGTCTGACCTTCGTCGAGTCCGAGGCGTCCAACGATCGGAGCGAGATCTTTCGGTGGCACCCACATTGTGCGATTGATCTGATTACGTGTTCCGTCTTTGGTCCAGTTAGCCTTTGTTACTGAAACGATCTTCTGTGAGCGGGCCTGAAACCCAAGCTCCTTCATTATATTTACGACGTTTTGACTCGTCTCTGCCGGAAGCTGTTGCTTCTTGTTTCCGAGAACGGCGAGGGCTTTCGCACGAAAGCGCCCAACGGCCTGTCCTTCGTTACGCTCGATTGACTCAACGGCGTTTGTTACTGTTGTGGCGAGCCTGGACGAAGATACGGGACCGTTCGGATTACCCCTACGAGCAATCTCACCGAGAGTCTGCTCGAGGGCGTTTCCGTAGCCTTCCGCAAACTCCTGTTGTTTAGCAGTGAACTGCGGAAGCATCTCTACGTCTTGCACTTTTGCATTAAGCTGTGGAGACGTATTATGCACCTGCTGCGCCATCATGTTGACGGGGATGCCTTCGTCTTCGAGGGCCTTTGCTGCAGCAATGACCTCTTCGCTTTGTCGCGAGAGTGCAACGACTTCCTTTTCACCCGCTTCTCTAGCTGCCTTATATGCGGCAGTTCCCGGAATACGCTTAGTGAGTAGTTTACTGATCTTTGAGCCAACGAAGGGCATAACGGCTTCTGCCCCCATGCCGACTGCATTTTCCGCCATAAGAGAACGATTTTCGTCCTGCGGTACTCCCGCCATTGTTGCGACTTTATCTGCCGCCGCATTAGCAAGTGGGACAGAAGCGACTCGTCCGGCGAGCATTCCAGCGGTCGCAGTTACTGGCGCACCGAATCCCATTCCCGCAACTGCTCCGGCAGTAGCTCCTGCTACTTCACCGGGAATCATCGCCACTTCCGAGACCATTTCACGTGCAAAGTCAGGAATGAGATCCGAGATGAGTTCGAAGGTGGCGGGGTCGAGGCGTTTGAGTTTATCTCCGTCTGTGCGGCGGTAATAGATCGCTCCGTCTTTGACCGCAACATTCTTATCGCCGTACTTCTTCTTCAGTAAGCCGACCTTCTCGGTGTCGTTTGCGGCAAGTCCCGCCTGAAGGCGATCGATGAAATTCTGCGGCTTAAATTGATTGATGTTGTCCTGGACGATTCCCTCTGGAGCGGCGAATTCCTCTGGAGCAAACTCACCCGGACTCATGCCCGCACTTGTTTCCTCTGGCGAATCAAACGACCCGAGGAGCGAGTTTACCGGATCTGCGGGGGTGCCAGCAGGCATTTCCGGTGCATCGAAACTCCCAATGAGGTCATCAACGGGCGAGGAGGGCGCTCTCGGGACAGGACTCTTCAACGAGCCGGGCCGGGCTGAATTCGCACTCTTAAGTGGGTCTGCCATTTTACTTCGCTCCTATTGCTTTCATTATGTCGGGGAGAGTTGCGCCGTTGAACTTCTGTTGCGCTTTATTGAAAAAGTCCTGCTTTTGCTCTGGGGTGAGAGCGGAAAAGGCCTTTTTCTGCGCCTCAGTGAAACGCGGTACACCGGACCCCTCAACAGTGAGACCCGCTTGGTTGAAGTTTCTAAGTTGTGAAGTCTTCTTCGCCTTCATTTCATTGATCGTGAAGGTTAGCTTTTTGATATTCTCGGCGTTCGGAAGGGGAGGACTAAACGCCTGTGCATATGCCTGTTTCGCGGCAGCGTCAGAGAAGCTTGAATCGAGGACGCTCTTTAGGTTAACGGCGGATCGGACCTGCTCCGCTGCGGCCTGCGTCCCCGGATCAAGCTGTGACTGTACTGCATCACTACTAAGGCCGGGAATTGATTTCGATATTCCACCCGTTTTGATCGTACCCTTTATCAGTGCGTCACGAATCTCTTCTAGTTTCGCAATGCCTGTATCGACCTTAGCCGAACCGCCTTCATTGACGTAATGCTGATAATCGAGGAGAATTTTTTTACTTGCAGCAACTTTCGGTGATGCGTTTTGCTCTTGAACCTGACGGCCCATTTGTGCCGCTGCTCCAATCCTTGCATTCTCTTTCGTTGCTTCTTGCTGAGTGCGTTCGTCTTGTAGCTTCTCAAGTTGTGGGCGATATGCATTCATTGTGGCATTGATTGCCTCGACGCCACCGAATTGTGCGAACTCGGGCGATGCTGCAACTTTAGCTACACTTTCCGCGTTACTTAATATGCCTACATCAACTACACCTTCACGTATTTTTTGACCTATGAAACTAAATAGCCGGGGGTCACCCTGTCCCATTTTTAATACAGTTGGGTCAATCTTATCGCTAATTCCTAGTGCTTTAATTCCATTCGGGACGAAGTCCTTAATGAATGCGCTCTTGGCCGCACCGTCAGGCATCTTCGAGGCGGTCTCAAACCAACTACCCACTTTTTCCAGTTTCATAACTTCGTGGTCATCTTTTTGCTGCGCAAGTGCTCCCTGCCTTTGTTGCAGTTCCTGCGCTCTTTGCGCTAACGCCGCACCATTCATAAATGACTGGGACAGATCGTTAAACTTCCTCGGATCTGTTGCCTCCAGTTCACTCTGCACCATCATGTCAGAAATCGACGCCATTATTTATTCTCCTTCTTCGGAGTATACTTAATCTGTTTAATCTCTTGCAGCTTCACACTAAACGCAGCTTCTTTGTCAAAATCCTTAATGATGTCAGTAATGCCGGGAAGGTTACGGTATTGATCGCCGAAGCGCAGACGAAGGGCATTTGTAAGACGAAGACGCCCAACGGGAGAGAACTCGAGCTTCGGCATTCGCTCACCGAGGATTGTACTGAGGTCATCAAGGGAGAGCTTCTTTGCTCCGCCCTTTTCACCTCGTTCGCCCATCATTTCGTTTAGCGTAACTTTACCTTTGCCTGGCATTAAGATATGTTTCCTGTGTCTTCATGGTTTCCTTCAGCTACTGTCTATGTGGTCGGTTTTACTTTACCTGCTCCGGCCACCCATTCCGCCACTTGCTGCGCCACCCATTACTGTTGCTCCAGCTTGTGTTATCTGTCCGCCAAACTGTTGCATTGCCCTTCCGTTGAGTTGGGCACCCAGGTATTGATGTCCCGTCGTCTCAAGAACCTGAGCATTCGTGCCCATCATGGCATTTAGAGTTGACTGTCCGGTTTGCATTGTTGCATTACCCATGCGGTTGGCGCGGTTTCCGTAGAGTTGTCCGATCTGTGCGATATTACCTGCACCTGCATTTGTCGGACGCCCATTGATGAGCCCCATGAGTGACGCGAGAGACTGGCCCTGTGTCGATGCACTTAAACTCGCTGACTCAGAGTCAAACCGAGTGAGTGCCTGTATGCCTGCCGTTGAGGTCTCTGCACCGGGTCCGAGTTGTTCGCGAAGCGATGAAAGGAGTTTCTGCCGTTGCATTGCTCGTTGATTATTTACTATGTTTCCAACACCCGATGTATCGCCTTTGAGGAGACCGAGGACTTGCTTACTTGCGTCCATGAGTGCGGGATCGATCGAATCAATAAGTCGCTGGTCTTGGTCAGCTTGCTTTTGCGCATAACCGAGTGACTGGCCGAATGCATTTAACTCCTCGATTGAATTCATCGCAGAGAGAGTGTTTGCTTGATTCTCTTTGGCGTAGGCCATGGTCTCGGTACGCTGGCGATAGGCTTCTGCTGCTTTTGCCCTCGCCGATTTCTGCGCTGCTTTTGCAGCTTTCCTTGCGCCAGTATACTGTATGGCTCCACCGACTGCTATGGCACCCGCTCCGACTGCGATAAAACTCATACGCCCTCCTCATAGGATTCCATTATTAGCTGCTTTTCAAGTTCTGCCAAGTCCTGGGTATTTGTCGGATTAGGATGGACCGTACTCCAGATCATATCTTCCTCAATGAGTAATGCGCGTTTTACTCCGGGCGGACTAACGAAAACCATAGGTGCGGAAAGTACCCTATCGCCAAACTCCTCCGAGGTTACTTGAGCACTGCCCATGCTAATAATAACCGTATGCTCGAGTTTGTGTATTTTGCCTACGATAACATCGCCCGCTCTCATCATGCATGTTCGAACGTAGATACCGTCAGTGAAATGATGTGTAAGAGGAAGTTGATGAAACCGTTGCTCCTCGGGCATCGCCATACATGCAGCTTCGAGAGCAAGAATATCCTGACGTATCTCTAATGCTTCCGGCGCTAATTCCGAATTGGGTTTAATTAAATTACTCACGGCCCGTACTCGTGCCATCCGGCAATTGCGACTTTCGCCGTAAAGGAGAGTGTACTCGTGATAACTGCAATTACGTTTCCGTTTGTAGCTTGAAGGGCCTGCGCAGCACTTGTGTAGTACTGACCGAAACCAATAGTTGTGCCGCTGTTTTGATAAACAGTAAGTCCGCCACCGCCATTAATAGTTGTTCCGTAGACACCAACGGGACGCGAAAGTGACCCATAAAGACCTGTGTCGATTGTTATATTAGCGGGTGTGTTTGTCCCCGCAAAGCCAATAGTAAAGCTTGCCCCGACTGCAGTTGGAGTACCCGATTGAACAGCAGCATCAATAATAAGATGGCGTCCCTCACGATGGGACAAGACGACAATTCCAGTGGGCGATCCGAAGCCCGTAAAGGTTGGCGTGTAAGATATAGGCTGAGTGCGGTTTATGCGCGGTACTGCGTTTAGGCTCACCTCAGAGATCGCAGTAGCCCACGTTCCGGCTGTTGTTTGCGTTGATGTAAGTCTTCCGCAGAGGTGAAAGGAACGATTCCCTGCAATGGAGCTACTCGAGTAAAGCACGTATCCCGATGTCGCACCCGAACTGACTTGAGTTGGTGTAGCGATGGAAGATTCTGCAAAGGGAGAAACACCAGAGACACCGAGATCTAAGGTTCCGTTATCGTCGATAACTGCGACCCATACATATTGACCTACGTTTGACGTATGCCCGAGTGTCGCTGCATTGGGTACTACAATCGTAAGTGGCTTGTAAAGTGACCTTGTGTACTTCTGTCCCGTTGTAGCTGTTGTATTGCGGAAGGAGAATTTCACCGGAGCAAGTTGGCTTGGAACGTCACCGAATCGATCCATCAACGTAATGGTTAAGTTATTTGATCCAACAGAAGTGTTTAAAGAAAAGGGTGTTTCCATCGAGGCTTCTTGTCCGATGTCACCGGAGAGGGCAATATTGCCGAAACCCTGCACCGTGGATTCATCGAAGTTAGAACTTGCATTATTCTTAATCCGTCCTATACAACGCCACATTTCTGCAGGGTGATATAGTCCATAACGACTTCCGCGCATATCACTCGGAGCAATGTCGGAAATAACAGGCGCACCGGATTCTTTTACGTAGAGGTAATAAAATGTACTTGCAGCTTCGACGACACCGGAATCGAGATTCGCTGCAATATCCCACGTAGGGAGTTGTAGTCCGAAGCGAATCGTCGATGAGCCTACCGCAACAGACGCGAAGTGATTCCTCGCTCGCACAACAGTACTTGAGACATATTCGAGTTCAATTGAACTGAAAGAGGAAAACGCAGCAGAAGAATCAAAGGTCCTTGCAGCGACGCATGCAGTAGAGGTCTGAGCAGAGACACCGATAAGAGTGGCATTCGCAGCGACCCACGTCGTTGAGTTATAGGTCTTCCAGGTAGATGCCGTAAGGTCAAACCAGTAATCACCTGTGCTCGGAGCACTGGGTTGGGTCGCTGCATAAGTCGGAGTACTATAGGTAACGGCGAGTCCGCTTGATGTATTACCGAATATCCAAGTCAGGCGCAGAAGTGTAATCGTATCATTGTCGGAGAACTTAATGCGTTTAACTGTCGCCTGGCTGGAATTAAAGAAACAACCTCTCCATGCTTTTGTGAGTTGTGTCGCGGAATTTATATAAGCGATGAAATACTCAGTATCTGCTCCGTTGTTAATGGAGAAGGCCGCATATTGACCGACTTTGTTTGTAATTTCCGTTCCTGCCGCATCAATCGTAATGGTCGTTCCGTATTCACCCAAATGCTGTGTGAACTGATTATCCGCAAGGAGTGTGTCATTTATGAGGGCGGTGTTGTTTATTGCGGGTGCAGTACTTAGTCCCGTTATAGTAATGTCTGTTGTGACCGTATAGACGACGCCATTGATGTAGTAAACAAAATTAGTAGGTGTTCCGTCCAGGACAATAGTCGCAGCAGTTCCGTCTGGATCAAGTGCAACGAGTTGGCTGGAATTTGCAGAGACCTTACCGGAAGAAATACGATTCGTTGCGAGTCCCGTTCCGACTGCATTTACGAGATCGGCAAGTGTCGTATCTGGACTTTCGTACCAGTAGTCCTTTCCCGTAACAGACTTCAGCGAAAAGCGCAGACGCGCTATTTCACCCGCGAGGGTTGTCGCAAGAGACTCGGTTCCGACTTCTCCTGGATCTGTCATCACCTGCATTTGCGAAACATTCGTCGAATAATCATCGACCATTGCGGGAAGGAGGTTTTGCAGAATGTTATTAAATTCCGCATTGAGGTCACTGTATGTGACGTCTTCCGTCGCGACCCAGGTCTTTAGTCGTGAAAATAACGCTCCCGGCATGATCTCTCCTAAACTCTCGTTGCTTGCTCCGCTGAAGCGCGGAATCCTATCGTAATTGATGCTACTGCGAAATTCTGATTCTCTCCAGCTTGATAAGCATGGAAAGAAATGCGCCGCCCCGATCCGTGGAGCGGCTTACGAATTGTCTGGGTCTCCTCTCGTCCGAGTGGGTCGGTATCGAGTGTGAAGGTGTCCAGACCGTCGTCCCTGACGTCCTGAAGGAAATTAATTGTTTCACTAAATGTTCCGTCAATGTAGACGTCAACGGAGAGGTTCCAGGTTCCAGTAGGAACGAACTCCACTGATAAGAAGTCGAATAGTTTATTTTTTTCTGCAATCCGAGTATCGAGCCATTTAAAGTCCGTGTGACCGAGCTTGAATGCTCCGGTGTAACCCGCACCACCGACAAGGCGATCTTCTTGATCCATCAAGTAAACATATCCGTCCGCTGATCCGTAAATGGGTCTGCGGACGCGATTAATGTCGCGACGAAGGGCTAGGCAATCGGCCTGGTCTTTTGACCAGAAAGAGGCTCTCGCCGCTTCTTTATTAAAGTCGATATGAAAAAGTGTGTCGTTCGTCGTGCGGTAAGTTGTGCGCCAAGTGAAGAAAGCCTGTTTCTTCGCTTCGTAGTATATCGCATGGAGGTTTTCGAGTCCTGCGAGATTTGTACTGTTGCGAAAATACTCCTCTATTTGAAGCATACGGAGAATGTCGGCAGATTCGATCTCGCCAAGTGCATTTGTCGCATTGTAACTAATAGGAGATCCCGACTCATTTACCGCCATCATGTCATTAATGGCTTCGATTATTCCGTGCGGTGAGCAGAGACCGAAATTTGAGGCGAGCTTGAGCCAATTCCAGTTATCGGAATCTACGTTTTCGTCATCGAGGTAGTAGACGAATCCGCCCTCTTTGAAGGCAAAGAGTCTGCTTTTAAAGACATGAGCGCCGATGATCGACCCGCCCTCGCCTGGGAAGATATTCTGCGTAAGATTATTCGTGGTCTGGTTTTCGTGGTTTCCCGTATCACTCCCGTAAGCTCGCTGACCCATGAACGCCCATAGGCGATTACGGTGAACGAGGCCAATAGTTGGAAAGTTCGGCGTCGTCCAATCCGTAGCGGGGTTAGCGATGTCAGCAAAGGTCGATTCGTCTCCGGAGAGGACCTTTACTTGAGCGGAGCCAGAAAAGAAGAAGAGTTTCTTTGAGCGGGATGCAGTCTCCTGCCCTCCCTCGACGAACATCGAGCGCGGAGTAAGTGTTCCGAGTCCTGTTGCGATAGCCGTAGCGTCGTTAAACAACCTGTCTCCGATGTCACGATAGAGTGATCCATTCGTACATGCGGCGATAAGGCGCTGAGTGACGGGATTAGGCCAATAGTCGATGAGGGCCACGATGCCAGCCGGAAGGACTTGAGTGTTGTAGCGCAGTGATCCCGGAGCCTTCGTGAGAAGTCCAGTTTCGAAGGAAATATTCTCTGCACGAATGAGTGCTCCGGGCGGAATGTCAGACGGGGGGATGTCCGTCAGAAGTCCCATGGGACCAAGTGCAATGCGGGCTTCCATTCCGATGTAAGCCATTTAGTAATACTCCTCGACGATAATTATCCCACTACCACCTGCGCCGCCCGTCGAAAATCCTGAACCTGATCCGACGCCACCAGCGCCACCAGCGCCAACTGTATATGTGTAGCTTGCAGCTACAGTCGAGTAAATGTGCTCGCAATATCCACCAGCACCGCCGCCAGCCGTTGCCGAATACGATGAGCTAGTGCCCGTTCCACCGCCGCCGCCACCCGAGTTAGCTTCGCCAGCGCCGCCTGTAGTGCGCTCATTTATCACTGTTACCTCTGTGCTCATGACCCTAATCCCTTACTTGATCCTTCGTGCGCTTAAGCGATAGCCGGTATATTGGAAGTTCGCCACGGCGCTAATACAAATACCTTTTAGGTAATACGTTGTTGCTGTGGTTATAACTTGTCGATAGCTAGGAATAGTTAGGGAGTAACCTAAGCCGGTCGTGCCAGCATTCGGGAATATTACCCGATTAACTCCAACTGAAATGCCAGTGGCACTGTTTCCACTTGTAGAGGAGATCGCCATCGCTACATTCCCAGCGGTCACGGCACCATTGTTCGTCGTCTCCATAGTGGCTGATATATCCCACTCACCCGGAGATAGAGCGATTGAAGTTAAATCGCCATAAGCACCTGCCGAAAACGGCCAATTCGTGGCCGAACTAGAAACCGCTTCCTGATACTCAGTCGTCCCGTAAACACTAAAGATTGAGAAGTCGGGGAGTTCTTCGATTGTCACATAGTTTAACGTGCCCTGATTGAGCAGAAGGACAGCGCCACCTGAGTTATGGCTTGTGCGAATATCAACGTAGTCGCCCCTCGTTAAATAAATGGTATCCACGCCGCTGGCACTTGGATAGTCTTCGCCAGCATACGTTCTTCTGCTTTGAAGCACCGAGTAGATTGAGCCATTCTTATAAAGCGCAATATCCAAAACTTCATCTGCGTCAAAGCTCGTCGTCGCATCATAATCAATCTGCGCTTTGACTTTGTAGTACCCAGTTTTTGACGCTGTGAACTTCCATGCAGCTCCAGTCGTAACCGACGTTCCGGGCGTATCGAAGGTTACATCTTCAAAGTTAATAATCGTTATCGTGCTACTAGGAATGGACTGAGCCGCATTGGTACTGTAGCGAGCCCGTGTAGCCGTGAGCATCGTCTCAGTCGTTGAGAGAGCGGCAGATGCGGACCAACCGGTCACTCGCCATCTAGCGTTCCACATTACCTTGTCGCCGTTAGCCCAAGTGAACGGAACTGTCGCCGAAAGATTGGCCGGGGCACCATAAGCGGCAGACGAAGAGCTTGCACTGATAAATAGTGCGGTCGTGCTGACTGTGTGAACCTTACCTTCATGGTAGGCCGAGCTTGCGTTATTAACGAAGTGGGCATGGCCTAAGGAATGAATTTTAGTTGCCGGGGTCGGATATACTGCCGGGTCGAAGGTATAAGCAGTCGGAACGGTGACGGTAGTTTGCGCGAGCGTGAAAACTCCCGTAGCCGTAGTGATGCCTTCAACTTCCAGCCATTGTCCGTTACGCGTAAGCTTTACCGTCGTTGTGCTATTGGCTTCGCTATCTGTCCACGTCTCAGTCCCAAGGTCGGCAACAATCGCGCCCGGAACTGTTTGATCAGGGCTTACTCTTAAATCGACAACATCAACGTCCCACGCCGCAGCGGTCGTGCCAGCGACGTGAAAGATCAGCCGATAGTCATTGTTCGCGCTGTTTGGATAAAACACGCCAGTGTACAGAGTCGTGCTCGTGCTTGCTGCAACGGAACCATCACCCGTAAGGGAGGTGACGTTAAGAAGTGTCGCGCCGTCGCGGTCATATACAAACATGCGAACATCGTTGTTCACATAACCCGCTGAAGTTTTATAACGAAACGAAACTACGACGGGCTTAGCTCCTTCATAGTCCGCGCGATCGAGCGTGAAGTCGTAACTCCAACCCTCGCCTTGCTCGTTAACCGCAGTCTTAGACAGGCGCTGCGAGCTTAAGCCTCGAAGTGGCGTTGAGGTATTTAAAGCCGCTGCCGTTAAAGAGCTTGATCCGCCCGTGCCATCAACCGGAGACGCTGCGACGGCGTCGGCATAGCGATTTATGCCCGTTACACTCTCGCCCGAGAAAAGGTCTTGCAGGTAGTTCTTGCCCGAACCGCCAGCGCCAGCGCCGACTTGCGACTCTAGCCCGGCTGAATCTTTCGTGTACACCTTGCCATCGGTTTTTGCGTAAAGGAGCTTTTGCCCAGCACTCGGAGAGCCTGGCGATGATCCTTGCTCAGTGAAGTTTGCAAGGTTGACGATGGGCGAGGTCAAAGTTTTATTAGTGAGGGTAACGCTTGCAGCATTTTTTGTGGCGTCAGACGTGTTGTCGACACTCCCTAAGCCAACATCCCCTTTAACTATACCCGTTGGTGACGTGATCGCGGGCGTCGTTAAAGTCTTATTAGTTAAAGTCTGAGCGCCCGCGAGTGTTACAAGTACTGACGTATCGGTAATGCCATGAATGCTCGTGGTGTCGGCCTCGTGCGTGCTTAGATCAGTAGTTGAGGCCTTCGTGTTTATTTGCGTCTGAGCATTCGACGTCAGTGAATTGATGTATTGAAATTCCGTCGAAGAGACCGTTCCGTCCGCAATCTTACTTGCATCAATTGCTGCAGATACAGAGATGTCCGCATTAACAATAGGAGAGAGAATCGGCGTCCATGTATTAAGCGCCGTGCAGGAAGAGACCTTATAGTTATTTGCCGAGTCTACGCGAATGTCCCCTATTGTGCACGTAGCGGGAAGTGTCGTCGGAGAAAGACGAAGTACTTTCCCGGAGAGATTTTGCGCTTCGGCAGAAAGACCAAGCATGAGGGACAGGATTAAATGGATCATTCGGTCACGACCTCTTGGAAGTAGAGCGTTACGGAGCCCGCAGTAAGTGCATCGAGATTCGCTCCGACTGCAGTCGCTGTAATAATAAGGGGCGTCGCAGTGGCGGGAAAGTAAACCGTAAGGTTCGAGTCTTGTGCGGAGTCCGAAACCGCCTGCATTACGTTAAAGGAGTTGATGAACTTTGTCGTATCTCCGGCAATGCCGACTGACAGAGTGAGGGCGGAGATTGCTCCCCCTGCAAACACCGTTGAGTGTTTAATAATAACGGCAAAGAGGGTTCGATTCGCAGCGAGAGTGCGGGCTGTAACGGTTGTCGTGAGTGCTGCAGTCTGGAAACTCGTGTAGGACTTCACTACTGTCACCATAGGAGTAGAGGAGTCCGCAGACGTCGCAGGCTGGCTCGACGGATACGCGAACATGCGGCGAGGAGCACGTTTAACCATGTCACGACGGGCGACGAATTGACCAAAGTTCTCTCCCGCACGGAGAAGGCTTCCGCGATTTTGCGCGACCATAGCCTTGAGCTTGCCTTGCATAAGTCCTGCATAGACCTGTGCCCGGTCATCTGACTTGTTCATCATGATATAAAAGGTCGTGGCGTCTTCGAGAACGTCGATGTGTTTTCGCGGAATGAGTGGAACGGAGGCGGACGAATCCTTCAGGTCCCGTGGAACGGGAACGTGCTCAACTTCGATCCTTACGCGAGACTGCGGAAAGCCATTAAACCTAACGGTAAGTGTCCCATCGGGGTTTTCTTTAATCACCGTAAAGCGATCAGGGAGTGACTCGCCAATGGTCGAGAGTGGGTAGTTACGATGAAAGGACTCCGAGTCGGTGCCGCGAATTCCCTCGCCCGATCCTTTGTGCATGCGAAAGGGTTCGATGAGGCGGGCAATACCACCGAGGACGTAAGTCGAGGTAATCGACGCTGCATTAGTTGAATCAACGTCGTCGAATCCGAGAATGCGATGAGCGGAGAATTCCGTCTGCGTTCCTGTTCCGACAAGGACGAAAACCGCACTTGATGCGCGATCAGAGGCGATAGTGAATTTTCGTGTAGTGCTCGAGTACGTAACGGTATAGGCCGGAGCGCCTCCGGTCGAAAGCAATTGTATCTGCACCTGTGCTGCGAGTTCATCGGGCGTATATGTGCCCGAAGTGAGCGTTGCAGTGAGCGTTGTCCCTGCGGCTTCCTGAAACTGGACTTTATTACAGCTTGAATCAATGACGATATAACTGGGGATTAGCTCGTAGTCGAGTTTCGCAACTTCAAAGGAAAGAGCCGCGCCCGTCTCATCCGGATACTGTCCATCAAGGTCAAATGCCGTCGAAGAGGCCGTATGACTTGCGATCTTAAACCATTCCTCTCGTCCGTTGATACGGATATGGCGTCCCGCCATCGAGAGGGTTGGCGCTGCGGAGAAGACTCCGCTTGAGTCTCCGGTCGTAAGGGAAACGGTCCCTGTGATGTATTTCGGAATAAGCTCAATAATGAGTGGTCGCTTTGCCTTAGCCCAAGGCCATACTTCATCGATCTCAACGGTCTGGTCTTTTCCGAGTGGAATAGTTCCACCCGCAATTATGGCCATATGTACGCGATTTAGGTAATTAAGCGCCTGCGCCTCATAAGAAGAGGTCCCCGAAGTGACCTCTCCTGCATTCTGCAATGCTAAATCAATGATGTCGGCAGAGGTTCGAAACTGAGCCAAAGAATCCTCCTAGAGGGGAGTGCTTTAGGCTCCCGGTTTCGTGAACGGCTTTGTGTCCTTCTTCGTCTTCTCTTCGCTAATGGACAGAAGCTCGCGTTCTAGTTCGGCGATCTTTTGATCCTTTTCGTTGAGTGAACGAGCAAGTTTTTGATCCTGCGTCTCGGGTCGTGTCCACGCAATGTGCTCGGCCTTTTCTTCGTGTTGGCCCTTTTTGGTTTTCGGATCAATTACCCAGCGACCAATTGAATTGCCCTTACGGTCAAAGAGATTGCCCGATCCCTTGGGACGCTCCCACAAACGTGTCTTTCCGTCTGCGCTACCAAGGACACGTAAAGTATAGGAGTCATTGTCTATTACGAGACCTGTTTTTTCGTCACGATAAGTGACCTTAAGGTCGAAGCCCGTGGGCTTGGTTTCTTGCTCTTTATCCATAACTGCTCCTCGAATGGTGTTTCCCCAAGTCTCCCGACCGAGGGAAACCATGTCAAGGGCCGGTGTTACCAGCCGATGACTTCTACTTCGATGATTTGTGCGGCAATTGCAACGGCTGATGCTTCACTTCCTGCGAGAGCAGCAGAGGCGAGAACACCGCCTTTAGTAGCAGAATCAGCAGCGGTAATTGTCGTGTCCGTTGCAGCTTCTTTACCAAAGATGTCCGTTGCGTAATATGCAGTTGCTGCAGTACCAGCCGCCGACCGTCCGCCAATAATCTTTAGCGCATGAGCGTGTGCAGGACTTTGTATTACAACAAGTTTTTCTGTGCTCTGGTCGTACTGAAAACGATACCCAGAGACACCCTGATCAACTACAACCATGCTCTCGATTATCGTAGGACAGCCCATCTTACCCTTTGAGAGGGGGATTCCGTTAGCCGGAACGGTAAGGGAACTGTCCCCGAAGGAAATACGAACACGATTCGAATTACGTGAACCAGAGGTTTTGCGTTGATTCAAAATTGAGTATGTGACGTCACCTGCTGCAATATCTGCCATATTAGCTCCTTAGAAGAGAAGTGCGGCCCCCCGAGAGAGACCGCAGATCGAATTAACCAGCGATCATGTCAGAATTCGATGAAGCAACATCAGCACTTTCGTCGCAGATGAAGTAGTAAACACCTTGGCCGGTCGGAGTACCGACGCCAATCGTGTGACTGATCTCCATTGAGTCGCCGACGTTGAACTTCACCGGGGTGTTGTTCTCGTAAGCTACTTTGCCGATTCCACTGCCAGTAGCAACAGTTACTGTTGCAACAACAGCCTCTCCCGTTGCCGAGAGGGGAGTGATTCGCTTAGTGAAAATCACAGTTGGTGCGGTAGTAGTTCCAGAAGCGGCTTCACTCGTGAGAGCAAAACCACACTGGGTTACGAAGCATGAACGAATACATACGAGTTCGCCGTGATCTGCTGCAGTTGCACCGATGTCCATTTCCTTTAGAACTTCAGCAGCAGCTTGCGCCAAAGTTATAATAGGAGTGAAGAACGATAAGTGACTGCCTTTAGTAGTGTAGCTCATTTAATTTTCTCCTTCATTTACTGTTAAGTTGACGAGGTCATGTAAACTACACGCGCTTCGCCAGCGTTTGCAGAATCAGACCAGATCTGTCCGAAGCCATAAATTCCGTACCATGCAACAGACTTAGAGCGACCGAAGTCGTGTCCGACGTTCTCTTCTGCAATTAGGTGCGGGTCTTCAGCTACAGCCATCGTTACGGGGTCTTCGCCGAAAAATACAGCCTCACCCATTACGTCGCCAGTACCCATGTCCTGTGCGAGTGCCGAAGTGTGGTTCGTTTCTACGAAACGAGTATTTTCGATACGTCCGACTTCGCCGTTAAATTTCGCAGCGGGATCGGTGTACTTTTTCCAGTCAACCCAAGCCGGATCGCGCATAAGACCGCGCTTTGCCTGAGTGATCAGAATACATACGTAATCGTCATCCATATAAGGAGCGATGTTTAAGGTCGAGAACATGTAATCGCGGATTGATTCCACGTGGAACATGTTGAGGTTCGACGTTGCTGCATTAGATGCTGCGCCGTCTGTCTCAAAAGTCGTTTCGCTCACTCCAGTGGGGATCGCAAGGATCTTACCGGCCTTGAAAGCTGCAGCAGCACTGATGTCCATGCGCAACTTTAACTGATCCTTGAGCTTCTTCTGAATTGCATTAGCAAGGTCAAAACAAGAAAGATCAATCGCAAGTTTCGTGTAAGGAATCGCACGTCCACGCTCACTTACGGTAATTGCCTGAGTGCTTAAAGAAAGCGTGTCCTCAGGAATGCGCGAAAGCTCAACGAGAGCATCATCACTTGGAACGGTTACGTTAGAAACGCGAGTGATCGTAACGGACTCGCCCTTCTTCTTGCCGTAGCCTTCTTCGGGCTTAACGAACTGCATGAACTTGGCTTCCTTGATTGCGGCCATGCGGATCTTAGAGCTTAGATCATGATTCTTGTAGACGCCACTGGGGCCGTCGTTAACCCAACTATGAGCTGCCATTGATACCTTCCTTGGTTAGGTCCCCCTATGGTGTCAAACCGTGACGCCGGGGATAGCTTAAATTATCTTTGAGTTCTCATCTTGCGCATTTCTTCTGCGAAACTCAAGGGGCGATCTTGTTTTTTCTCCGGTGTTACACTTTTCGCCGCCCCTCCACTGGGTCCAGTCGCAGTCACTTTCTTCGACGTCAGTTCCGTTCTAGGTTTGTGTATTTCCATGATTTCTCGGTATTCGTCGCGTGTTTTTTGCGCAAGTAACTGCATGCCCTTTTTAATGTCCGTTATTTTTCCAAACACGTCGGCATTTTCACCAAAGATTCGCTCCGCATCCTTGCGACGAACGTCTGGGTAATCACTAAGGAACTGATTCCAGAGCGTTTCACGTTGAGTTTCTGCGCGAATCAGGGCGATGGCTTCTTGTGTCGCCTGTGCTTTCATTTCTTTGAGCTTCGCCTTCGGATTGGCGTAGAACTCCTCTTCGAATGTATCTTCTATTTCTTCAGGCACGTGCGCGGGAGCTTGACTGCGAAGAGTCTCGCGAATTCCTTCATTGTAGGCTTCGTTAACGATTTTTTCGCGCTCAAGTGTTTCTGCATACTTTATTGCCTCGGACTGGGTCTTAAAGGTCTGGTCACCGATACGAATCAGCGTCTCTTCTTCGGCGTCCTCCTTTACTTCTGTCTCCTCTACTACATCTTCCGGAGCAGCGTCGTCCTGCGCCTGGACCTCTACGGGGTCAGATCCCGCAGGAAGATCACTCAACTCCGCTGATCCGCCTTCTCCCGTTACCGCCGTATGTTTAGCGTCTTCTCTTGTTCGTGCGAGTTCCTTGAGCATTTCAGACATTTCGTTTCTCCTCTAGAGTGCGGTAAAATTGATCTTTCTGGTTAATGTCGCGCATGATGTTCGTAATTACGCTCAATTCAGCGACTAAGTTGAGCGTATTCTGGTCACCGTCACGGTACTTTGCCATGAGTCGCTCGAATGCGACCTTGCGCATGCGCTCGAGCAGCGGCATTAGTACGGGACCCGCGAGATAGAAGGTCTTTGCGTCTAGTATTTCGTCTTCTCGACTTACTCCGTCTCTCATTACATCCCCTTAGTGGCGGGGGAGCCGGGAAAGTCCGCTTGCGGAAAAGACGGTGTCCCCATCATTTCCTGCATGGCCCCTTGCATGTCCGGACCCGGAACTTGGCTCATTGTATCGGGCTGGCCCTGATTTCCTGGGTCCATCGGTTGCTCCTCCTCACCCGGTTTCATTGTCGCCTGTACGGCCTTCGGGTGTTCGAGCTTGTATTTATCAATACTGAGCGACGTCATGACTTCTTCGAGATACTTCGTGAGGTCATACTTCTGCGAGAAGGCCTCCATGAGTGGGGGCGATGCCGAAATAGTCTGAAGGAGTGTCGTGAGTTTCGTATAATCCTGCGCCCGCGCAAGCGTCATCGTAATCCCGTAAACGCGAAAACGAACTCCATTTACTGTCGAAGCGAAGACTTCTTCGGCGGGAATTACGGCCATCTCCGCACCTCGTTGAGGACCAAAGAGCGAAATGAAAACCTCACGGTCAATCATGTCCCAGTTCTGTGCCGTCGTCATCCAGGCGAGTTCGATCTCCTTCTGACTTTGTCTGCTCTCGTAGTTCTTCGCCATGCCTTGAAATACTGACGTAATGGACTGACTTGCTTCGACGACTTCAGTCGCCTTTACTGCACGAAAGGGCATCACTCCCTGACGAAGATCGTTCGTGAGGGCTGACGAATTAAACTCCTGATTCATGATGTTGTAGACGTTAAAGGCTTCATTCGGGATCTGTACTGCTGTGACGTCTTCCATTACTTTTGCTCCATAGGGGAGCATGGAATTTACAGCGAGTGTGGCTCCGGGCTGAATCCCATCGGCGACCTGGCCCGGATTATCGAGCGCATCTTTTCTGATCTGCTTAACCGCATGTACCTGCATCATGCCCGCATCCACCATGAGATTATACATCTCGATGAGTGCGCGATTGTGCTGTGTTGGTGCGTCCATCGGGGCCTTATGCCATACGGAGTTAGCGACTTCCATGAGAGGAGAGACTGTATAGGGTGAGCGTTGATGCCAGAGAGGATTCGGAGTTGGCGGGCGAATTAAATCCGTATCGTTTGCAATTGTAATGACGACGTTTTCGTATTCGATCTCCCCCGTGGTCGGGTCAATGACGGTGCCCCAGAATTCTGTCACCTTCACAGTTGGACGGTGGCCGGAGTTCGTCGTATTCTGTCCGACTTCTCGTGCAACATCGGCCTTTTCTGCACTGTCTGCAGCGCCCGATCGTGAGAGTCCTTTAACTATGTCACTTTCGTAAATTGCATTATCTCCCTCGGCGAGAGCGAGGACTTCATAGAAGTCAGGAAATGAATCTTCGATTTCGTACATTTTTCGCCCGGTCGGATCGGGGTAGTAGTTCTCCGCCCGCACAAGTGAGAACATGATCTCCCATGTTTTGTTCTCGATCTTCTCGATCCAACGGCGAAAGGACTTACCGCGTCCCTTTTTTCGCGCAATGAAGCGCGGCTTCGGAACGAGTTTCCCGGAGGTCTTTGAGATCACGAGTGAGGCGAGCATTGCACTCTCGACGGAGTTTCCGACGTGGGCGAAATATCCCGACTGAGTCATCATATAGTTAGTTAGTTTAGTGATCTCGTGTGGACGAACGACCATTCCTTGTTCGGTGTCCGGGTAGCAGGCTTCGGCAGTCCACCAATCGCCTAGATCTGCGAGTGCCTGCTGGAAGAAGGACTTATTTTGCTCCACTGCCATACTTTGCTTCGAGAGAACTTCTTGACTCTGTCCTTCGCGTTTATGACTGAAGTCGTGACGCAGGTGAAACATGTCGTAGTTTTCACGATTGCGACTCATGCGATCGCGCTTTGCCTCTTCGGCCTCGTCTCTGCATGAAAGTACGAACGCGATAATCTCTTTATCTGTCATTGCCATTTGGTTTCCTCATATTAGGGAGAAGTGATTCGGGTTTAGGGGTATCGTTATGACGCTGAAAACCATAAGTCGGAGCGGGGATTGGTGCGGAACTGTAATGTTCGCTGCGATAGGATTTAAGTCCGCCGCATAAGTACTGAAGTGCATCGTGCGGGTGCGAGTGAATGTCCTTCATTGGGCGAACTCTGTCGGGCTCAAGGTCGATGACTTTGTCGGGGTAGCGAAATCCACCCTTGAACCCCGCAACGAGAACGGGACAATCGGGCTCGTAGATTTGTAGACGTGGACGTCCCGACGAAAGTCCGAGGAGAAAGTCCGTTACTCCCTCAACTCGTTTCTTCCATGTCATTGGACCCGGACGGATCTGTCTGAATCCACCCATCATGAGTGACTGGAGGTAGGTCTCCTCGGTGATTTCGTTCTTCTTAAACCCCGCTGGATCGAAGAATGAAATAGTCTGCGCCGTTATGTCAGTGATCTGCGGGTAGTGAAGGAGTATTTCTCGCGTAACGTAAGGAATGAAGCGTTTTGCGCCCATGCCGGAGCCTATGATTTCTCGAATTATGACGATAGTTTCGCCTTGTAGTTGTGCCAGGACGCATGCGGGAGTGAGACCCGATGAGTCCCATCCGAGCAAGAGGGGTAGTCCTACATGGACACTTGGTCGAACTCTCACTCCATGGATGAATTCATTAAAGTCCTCATAGACGGGCTTACCTTCAAAGGTCGCCCAACTCTTTCCATACTCCATCCGATATATGTGCAGAGGGAGAGTCTTCTTTAGTCCCTCCTCGAATTCAATTGAGCGTTTGGCGGGATTGGCCCTGTGACTGAGGTCGATGACGGTGAATTCGTTGCGGGGATTCTCCCAGACTTCAACCCCTTCCATTGGTGACTTCGGCGTCACTGGGGGGATGTCGGCGAAGTTCAAGTCTTTCGCATCGAGCTTATCGTAGACGATTTTTTTGAAGAAGCCTGGAAATCGGGTCGAGACCATGACCATGCGACCGCCGCCCTTGACGGTCGGTTCTGCTGACGCATACGAGGCCTCCGCATCCTCCCAGAAGGCGCATTCGTCTTCGAGAATACCGGAGAAACCCCTTTGACGAAGCTGGTTTCCTCCGCTCGGGAAGCCCATAATTTTCGAGTAAATGTCGGGAAACTCCATCACCGGAGGAGATGACTGCATTTCTCCGCGTTTTAGTTTCGGCAGTAAATCGGGCGAAATCATATTTGCAGGAATGTGATCGTAGATGAACTTTGCCCGCTGGACGAGTTCCTTTGAGTCCTCCTCCTTCTTTGAGACGAAGGCCCAACTTCGGCCCTTATGAAAGATCACGTCCCAGAGTGAGAGTGCGATGAAGGTCCATGAGACGGTGAGGCGGCGAGACTTCGGAATGGCGAGCTTCTTTTTCTGTACCCACATGAGTGTCAGGAATTTCAGGTAAAGCAAATGTGTCGGGAATTGCTTGATGGGATTTTCTTGATCGACTTCGTCTGACGTCCAGACGCAATACTTCAGAAACATCCAAGGATCATCGCGAAAGAGGGCATACCGCTCGAGCGCATCGTCAGGTAATTCGGTCAAATGGATGGCCCCGTGTGGTGTAACACTACTGTAATGTAAGTTCTTACATTCGAGCCTAGGGAAAGATTTACAGGGTGACTAGGTGAAAATGGTCCTGATGCACTGCGCTATGCGCCCCGTCAACTGCGAATTACACTGTAATCCGTAACCCAGTCCTCGAGCAGATCCTCTTCCGTGCGCGGCTTTGTTTCGGTGACTGTCCGGAGCGGTGCATTGAGTTGGCGATCTGTCGCAAATATCTTCCCGCTTTGTTTCATTCCATCAAGACGGTCCATCAAGACGCCAAGGACGTTTTCACCAATATCGTGTTTTTGCGTCGCTTTACCGTCGAGCTTCTCAACGAGCCATTTCGCAATATCAAGCTGCTCGGACTTCTTATAGATATTCTTCTTGTCCTTCAGACACTCTTCGAGCTTTTGCAGAGCGGGCTCGGCAAAGGACCTAAGTCTCGATCCGATGGAATCCTCAAACAGCTTGTCCTGCAGGCGAACGATCTCGTCCGCAATATAAGGACTCTTTAGCAACGTAGAAGTCCACGCCGCCGTATATCCAAGCTCCGCACCTATGTCGTTGTTTGATTTACCCGATGCAGCTAGTTGGCAAAAGCGCCTGTGCCTCGGAGTAAGGACTCCGTTGGAGAGGGTTTGCCGCACTGCGTCTTCATTAAAGGCTTCGGTTTCTAGTAATGAGCCTGACGAAACTGGCGGAGATGACGAAACTGACGGAATCGGCGGACTCGTCGCGGGAGGAGCAGCGAAGGCCGACCGTGTCACCGCCGCAGGAGCGTCACTCCAATCACTTAGCTCGTCGTCAACGTCACTCATTCCCCTAATGTTACACGAACGTGCGCGTGGGTCGAGAGGGTAACGCGTTGTGTCAAGTCTAAAATCACTCACGCTAGTGGGAGGTTGATAGCCTAAGCACAAGCTCGCCGGGTCACCGTGCCACCCCGTAGGGCGGGGGTTCGCCGTTGTCAAGACGCACCTCGGCCCAAAACATGTTGGAGAACCCACGTGCTCCGCACCTTTCGATGGCTCTCTCGCCTTGAACTGCTGATATGTAATGCAGATACCGTGCCGCGTCTAAGTGCGCGGAATCATTACGCGGTGTATTAGTTACACTGTAAAACTTTTGGGCGTTCACGCGAACGTGAACTACATTCACCAATGATCACGGGGACTTAAGTCGTATTGTAAAACTTATTGACAGTGTCAAAATCTGCAACCTGCAACCTGCAACCTGTACTTTTACCCCCTCTGTGTACCACTTTGACGCAGTGTGTTGGCATAGATTTTGCAATGCGTCACGCCGTTAAAACTTTTTTGATCTACGGATACCTCGAAGTTTTTTTTTTAATACAGACCCCTATTTGGAAACCCCTCTGTAGACGGGAAGAATGGCGGGAAGTTGACGTAGAGAGGGGGGCGAAATACAGGTTGCGCGTTGTAGGTTGTAGGTTGTAGGTTATACGTCACCGCAACCGCAACCGTGACCGCCCAGTGACCGTAGTTGTCACTGGGGTGACATACTATAGGAGTGACCGTGACCGTGAGTGACGAAGAGAGCGCGAAGAGGCTCGAAGAGATTAGGCGACGGGCGAGGGAGTACGTGAACGAGGCGTACGCTCTCACGCAAGCGCCTGTACCGCTTAGACACCTTGGTGCGAGGTTTGGGAGACTGTGTCGGTCACTTGACCTTAATATTAGAGACGTACTCGTGGCAGACGCACAAGAACGGTTTATCGTGACGCTCAATCCAGTGACCGGCGGCTACTTCGTGCATACGAAGGATTGAGTGGCGACGTCTTGTACAGTGACTGAAGGTTTGACAGAGTTGTGAATAGCGCCCTTGTTTTAGGGGTTTAGCTGGGGTGAGTCTCGTCCTGAGGCTCACGGGTGTCAATAAGTTTGACAGGTTGGGTGGAGCTAAGTGCGCGGAATTACTCGCGTGGTGTATTGGCCCGTCCAGTGCATTGAGTGAGTGCGTGACCAACGCGAATGTTGGTCGAAACCTGGAGTAGAACGAATGAGAGCCTCTAAACTAAGTAGCCGACGTCAAGACCTGATCGATTTAGCCGCCGAGCTTGGTATTCAAATTAAGGTCGCTAAAGAGAGTGATCGTAATGCCATTGGTATTCACCTATTACATCCAGATCTGGAAGCCTTAGAAGATGCGCTACAGGTCGCTGAGCGAGACATGTTTCCGGCCATTTACATTCACCGTGGCAACCCTCGTTCGTTTAGCCAATCCCTCATTAAGACTGTTGAGGGCAAGTAACATGGACCTTAGAACTCAACTAGAGGCCGCTCAGAAACGTGCATACAGCCTCAAGACTAAAAAGGCTCAGACTAAGGCGTTCTTAGTAGTCCGTGAACTCCGTGATCAGATACTCAACGGCCTGTACGAACAGTCTAATAAGTATGCGAAACATTCAGTCAAGGCGACTGTACGAGTTGCATACTCAGGTGATGATTCACTGTTTGATACTGAGTATGGGAGTTTCTGGATTAGTCCGGCGAACGATGAGTTAACGAAGTCATGGTACGAACATACGTCGTGTATTGAATACACCGAAGGCCAGTCCGTGGTGATTGAATTCGACGTCGAAGTAGACAGTGACCGCTTGTGTATATACCGCATCCCTAAGCGCGTTTACGGCGGACGTGTGAACGAGGCTCAATACGCTGAACTCTGCAAGCGTGATGATTTAGCGTTCTTTAAGTACCCCAACAGCACGGGCGTGACCGGCTTATTTAAGCAGACGGCGGTCCAAGGTGAATAACCGACAATTCAAACTTCACTTATTAGCTCGCATTGAAATTCTACTTCGTGGTGATCATGCGGAATGTGAAGGCGCGGAAGAGCTTCAATCAATCGTTGACTGGATTGACGCAGTTGGTGACGGGCATACACATCACGCAACGTTGCAGGACATGTGCGACTGGGTTGGTGAGCCGAATCTAGTCCAGGTGAGCGATAACAAGGCTTAATTAACTTTAAACAAAGGATATTTACATGAAACCATTTACGAATAAACTAGATTCAGCGATAACCATGTTCCGTACGGATTACCAAATTATGTGCGATAACCTTAAGGATATCCAATCTACCCTAGGGCACGGTCAAGACATTGACATACGCTTGTGTGTAGACTTCGAAGATACTACGCCGTCTTGGATTATTCGAAGCGGCGACGCATCTTACGACCAACGTCATTCCGATGTTTGCGGGGCTTCCAGTATCGATAAAAAAACTAAACTCAAATCTGAACCCGCATGCGAAGTTTTGGAAGAGTTGATTAACCAATGCTTAGACCAAATACACGAATTAATTTAGGCGTACAGAGACAAGGTTTTTTTAACATTAACAGGGCCACCGGCCCTAAACAAAGGATGACTGAAATGAATAACTCATACATATCAAGCATCGTCACGAAGTACGGCGACCTGGATAACGTGAGGCGCGACGCTAAGACACTTAATGAGATTCAGTCACGTCAAGGTGCAAGCCTGCTGATCGATGCGGTAGCTGAGGCAACAGGCCGTGCCGTTAATGAATTTAGTATGTCGGCTGCAGACCGGAAGCGACTCGTTGACTCATTGATTTTAGAATTTAAAGACGCATTATTGGAGAGGACTTAATTATGGTGCCAAATGAATAAGCCTAAACATACTCCAGGACCGTGGATGGTTAACGATATGACGCTGAATTATGTCGTGTATTCAAATACGAGTATTCAAGCACGTACCGATGGCCATACAGCATTGGACGAAGCCAACGCCCGGCTAATAGCTTCATCACCTGACGCCGTATTGCTGTTCGAAGATTTGCAAGAGTACTTAAGTGAGCACGGCGGGCAGGGAGTCGAGTTACTTAGTCGCATCGATGCATGGCTTGCTAAAGCAACAGGGGGTACCGAATGAAACCCTGTCCAACCTGTACCAGGCCCTTAGACCCGAGTCTCGACTCTCATCTCGGCACCATGGACGGGCTCGAGTTTTACAATTGTACTTGCGGTTCGACTTATACGAAAGAGGCGAAAATGAAATTTGACCGAATACGTGATGCACTGATCGAAGAGTTATGCGATGCGGGCGAACTTATTCGCCGTGGTGGTGATCTCTTCGAGGACATGGGCGGGCATGTCGTCCATGAGTCACAACTTGACAGATATATAGATGACTACATGGTGAACTTGAGTGAGGAAGATCGCAACGAACTTGTAGAGCGAACGCGTAGTGAAGGCTCACCGAATGACGATAACGATCAAGCATACCAGAGCGCAGTCGATTGTGAAGAGGAAGATAAGGTATGACATCACCCCATGGAACACTAGAGGTCCTCGTCGTAAACCACTATGGGCGCGAAACAATTCGGCCCATGAATGATCTCGCCCGAAGGTTTGCTGAGTTACTCGGGCAAAAGACACTTACGAGATTAAACGTTGAGGCGATTAAACACATAGGATTTACAGTTATGGTTAAATCCGGAGAGGTTACACTATGAATAATTCAATCAAACTAATTACGCTCATGGGAATGGTACTGGTAGTTGGCGTAATTCTCGGCTTTGGTCTCATGCTCAGCGAGCCACTATTACTAAGCATCCAGGCGATCATTAAACAGTTACCGGAATTAGCCTCACTTTCTTTTCAGACGTGGAGAGTCATCGGCTATGGTGCAGTCGTGACAGTTGTTATTCTTGCCATAGTGGGAGAAGGAGAAACGCCATGACAGCAATTGAAATTAAATCAATACAGGAAGAAATGGAAAAGAAGATCAACGTCCATGGAGAGCTTCACCTCGATGCGACACAGACGAAGCTTCTCTTTTCGTGGATGAAACGTCTTACCGACACGGTACAGATGTACGATGGACTAATGCGACGGTTACTAGGAGAGAAATCATGATACGTCACCTCCTACTCGCTGTGTTTATTGTTTATTTCGCCTCACTCTTCGTGCCGCGCTTTAGTGCGGATGCGAAAGTTGGTGGACGTCCACCGACTCACTGCCCGGACGGATACGCTTACCAGTTGCCCGCCACCTATCCCACTGGCGGACAATACATCGCATGTGAGAGTTTCGATGAGTTTCATGCCCTACTGGCCAAAGGTCATGTCACAGAGGCTGAAAAAATGATTTTCGGTCCTGCTGCTCCTTAGGGTAAACTGGTCGGATTAATCCAAACGAAGGAGCCCTTGAGTGGCACACAGTTATCCGACAAAAGAACAACTAGAAGCTGCTCGACGTGCGAAAGAACCGACCATGGTCGATCAAATGAAAAACGCATGGGATGACTTTCAGGCTGCTGGCGCTAATTCCTTCTCGGGCGCAAACAGTGAAGCGATAAAGCGCGTAGAAGAACGCGGTAAGGTAAAGAAAAATAGCAAATAGCTTTGCGTATTGAGGGGACAATGGTGTAACACCGTCCTTTCACCCCCTCAAAGGAGACCCAACGTGGGCGGATTCAAGGATACGCTGAGCGAGGACGCTAGTGAACTCGACGAATGGCTCGACCGTAGCGAGTCTCCGACTAATGAGGAAATTACTCATATGGCACTCGCGGCGACACTTAAGGACATCGAAGAATTCGAGATCCGTTTGCTGCGTCTGTGCGACCGGGCGAAATACTACCACGAAAACGTAGACTACGACACGCTCGAGTTTCTGGCTCGAGAGATTCAGCGCATCAAGAAGGGTTTCCCTTGATCAGGTAAGGGAAAATGTTACACCTTATGCCATGGCAAACCGTAAAGATGAGAGAGAAAAGTTAATCCGAGAAGTCACCAATGACCTACTTACTTCGAAGTTCATTACTGACGTAGGACAAAAGGCACAGGTTGAACGTGTCCGCATCGAAGCCTCGCAACATATAGATGAACTGCGAGAGGTGATACGTGAAGTTGGTCGAAACCTCGAAGAGATCGGTGCCGTCCCAAAGGGCATGACCTATCGTGGCTCACTTACTGTGCATGTTTACACGGGAGATGCCACGAAGACCTTCGCTGCCGCATCAATCTCCGCCTTTGACACCATGACATTTGATCTCGCCGATGCAGCACTGCGCGAACTTACGGGCTCTACCTTAGAGAGTTACGGCAGATCACGCAAGAAACTCAGGAGTGGATTTTAGTGAAAGCAAAAGTGAAAGCGAAAAAGAAACCTGGACGTGTAATCAGAATCGATCCCCTTTTAGTAAAGACACTTGAGGAAAAGAAACGTCCATACGAAACCATGAGTGGGCTTCTTCGTAGACTCATGGGCCTGCCCTCCCGTAAAGGAGCCGTCGAAGTTCGTGCTTATTATGTTCTTCCGAGTGATATGGCAGAGACAGTCGAAGAGGCCAGAGGTCGCGCCATCATCGAAAAGGTAAAGCGTAAACTCGCTAAGCCCGAGCGTCCCGTCGTTGTCCGAGAAGTCGTATGAAGGAGGACTGGATACCGCTCCTTTCCCCTTGCGCGTTTGAGTTATTTACTGCGGAGGCCTTTAAAGTCTATGTGCGCGGACTCAATACGCCCCGTCGAGTAAAGCGAACGGCGGCGGTGAAGAAAACACCACCTCCTTTTGCATGGCGGGTGAATGCAAAGGGCACCCTCGTTATTACTATTCGGCGAAAACCCAAGTGGCTTACTCGTGCAGAGGTTGACGGGATCGCAGCAGCAGCGAAGATTGATTCACGTCTCGTGTGGCTTAAGGTTATGGCGAAGAAGTCCGCCATACTCATTATGGATACGGAAGAAAGTGCAAGTCGCATTGCGAAAGCCCTAGACGCTAACGTCTGATGATGTAATCTCTTCGGGTGTTACACCACGGAGAAACTCAATGAACCCCTTTAGCAACGACCGCGTTCCAGCGGATCTCTCGCACTCACCACACTCCGAAGCGCACACGCAGGAAGCGAGGCTCGAAATGATCATTGTCGGCGACTCGTTTCAAGAGCTAGCGAAGCTTGAGAATGGATCCGTGCAGACTTGCGTGACGTCGCCACCTTACTGGGGTTTACGCGACTATGGGCATGAGGGCCAGCTGGGCTTAGAGAAAACGCCTGAGCAGTACGTGGGTAATTTGCGGCTGATCTTTGAGCAGGTGCGCAGAGTGCTTAAGCCTGACGGCACACTTTGGCTTAATCTGGGCGATAGCTATTCGAGCGGTAATAGTGGACTTACGATGCGACCAAAGAACCTGCTTGGCATCCCGTGGCGTGTGGCCTTTGCACTTCAGGCTGACGGCTGGTATTTGCGCCAGGACATTATTTGGGCCAAGCCAAACCCGATGCCAGAGAGTGTGCGGGATAGATGCACAAAGGCGCATGAATATATATTTCTGCTCGCGAAGTCTGAGAAGTATTTTTTCGATATTGGCGCAATTAAAGAACCAAGTGTTGAATGGGCAAAGGGAAGGTCTCGCCCACGAAATAAACCCAACGGAACGAGCGCAGAGGATCTTAAACGCTTTAAGCTCCCTAGCGAATGTCAAATTACCCCTTTTCGACAAAAGCGCAGCGTTTGGACAGTAACAACGAAGTCATTCAAGGGCGCTCACTTCGCGACATTCCCGCCAGGCCTAATCGAGCCGTGCATTCTCGCGGGCTCTAGACCGGGCGATACTGTCTTGGATCCTTTCTTTGGCGCTGGTACCACTGGGCTTGTCGCAAAGAAGCACGGGCGAAATTACATCGGCATTGAGATCAACCCAGAATATGCGGCACTTGCCCAAGGGCGCATTGAACTTAGTGAGGCAACTGCATGAGCGAAGTAGAAACGAGTAGATACAAAATAGCGTTCGCCATTAGCGGTTTACCTCGCTCGCCAAACGAGCTGCTCGGCGCGCACTGGACGATTCGAGCGGGCCACGCAAAGAAGTGGCTAAAGCTCGTTGAGCGTGCCTTGATGCTTAACGGCCGACTTCCAGCGGAGCCTTTGCCCTTCGCGCATGTGCACTGCGCTGTCTCTTATACACATCTCCGAGCCCACGAGACTAAGGC
>ENA-ORBV01002000-ORBV01002000.1-microbial-mat-metagenome-genome-assembly--contig:-NODE-2000-length-44024-cov-7.326257_pt1 | contig 44024 bp, 46 predicted proteins | sample MGYA00237777_ERZ505514 | MGnify/ENA primary metagenome ERZ505514 (study PRJEB26160, sample SAMN06269048) | microbial mat metagenome | isolation source: Oligotrophic lake microbial mat | place... | reverse complement strand
GCGTAGCCTTCATCGCCGTGGCGAGTTCGGCTTCGGTGACGGCGAATAAGGTGAATGCGGCTAAAAAGCCGGTTGCGAGTAGAATACGGGAACGCTTGGTCATGAGGAAAAGAGTATCACTGCCGCAAGCCATCCGCAACCGCGATATGATCGCAAGCGTATGAATCGACGCCATGCCCTTAGCCTTTTTGCCGCTCACGTAGCGGCTTCCCCCCTCTTGCGCGCCGACGTCATGGACGCCGACGTCACCGGCCCCATCAATGTCTACGAGTTCGAAGAAGTCGCCAAACGCAAGCTTCACAAGTTCGCCTACGACTTCATCGCCGGCGGCGTTGAGGACGAACGCACCCTCCGCGCCAATGTCGACGCCATCGGCCACTGGGACCTTGTCCCCCGCGTCATGGTCGACGTCTCCAATGTCGATCTCTCGCTCGACCTCTTCGGCATGAAGCTGAACTCGCCGATCATCATCTCCCCCACCGGCGGTAAGGACCTCGTCATGCCCGGCGCCGAAGAGGTGGTCGCCAAGGCCGCGCTCAACTCCAAAACCGTCCTCTGCTCCGCCACCGGCGCCAAGAAACTCCTCGATGCCGGCGAGCCCCTCACCTGGTGGATCAACGGCATCGGCCAGCCCAACAAAGCCGCCGCCATCAACTTCGCCAAACGAACCGAAGACGGTGGCGGCAAGGCCATCGTGCTCACCGTCGACAACGCCTACCAGTCCAATCGCGACCGCAACAACCGCAATCGCTTCGACTACGGCATGATGAGCCGCGGCGCTCCCAAGCCCGGCGAGCCCACGCCCAAGCCCGTCAACCCCGCGCTGGCCGCCAAGTGGCAGCCCCACACGCCGAACCTCACCTGGGACTATATTGACTGGGTCCGCAGCGCCAGCAATCTGCCCATCATCTTGAAGGGCATCCTCGCCCCCGAAGATGCCGAACTCGCCGTCCAGCGCGGCGCCTCCGGCATCAGCGTCTCCAATCACGGCGGCCGTCAGCTCGATGGCGCCATCGGCACGCTTGACGCTTTACCCGAGGTCATCGAAGCCGTCGCCGGCCGCATTCCCGTCCTGGTCGATGGCGGCCTTCGCCGCGGTAACGACATCTTGAAAGCCCTCGCCCTCGGCGCACGCGCCGTCCTGGTCGGCCGCGCCCCCCTCTGGGGCCTCGGCGCCTTCGGCCAACCCGGCGTCGAACGCGTCATGTGGATGTTGAACGCCGAACTCAAACTCGCCATGGCCCTCGCCGGCCAACCTAACTTGGGCACCATCACCCGCCGGCTGGTGCGCCGGCACAACGCATGAGATATCTTTTATTGCTTATAGCTCTAAATGCCAGCGCCCAGGTGCACCAGCTTTGTAAGCCTTGCCATACCGAAGCCGCTGGCGACGTCGAAAGCCATCCGCACTTTGCCAAGCAGGTCAGTTGCGACGCTTGCCACGGCACCAGCGAAAAGCATCGCCTCGCCGTTGGCGGTGCCGCCCCGGACAAAGTCGCCACCCGGGAGCAAGTGCCCGTCCTCTGCGGGGGCTGCCATGTTGCCGAACGCAAAAGCTACGAAACCAGCAAGCACTTCACGGTGCTGGCCGCCGGCAACAAAAGCGCCCACTGCGCCACCTGTCACGGCAACCACGCCCCCCGCCCTCTCGCCGCCATGGCCGCCCGCTGCCAGACCTGCCACACCGGACTGCCCCCTGCCTGCTCCGCCAAACCCACTGTCACCGCCAAAGTCTCTTGCGCCGCCTGCCACGTCCCCCACGGCTTCGCCAAGTCGATCACAGCCAAATAGCCTATTCGAATCAGCTACATAGCTAAAACCCCTTCCCTCCTCCTGCTAAACTAGCCATATCCATGTCACCGAATCCGTTATCGCCGCCTCCATTTATCTTAAACGCCCCATTCTAGCCCGCAGCGTAAGCTGTGGGGTCGCTCACCGTTAACTCGACCCAATAGAATCAACAACTCCCGGGTTCGTTTCGTAACCTTACCCAGCTCCTTGACGTGATAGAATCAAGGAAATGACAACCACCTTGACCGGCAAAAATCAAGTAACCGTCCCTGCCGAGATCGCCCGCCAAATGGGACTCGAACCCGGATCCAAGCTCGATTGGACCGTCGGCGAGAAACCCGGCACCATCGTAATCGAGGTCAGGCCCAGCGTTCGCCAAATGCTGGCCGAAGCCCAGGCGATCGGGCGGCGTCTCAAGAATCGGAATCTGATTGAGGAACTGATTGCCGAACGTGAATTGGAGATGGAGTAGATGTATCTCCTCGATACTTCCGCCTTGTTGGCGCACTGCTATGGTGAACCGGGATCCAGCGACGTAGAGCAGATTCTAGCGAGTGGCGAAGGCTTTGTCGCAGCGGTCACCTGGTACGAGTTGCGGATCAAGCTACGCGACGAAATCGAAGGAGCTAGCTTGTTTCAGATGTATTCCAGGGCGGTGGCCGGAACAGTCGAGATCACTCGTGAGGTGGCTGAGGCCGCGTTCGCGTTACGTCAAGAAGCTGGCATCCGGATTCCAACGGCGGACTGTCTGATCGCCGGGGCGGCCCGGGCCCGCGGCTTCGAGTTAGTCCATCGTGATGCGCACCTCGGTGCGATTCCCCATCACCACTTGGCTCACCGGATGTTGCCCCCAAAGCACTAGCGATATACTCTTCCGCATGACCACTCGCCGCCACGCGCTAGCCGCCTTCGCCGGAGCCGCCTATCAAGCCCCGCGGCGGCCGAATTTGCTCTATATCATCGCCGACGACCACGCCGGCTATGTCCTCGGCGCGCACGGCAATGCGCTGGCCGAAACGCCGAATCTCGATCGCCTGGCCAGCCTGGGCACCCGGTTTGCAAGGCACTACTGCAATTCGCCGGTCTGCACGCCCTCGCGGCAGAGCTTGCTCACCGGCCAAATGCCGCACGCCGCCGGCGTCACGGTGCTGAAGACGCCGCTGTCCAACGGCAAGCCGACGCTGGCCAAGCAACTGAAGCAAGCCGGCTACCGCACCGGAGTCATCGGTAAGATGCACTTCAACCAGCCGGGCCGTCCGGGCCTGCATGGCTTCGACTATTGCCAAACCGAAGGCGAGGTGCAGAAAGCCTGGATGGCCTTGAAGCCCACGCCCTTGCCGGCAGGCGTAAGCGCCAAGCCCGCCTGGCGCCCGTTTAAGGATCCGGCGCGGATTTGGCTCAATGCCGGGAAACTGCCCTTCGCCCGCGTCGAAGCCGAGATGAAGTCGCTGTATCAATTGCGGCTGGCCGACGAGTTTATCGGGGCCCATAAGGACCAGCCCTTTGCGTTGTGGCTCAGTTTTCAGGAGCCGCATTCGCCGTACGATTTTCCCGTGGAGGATCGCGATCATTTCAACCCGCGCCGCTTCCCGGTGCCCCGTGTCGGGCCCGAAGATAGCGGCCAGATCCCGCTCATCTTTCGAGATCTCAGTCCGGAGGAGAAGCAAGGAATTATTGCTTCTTACTATACGTCGGTAAGGTTTCTCGATCGTAACGTCGGCCGTGCCTTGGACTTACTCAAGAAACACGGCCTCGAAGAAAATACGCTGGTGGTCTACTTAGCCGACCACGGTTACTCCCTAGGTCAGCACGGCCGCTTCGAGAAGCACTGCGGTTACACGCCGGCCCTGCATGTACCGCTGATGATGCGCTGGCCCGGCAAGATCCGGCAAGGGGTAGTGAATGAGTTCACCGAACACATTGACTTACCGCACACGCTAACTGACTTACTCGGCTTGCAGGCTCTACCGGTCCGCCATGGGAACTCCCTGCGACCCTACCTGGAAGGGAAAACGACTCAGCCGCGCGACCACGTCTTCAGCGCGTATCTCGAAAACGAAGAGTGTTTCGTGATGGACGCGAAGTGGAAGTTCATCTTCGGCTCCGGCCAACGCGTCCGCACCGATGGCTATGAGACCGAGAATCCCAAGCCGGGTCGCTATGTGAAATTGTTCGACTTACAGAAAGACGCGGGCGAGTTTACTAACCTTGCGAAAGCCCAACCGAAAGTGGTCGCCAAATTGGGAGATCAGGCTTTGGCGCGCTACCGGGCCACGCATCCGGAAGCCCCTAACGAACCCGCCCGGCTCGGCCGCGAAGAAGCCCTGGAATGGTACGTCCGCCCCCGCGACGCCTAACCTAACGCTTGTGCATTCGGATAAAGGCGGGGCTGATTTGAGAGAGATTGGCCAAGCCCAACATGGCCATGTCCCGGGCGATTTCGCTTTGCAGCATCTCCAGCACTTGCTGCACGCCTCTGTCGCCGTAAGTGGCGAGGCCCCACAGGGCAGGTCGAGTCACCAGCGCGGCCGTAGCGCCCAGCGCCAGGGCTTTCAAGATGTCGCCACCGCGGCGGAAGCTTCCGTCGATCAGGATGGGAACCCTACGGCCCACCGCTCTCACGATCTCCGGCAAAACGTCGAGCGCGCCGCCCTGGGCGGAGCCGCTCGGACGGTAACTGGAAACGACAATGCCGCTCGCCCCGTGCTCGATGGCGGTGCGTGCATCTTGGGCGGTCATGATGCCCTTGAGGACGAGGGGGACATTCACCGCTTTGCGGAACTGGTCGACCCTGGCCCAGTCCAGGGGGGCGCTGAGGCAGATGACTTTGGCGCTGCTCGGGATTTGATTAGGGTCACTAAGTTGGGCCCAAAGAGGCTGCTGAGTAAGTGGGGCAATTTTCTCGAAGGAGTAACTCGATTGGGCACCAACCACCAACCCCGCTTTGGCGGCGTTCGCGCCCCGGGCCATGGCGAGTTCGCCCTCGGGGTGGAAGCGCTGCTGCTGCCCGGCGGGGCCGATTAAGATGGGGGCAAAGTGGCGCTGGCCGAAGAGGTCGAGCGAGAGGTCCAGCTTGGTGGTGTCGACGAGCATGCGGGGGCGGAAGGTGATGCGGTCGAAGGAGTAGCGGTTACTGCCGGCGATCTCCTCGAAGAGGCCGGGCGCGAGTTTGCGCTGGGCCATGGCCTCCACTTCCAGGGTGTTGACGAATTCGTCGACCGGGGTGATGCGGCCGGGAGCTTCAGTGGTGCGGACTTGGCTCATGGGAAGTCCGTCCTAACGAGCGAGCGGTTGATGGCGGCGAGCGACGGCGTGCCGGCGGCGGCCATGGCTTGGACGAGTTCCGCTTGAAGGAGTTCCACCACGCGTTGGACGCCGGGCGCGCCATAAGCGCCGAGGCCCCATCGGGGGACACGGCCGAGGCAGACGGCGGTAGCGCCCAGGGCGAGGGCCTTCAGGATATCCGTCCCGCGGCGGACGCCGCTATCGAAGATGACTGGAACGCGGCCGGCGACGGCTTCGACAATCTCCGGCAGAACTTCGAGCGTGGCAGGCGCATAGTCGAGCGAGCGGCCGCCGTGGTTGGAGACATAGACACCGTCGAGGCCGTGCTCAACGCAAAGGCGGGCATCCTCGGCGGTCAGGATGCCCTTGGCCAGCAATGGGACCTTGACGATGGCCCGGATCTCGTCGAGGTATTTCCAGCTGTACCAAAGGCGACGATCGGCAATGCGGTAGGGGTTGGGGGCGGTAGGCTGCCGCGCGGACAGGCGGCGGGCGATGGCGCCGAGATGGCGGCCATGAAGGTCGCGCTCAAAGGCGGGGGCTTGTTGGTCGACGGTGACAACGATGGCTTGGCAGCCGGCCGCCTGGGCGCGCTCCAGAGTGTCACGGGCGGCGGTCATGTCCGCGCGCGGGTAGAACTGGAACCACAGCGGGCCGGGGGCGGCAGCCGCAATTTGGTCAATGGGGAGGCTGGCCACATTGCTAACGATCATCGTGGTGTTGGCGGCAGTGGCGCCCTGGTGGGTGGCGGCTTCGCCCGCCGGGTGAAGTTGGAGGTGGCCGGCGGTGGGGGAGATCAGGATCGGGAAGGCGTGCTGGGTTTTGAAAAGCTGGAGGGCGGTATTGGGCTTGGCGGCGGTGGCCGACGGGATGAGTTGCACCCAGTCGAAGGCTTCGCGATTCCGGCGCATGGTGAACTCGCTGTCGGTGCCATAAGCGGTGTAATCGTAGGCTTGGCGAGGTAGCTTGGCATGGGCGACAGCTTCGAAATCGAAGGAACTCAGGAGTTCATCAATCTTGGGAACGCGGGAGTGGTCGCGGAAGGGGTCCTGTTGCGCGAGGAGGGGGGAGGAAGCAAGGAGCGCCGCGAAGGCCTGCGCGGCTTGGCGGCGGGAGAAGCTGTGGGTCCAGGATGATTCGTGAGTTGGCACGGTTCGCTCGGGCCAGTATATCGCTTTAGCCGGCGTAGTCTCGCCTGAGGATCTGGTGCAGAAGAAACTCGACCAAAATGTCGATGTCGGAACTTGGCGTTTGCTCGGCGCGGGCACACGAACCGAAGAGCGAAAGCTGTTTCACTTGCAATCGTAGACGAGCCATCTTGGGTCTGGGAGCCGTGTTGAGCGCGCAAAGGCCCGCGGTGCGGCGCGTGGCGGGAGTGAAGCCGCGCAACATCATCTTTATCCTGACGGATAACCATCGCTATGATGCGAAGGGGTTCTTGAAGGGGCAGCCGTTAAGATCCAAAGGAAACGAATAACCTGATTATGCCCCTCAATCCCGATAAGGGCGGGGTGTCGGATAAGCGGCACCCCGACCGGACGAAGCAAGCGGAGTTTCCCCAGGTGTTCGTGGGTAAGCCGAAGAAGTAGTTACTTATTCGCCGGGTTGAGCCGGCTGTGACTTTGGCTGTAAGTGAAATACACGGCCAAGCCGATTATCAACCAGCCGAGGGCGGCGAGCTGCGTTTGGGCGTCGAGGGCGATAATCATCGCGCCGCAGACTAACATGCCCAGGATCGGCACCAGAGGAACGAGCGGTGCGCGGAAGGGTCGGGCAACATTCGGATCGGTCTTGCGGAGAATCATGACGCCGACGCAGACCAGCACGAAGGCGAAAAGGGTGCCGATGGAAGTAAGATCGCCGGTGATGTCGCCGGGGAGCAGGGCCGCGATGGCGCCCACGAAGACGAAGAGCACCATATTCGACTTATAGGGAGTGCGGAATTTGGGATGGAGCTCGGAGAAAATTTTGGGCAGTAAACCATCGTTGGCCATCGAATAGAAAACGCGGCTTTGGCCGAGTAACATCACCAGGATGACGGAAGAGAAGCCGGCCAGGATAGCGACCGTAATTAAGGTGGCGAGCCAGCCATAACCGGTCATGTAGGTTTGGATGGCATAGGCGACCGAGGCTTCTTTACCGGCGGTCTTAAACTCCTGCCAGTTGGCGACGCCCGTCAGCACGTGGGCGAAGATGACATACAAGAGAGTGCACACGGCGAGCGAGCCAAGAATACCCAGGGGCATATCCTTGGCCGGATTCTTCGCCTCCTGTGCGGCAGTGGAGACGGCGTCGAAACCGATGAAGGCAAAGAAGACGATGCCCGCGCCGCCGAGCACACCGCCCCAACCGTGACGGAACATACCTTCATGGCCCACGAGACCTTCTGGGATAAAATAGGGCGTGTGATTGGCGGGGTTAATGAAGCCCCAGGCTAAGGCAATAAATAAGAGGACAATGCCGACCTTGACATAGACAATGATGGCATTCACCTTGGCGGACTCCTCGGTGCCCTTAATCAGCAGGAGACTGAGAAGCAAGAGGATGACCAAAGCGGGGAAATTCAGGATACCCTGCGTGCCGTCCTTCGAGGATTGCAGGAAGGAGTGACAGAGCGCATAGGGTATCGCACCGCCAAATAAGTTATTGAGATACTCACTCCAAGCGATCGCGACCGTGGCGGCGCCAAGGGCATATTCGAGAATTAGGGCCCAACCAATGATCCAGGCGACGAACTCGCCCATGGTGGCGTAGGCGTAGGTGTAGGCGCTGCCGGCGATGGGGATCATGGCGGCGAACTCGGCGTAGCAAAGCCCGGCCAAGGCGCAGCCGATGGCGGCAATGATAAACGAGAGGGTGACGGCGGGGCCGGAAGAAGAGGAGGCTGCGGCGGCGGTACGCACGAAGAGCCCGGCGCCGATGATAGCGCCGATGCCCAGGGCCACCAGCGCCTTCGCGTCCAGGGTGCGCTTTAGGCCCTTCTCAGAATCGGCGGCTTGCGCCAGCAAACTGGCGAGCGACTTTTTGCGCGTAAGGCTCATGCGGTCTCCTTGTCTCAAATCAATTCCACTATTAAAGCACGCAGACCGAGCCCGGAACGCGGGATGATGAATGCTGAATGAATAATGATTACGATGCCATCATCGTGGGTGGCGGTGCGGCGGGGCTGTTTTGTGCGGGCATCGGGGCTCAGCGGGGCCGGCGGATCCTGTTGATTGAGCACGGCGAAACGGTCGGTCGGAAGATTCTTATCTCGGGCGGCGGGCGATGCAACTTTACGAATACCGGCACGCGGCCGGAGAATTTCTTGAGCGGTAATCCGCATTTTGCCAAGAGCGCGCTGGCTCGCTACACGCCCGCCGACTTCATCGGCTTGGTGGAGCGGCACGGAATTGCGTGGCACGAGAAGAAGCTGGGGCAACTGTTCTGCGACGGCGCCGCGCAGCAGATTGTCGACCTCCTGAAAGCCGAATGCGCCGGCGTCGAGATGCTGACGGGCACGCAGGTGGAGGGCGTGGAGACGGGCTATTTGGTGCGAACCAGCGCCGGCGAGTTCCGGGCGCCAAAATTAGTGGTGGCGACGGGCGGCTTGTCGATCCCAAAGATCGGCGCGACGGATTGGGGCTATCGGCTGGCAAAGCAGTTCGGGCTGGCGGTGAAGTCCACGCGGCCGGCCTTGGTACCGTTGACGTTCACCCATACCGACGTGCGCGACTTTGAAGGGCTGGCGGGTGTGGCCACAGAGGTACTGGCCGAGGCGGGCGGCGCAAGGTTCGCGGAGCGGTTGCTGGTGACGCATCGAGGCTTGTCGGGTCCCGCGATCCTGCAGGCCAGCTCCTATTGGCAGCCGGGCGAGGCAATGAGGATCAATTTGGCGCCGGGACGCGATCTCGATGACGAGTTCCTGGGCCGGAAGCACGCGGGGGAGCGGACGCAGGTGAAGACTCTGTTGACGGCCTTCCTGCCGCAGCGTCTGGCGGATCGTTGGGGGCAATTGCACGCCCTCGACAAGCCCTTGGCGCACACGCGGGACGCCGACTTGAAGGCCACGGCGAAGCAGTTGCAGAACTGGTACTGGCGGCCGGCGGGGACGGAGGGGTACGAAAAGGCCGAGGTGACGGCCGGAGGCGTAGATACGCAAGAGTTGTCCTCAAAGACGATGGAGTCGCGGCGCGTGCCGGGGCTCTATTGGATTGGGGAGGTGGTGGATGTGACGGGTCAGTTGGGGGGCTACAACTTCCAATGGGCGTGGGCGTCGGCGTTCGCGGCGGCGGAAGCATTGTGACGATGTTCACTCGCGACGGTAGCAGTATCATTGAGGAATGAAATCAGGTATGCGCTGGGCACTCTACGCTTTTCTCGGATTGGCGGTGCTGCCCGCCCTGGGCTTTGCGGCCTGGGTGTGGGTAACGCTGAGCTTTAGCTACTCAAACGGCGAGCGAGCGGGGCAGTTACAGAAGATCTCGCGCAAAGGCTGGGTGTGTAAAACCTGGGAGGGCGAAATCACAATGCCGACGCAGCCAGGAATCCCTCCGCAGATCTTCCAATTTTCCGTGCGGGATGAAAGCGTGGCGCAACAACTGCTGAAAGCGGCAGGCCAGCGCGTGTCGCTTTCTTACGACCAACACGTCGGTGTGCCCACCTCCTGTTTCGGCGAAACCGATTACTATATAACCCGCGTGCAGTTACTCGGCAATTAGAAGCGGAAGCGCAAGAGACGATAGAATTCTGCTGCCGGCGTGGTCAAACGGCGTCCGAAATGGAGGGCAAAGGAAAGTCCTTCGCCACTAGCGCCGGAGCGATCATAATGCCGCCTTCGAGGCCGCGAACGCGAGTGGCTTGGCCAAGACGCAGCGTATTCTTGAGTAAGCGCACCGGGCTTTCGAGAAAGCGCATGTTGGTGACCGGCGTAGTGATCTCGCCATTCTCGATCAGGAACAAGCCGTCGCGAGTGAGTCCGGTTTGTTGCAGAGTTTGTGGATTGACGGGCCGAATATACCAGAGGTGAGTGACAAGCAGTCCCCTCTCCACCGAACCGATGAGTTGCTGCAGCGAGGCGTCGCCACCTTCCATGATCAGGCTGCCACCCCCGCCGCCGCGACCGAAGCTGAAGGCCGCGGGCGTCGGAGGCTGTCCGGTTTTGGAGGCCCAGTAGCGATCGTAGGCAAGATTGGCGACCTTACCCTTCTCAATCCAGGTGATGGGGCGGCTGGGCAGATAATCAGGCGTCCAGGGAGAGGACGGCTGGCGCGGGTCGAAGGGATCCATGCGCAGAGTAATGAACTCGGGAAACATTTGCTCGCCGACGAGGGTGCCGCCGCCGCGCTTACTCAAAAAGGTGCGGCCCTCTTCGGTATTACGGGCGGAAAAGCCAGAAGCAATGAGTCGCACTAAGTCACCGGTAGCGGTCGCTTCCAGCACGACGGTGTAATTGCCGGGAGTTAGTTTTTGCGGGTTCTTCCAGCGCTTGCATTTTTCAATGGCCGTCCGCGCGAGTAAGGCGCTATCGAGGGCGGCCAATTTCATGGATGGCTGACCAGCCCAGCCAGAACTGGAGCCGTCGCGTTGCCGGATAGTGGTGGTAAGTTGCGAATCGCTGGAGCGATGAAAGCCGAACAAGCCCGCCTTATTGGCGATGGCAGTTACTCGATGCGAACGTTCGATCAGACCGGCGGCAACCATCTTTTCCTGCAGCGCGGCGTCGATGATAGTTTTGACGTGCGGAATCATCTCCGGGGCCCGGGCGGCGGCAGTCCGTTCGTCTAAGTCAAAAGTGGCGGGAAACTCCTGCGGGCCTACCGCGGGCAGACGTTCCGAGTTGGGCGGCGCGATGGCGGCCAGTTCTTCCGCTTGCTTCACCGCGCCCTTAAGCGAGGCTGGATCCAGATCATTGATCGACACCGAACCGGTGCGGCCATGGCGAGTAACGACGATCGACAGGTTGTGCCGCAAGTTGAAAGACGCGGTCGTGATTCCGTTATTGGCGAAGCGGGTGTAGGCTTGCTCCGACGCGGTGAGCGTTAGGTGGCACTCGGGAAACGTAGTGAGCGCTAAGGCTTGCTGGCAGATTTTCTGGGCTTCTTCGCGAGTGATCATGTTAGTCCGTAAGAATGACGTCGATGCTACGAAAACGCGTCGGGGAACAGCCGTGGCTGATCGAGTTAATCTGTGTCGGTTCGCCTTTGGCATCGCCGGTGGTGCCGTACTGCCGCCAGTAACTCGGGCCGGCGGTGGCATCGCAAGCCTGCCAGAAATCCGGCGTACGCGCCTGATAGGAGACGCGCGAGATCATGCTGCGCTTCTTACCGCCTTTGATCTCCCAGAAGGCATCGCCGCCAAATTGGAAGTTATAGCGCTGCTGGTCGATCGAGTAACTCCCGCGACCGTCAATCAGGACCCCGTCGTCGATCTCGGAAATCATCTTCTCGAGCGTAGTATCGGGGGGGCCGGCTTTCATCCACACATTGGGCATGCGCTGGAAGGGGACGGTGGCCCAGGAGTCGGCCTGGGAGCAACCATGCGACTCCTTCTCGCCGATCAGATGCGCCTGATCGCGCGTGGTTTGGAAGCTTTTGAAGATGCCTTTGTCAATGATGGTGAAGCTAGTGGCTTTCACGCCATCGTCGTCATAACCCACGGTGCCAAGGGCGCGGGGCGAGGTGCGGTCGCCGATGAAAGTGCAGTGTTCGCTGGCGATGCGGCGGCCAATCTTATCCGGAGTGATGTAACTGGTGCCGGCGTAGTTGGCCTCATAACCCAGGGCGCGGTCGAGTTCCGTGGGGTGGGCCACGCTTTCGTGAATCGTGAGCATCAGATGATTCGGCATCAACAGGAGATCTTTCTTGCCGGGCTTGACGGGTGGGGCCGCCAAATGCTCCAGCACCTCCTCGCGGATACGCTGAGCGTTCTCCTCCAAGTTCATCTCCGGTACATACTCCCAGCCGGCGGCAGCTTGTGTCGGCACGTAACTTCGGGAACGCGAGATATTCTTCTCGCGATCCACCGCGGTGGCGTCGACGTTACCGTAAATCTGCAGGAGATACTGCTGGATGGATGAGCCTTCAGACGAGGCGAAGTACTTGTCTTCGCTGCGTAGATTCAAAGACGCGGAGCCGCTAAAGACTTTGGCGTTTTTCTTTACTTCGGTGGTAACGCGCGTGAGTAAGTCGATTTTCTCCGCCATGGAGACAGTGAGTGGGTCTTTTTCATGCGGCGTCACCCAACGGTCGCGGTAGGCCTTCACGGGAGCGAGCTTCACCGGGCGGGGCTGGATGGAGGCGTTGGCCTTGGCAATAATCACCGCCTCATTGGTGATGCGCGCGATCTCCTCCGCGGTAACTACCGGCGAAGCGGCAAATCCCCAGGCGCCATTGACGATCACGCGGACCCCAAAGCCAAAGCTTGAATCTTCAGCGACGCCGGGCACGGAGAGCAGACGGCCCGTGCCGCGCTCGGTGGTCATGCGGAGATTCACGCGCTGGTCCCGCAAGCGCACGATGCGGATGTCGCAGTAGGTGGCCTGCTGTTTCTTCGCCCGCCGCAAGGCGGCGTCGGCCAACTTCTCCAGTTCCGGATTGGGGGTCTTCGAATCTTTGGGAGCGGAGAAGAGCCGCTCGGCGAGCGCCGCACTTGCGGAAGTACCGATAAATTGCCGCCGGGTAAGCATAGTTCACCCTATGGTACGACAGCGGGGCTAACGCGTGAGCCGGATATCGACCTCGCGTTCAACCTATTTCCACTCGGGGGTAGCGCGCAAGCGAGCGACCAACTTGTCGAAGGCGGCGGCATGTTCGGGCGCGAATTCGAACCAGGTGAGAAAGTCGAAGGGCTCGCCGAGATCGCGCGAATGGTGCAGGCGCCGCGCGATGGCGGGCAGGTACTCCAGGCCAATCGCCGTGTGTTGCGAGGTCTCTTCAAAGATCGCGCGGCGCTCGTCCTGCGCGAGTTCCCACCAGCGGGCGGACTTCTTGATTGGGATCAGCGCCGCGAGTGTCGCCGCCGGGCGGCCCAAGCCTTCTTGCTTCGCCCTGTGGCAACCTCATCCTTGGTGGCATAACGAACATTGCTGGTGAAGCCTTGGAGGATCCACTTGGAGTCTGTGGCAGCGGGGCGGGTGTCGGAGTTCACAACCGCAACTCGCTCGACGGCTGCAAGCCCGGCACCAGTGACGCCGGCAATGCTGGTGACCTTCCAGGCTCCGCTGAGCCCGCCGGCGAACCAGTGATGATTACTCATGGCGGGTATCGTTTGCGAGGCTAAAAGCGCCGGAAGGGTAAGGGTGTGAAGGAGGTTTCTTCGAGTCATATTCGTCCACCATTTGCCTACCATTTTAGCGTAACCTGGCATGCATTATGGTGAGAGCGGTTTATTGAAACTACTCTTGTTCTTATCAACGAACGAAATGCACCTCTACGGCAATCGACGCCACCCGCTGACTTACGGATCGAAAGGGAAATCCTTTTGCTACCTAGCAGGACCGCTACATTGATTGGTCTCGCGACCTCGGCTTCCCCATGGCCGCAAAAACTCTCTCCCCCTTTTTCGCTCGGCCACAAGCGTGATAGGCCGCCACAGGCGATGATTCAGCATGCCCGCCACCATCCCAAGCAGCATGCCGGCCAGCATGAAGGCGTGGTGCAGCCAGGCGCCCCGTGGATTGGCCAGCGGCAACAGACTCATCGGCAGGTAGGCCAAGGCCATTCCCACTTGCATACTAAGAAAATCAATGAGCAACACTACAACGCCGCGACCATCCTGTCGCGCCTGGCGAATACATCGTGCAAATCGCCAGCAAAGAGGACCGGCAAGCAACCACATGCCCAAGGACATGGCCGCATAAGAGGTCCACGTCGGCGCCGTATGGCAAACGGGGCCTGTGCCTAGCGGCCAAACCATCGGCAGCATCATGCCGAGGCCCCCGGGCGCCACCATCAGGAGTAGCATGTCTAAGTGCGCATCCCAATGGTTGCGGGTGTAGGCAAACATCGCCACCATGGCCACCACCGGTACGGCCGTGAAGGCGGCTATGGTCCACGGAGCACTTACATACAAAATGGCGATCTGCAAACTCGCGCAGAGTAAGATGAAGGCGGGGTTCATGGCTTTGGCAAAGGCTCCCAATCCATCAGGTGCATCGAATAAAGAATAACCGTTAGGCTTGAGGCCATCATTAGCAAGGCCGAGGCCACGGGCGGCAACAAGCCCGCGGCGGCGTATCCAATGCCGACTACATTGTAGGCCAGAGAGCATCCGATATTCCAACGAATTACCTGACGGGTTTTACGCGCGATCGCGATCGCCACGGCCAACTGCTTCCAGTCGCGATGGAGGCAAATCAGGCTGCTAACGTCCTGTACTAACTCGGCACTTTCCGGGGCGGAGCAAGCGACGTGGCTCCAAGCCATCGCGGCAGTATCATTGAGGCCGTCCCCGGCGAAAAGGACGTGGTGCCCCTGCCGATGCAGCTCTTCCATCAGCGCTTGTTTTCGAGCTGGGGTTTGTCGAGTCAGTTGCTGGCGAATCGGAATCGCGCGCGCGCGTTCGGCCGCGTCTCCCGTGGCAAGAATCACTTGTATGTCAAGAGCCTCGAGCGCCTGAATGGCCGGGCTCACCTCGGCCGCCTGCCGCTCGGTCAGCTTGATCGTTGCGGCGAGTTCACCGTTGATTTCGACAACTAAGTCACCGGTTGATCCACATCCGGCGAATAACATGGTCTCATCGTGAAAGGTTGCTTCAATGCCGGAGCCTGGCAGCAGACGCACCTGCCGGAGCGCGGCACCATCCCACAGAGTTTCGCCCGTCCACAACGGCGCCAAGATACGAGATAGCGTGTGCCGGCTGGCTAACTCGGCCTCGCGCAAATAGTAACGTAAGTCCGCTTCGCGGGCACTCCAGGCAGGAGTAACCGACCAGGTAACTGTATACTCTTCGGGAAGAGTTAAGGTACCGGTCTTGTCGAAAACTACGGTGTCCACTTCGGCTAAGCGTTCCATCGCCTCTCCTGATCGGGCAATAATCCCTAGTTCTCGCAGCCGCGCCATCGCGGTCCAAACCGCAAGTGGCGTCGCAAACCCAAGTGCGCAAGGGCAGGCGATGACGGCGACGGAAAGCGCGATATACAAGGCTTGGTCCCAGGGCATCGACTGGCGATGCCACAGAAACGTGCCGACGGTAGCCGCACATACGAAGGGAACAAACCAGCGTAGAGTCAACATCGCTAGACGTTGTTCGTGGCCAGGGCGAGCCAGTCCGGCTTCGATCGAAGTACGAATCTGGTCTATCTCGTTCGCTCCTACAGCGGCGGTAGCTATACCATCCAGCGAGCCGTCCAAGGGAAAGGAGCCGGCTAGTAATGAATCGCCTGGCGACTTACTTACGGCCAGACTCTCTCCGGTCAAGGAAGCTTCATGGACGAAGGCCGACCCGGTCACTACTCGGCAGTCCACGGGCACTGTCTCGCCGGGAAGGACACGAATCCGTTCGCCTAGTTGGATCTCGGCAGCCGTGGTGATCTCGCCGTTCGCGCGACGCGCAGAACGCTTTTCTGGAGCCCAGTCCCGCAGGGATTCAAGCACACGCCGCTTTCCGTAAGCGCCGATCTGCCTCGCCAGCGAGTAAATCACCAGCAACATCGCCGCCACGTCGGCATAGCCATTGCCAGTACCGCGGACGAAATAAAGAATCGACGCGGCAATACTCGCGAAGATTCCGATGAGGAACAGAAACTCAATCGAGAGTTGCCGGCGGCGTAGTGCAAGCCAGGAAGCCGAGATCAACTCACCGCTCAGTAACAAGAAGACCGGCAGGGCAATGAAGCAAGTTGTCAGTTCAAGGGCGTATCGTTCTTCAGCAGAAACATCAGAACCGTTGAGCGCCATGCTGAACACCATTCCGTTCATCGCCAGAAAAGCACCTCCGCCAATTCGCCACCATAACGAAGCGGGCGCTTCCTCGGCGCAAGCGCACGGAACAGCAGTCTCATCGGCGTCGACTAGCATGCTACTTCTTCGGCGGCGCCGGCGCGGTTGCACTGGCAAACTCGGCGAGCGTTGCGGCGCGCCATTCCCCCCGGCCGGCTGTCTCCTTGCGAACTGCGGTGACAACTTCTTTAGCGACAGCGTCGCCTTGGTTTCCCCAGGAAGCTCGAATATAGGTAAGGACCGCCGCGATCTCCTCATCTTCACGGATCTCCCAGGCTGGCATCTGGGAGTTGTAGGGGCTTCCCTTCACCATAATCTCACCGCTAAGGCCTTTCAGTAAGATGGCGGCTAGCCGGCGCTTGTCGCCGAGTACATACTCGGAACCAGCTAGTGGTGGATAGGTGCCGGAAACTCCTAAGCCAGATTCCTGATGGCATTGGATGCAAGCGCCAAATACTTCTTTGCCGAGGACCATCGGATCGGCTGGAGGTGCAGCGGTAGGAATGCCGGCAATCGGCCGCTCCGCGAGGCCGTTGGCGGTAAATTCTCCACTGTAGTAACCCATGTACCATCCGCCGGCCAACAGCGTAAAAAAGCACATGATAATGTAAGATATTGGCGTGGGGGCGATGCCGTCGCGCGGCTCCTCCATTTCCCGCATTGCCGCCATATGCAACGTAAATACCGGATCGGGCTGCGGATCAGATTCTGGATTTTCGTTTACGACGTCACTCATTGATTCGCCTCCGGCAGGGGATACGACTGATCCAACCGTTTCAGATAAGCAATCAGCGCGCGCCCACGGTCAGTTGGCACAATGTGGGTAGCATCACCGGGTTGCCTCCCGGGAGGTATTTTGATGGCGTCGGCGGAAACCATCTCGCCGCCCCGGATTTCGCGAAACAAGTATTCGAAACGGGGCATTACGGAGCCAGGCGACGTAATTTGCGGGTTATAGAGGTGAAGGGCGTGCCAGTCAACGGAAGGTTGGCGGGCACCGATGCTGGCCAAGTCGGGGCCGGTTCGCATGGTGCCGAGTTGATGCGGCTTATCGACGAGATAGTCACGGGGAACACTGCGCCGGGTACCCCAACCACGGCGAATGTCGGCGCCGTAGCCTTTCATGCGCACTTGCTGCGTGTGACAGTAAATGCATCCCTGATTAATGTAGATCGCTCTGCCTCTGGCTTGGTCGCCAAAGTAGACTTCGGGGTAGCGCGTGCCATCGAGCTTCACCACGGGTTTCAGTTCCTTAAATTGCCAGTTGGGAATAATCACCAATCCAGTGATGGAGGATGCGATGGTGAGAAAGATTCCGAAGGCGAGAAGAAACGTACGACTCATTTATTGAACACCTCGTTTTTCATCTTTCTCTTGGGCTAATAACTTCTTCCAATCCCGATCGGTGTCGAGCAGCGTCGGCGTCGCCCAAGTGTACTTATGCGGGGTGATGATGCGAACGAAATTGATCAGGAAGGCAATCGTACCAGTGAGAAGGATCAGCCCGCCCACCGTGCGCATGGCCAGGTAGGGAACGGTGAACCGGACAATATTGAGGAAGGGAATCGAAGGATCGTTCATCATCAACCCTTGCCGGATTCCGGCGTAGCACATGGCGATGACGTAGATTGACATGCCGACTAAGGTGCACCAGAAATGAATGCGGATTAAACGTGCACTGCTCCACTCCTGGTCCATTAGGCGAGGCATGCCGTAGTACATCATGGCGAACATGAGTGGCGCAAAGAATCCGTACATACCAAAATGAACGTGCCCAATGGTGTAGTGCGTAAAGTGGGTAACTTCCTGGTGACTGCGCAGGGCTTCAAGCGATCCTTGGAAACTGGATAGAGTGTAGATCATGGAGCCCATCACCGCGAAACGCAGCGTGGGGCTGGTACGCAAAAGATGAAAGCTACCGAGCATAGTCATGTGATGGTTAATGCCGATAGTGATGACCGGAATGAACATCATCAAGCTTCCAACCACACCCAAGGTGATCGTCCAGGCGGGAAGCGGTCCGCCGGTTAAGTGATGAGTGCCAGCCCAATTGTAGAAAATCGCGTTCGACCAGAATCCCAATAACGACAGATGATAGCTGTGGATCGGCTTACCAATCACTTTGGGAATTAGATAGTAAGCGGCCGCAATTGCCGTCGGAGTGGCAAACAAGCCGACGACATTGTGTCCGTACCACCAATTGGCGATCGCTTGAGCTACGCCATCCACGGCACCGAGGTTGGTGCAGGCTTCCGCCGACAGCACGAGAATCGGGAACCAAACCGTAACGGCCATCAGGTACCATTGCGAAACGTAAGTGTGTTTGGTAGTTTTGGAAAAATACATCGTAAAATTAGCAATTACGATGAAGACGTAAGGAACGACAAGCAACGGCATCGCCCAGAGTGGGAATTCCAATGTCTCTACGCCTGTGGAGTAACCCATCAGAATACCTACGGTGCCCAAAACAAGGCCGATGTTGAAAACGACGCCACCCACCAACAGCAGGGTTTGATAAGGCATACGAACTTGGCAGAGACGAGCCTGCAGCCACAAGAGCGTCCCGGAAGCCGCCAAACCACCAAACCCGTAAATCGCCGTATCCCAGTGCACAGCTCTGACCCGGCCGAAAGTAAGCCACTCAATCCCACCGAGAAATTCCGGCGAATGTAACTTAATCGAACTGATCAGTCCAGCGAGCGTGGCGATCGTCAACCAAAGCAGGCTGCTACCCCAATAGAGCACCACTACCGGCCGGCTGGAGCCGTCCACTTCTACGCGGACCTTAAACTCGGGCTCCGCTACGGGGGGAGTCGTTTCGGTAGTCATCGTTTGGCTCCTGGGAAGTGGTCAGTGATAAGGCCGATCGGCTCGTCCTCGTCGAAGATCATCCGCGCGCCCTGACGTAAGTTACGAAACTCACCACGGCGGATGGCCCAGGAAAGTAGCCAAACCATCACGATGCCGCTAACTAGGGCAAAGGACCAAATCAGCATGAAGACACCAAACACAGAATTATGCTCCTTCTCTAGGGTAGGGATTAAATACTGAGAACCGGGCAGGACGATTCGCGAACAATATCGTATAAGTGAGACCACAGCCGACCTACGGGTTCCTGATCGTGTCCTCGTCCAACAATTACCAAGTCAGCCGACTGGCGCTCAATCTCTTCTCGCAAGCAGCTAGTGATCGGCCCTTCCATCACGGCCAACGACACGTCGACGCCTAGTCCGGTCTCTCGTTTCAGGTCTTCGAGCCGCGCCTGTGCGTTATCCATCAATTGGGTTAAGTAAGGCCCGTAGTCAATATCCGGAACCGGGAGCGAGGATTCGACGACGTGCAGTAAAGTGAGGCGAGCGCCGAAGGACTTGGCCACGGCCGCCGCGGCGCGCGCAATCTCCGGCGACTCCTCACCCAGGCTCAGCGCGCAGATGATAGACCGGTAAGCACCAGGGGCGTCTTTGCCAGGCAGAGCATCATGAACTCCGGTCCAAACGGGGCAACTCAAGTCATGCAGGATTTTGGCCGTGACTGAACCCAGCAGCAACCGACGCACCACGCCATGCCCCCGCGTAGGCATCATAATCAGATCCGTTCCCTGTCGCTCCACTTCATTCGAGATGCCCAAGGCGACATCGTCCACCACGACAACTTGCCGGATCTTCTGGCCGGCGAAGTATTGGTCAGCAAACTGACTCAAACGCTCTTTCTCCGCTGACTCCATCACTTCCGGAACAATGTAACCGGACGGCATCGTTTCGCCATAGAAAGCGATGGGCCAGGGGCAGGCGTGGAATAGAGTTACTTCGCTGTCGAAGTGATTCGCCAGGCGAATTACGGAAGGTACGATCAGTTTGCAGACTTCGGAGTGATCGACCGGGAAGAGGATGCGGCGGAAGGGTAACATAGTTTTTCTATCTCCAGTGTTTCGGAATCTATCGGATCGCCGAGCGCGACTTTTCTTCTTCGCGCCGTTCTTGAGCAATGAGAATGGATATCTCGCGGAGGCCATTCGCCAGATGCTCAAGATAGTCATCCATGGCAAAAATACCCTGCAACCGACCAGCGGTGTCCACAACGGGCGCACGGCGGACGCCGAGGCCGCGCATGCGGCGGATGGCGAGATCAGCGTCGTCGTCAAGGCAAACGGTAAAGGGATGGGCAGTCATTACCTCGCCGGCAGTCAACAGGCCCGGTGCCAGGTCCATGGCTAAGACACTCACCACGAGATCGCGGTCGGTGATAACGCCCACCGGCTTCAGGCCCCCATTTTGAGCGTCGGTAATCACCAGCGCGCCGACGTGGCGGTTGCGCATCTCCCTAGCCGCCTGAACCACGGTCGCCGAAGTATCCACGGACGCCACGTTTCGCGTTACCAAGTGCTCGACGGTCATGTGCACTCGTCGAGCACTTGAGGGGCCAAAGGCGATTCGGCATTGTTTTCGAGAGAACATACAACGCAGGCGGCAAAATCTGCTGGGTAGTTGCGTCTTTTCACGCAGGTAGCGCAGCCAATGGCGCAAAGCTACAAGAGGCCGAACTTCTTCATCTTGTAACGGAGTGCGTCTCGTCCGATACCCAGGCTGGCGGCGGCTTGCGATTGGTTGCCGGCAGCAGCATCGAGCGCCTGCTCGACCAGTTGGCGCTCTTGCCGCTCGAGAGGGTGATCGTCGGGCACCACCGAATCCGGAGGGGCCGGGGCCAGCAGGTGCGGCGGGAGGTCCGGCACGTCGAGCACCGTACCGGTCGCCATGATGCAGGCGTGTCCGATGGCATTCTCCAATTCGCGCACGTTGCCGGGCCAGGCATATCGAGTTAGTACCAGACGGACTTTTGGCGTGAAGCCGGTAATTGGTTTTTCGTACTCGGCAGAAAATTTTGTGACGAAATGCTGAGCCAGTGGGAGTAAGTCGTCGGGCCGATCCGCGAGCGACGGCACCTGGATCTCCAGCATCGCGAGACGATAAAAGAGATCCTGCCGAAAGCGCCCCTGCGCGACGGCCGCACGCAGGTCCACATGGGTCGCCGCAATGACATGCACCGAAACTTTACGCGGCGTCAGCGACCCCACGCGGAGGACTTCTTGATTTTGGAGCACGCGGAGTAACTTGGCCTGAGTAGAAACCGGCATGTCGCCGATTTCGTCCAGAAACAAAGTGCCCCCGTTGGCATGTTCAAATAGACCAACTTTATCCGTCGTGGCACCGGTAAATGCGCCCCGAACATGGCCGAAGAGTTCACTTTCGAAAAGCGTTTCCACCACGGCGGAGCAATTGAGAACGACGTAGCGGCCACTGGCGACGGGACTCAGATCGTGAAGGGCACGGGACACCAAGTCTTTGCCGGTACCAGTGGCCCCCGTGATGAGCACGGTACGATAGTGTGGCGCAATTCGGTGCAGCCGCGCGAAGAGATCAGCCATTTTCTCTCCGCTGCCCACCAGACCATGAAAGCCGGCCGGCCCTGCCGGTTGCCGCCTGGTCATAGCGACGAGTGCATTGACGCGTTCGCGCAGTAACTTAAGCGAGACTGGTTTGTTGAGATAGTCGGCCGCCCCTTTCTTGATCGCCTCGACCGCAGTTTCGGAGGTGTAGTGTGCAGTCATCAGCAACACGTCGATCGAGGGGTCGAAGGCGACGATCTTCTCGAGTAACTCGATACCAGAGAGCTTAGGCATGACTAAGTCCGTGAGGACGATTCTTGGCCGGTGTAGCTTTACCAGGCGCAGCGCCTCTTCGGGGTCTTGAGTGCCGCGGATGGTAACCCCGGGTGCGCGGAGAGCGCTCGTCAAGAGTTCCAAGCTCGCCGCGTGGTCATCCACGATCACGATTTCGGTTAGCGAGTCAGCCATCGCGATACCTCTTCTCGTAGCTCTGCGAGCCGAACGGGTTTTGAAAGATAGGCGGAGAAACCTTCGGCTAAGGCCCTTTCCCGGTCGCCCTGCATCGCGCTCGCCGTCAGCGCGATGATAGGCGTTGCGGCGAATCGCGGATCCTGGCGGAGTTGGGAGGCGACCTCGAAGCCGTCAAGCTCCGGCATGTGTAGATCCAGCAGCACGAGGTCCGGGAGTTCGGCGGCCGCCAGACGCAAGGCCTGCCGGCCGTCCACCGCCTCCACCACTTGGAAGCCATATGCGGCAAGCACGGTCCGCAACAATTCGCGGCTCGCGTCCCGGTCTTCGGCGATGAGAATTTTCTTCATGAGCGGCGGACCGATTGTAATTCCACCAGGACCTGGGCGGCATCGGGTTGGATGGGAAGCTTTAGCAGAAAAATGGCAGGACTATCCGTTCGAAGTGCGAGGGCGTCATCGAAACCGGGCCCGCAGGCAATGCAGTCCGGATCCAGACGCTCCATCCGCAGCAGGACATCACGCTTTTGCGAAGCTATAGTCACCTGAAAACCTGCCCCCATTAAAGGGGTAACTAAATCGTCAAGCGCGGCGCGCTGCTCGTGCACGAGTAAGACCAGTGCCCGTTCTCGCGGGGCTCGTTGTTGCGGCTCCAGGGGTATCGTAAAGCGGAAAGAGCTTCCGCGGCCCAGTTCACTAGTTAGTAATAGGCAGCCACCATGCTGCTCCACCAAATGCCGGGCAATCGCCAAACCGAGGCCGGTGCCTTCACGCACACCCTTCGTGGTCGGCCCTACCTGTCGAAACGCGTCAAACACGGCGGATCGATGTTCGGGAGCGATACCGATGCCGGTGTCTTCCACCTCTATCATGGCGAAGTCCGCTTGCCGGGCGACGGTGATCTGAATCGTGCCGCCTTCGCCCGTAAACTTAACAGCATTGCTGAGTAAGTTGTAGAGAATTTCTTTGAAGCGTACGCGATCGGCATCCAGTGACAAGCCTTCGGGCGTACTCACCCGCAAGCGCTGCGACTTCGCCGCAGCTTGTGGGCGAATGGTCGCCAGCACCTCCTGCAGGGCCTCCTCGAGCGGCATCGGCGCGCAGTGAAGGTCCAGCCGGCCGGCCTCGATCTTACTCAGATCGAGGATATCGTTGATCAGCTCGAGTAAGTGTAACGAGTCCCGATGGATATGTTCGACAAAGCGGCGCTGGGTGGCGTTTAACTCGCCGTCCAGGCCTTCTCCCAGTAGCTCGGAAAAACCAATGATGGTGTGCAACGGGGTGCGCAATTCGTGGCTCATGGTGGCCAGAAACTCGCTCTTCAGGCGATTCGCGCGCTCGATTTCCGCGTTTCGCGCCGCCAATTCGGTATTGGTACGCGCGGCTTCGAGCGCGTACTCGGTCTGGATCTCCTTTACCCGATCCTGCGCCCGCTGACGCTCGGAAACGTCGCGAACGATGGCCGTCACATGATGCTCACCACCTAGAAAAACGGGGCTCAAGCTGATCTCCACCGGGAAGGCCGTACCATCCTTGCGCCGAGCTTGGAGTTCGCGGCCCACGCCCATCGGGCGCATCGAGGGCGAATTCTGGTAGCCTTGGCGCAATTGGGCGTGCTTCTCTCGCGCAACCTCCGGCACCAGTAACTCTACCGGTTGCCCGAGCAACTCCTCACGAGCATAGCCGAACGAGCTCTCTGCCGCCTGATTCACGAGTACAATCTTGCCGTGCTGATCCACTTCGAGAATGGCATCCGGCGCGGCCTCCAGCAATTGGCGGAAGCGATGCTCGGAAGGCACTTCTTGATCGGAGTGAGCCGTGGTGTCCAACTGTTCATCTTAGCTTGCCGCGCGCCGCCGTTGGGAAAGCCGTCACCAAGAATGACACTTGGATGAATTCTATGGGAAGCGCTAGGTAAGCCGAGAAACTTAGTGCGAAACTGGCAGGCGTGAAACACTTTGTTTGCGCATTGCTTCTTACCATTACCTTGAGTTACGCCGCATCCAAACCGGCTCGGGTCGTCTTGATTGGGATCGACGGACTGGGGTCGGCCGGGGTGAATGCGGCGTTGAAAGCGGGGCGCGCACCCAACCTCGAAAAGCTGATTGCCCGCGGGAGTTGGAGCCCGGCTGGCCGCGGCGTCATCCCCACCGTAAGCAGCCCGAATTGGGCCTCGATTCTCATGGGCGCCGGGCCCGAGCGCCACGGCATCACCTCGAATGAATGGGAGCGCAACAAAATCGAGATTCCGCCCTCGTGTGTGGGCCCGGACGAGATTTTTCCCACCATCGTCGGCGTCATGCGCCAGCAAATGCCCAAAGCCAAGATCGCCGTCATCCACGATTGGGACGGTTTCGCGCGATTGATGGAGCGCAAGGCGGCCGACTATGTGGCGCACCCCAAGGGTTCGCAGGCGACCGCAGAGGCCGCGGCGGAGTATTGGAAGAAGGAGCGGCCGCAGTTCCTGCTGGTGCACTTTGACGACGTGGACCACGCCGGCCACGACATCGGCTGGGAGTCGCCCGAATATGCCAAAGCCGTCGCGGACGCGGACGGGTACATCGGTATCGTGTTGGCCGCGATCGCCGCGACGGGCGACGAAGCCAGCACGTTGGTCGTGTTAACCGCGGACCATGGCGGCGTCGGCAAGAAGCATGGCGGCTTGTCGAAGGCCGAGATCGAAGTGCCGATTCTCTTTGCGGGGCCGGGCGTGGTGCGTGGACAGGAGTTCGCGCACCCGCTGGGCAACATCGATATCGCGCCCGGCATTGCGCGCCTGATGGGCCTGCGGTCCCATCCGTGCTGGACCGGCCAGGCTCCCAACTTCGCATGGCGTCGCTAACACTGCAAAAAACTCGCGACCAGCCGATTTCGCGGGGGGGGTGATCAGTATTTCGATGAGGCTGATTCTGGCCGCGTGCAGCGTGGCGGGCTTGGCGCTGGCGCAGACCGCATCCGCCCGGGTTATGTGCCGCATCACGGACGGTACCGGCGCCGTCATCCCAAGCGTGCTCGTCACCATCACGAATCTTGGCACCAACGCCTCCCAAGCGGCCACATCCGGCGTAACCGGCGATTTCACGATTCTTTTTCTTCCGCCAAGCCGCTCTGAGTTGGAGGCCAAGGTGGATGGTTTCCGCACTTACAAGCAGGCCGCGTTCGCACTCGCTCTGGACCAAGGGCTGCGGCTCGACATCAAGCTTGAGGTGGGATCTTCGGCCGAGAGCATCACCGTCAATGACGCGCCACCCGTGCTCAATACCGACAATGGCACTCAGGGCCAAACCATCACCGCGGCGGAGATTGCGGAAATTTCGCTCGATGGCCGTAACTTCTCCGATTTGGCCTTACTTACCGGAGGCGTGATTCCCAAAGGCGACGGTGGCGACGGATCCTTCGCCGTAAATGGAGCACGCGCGGATAATAGCGGTTTTGTACTCGACGGCATGAATAATACCCAGCGCCGCAATACGGGGGCCGTGATTAATCCGCGGATCGAAAGCATTCAGGAATTCAAGATGATCACTTCCGGTTTCTCCGCCGACTATGGTCGCTATGCCGGCGGCGTGTTAACGGCGGTGACCAAAAGCGGTTCCAATAAATTGCGGGGGTCGCTGTACGAGTTTGTGAGGAACGACGCGCTGGACGCCAAGAGTTACTTCGACGTGACGAAGTCGAAGTTACGGCGGAATCAGTTTGGGTCGACGGTTTCGGGTCCCGTGTGGCTTCCTCGAATTTACAACGGGCGAAATCGTACTTTCTTTCTTTTCACTTGGGAATCGTTGCGTTTGGTAGACGGCAAGACCCAGCGCGGCATCGTACCGGACGGGGGGATGTTGCGCGGCGATTTCTCGAGGGCCGCTAACGCGTTCGGCCGGCCGCTGAGAATTACCGATCCCTTGGCGCGCGCACCCTTCCCGGACAATCAGATTCCGTTATCGTGCTTGGATCCCGTGGCCCGCAAGCTCGCGTCCTACTTCCCCGCCCCGAACCTCAGCGGACCGAATAACTTTATCTCCCAAGGCAATGGCACGACGAGTTATAACAACTTCGGAATTAAGGGATTGCCGGCAAGGGACTAATTTCGGACTTTGACCAACGAATTCAATCGACAGGCTTGTCACCGTACATCACCATGGCGGCGAGCGTAGGTCTTCCCGGCTCGCTGCGCAAAACCGACTAAACTGATTTCGCTCCTCGCTTCGGCTCCGCCTGGCGTCCTGGGGTCCGTACGAACTCCGTGATGCGTGGGGGCTATGGGATTTTTTATGGCAGCAGTTCGCTCTACCGGATGGATGAGTATACCGACACTTACCCATTCTCGATCGACGAATCCTACAATGCGGTGAGCACCATCCCCCTGGCGCTCACACTGTCTGACCCTTTCCCCGTCGTCCGGCGCAACGTGGGCGGGGTGACCAGCACGAATGGCCAAGACAGTAATATCCAAAGCCAATATCTGCAAAGTTGGAATCTCACACTGGAACACGAGTTCGCGAAGGACTCGGTAGTGGAGATTGCTTATGCCGGATCGAAGGGTACCCACTTACAACGCCGCTACGACCTGAATCAGCAAATCCGAGACCTTGACTATCGCGCCGCGAACGGTGCGTTCCCTCGTCCGTACCCGATTTTCTCTACCATCAACATCATCGGCGACGGGTCGAATTCGAGTTACCACTCGGGCCTAGCCACCGTGCGCCGGCGTTTCAACCGACAGCTATTCCTGCGGGCCACTTACACCTTCGCCAAGTCTATCGACGAAAGCTCGAATACAGGTGGCACCGTCCAATACAATTTCGGCAACGCCCAAGATGCCAAGAACCTCAAGGGCGAACGAGGCCGCAGCGACTTCGATATCGGCCATTCTTTCGCCGCCAGCTTTATTTGGTCTCCCAAATTCAGCAAGCACCTCATCCTGCGGGACTGGCAAGTGGCCGGCACCACCACGATGTATACCGGTTCGCCCTTGACGCCAAGAATCGCCAATTTCAACTTCGCCAATGGCGAGGCCAGCCGTCCGGATCGCATCGCGAAGGGCACGCGGCCGGAGCCGACGATCGACCAATGGTTTGACCGTCGCGCCTTCCCGGTAGTGCCCGTAAACTCCTTCCGCTTCGGCAGCGGAGGACGAAACGTTCTCGATGGCCCCGGCACTTTCAACCTCAACACGGGAGTTTCGCGGCGATTCCGCTTCGAAGATCAGCGGGCATTGCAATTCCGGCTGGAGTCCTTTAACCTGCCGAACCACCCCAATTTCAATTTGCCGGAGAATCGCGTGGACATCATTAGTGGCGGTACGATTTCAAGAGCGAAAAACAACCGTACGATGCAAGTGGCCCTGCGCTTTGAATTTTAGCTAAGGCGTCTCGCTCTCATGCGGGTCGGACAAGTAATTATAGAATTCAAAGGGACGATTGCGACAGGCCTTCGCCAATAAGATGATCTGGTAAGTGTGCCCTGAGAAATGCTCCACCGCATGATAAATCGCTTCCAGTGCCGTCAACCGAAAGCCTTGGATCTGGATCGTCTCGGTCAGGCGGGCCGGCGGCAGGGCACTCAAGGTGGCCACTGCCTCCTGCACCGTCGCGGCCAAAATCAGTCTTAACTCGGAGCCGCTTAGGCCCGTACGGGCGGCGAACTCCAGGTCGCGCTGCCGAATATCCGGCACTCCGCCGACCCCGCTGATCAGCCATTGGCGCATGTTGCCAGCCAAATGCAGGGTAAGATTACCCACGGCGTTGGAGTTCGGGTTGGCACGCGACCAAAGCTGTTCCTCCGTCAACGAAGACAAGCATTCGGCAATCCGCGACGCCGATTGGTGCAGCTTCCGGATAGAGAAATCGAGGAAGATGGTTTCCGAAGAAATCACAGAAAGAGTCTAGCGAATCAGGGCGCGAATCGCGTCCAGGCAGAGCACGGCGACATGTTTTGACTCCGGAATCAGCCCGCCGAGGCTCTCGTCAATGGCCTCGCGATTGATCGCCTGCACCTGGGCGCGCGTCGCATCCTCCATCATCTCGGTGAGCGCGGAACCCGCCGCCACGCAGGCCGTACAGCCGCGGGCACGGTAGCGGACTTCCTGCACCAAGTCGCCATTCCACCGGACGCTGAGCCGCAGCACGTCGCCGCAAACCGGATTACTCACCTCCACGGTTTGCGCCGGCGCAGGCAGATCGCCGACGTTGCGCGGGTTCTCGAAGTGTTCCAAAAGAAGGGCAGAGTGCATGGGGGCCAGTTCCTAGTGTGGCACGCAGTAAGCTGGAATGATGCTCACGGTGGTGGCCGCCATTTTAGAACGCGATGGACAGATGCTGATCGGGCAGCGGCGGCCGGGTGGATCACATGCCGGAAAGTGGGAATTCCCAGGCGGCAAGGTGGAGCCCGGCGAGTCCGCCGAGATGGCGATTGTGCGCGAATTGCATGAAGAACTGGCCATTGAAGCCGCAGGCGTGCGGGAGATTCATCGCTATGAGTACGCGTATACCGGCAAGCGGCCCCTCCTGCTCGTCTTCCTCAGGATTGAGTCCTTCACTGGCGAACCGGTGAACCAAGCCTTCGCCAAGATCGCCTGGGCGCACCCGAGCGAGTTCCCGCGCTTCGACTTTCTCGATGGCGATCGCGAATTCCTTATTTGGCTGGCTTCAGGTTCATCTCAAAGAGCTTGAGGATACGCTTAAACTCATCGGCCCAACTGGAGGGCTGAACAAAGCCATGGTCCTCCACGGGATAAACGGCCAGTTCCCAATTCTCCTTACGCAATTCGATCAGCCGCTGCGCCAGCCGGACACTATCCTGAAAGTGGACGTTGGTATCCACCATGCCATGGCAAATTAGCAGTGCGCCCTTCAGATTCTGCGCGAAGTAAATCGGCGAACTGCGCTTATAGGCCTCCGGATCCTTCTGCGGCTCGTTTAGAATATTGGCGGTGTAAGGATGGTTGTATTGTGCCCAATCGGTGACGGGCCGCAAGGCCGCACCGGCCGCAAAGACATCCGGCTGGGTAAACATCGCCATCAAGGTGATAAATCCGCCATAAGAGCCGCCGTAGAGGCCAATGCGTTTGGGGTCGATCCCATGCTGCTCCACCAGCCACTTCGCGCCGTCAACGTGATCGTCTAAGTCCTTACCGCCCATGTGCCGATAAATGCCGGTACGCCAGTCACGGCCGTAACCGGCTGAACCGCGATAGTCCAGGTCCAGCACGGTGTAACCCATTTCCATTAGTAAGTGGTGAAAGAGATAGGATTGCGCATAATTTGACCACCACTTATGCGCATTCTGTAAATACCCTGCCCCGTGCACGAAGACGACCGCGGGGCCACTCTTTACGGCGTTGGCCGGCTTGTACAAGCGCGCATAGACGTCCGCGCCGTCGCGGGCCTTAAAGGTCACCACCGGAACTTCAAGCCACTTATACTTGGCGAAATCCGGCGAGGGCGACTGCGTCATCGGCTTCAGCGACCCACCGTTCTCGAGCAAATACAACTCGGGCGGCGCGTTCATGCCGGAATAGAGCACCGCCGTGGACTTCCCGTCCGCGGCCATCGTCGGCTCGTATTGGCCCACCTTGGTCGTCAACCTGGTGCGAGCGCCGCCGGCTACCGGCATCGAGTAAAGATGCTGCTCCCCCGGATGCGACTCATTCGTTACCAGATAGAACGTGCGCTGATCGCGCGAAAGCTCCGCACTCACTACCTCCCACTTGCCTTCGGTGAGCGCCCTCGGCGGCCCACCTTCGTACGAAATCGTATAAAGATGTAAGTAACTGGGAATTTCGGCCAATAGCCACAGGTCTCGGCCACCTTTCATCCAATTCATTGACTGGGAGCGCCCCCACAACACCCAAGCGTCGTCATGTTGGCCGAGTAACTGCCGCACCTTGGCCTGTTGCCAATCGAACGCGAAGAGCCACTCGTCTTTGTTGTCGGCCGCCCGCGCACGTATCACTGCCCGGTCACTGGTTTCGTTAAACAGTAAACCGGACCATTGCAACGCCCGATTCTTCTCTTTGCCATCCTTGTCTTTCTCTTTGTCCTTGATTCCGGCATCGACATACTTCAACTCGCCGGTCCTCACGTCGATCACGCCCAACTTCGTCGAGGCCTGTCGGTCGCCCACCTTGGTGCGGGTTGGTATCTGTTCCGCATAGACGCTGCCGGTGATGTAATTGGGCACGGCCGCATTCTTGGCGTTGTCTGCTGTTTCGCGCAGAAAGGCGATCACCGACTTTTCGTCGCCGGACAAGGTGAGCCCCGCCACCTGTAACTTTGTCCCTAAGTAGAAAGGCTTGCGCGGGTTGTCTGCCTTTTTCTTTGCCTCGTCCTCTTTCTTCTTGTCCGCGCGCTTCCTTACGATCTCAAGTAAGCCTTCTTCTTCTTTCTTGATGAACTCCTGGCTATCGGTCCCTTTCTTGTCCGGTTCCGGCGGCGCGGCCCCGGCGCGGATATCCGTCATCTGCTCAATAAAGCCCGTCTCGAGCGAAAGTAGATACAGGTTGTTGGCGCGAGTAAAGGAGACGCGCTTCCCGTCCAGAATCCATCGCGGACTTGCCTCCACGTCGGTCGTCTTCGTTAAGGGCCGGGCCAGATCGCGCTGGTAGTCGTAATGCCACAGGTCGCCACCTTGCGTATAAATCGCCTCGTGCTGGTTGCGGGTGTAAACCGGATTTAACGGCGGCACTAACTTCGCTTCTTCTTCGGTTAATTTGCGCAGGCCGCTGGCATCGCGATTCACAACGTAAAGGTCGAAGTCGTGCTCCAGCGTATCGCTCCATTGTTTCCAGCGAAAATACAAGCGCTGGCTATCGCCACTCCAACGCACTTCCTTGGGCTCGTAGCCGTAGAGGTTGGAGCCGCGCATGATGTGGTCAATGGTGAGCGTGGGCTTCGCCGCCACCACGGCGGGCGGCGCCTTCTTCGGCTTGGGAGCGGGAGCAGCAAACAATGCAAAGGAAAACAGAGCGAGAATCAAGCGCATTGCTCTGTGATAGCACGCTTCTCAGAGGGCGGTCTGAAAGATGCGGAACGGAATCGCCTCGCCGGCACCGCGCGTCCCTTGCACGGAAACACGCCAGATGCCGGGCTCCGGATTTGGGATGCGGAACTTCTTGGTCAGGCTGGCCGGCGCATAGCCAGTGGTATCGTCCCACGGACTGAAATGACGGCCCGAGGGGCTCACCAAGTGCAGATCGAGATCGTAGGCGACGCCATCCCAAGTTAATTGAATGTCGAAGGCGCGCGCCCCGAGAGTTACGGTGGTCGTTTTGCTCCACCAATCCGAGATCGCCACTTGCCCGATCCACGTCGGCGCGGTGGCCCCAGTCGCTGAGGGCTTCTCCGTGGCGCGGCTCAGCTGCACCGACGGTGTGGCGTTGCTCCGGCAGTCGCCATAGTTGGACGCATTGGCAGACCGGAACGCGCCCCGAAAGCCTGCGCGCGCCGCCGCCGGCAGATCCTCAAACTGAAAGGGAATGCTGGGCGTCGAAATCCAATGCGCGCGCGTCACGTGGACGTGCACGTGCGCGCCAAATGAGTAACCCGAAGTGCCCACCGTCGCCAGCGCCTGCCCTTGCTCCACCGTTTGCCCGGTGCGCACGCGAAACGTGCCGGAGCGCAGATGGGCATAGTGGCTGAACTCCCCATTGTCGTGCGCGATCGTGATGTAATTCCCGAAGATGCGTAAGTTCGGGGTTTGCCCATAACCCAAGTCATAGGCTGACACCACGCCTCCGCGCATTGCCACCACGCACGAACCGGACAGCGGCGCGATGTCATAAGCATGCAGACTACGACCCCAATGCGAGAAGGACCCATAGGGGCCCTGCGTCAGCATCCACGGCTGACTTGCCGGGGTCGGCAACCGGTAGTAACCGCCGCGCGAGATGACGAAGCGTGCCGGCGGGCTCAGCCGCCCATCGGGATTGCGCAAGATCACCAGATACTCGGCCGCCACCAGGGCCGGCAAACGCACCGTGATCCGCGATGCGCTGAAGGTGGCGGGAAAGAGGTGGTGCAAATAAGTCCAGCCGCCGGATGCCGTGTACTGCGCGATGTTCACCACCGAGTCCGGTGCAAAGCCAAAGCCCTCCACCACTAACTCGGACTCTTCTGTCGACAGCGTGCGCAAAGTCGCCGTGCGGACCGTCACGCCGCTCGACTGCGGATCGGTCTGAATCTCAAAGGGCTTTTCCTCCAGCACTGCCCCGTTGATCTGGACGCGCACGCGCCATCGCCCCGGCTGGGCGGCGGGCGCAAAGCCGGCGATCGGCAGTTGGCTCACAAAACAGAGCGAGGCCGCGGCGGGTAGCTGCTCATAGGGCACCGTCACCGCGACCGCGCCACTCGGGTCTACCCAGTCGATGGTCAAGCGGTCAGTCGCTGCCACTTTGGTCAAGATTAGCCGGTAGAAGGCTTGGCGGGCCGTCGCCTCAAAGGTCGCCGTCGGCTTCGTCAGCGCGCAACTCTGCTCACTCGCTTCAAGAGCCAGGCCGGACTGCGAAACGCTCGCCGCCTGGGCTGCCGCCAGCGCAGCCAGAAAAATGAAGAAGAATCGAAGGGGCAACACGAATATATCGGCGGAAAAGACACGTCCGTTCAGGTTTGGGAGGCCGGCATGAGAGTACTAGGTAAAAAACACCATCGACCCTAAGGAATTAGCCATTGGCAACCAGCGCCAGGGGCCCTACAATATGAAGACGATGCGGCATACGTTCCGGCCGGCAATTCCCTACAGCAGCATAGCGATCCTGTCGCTGTTTGGGCTGGGGCTCGTCTTGGCTACGGATGATTCGCTGCCCATCTCGGCCAGCGGCGGATACTTCTTTTTGATTCTGGCGCCCTTGGCGCTCTACCATTTGCACCGGGTCGCCGCGAGCTTACAGTTCTTTGAGCTATCTTCCGAAGGCATCGCGGCCCATGGACTTTTCCGCCGCCGCGGATTGCGATTCGCGGAGATAGAAGGCACCCGCTTCTCTCGGCTCACCGGCGATTTCGTGGTGCACGCCGGGTCAGTCCGCATCGCCATCCCGGCCGCGTGCGCGCGCTTCGGCGACTTACACTTGTCCATTGTCACCGGCATCTGGGCGCACCAGGACCAACAAATCCCGGAAGCCGCCCCAGTGTATATTCTGCGGCCCAGTTTCGCGGAGCGTGCCCATGCCGCCTATGCGGTGTCCGCCCCGATGTTTTGGGCGGGTTGCATTACTGGCGCGGTGGGCCTGGGCTCTCCTGGCGTACTGGGCCTCCTGCTAACCGGCGGGGCATTCCAGGCCGCCATCAATTTTCATGGTCTCCGTCAAATGCTGAACTGGTACGAAATCCGTGCCGACGGCTTATTGATTCATTCGCTTTGGCGGCAGCAATTCCTGCCCGCCGGCGAGTTTCTCACTTCTATGGTAAGAGAAGATAGCCAGGGCCGTAGCCTGGAATTGGCATTCTTCAAAGAAACGATTCACCTCCGCTTTACCCTTCCCCTACCGGCCGAAGAGTTAGCGGGCATGTTGAATCATCGTTGGACGGCACAGGCGAGTTACTAACTCCCCCTTTGCGGGACGCGTTGCCAACTCTGTCACCCGCCTAGGAGGTAGGGATGGCGATGGATTTGGCGTCGCGACGCTTAGTAAACTTACGCCTGCGCCGGGCGTCCCGGTGGGCGTCCGGGGGGACGGCCTGGGCCGCGGACCGGTGGGGGCGGCGGCTCAGGCAAGGCTTCCACCTTTTTCGGCCGCGCATCCAAATGCTTCGAAGTTAGATCGATTCTGGCCTTGGCGAATTTCGGCGTGCCCGGCGTAAAGCCCGCCGCTTCCACATCCGCATCGGTAACTTCCTGGGCCACTAAGACGTGCTTCTGGAGGAAATTCTTAATCCGGTCTTGCACGATGCGCTGCGACGAGTGCAACAGAAGGTACAGAATTTGCTCGCCCGGCGCCGCGATTAGCTCGTAGTACAACTTTGAAGCCCGTTGTACCTTCGGCCCGGTAAGTTCCTTTTCGAGCTTCTTCGCCTTGGCCTCGAGTTTCTGCCAATTATCGGCCTCTAGCTTCGTCAGTTCCGACGTCTGGATCAGAGCCGTCTTATCCTTGGGCGAAAACTTCTCGGTCAACGTCGAAAGAAAAAGCGCCAGGTGGTCAATGTGCAAATCCACCCCAAACGGCACCATCGCCTTCACCTTCTCTAATTTGCCTAACCCGGCCGCATTGAATTTGTCCCCGGTGAGAGACGGGGCAAAGAGTGACGTAAGCTTCCGCTCTTCGAGTAAGCGGAAAATCTCCGCCATATTCGGCTCGCGCGCCATCGCCACTAATTCCTTGTGTTTCGCTTCTCCCGGAATCTGCGCCGCCATGCCGGCCGTCAGGCTATTTTCGAGGTGATTCGCCGTCCGCTCGTCCAGGGTCATACCGAAGCGGGCTTGCAAACGGAATAAACGCAGGATTCGGCTGGGGTCGTCGTAGAAAGAGTAATTGCCGACGGTACGCATTTGCTTCAACTCGAGATCGGCGAGTCCGTTATTTGGATCGAGCAGTAAGCCGCGCGAAGCCCGGTTGAGCGACAGCGCCAGCGAGTTAATCGTAAAGTCCCGCCGCTTCAGATCGTCGTAAATCGGCCCCGGAGTCACAATCGGCCGCGCCGGACCCTTCTTGCCTGTCGCCGGCACGTAGCGCTCCGAACGCGACATAGAAATCTCTACCGTCACGCCGCCGGGGAAAAGTAAGTCGACACTCTTGCGATGGCTATCCTCCGCCACCACCTCGGCGCCCGCTTGTTTCACCAGGTCCTTGGCCAGCTTCGCCGGCGTGCCCTCCACCGTGAAATCCAAATCGCGGATCGGGAAATGGCCCAATAAGTCGCGCACCGCGCCGCCGGTGAGAAACAAGTTATACTCTGTTTCGGCCGCAGTAACCACCGCGCTGAGCGCGCGATTCTGCTCGGAGCTTAACCGGCTCTCAAGCATGAACATATAATCACTCATTGAGGATCCTTTCGCGAGTTCCCGTCGGTCCTTAAGGGCACAGGGGACATGAGAGGGCGCGATCGCTGGGCACGGGGATGGTGTTGGTCGACGACCTGGCGAAGCCGGGCGCGCGCCACGTGGGTGTAGATCTGGGTAGTGGAGATGTCAGCATGGCCGAGCATCGTTTGGACGCTGCGTAAGTCTGCGCCCCCTTCGAGTAGATGCGTGGCAAAGGTATGCCGCAACACGTGCGGACTCAGCCCTTCGAAAATCCCGGCTCGCTGGCCACGCAGGCCCAGCGCTTTCCAGAATCCCTGCCGCGTCAGAGGTCCGCCACGGGCCGTCACAAACAAGTGCTTCGACACCCGAGCCTTCAAAATCTGCGGCCGCGCCGACTGCAGATAACTCTCGATCGCCGCCAGCGCCTGCTTCCCCACCGGTACCATCCGCTGCTTATTGCCCTTGCCCATCACGCGCAGCACGCCGAGTTCGGCATTCAAATCCGCCGTTTCGAGCCGGCACAGTTCGGAAACGCGCAACCCGGAAGCGTAGAGCAATTCGCACATCGCCAGGTCACGCAGCCGCTGCGGACCCTCAGAATCCCCAGACCGCGTATCGGGGCCGGTAAGATTTTCCACTTGTTGCCGGTTCAGAAACTTGGGCAAGGACTTCCATTGCCGCGGCAGCGGCACCAACGCCGTAGGGTCATGCGTGATCTGATTCTCGGCGAGCAGGAACCGGTAGAAATTCCGCAGGCTCACGAGATGCCGCCCGATCGACCGGCCGGCCATGCCGCTGTCATAAAGCGAGTCGAGATAACCGCGCACCTGCTCGTCGCTCGGCACTTCGGCCGACGACCCCTGCTGGTGGCACCAGCCATCGTAATGTAGAAGATCTCGACGATAGGCGTCAACGGTAAGCGCAGCAAGCCCTTTCTCGATCCGGCAGAAGTCCAGATAGGCCCGAATCAAGCTAGGCAATCGCGCGGAGGATTCAACATCCGTAGACGGCGCTTTTTTCATGAAGATGCCCACTCGGGCGACAATCGGGCGAAGCAAAACCGCCGCACCTGGAGCTAATGATACAATAAGCGCGAAACTGTTTGAAACATTTCAAAGGATTTAGGTGCGGGCTTGGCCGTCTCGACGAATAAAAAAGTGACGTGCATCCGCTTCGACCGTGAGTTGCTGACGGGTTTCGTCCAGCCAGCCACCTACCTCCAGACCGAGGGCCTGGAGCTGTTAAGCCCCAGCGGCAATGTCACCGTACTGCCCTACCAGGACCTGAAATGTGTTTGTTTTGTTAGAGATTGGGACTCGCCCGACAAAATTCTCGACAAAAAAAGTTTTGCCTCCCGCCCCAAACAAGAAGGCCTTTGGGTCCGTTTCGCTTGGCGCGACGGCGAAAGCATGGAAGCGCTGCTGCCGAATCGCCTGCTGGAGCTGGAACCGCTTGGATTCATGGTCGTTCCGCCGGATCCTGGCGGCACCGCCCAGAAACTCTTCCTGCCGCGCCTGGCGCTGAAGGAAATGGTGGTGCTGGGCGTCGTCGGCAGCCAGGTGAGGCAGGCCAAAAAGCTGAAACCGCCGGTGACGAACCAGATTCAGCTCTTCGACTAAGCAGAAAGGGGCGTCGCCATGACGATGCCTTCGATGCTCACTTCCTGAGCGGTACGCCACAGACGGTCCAGGTCATAGTACGCCCGGGCCGGCTCCGAAAAGACGTGCACCACCAAGTCGCCGTAGTCCAGCAACACCCATTCGGCGTTTTCCAGACCCTCGACATTGGTCGGCCTTTCGCCAGTTTCAGACAGCTTCTGCTGTATCTCATTGGCAATGGCTTGAACCTGGCGCGAGTTCGCGCCGGAGCATATAACGAAGTAGTCAGTGAAGCTGGTTACTTCGCGGAGGTCGAGCACCCGCAGGTGGATCGCCTTTTTCGAATCGGCGGCTTCGGCCGCAACGAGCCAGTTGGACAGGGTAAAAGGTCTCCTGGCTGAATCATACTACACTGACAGGAAACGCCGAAATCCCAGAACTGAGGCTCCTCGTGTCGAACCCCCTACCGTTAACCACGCTTCGTGACCCCGCCACCCTCCGCGTCCTCATCTCCGCCGAGCGGATTCAGCAGCGCATCGCCGAAATCGGCCAGCAGATTGACGAAGATCTGCCAGGCCAAGGGCCGGTCTACCTCATCGGGATTCTGAAGGGCTCCTTCATCTTCATGGCGGACCTGGCTCGCGCCATCCGCCGCTCCGCCCGCATCGAGTTCATGGGCGTCTCGAGTTACGGCCGCGGCAAAAGTAGTTCCGGCGAAGTGCGCGTTTTAAAAGACCTCGACGTCTCCATCGCCGGCAGCGACGTCATCATCGTGGAGGACATTGTCGATAGCGGCATCACTCTCACTTACCTCAAGAGCTTGCTCGAAGCGCGCCAACCGCGCAGCCTGCGCATCGTCACGCTGCTCGATAAACCCGAACGCCGCGTCCGTCCCGTGCACGTCGACTATGTCGGCTTCCAGATCCCCGACGAGTTTGTCGTCGGCTATGGGCTCGACTTCGCCGAGGACTATCGCAACCTCAAGGAAGTCTGCATCCTCGAGTGACTTAACTAAAGATCAACGGCCGCTTCCCGGCCCGGCAGTCCCGCTCGCCCTCGGCATTAAACTCGCAACCTACCAGGGCAATCACAGCCAATAAGTAGAGCCAAACCAGCAAAGCAATCACCGCGCCAATACTGCCGTAGAGGACATTGTAACTGCCAATATTCTGCACATACCAACTAAAGCCGGTGGTGGCGAGCAACCAGAGTAAGGTCGCGACCACGGCTCCGGGCCAAAGCCGCCGGTAGGCGCGCGGCCTGGCCGGGCCGAAGCGGTAGAGCATCGTGGTCACAAACACCACCGTACCGAAGGTAATCAATAATCGCACCGCGGCACTCAGCCAGCGCAAGCCAGTACTAATCGCCGTTAAGTCGTAACCGAAACTCACTAACACCGTCCGCTCCACCGTTTCGCCAAAGAACAACAACGCCGAGGCGCCAATCGCCGGCAGCGCCACCATAAAGACCAAACCAATCGCAATCGCCCGCTGCCGCCAGAAGTTCCGCGTATTCGGCACCCGGTAAGCCGCCTGGAAGCCATCCATCAAACTCACCATCACCCCGGAAGCGGCCCAGATGGCGAGCAGCGTCGCTACCACCAAGAGCCAGACCGGCCGCGTGCCCCGCTCGGAGAATACATACAGGACAAACTCCTCCGACCCCGGCGGCACCACCTCAAAGAAGAACCGGGCCAAGTTACTCGAAACTGACTTCGCATTGGCCTGGACCAAAATCGCCGTCAGGGTAGTCAACACCGGGAAGAACGAAAGCAACCCCGAATAAGCCGCCGCCTTGGCAATGGCATAACAGCCGTCGGTATGGGCACTCCAGAGGGCCCGCCCGAAGAGTTTTGCCACTTCGAGGATTAACTTCACCGCACCCTCATAACAACTTAGCGAGTTCACTCAGACAATGGGCAATGTCCTGCTCATCATTGTAGAAATGCGTGGACAGCCGCAAATGGCCATGCCGCGCCGACACAAGAATGCGCTTCTGCTTTAATACTAAGGCCAGTTCCCCGGCGTCCCGATGCTGCCAGCGCGCCGCGACAATAGGGCTAGGGCCCTCATCGGCCATAGTGGCCCCGAGGGCACGCAAACGCTCCCGCACCGAACCGGACAGGCCTAAAGTTCGCGCTTCGATCGCCGCCATGCCCAGTTCCAGAAACAAATCGACCGTAGCTTCGAACGCTACTAACAAGGCGGTCGCGAGCATGGCGCCTTCGTATTTCTCCGCCTTATCGGAGAGCACCGGTGCCCCGTGATTGAGGTGGTTCACTTCGCGCCATCCCTGGTCGCTTCGCCAACCCACTACTGTCGGTGGCAGCCACGCCCTCAACCGCGGCGCGACATAGGCAAAACCGATTCCATTCGGCGCATTCATCCACTTATAGCCGTGGACGGCGAATAAGTCCGGCTGCACGCGTTGTAAGTCGATCTCGAAAGCGCCGGCGCCCTGAGTGCCATCGACATAGAGCATCACGCCGCGCGCTCGCAAGAACTCGCTTAACTCGACTAGCGGCGGACGAAAGCCGGTGGAGTAATTCATGGCGCTGACAATTACGAGCCGCGTCCGCTCGGTAATCGCGGAATACAAGCCACCCCAGGGAATCTCGACTAACTGAACGCCGCGATCGGCCAACAATGCCGGATGATAGACACTATTCGGAAATTCCGGCGACAAAGTCACAATCTCGTCGCCCGCCTGCCACGGAATGCCGTGCATCAACCAGGACAAGGCATGCGCTGTCGCGGGAATGAAGCAGACATCGTCCGCGGTGCAGCCAAAGAGCCGGCCCAGTTTGCCTCGCAAGCGATCGGCATCGTCAAACCATGTGAGAAAGTCCCCGCAGGCCAGCGCGTCGCGGTGCGCAAAATGGTCGCCAACCGCGCGCGTAGCCCGAATCGGCAGTTGGCCAAAGGTTGCCGTGTTGAGATAAGTCCAGTGAGACAGCGCGGGGAATTCGGCGCGAACCGCGGACCAAGCCATAGCCCGTTAAATGCCCGCCTGCACCATGGCAATGGCGTCGCCGACTAACACATCCTGGGACAACTTACCCTTCCGCTGGATCACTTCCACCTTGCCCTCGGAGAGTTTCTTACCCACGGTAATCCGCCACGGAATGCCGACTAACTCGGCGTCCTTAAACTTCACGCCAGCGCGCTCGTCCCGATCGTCGAGTATCGCATCGAGGCCGGTCTTCTTCGCCTCTTCGTACAGTGCCTGGGCGGCTGCTTTCTGCCCTTCGTCTGCCAGATTCACCGGCGTAATTACCACGTCAAAAGGCGCAATCGAAGCCGGCATCACGATACCGTCTTTGTCATGGTAGAGTTCCACCGCAGCGCAAAGAATTCGCTCCACGCCGATGCCATAGGAACCCATAATGACGGTGGTCTCCTGGCCTTCCGGATTCAGTACGCTTAAGCCCATCGCTTTCGAGTACTTATAACCCAGCTTGAAGATATGCCCGATTTCGACGGCCTTATAGACATCGATCGGCGCGCCGGTGGCCACATCGGTATCGCCCGCGACCACTTGGCGGATATCGGCATAAGTGGCCTTGAAATCCTTGCCGGGAGTTACATTCTTCAGATGATAGTCATCTTTATTGGCTCCGCAAATCATGTTGCGGCGGCCTTCGAGCGACCCGTCCGTAATGATCCGAACCTTCGCCACGCCTACCGGGCCTAAGGACCCGGCATCGGCCCCAAGTAAGTCGCGCATCTCCTCGGCCACCGCAGGCCGTAATTCCTTAGGGCCCCCTAACGCCGCCGAGAACTTCGGCTCGCTCAACTGATGGTCGCCGCGTAACAAGGCCATCACCAACTTGCCATCAGCCATCATCACCAAAGACTTAATCTGCGACGTGGCCGGCAGCTTCGTAAATGCCGCCACTTCATCGATCGTCTTCACGCCCGGCGTATGAAACTCTTCCGGAGCCAAGTCTTCCGAAACGTCGGCCGCCAAAGGCGCCTGCGGACGCGAGACAGCCTTCTCCAAGTTCGCCGCGTAGCCGGTGGAGGGGCAATGCACGATAAAGTCTTCGCCGGCGTCGGTGCGGACCATGAATTCACTCGATTGCGACCCGCCCATGGCGCCCGAATCTGCTTCCACAGCCGCAAACTGCAAGCCGCAGCGCCTAAAGATCTTGCAATAAGCCTCGTAGTGCTTGTCGTAAGCGGCATCAAGGCCCGCCGCGTCGAGATCGAAGGAGTAAGAGTCCTTCATGATGAACTGCCGCACCCGCAGCAGACCGCTCTTCGGCCGCGGCTCATCGCGAAACTTGGTCTGGATCTGATACCAGATTTGCGGCAACTGCCGGTAACTGCGCACTTCGCCGCGGGCGATGGAGGTCATTACCTCTTCGTGCGTCATGCCCAGGCAGAGGTCGTGCCCGTTGCGATCCTTCAGGCGAAACATGTTCGCCCCCATGCCGGTCCAGCGGCCGCTCTCCTGCCAGATCTCCGCCGGATTCAGCGCCGGCAGAAACATCTCCTGTCCGCCGATGGCATCCATCTCCTCGCGGATGATCCGCTGGATCTTGTTCAGGCTACGCTGAGCGAGAAAGAGATAGTTATAAAGGCCAGCCGACAACTGGCGAATGTATCCGGCGCGCAACAGCAACTGGTGGCTGGCGACTTCGGCTTCCGCGGGGTTCTCCCGCAGGGTGGGAATGAAAAGTTGGCTCCAACGCATGGTGTTTGTAAGGAAACTCCAAGTGTATCTCACTGAACGAGTTCTAATCGTCCTAGACCTTGGCCAAAACCTTAGTTCCCCCCTATACTTCGGAAATGCCCGCGCACTATCCTCCTTCCACAAAATGGCAACGCCGGTATCTGGCCGTCGCCACCGTCTTCGTGGCCGCCGCCTGCGCCGCCCTGCGATGGAACTGGATCTATGTGCCCGTCTGCCTGTTCGGTTTCGTTTTCTGCACGCGCCGCGCGCTGCTGTTCGCCCAACGGATTGAGCTCACCCGCACCGGCATCATCTGCCGCTCCCCGCTTGGCGAGCAACGCTTGGCGTATCAACACATCACCTGCATGCGCTTCTCGCTGGTCACCGGTGACCTGGTGCTCGAGCGGCCCTGGGTGCGCCTGTGCATCCCGCGCAGCTACGCGGGCGGCAGCGAGATCCGGCGCGCCGTCAGCCTGGCGGTGTGGGCGCACCGGGGCGGCGACATTCCGCCGGACCTCGCCGAAGCCGACAGCGCCTTCATCTAGCAGCGAAGTTTCCCACCTCCCCGCCCCGTTTTGGCGTCCAATAGGGGGAATGGACACCGCTGAGCCTTTAGGAAAATACCGGTACTGGCCGAATCTGCCGCAATTTGGCATGCTCGCCTTTCTGGCCAGCCTCACGATGTTCTTCGGCTCGCTGATCTTCTCGTACGCCTGGGTACTGCCGGCCAACATCGGCGCGCAGATCCAAGTGCCGTTTACCCTTTGGCTCAGCACCGCGCTCATCGCCGCTAGCGCCGTCACACTCGTCACCGCTCGCTGGCAAATCCGCCGCGCCCGGATGGCGCAGTATCGATTGTGGCTAGCGCTCACCATCGCCCTGGCCCTCGCATTCCTGGGGAGCCAATTTTGGGCCTGCTTAGTGCTTGAGCGGCAAGGCGCCTTTGAAGCGCTGGCCGGCTATCAGCGCGGCAACGTCTTCTACATCTTCGCCGGCTTCCACGGCTTGCACCTGTTCGGGGGCATCGCCGCGTTGGCCGCCCTGCTGATTCGCGTCAAGAGCTGGGTGGACGCGGACGAACAGGCCCTCCGCCGCCAGCGAAATCTCGCTAGTATAGTCGCCATGTATTGGAACTTCGTCGCCATCAGTTGGGGCTTTCTATTCGCCCTCCTGCTCTACTGGACCCACTAGTGCCGCGGACAAATCTCGCCCTGGCCGTCATCCTGATTGCCGCCATCTGGGATTTGCGCTTTCGCCGCATCCCGAATTGGCTCACCCTTCCGGCCCTGCTGCTCGGCGTCGCACTGCACGTGTATCTGGGAACTTGGCGCGAAGCGGCTTTCGGCGGCGGCCTGGCCGTGGTGATCTATCTGCCCCTTTGGTTAGCGGGTGGCCGCGGCGCAGGAGACCTGAAGCTCATGGCCGCCCTCGGCGTCATCCTGGGCCCCACCATCTGGATCCAGCTCTTCGTGCTGACGGCCTTCATCGGCGCCGTCTGGGCCCTCATCCTGGTGCTCACCAAACGCCGGCTGATCCAAACGCTCAAGAATATCTTCGGCATCTTGCGTGCGCTCGCCACGGGCCGCAAACCCACGCACCGGCTCGACAGCGCCGATGCCATCGCCGTCCCACACGCCGCCATCGTCGCCCTCGCGATGTTGGCCTGGCTGGCCGTCATGCGGGGCTGACGACGCGCGGGCGAATACCGGCTCCTCATCAGGTGTCAGCTTTTCGCCAGGCCTGACGGACGAAACGATCACCTTGGGGGTGGCCGTGGTCTTCGCCTCTGGTCTTGGCCTCTGGCCTTGGCTCCTGCTGACGAACTCGACCGTTAACGTTTCAGGTCGTCCCCACCCTTGCCAAAGATGCCGATCACCGGATCGGGATGCGATAGCTCGCTCATGGTCCGCGCACCCGACTCCCCAATATGCAGGCGGCTACCGTCCAGGCGCATCCACCACTACATAGTTAAGCCGGGTGAGGCAGCCGCAGATGCCCTTCCACGGGTTACTTGGCCCAGGCCCACAGCAATCCCAGACCGAACGGCATCGTCCGATTCTTCGTGGCGATCCTCCATGGCGATCGCCATCGGGATCTTCAGGCCAAAGCACCGTTCGAGCGTCCCCGCGTATTAAATATCGCGCAGCAAGGATTCCATCCGCCTGCCGCCGTAAGTGATCTTCTGCCATTTCGGTTCGCGCAATACCGACCGAAGGGAACACCGAAAAGAGGTTAATTACCGCTGTCGCCTCGCAATTAACTGACGAACTTCGGAAACAAGTTCCTTAGGTACGCTTTTTACTGTTTCTGATGACCGGATGCCCTTCTGGTCCTCAGCCAACGCCTCATCTTCCGACCGTGACTCGTAGTGCGCCAGTACGCGCCGTACCTTGGCTTCGTCCCAACCCTCTGGAAGTTTTCTGGAACATAAATCCCCCCCCGGAGATATCGGACGGACGCCGTTTGGCCAATCGCCACCCGCGAACCATCGCGACCCATCCGATCTCCGCTCTCCGGGCTACTGTAGTAGGCGATGTCTCGCCTTTTTGTGGATCTCGCTGATTCCGTTGGCGACTTTCGTTGCGATCGCCGCTTCGCTGGACCGGTAAAAGTTCCGGAAGAGTGTAGCGAAGTGTAGTGTTGGGGCCGTGAGACGCGTGATGAACCGGCTGACTTGGTCCTCAACTTTGAGGTTGGCCCGGCTCGCGATGGTTGGCACATTGGGTCAGGTGATGAAGCAGACGAAAAAACAGTCTGGTGGGTGGGGCTGATTCCATTGTTGGCGATGGTGGCCGAAAAAATATATGAGAACTTTGCCTTCGAAATCCCACTTATAAGTATGAGACCTATTTTTAGGAGCCGCGATGCGGTGGCCACGTGATTTTCGGCGGGGACGCCTGTATGGGGTCACTCAGCGTGGAAATAATGGACAGTGGATCTATATCGATAAGCA
>ENA-ORBV01001999-ORBV01001999.1-microbial-mat-metagenome-genome-assembly--contig:-NODE-1999-length-44037-cov-11.948453_pt1 | contig 44037 bp, 36 predicted proteins | sample MGYA00237777_ERZ505514 | MGnify/ENA primary metagenome ERZ505514 (study PRJEB26160, sample SAMN06269048) | microbial mat metagenome | isolation source: Oligotrophic lake microbial mat | place... | reverse complement strand
GGTAGACGACAGCGTGGCTGAGATTTTGCAGCGGGAACCGCAATGGAAAATAGCTTCTCTCCCCGATGTGGCGATTTACCACTCTGGTTATCACAAAGATGCGATCGCAGCCAAAGGTAAATTCCAAAAAGCTCAAGCAGCAATGGAACGCTATATCGCTTATTATCCAAACGACGCTTATGCTTGTAGCAAATTAGGCGCGCTGTACGTAGAAAGCGGAGAACTTCAGCGGGGAATTAATTTATTAATAAAGGGCTTGACTGCTGCGACAATTGATGATTCTATTGTTTACGAACTCAACTATCATTTGGGAATTGCTTACCGCCAGCAACAGCAATTTACCAAAGCAAAAGAACACTATCAAGTCGCAATTAATACAGATATCTTCCCGGCGCTCAAGTTAGGTGCTTACAATAATTTGGGCAATTTGCTCAAAGAAGAAGGAGATTTGAAAGCCGCTGAAAAAGCTTACAAAGCAGCCTTAAAAATTGATCCCAATTTTGCAGCAGGTCACTACAATTTGGGACTGACGCTGAAAGCAGCCGGAAATTTGGCAGATGCGATCGCCTATTACCGACAAGCGATTAAACTCGCTCCCGAACACGCCGAAGCTCATCAAAATTTGGCAGTAGCCCTGCTGAAAATTGGCAAAATGCCAGAGAGTTTAGCAGAATTCAAAAGAGCGATCGCCCTTCACGAACAGCGCCGCCCTTTTGAAGCAGAACGCCTGCGCCGGGGACTGCAAGAAATGGGTTTGATCTAAACTTGCATATCTACTTTCTCGTTAAGTATGTAATTTTTAGGGGCAATCCCCGATAGTTCCCCCTCGCTCCCGAAGGGGTAGGCACGGCGGGGCACATTGGTGTCAACTTAAGCCTGAAAACTTTTGTATATCTGGTTTCTATCTAAGGCTAGATCCCCCTAAATCCCCCTTAAGAAGGGGGACTTTGAGCTGCTTCCGGTTCCCCCCTTCTTAAGGGGGGCTAGGGGGGATCTGGCCTAATAGTCAAACAGTAGACCGGTACTAAGTTTGACCTTAAGTTGACACCAATGCTCTTGGCACTACCCCTACAAATTCAGAAAATTACCAGCAAAATCAAGCAATTATCTCCACTTTTCCGCTATCCAAATCGTAGCGCGCCCCAACAACTTTAAGCTTACCTGCTTTAACTGCTTCAGCTAAAATAGGCGACGAGGATTGTAACTTATTTACATTCATTTTCACATTAGCTCTGACTGCGTTATCCCAGGCATCGCCACCTAGATTTTTTGTGGCATCAACTGCCGGTTTAATCGCCGCCACCAAAGTGCTAAGGTGACCTGGAAGAGCTTTGCCATCTAAAGCTGCTTTAACAACACCGCAGCGTTCGTGACCCAGAATTACTAATAGCGGCACGCCTAATTCTAAGGTGGCATATTCTATATTTCCGAGAACTACATCGTCGAGAAAATTGCCAGCTACTCGGATATCAAATAAGTCCCCTAATCCTTGGTCGAAAATAATTTCGGGAGCAACGCGCGAATCAGAACAAGCCAGGATGGTTGCAAACGGATGTTGACCCTGTGCTACTTCTACAATTCGCGATCGGGCTTGGTCGGGAAATGTCCGTTTTTGCTCCATGTAGCGTTGATTCCCCGCCATCAATTTCTTAAGAGCACTGCTAGGAGTAATGTCAGAGATTGCCTCTGCCTTTGCTGCTTCGGCTTGTAAAAACGCAGGTGCCAAGCTTGCCGCCAGCATCCCTGCACCAGCCCTCAACATTAAATTGCGTCGCGAAATCATGCCTTTTTTTCCGCTTTCAGTCATTGCTTATAACTCGGTTCAATTTTTTCTATTTTATAGCATAATATCTACCACAAGCTCAGTCAGACTTGTTTGATTTTTCTTTACACGCAGCTCCGGCAAAATGTAAACTTCAAAAAAGTGACCCATTTTTATTTCATTCATATTTTATTTAGTAAAGTCAACTGCGGTCATCCTTCTGCCGGCAGGGGATGCTAGAATGTATCTAAAACGACAATTATTTATCAATGGCTCGAAATGTCCTACGTCGCCAGCATTCATATCTATCCGATCAAGTCCCTTGACGGCATAGCAGTCAGTCAAGCAACTATTCTAGCCAGCGGAGTTCTAGAAGGCGATCGCTCTTTTGCCATCTGCGATGCAGCAGGAGAATTGGTTAACACTAAGCACAACAGCGGAGTCTGTTTTCTACGCTTATCCTTTGACATCAAAAAGAGAATTGCCGGTCTGAAAATTCAAGGCACCGAACAAGAAATATTTTTTCATGTAGATAGAGAACGCTTGGCAATAGAATCGTGGTTGAGCAGCTACTTCGGTTTCCCCGTCAAGTTAATTGAAAACTTGCTGACAGGTTTTCCCGACAATCTCGCTGCACCAGGGCCAAGCATTATCAGTACCGAAACAATTGCCGAAGTTGCATCTTGGTTTCCGAGAGTTTGCGTTAACGAGATGCGCCATCGCTTGCGAGCTAATATTGAAATAGGAGATGTCCCGGCTTTTTGGGAAGACCAACTTTTCTCACAATCCGATGAAATTGTTAGGTTTAAAATAGGAACAGTAATATTTGAAGCTATTAATCCCGGTCAGCCATGTATCCTATCTACGCGAAATTATGGGGCGAAAGCAGGCGATCCCAATTTTAAAAATATACTAACAGCCAAGCAGAAGGAAATCATGCCTGACCTGGTAAAAAAAGGGCATTTAAATCACTTTAGTCGGCTGATAGTTAACACACGAGTCGCACCTCAAGCAGCAGAAAAAATATTACACATAGGAGACGAAGTTCACATTCTCAGCGTCAGCAACTTTCTATCGAATACCATTTCTGATTAGTTGTAGGTTACGAGTCTGATCAAGCCGGCGGCAACTCCAAAGTAAGTTGACCCAAAACACCAGTTCTAAAATCGTTTAACATCTGCCGCGCCGTTCGTTCGACATCTCCTTTGTACCTGTCTTTTGCTACCTCGTGCAAATAATCTTCACCATTACTACAAGCTGGATCTAATTTATACCTGGATTTGAAACCAGATATTGATATCAAAGTCTCATCAGCCGCTTCCAGCCCTCGGAGCAAATCTACCATCGCTGCTGCTACTACCTGATTGTCGTAAGCTGCTTCGCCAATATCTTCGCAAATAGCTAATTTTATGGCATTTTCTTGATTGTTAATTCGGGTTGGGATGACTCCGGGGGCGTCTAATAATTCAATTTCGTCAGAAATGCGAATCCATCGGAGCGATTTAGTTACTCCAGCTCTGCGGGCACTGTCCACCACTCTCCGCCCTAACAACCGATTGATTAAAGCAGATTTTCCGACATTTGGAAAGCCCATTACCACGGCCCGAACTGGACGGGGCAGCATACCTCGATCGAACCTGCGTTTATTTAACTGCACCCCAGCATCCTGCACGGCATCCGCCACATCGTGTACTCCTTGCCCGTGTTCGGCATTAGTAAAATACGCAGTTTCCCCTTGAGACTCAAACCATGTTTCCCACGCCTCGCGCGATCGAGGCGTAATCATATCCATGCGGTTGATCACCAATACTCGCGCCTTACCGCCCACCCAGCTCGGCATTTGGGGGTGGTAAGTAGCCAATGGAATGCGGGCATCTCGGACTTCGAGAACCACATCTACGCGCTTTAGTTGTTCTTTTAATGCCCGTTCAGCTTTGGCAATGTGACCGGGATACCAGTGAATTTTCATAATATGAAGGAAGAAGGAAGAGGGAAGAAGGAAGAGGGAAGAGGGAAGAGGGAAGAGACTTAACATAAATCTTTGATCGAGCCAGTCAACCGCAGATGAAAGGCAGATAAATGTAGATAATTTCCTAATTGGAAAGCGACTTTTACAATAAATCTCAGGAATAAATAAGAAGGAACTAACCACAGAGGGCGCAGAGAGCGCAGAGAGAAGAAAGCATAGGGAAGAAGGAAGAAATCAGGAAAATGGAAAAGGGATTAAGAAAAATGCCAGAAGCAATAAGAAAGAGTTGTCTTACTTCTTACTTCTTCCTTCTTCCTTCTTCCTTCTTCCTTCTTCCTTCTGTTAAGGCACAATCAAAACTGCACAAGGAGACAGATTGATCACCCGATTGGTAACGCTGTCAGACGCCCCATCATCGGTTAAACCCATCCCCCGACAGCCCATCACAATCAAATCGGCCCCAATTTCGTCAGCCACATCGCAAATCGTGAAAGCCGGTTTGCCTTCTCGCTCAATGATTTCAGCTTCGATTCCCTGCTGGGAAAACATCGATTGGGCCTCAGACAGCAGTTTAGCGACTGCTTCGGGGGAACTCATCACCTCTCGCGGGGGGGAGTCGGCCTCCTCGGCTGGGGGTTCGACTACCGAGAGAATAACTAAACGAGAAGCGTAGGTTTTCACAATATTGATCACCTTTTCCGCGGCTTCGCGGGCTTCTCGGCTTTGATCGACAGGAAATAAGACAGTCTTGAACATAACGCACATCTCCCGGTACGGACTCCGATAAAATGTTTACCAAGAAATTGGGTTTAAAGCCCTGTCCTTCTAGGACGGCTTTTTATTCAATGTTTTAATATAGTCCCTGAGAACCTCAGCAGGCCATACTTGCTCCAATTCAGCATCAGCAACTAACTCCTCCCATTCCATTTCAGTTAGCCGTAAGTTGTATACTTTGGTTCTTGCCATTGTCGCCTGTTTAAGGTACTGTGCTAATTATAGTGGCAAAGGTAATCAACCACTTACAAAACCTTGCTGCCAAACGGCAAAGCACTGAACCTTGACAATTAAATCTATGCGGTTCTACTGCATTGTTCTAGTTTTTTCCTAGCAGTGGGTAAAGGATTTATAGGGGCTAGACGAACAGTATTGTGAAACAAATTTGTTTCTTTCCTCAAACAGGACTTGCAGCAATGCAAATAGGGTAGGGCATACCCGAATTAACGCTTTGGGAGAATCCCACCTCTGGTCTAGATGACGCAAGGACTCTAGGTTAAGTGGTTTCGTTGAACCAAGAATCTCCCTGCCTGATAGTCGGAGAGTGCCAAGTTGAGCCAATCAGTGCCGTTTGTTTCATCTTCCGTTTTTTGTACGGGCGCGGTTGAATGCGTCCGAGGCCCCAAGTGCAAGTGACGAGTGCTGCCATTTCAACGGAATTAGACAAAAACACAAATATTAGGAGGTTAATCCTGTGACAAAAAAAACTGTAGCAAATTTATCGGCATCGGACTTATCGGGCAAACGGGTACTGGTGCGGGCGGACTTTAACGTGCCGCTCGACAACGGCAATATCACCGATGATACTCGCATCCGGGCTGCTCTGCCGACTATTGAGGATTTAGCGTCGAAGGGCGCTAAGGTGATTTTGTGCAGCCACTTCGGCCGCCCCAAGGGTGTGACGGAGAAGTTGCGCTTGACGCCGGTTGCGAAACGGCTGTCGGAATTGTTGGGCAAAGAGGTCAAAAAGACTGACGACTGCATCGGTGATGAAGTCGCTGCTACAGTCGCCGCGATGCAAAATGGCGATGTGGTTTTGCTGGAAAATGTCCGCTTCTACCCAGAGGAGGAGGCAAACGACCCGGAATTTGCTAAGAAGTTAGCTTCTGTTGCCGATTTGTATGTCAATGATGCTTTTGGGACGGCTCACCGGGCTCACGCTTCTACTGAGGGTGTTACTAAGTATCTGAGTCCTTCTGTGGCTGGTTTTTTGATGGAGAAGGAATTGCAGTATCTCGGTAGTGCGATCGACAATCCGCAACGTCCTTTAGCTGCTATCATCGGTGGTTCTAAGGTTTCCAGCAAGATTGGAGTCATTGAAAAGCTGCTCGAAAAGTGTGACAAATTGCTGCTGGGTGGCGGCATGGTGTTCACGTTCTACAAAGCTCGCGGTTTGAACGTGGGCAAGTCTTTGGTGGAAGATGACAAGCTGGAACTGGCTAAGTCTTTGGAAGCTAAAGCAAAGGAACGGGGAGTTACTTTTCTGTTGCCTACTGATGTGATAGTTGCTGACAAGTTTGCTGCTGATGCTAACACTCAAACTGTCTCCGTTGAGAACATTCCCGACGGTTGGATGGGTTTGGACATCGGCCCGGATTCAGTAAAAACTTTCCAAGATGCTTTGGCCGATTGCAAAACGGTAATCTGGAACGGGCCCATGGGCGTGTTTGAGATGGAGAAGTTTGCTGTGGGAACTGAAGGAATCGCTCATTCTTTGGCGGGAATTACTAAAACTGGTACTACCACAATTATTGGCGGCGGTGATTCGGTAGCGGCTGTGGAACAGTTGAATTTGGGGCCTGAAATGAGCCACATTTCTACTGGTGGCGGTGCTAGTTTGGAACTGCTCGAAGGTAAGGAATTGCCTGGTGTTGCTGCTTTAGATGAGGCTTAATTAAGTTAAGTAGGGCGGGCAAAGCCCGCCTTGCTGGAAGCAGGTCTAAATTGTTGGCGGCGAATCATGTTTTTTGAAGATTTACCGCAGAGGGCGCAGAGAACGCAGAGCAAGAGAAAAGAGAGAAGGATATGGGTTTAAAGTCTACAGTTTGCTAGTATAATTTGTTTGAAGTAGCAGTGAGGTTTGTTTGTGAAACTTAAAATCTTGGCAACTGTAACGGCAAGTTTAGCTTTGTTTGGGCTGGCAGCTCCCGTTAAAGCTCAAAATCCAGATCATGTTAGGCAATTGCTGGAAAGTAAAGAGTGCGAGGGCTGTGACTTGAGAAATGCTGATTTGTTCAAGGCTAGCTTGTACAGAGCTAATTTAAGAGGAGCCGATTTAAGCGGAGCAAATCTCTATGAAGCTAATTTGCTAGAAGCGGATTTAAGGGGTGCTAATTTGGCGAATGCTAACTTAGTTAATGCGGAGATGTACGGGGCTGACTTGGATGGTGCTAATCTGCGAAATGCGGATTTGTCTAATGCTTTTTTGGGGCGAGCGAATCTGACGAGTGCGGATTTGCGCGGTGCTAAACTTTTTAATGCAAATCTGGGCGAAGCTTATCTGCAGCAAGCTAATTTGTCGAATGCCGATTTGAGACGTTCGCTGCTGTTTAGAGTTAATTTTAATCGTGCGAATTTAAGCGGAGCGGATATGTCTTTCGCGGATGTGCGCGATAGTAATTTGCAGAATGCTATTTTGTCAAATACTAGGCTTCCTCGGGCTCAATTGACCGGGACAAATATTGATGCGGCGAATAACGTGCGGCAGGCTGATTTGGAACGTGCCAACTTGCGGGGTACGAATTTGGCGCCGGGGGTTTGCGTGATAACTACTTTTCCTTATTGTGTTTTGAATGTGGAATAATCTGCTTGCTGAGTGCGTCAGCCTCCATTTTTTTGGCAGCTACGGGAGTTTTTGCTCCCGCCCAAAAACGGATACAATTTCCCCACTTAAGTCGTGGAAAGATAAAAATTTTAGACTAAAGTTCCAGCTCCCAGATGAATCTGTGGAATAAATCTAAAATCTAAAATCTAAAATCTAAAATCCACTGGCTGGCGCACCCTAAGTTGAGATCCGAGCTAAGTTTGAGGTGGTTTGTATCCTCTTTCCAGGGCAAATCTCACAAGCTGAGCACGATTATCTAACTGTAATTTACTGAAAATGCTGCCTAAATGAGCTTGCACAGTCCGGGGGCTAATAAACAGCCGATCGCTAATTTGTTTGTTAGTATAACCCTGGATCACCTCCCAAAAAACTCTTTCCTCGGCTGGTGTTAAAGGCAAAGGTGCAGGTGCTGGCAATACTGCCACAAATGTTGGTTCTACCGCCCTACCGCTAGAAGTTTGAAGCAGTCGAACAATCTCGGCGTGAATGCGGTGAGAGCGCTCTAACTGCGCCTTTACCTTAGCTAAAATTTCTTCAGACTGAAAAGGTTTTACCAGATAATCGTCAGCTCCGATCGCATGACCTTCTACTTTTGACTCTATCTCACCTTGACCCGACAAAAATATAAAGGGGACTAACTGTCCCAAACGGGTAGTTCGCAAGCGGCGGCAAAACTCAAACCCGTCCATTTCCGGCATCATGACATCTGAAATCACCAAATCTGGGGGGGCATTCTCAAAAATCGAGAGTGCCTCAGCGCCAGAATTAGCGCATTCAACGCGGTATCCTTGGCTTTCCAAGTACATTGCTAAGACTGTTTGACAGTCTGCTTCGTCGTCAACCACTAATATTCTTTCCATGACAGGCTTGCACCAATTCCAGTTGCACAGTTCTTGAAACTGCCATTCCCAAAGTAGGAACTTAAATGAGTTTACCTGCTGCAACTTGATAAAGGCTCGCAATTTCTCAAATAGTCCAATTAGGGGCGCCGAGCGCATAAAAGGGGAAGCAGTAGATGAATATGAGGAACAATCTCCTTCTTTGATTCCCCTATCATCAAAAGCTACAACTTTTTATGAGGAAGATTCAACTTTTATGCAGAAAATAGAAGGGGAAAAAATAATTTTATCCTATTATACAGAAATCTTGGTGACACTTACACTATTCCTAGACCAGACATTGAAAGGTTTTTAGATTTTTCCGGTTCGGACACAGGTACAAAAGGAACAACGCGATCAGGTGCTACTACTGGGGGCTGCGCGAACAAACCGGGGTCGGCAACCAACATACTTTCAATTATCGCTGCTGGTTCGGGGCGACTGAACAGATACCCCTGCATGATATCGCACTGATGTTGTTTCAAAAAATCTAGTTCTGCTTCTGTTTCCACTCCCTCAGCAATTACTGTCATATTCAAACTGTGACCCAGTAAAATTACTGCTGTAGTAATAGCAGCATTTTGAGTATCTTCGTTGGCATTACGGACGAAAATTCGATCGATCTTTAAACTGTCAAAAGCAAATTGCTTAAGATATCCTAAAGTAGCGTAACCGGTGCCGAAGTCGTCAATAGCAATCCGAATTCCTAGAGCTTTAAGTTGGTTTAAAGTAGCGCCTGCTACTGTCGCATTTTCCACCAAAGCGCTTTCGGTCATTTCTAATTCTAAATTAGCAGGCTCTAAGCCTGTAGTTTCCAATATTTGGACGATTCGCGCCTTGAGTTCCGGGTCAGACAACTGCCGGGCCGACAAGTTTACTGATATTGTAAAGGGCGAAAACCCCGCCGCCAGCCAACTAGCGGCTTGAGCGCAAGCTGAAAGCAGTACCCACTCGCCAATCTGAATAATTAAACCTGTTTCTTCTGCTAAGGGAATAAATTCGCAGGGAGAAATTATACCTCGATCGGGATTTTGCCAGCGCACTAAAGCTTCGGCGCCGATAACTTGGCCGGTAGCAATATTCACTTGTGGCTGATAGTATACCTGAAACTCACCTTGTGCCAAAGCGTGGCGCAACAAAGCTTCGAGAGCAAACTTTTCAGGAGAGAGGGTTGTAACCTTGGTGGAGTCGTTAACTAAATCTTTGAGTCTGGCTTCTGCTTGGTGAAGCGCGACTGTCAGCGGTTGAGTAATAGTTTGCCGTTTCAAGACGCGAGAAGCAATGGCTCCGAGCAATTCAGCTTTGGTAAACGGCTTTGTCAGGTAATCGTCGGCTCCCAATTCCATCCCCCGACGAAAATCGGTTTTGTCACTTTGAGCCGTGAGGAAAATAAATGGAATTGTTCCAGCTAGCGAGTTTTGCCGCAGAGTCCGCAACACGTCATAACCGTCTACTTCCGGCATCTGCACGTCGCACAAAATTAAATCTGGTATCTCCGAAAGCGCCATCTGCACCCCAGCTCGACCGTTTTCAGCGGCAATGACCCGGTAGCTGTGAGATTCCAGGAGTTGCAGAAGAGTTTCCCGGATTAATTCGTCGTCTTCAATTACCAAAATTTTGAGCATGATACTTAGATAACAGATGGCACTATATATCAGAACCTGACTAACTCTAGCATACTCAAACTAGCAAATTAATAATTCAGCTAATTAGCCAATAAATGATTAGCCAAATGGCTGAATATTTCCCCTCGGTTCTTAAGTCACAATCAAATAACTGCCTAAATAGGGAAGAGTTCGATCTCTTTCAAGAGCAGAAAACTGCTGCGCCCGACTCGTTTAATAAATTTTCATTACAAAATACCCGGTGTTTCTCCTAAAAAATTTTTAGCTAACAGTTTCAGTGCGCGGATGGCGGAAATTACTCAGGCTATCACTTATATGATGTCCGGTTAATTGTTCATAATTAGTCCGTGTTTGTATTGACAAGTAGAGTTTTCTCTCAATGGATGAATCAGGAGGCAGCGTCCTGATTCATCCAAAAAAGGATACTTGCTTTCAGACAACAGTCGTGGAGAGATAAAATTTTTAGATTAAGGTTCAATCTGCCAGATTCATCTGTGAAGTGAATCTAAAATCTAAAATCTAAAATCGACTAACGGAGAACTTAATTATGGTTCTATAACCGGAAATCATAATTATCCACGGCCTTAATTCACCAAAAAACGAGCGGGAAGCCCCTAGCTTCAGACATGGGGAGGAAAGCGGCTGCGACGACCGTCGCCTTGAAATCTCTTTCTTCAAAATGCGTAGCTATAGCCATCCTTCTTGTGGATTGGACTGCAATATTTGTGGCTAATTCCTGCCACTCTCCCAGACTTAACTACGATGTCAAAACTACCTGAAGCACGACAGAGAACCCGCCCTACATAAGAGCCGACTTTTTTGCCTGCGGTAACGGTTGCATGGACAATATCGCCAGTCTGAAATCCCTTATGGATTTGCAATCTGGACTTGTGTCTAGTAGGAAAGCCATAGTTGTTTGTACCGCACATCTGCCGCGTCCCATGCCCTTTTGCCATAATCAGCAACGGCTTTGAAGTTAAGACTTCGAGTGCCTCAACATTACCTACACACGCAGCATCAAGCCAGTGCGATTTGGGCAACCCTAATCGATTGCGATTGAACTTGGTTTGTCCGCCCGTGCCAGTAGTGACGGGCAATCCCGTCTCAGTGAGTGCGTTGAACAATGCCCATCGGGTTGAGTTGACCGCAGCCGCATCTTTGAGCGGTAGTTTTGCCTGTTTGAGAATGCGATTTAGCAAGTCGGGTTTAGTCGCCAGAAACGCTCGAACATCCTGATTACCTTTCTTTTGATTGCAATCGTGACAGGCAAGCGTCAAGTTAGAAACCCTGTCAGAGCCTCCCCTTGACTTGGGCTGAATGTGCTCAATCTCGAATGGTACATTTTCAACCGAGCAGTAAGCGCATTGTCTATTCCATTTTGTTAAGAGATACTCGCGGACTTCGTAACCCTGCAATTCTCCTTGTTGATACAGAACGCCTGAGATTTCAGGGTTGTGCATGAGTTGCAAATCGAACCGTACTAGCTCTTGAGCAATGCTGGTAATGGGTGCAATTCGCATCAACTTGCGAACCCATCTGAGTGTTGTTTCTACTCGATGCTGCAAGGATGGAGCTAGCCAACCATCAGGACGGGTGCGATTGAGGAATCGCGCCTGACGATACCGAGTTTTGCGATTGCATCTTCCTCGCCTGAGTTGACGACGAGACAGCAGTGCTTCTTTAATTTGTTGTCCTCGATGTTGTAGTTCGGCTCCGAAGATTATCTTGTCGCCCTGCTTGATGGCAATGCCAGTAGTTTGAGAACCTGGATCTAGTTTGATTTCTAGCGGCTCAGGACTTGCATTAACTTCTTTATTCAAAATAATTGTGAAGGGAAACCGCCTGAAGACAGATGCTTTGCCTGCCTTGAGTAATGACCGCCCTACTCCTGGTTTACAGGGTGATAATGGTCGCCCTTTTGTGTCTAGAACAAAAATAAAATTAGACATTTTTGCGTCTCTTCTACTTGCGTGTAATGTTAGCCTCGGCAATGTTTGATGAGCTTGTTCGGCTAAAAGCACTGTCTTAACCCGTTAGAACTGTTTAACTTTTAGCGACAGAGCGACGAACTGGCTACGCATTCGTCGGTGTCATGACTCAAAAAACTTAGTCCTCAAAGGACTTAGCCTGGTCAGGTTCGGCTTGTTCCATCCCGCTCGCGTTAGCCGGACAGTCTACAAGCCCCTAGCTTTAGCTATGGGGTTCCTGACAGGCTTAGTGGAATTCGCGCAAAACTTGGAATCTACAATTGCAGAAGTGATACTGACAGCGTGCATGGATGATGACGGAATTATCCGGTCTTGCGGAACTACCACGGTCTTTTTACAAACCAGCTCGCTACTGCCTACAGAGGCAAAGTTCCAAGCATAAAATTCGGGAGTGCTGACTGTCGCATTGGCCGGATGTAAACCTAGTGCAGTCACTAATACTAATCCCAAAGTCACTAAAGCTACGATCGCGAATCTCAGCATATTCTTTGTTTGAACCGGATAACTTACCTGATTGGTATTACCTTATTATTGCCTGGGTGGATCGAGAGCGTCAATAGCAGTTATTCCGCCGTTAGGTTCAACTCGTAAGCGATCGGCTCAGATGCTTGAGAAACTACCACAAATTCATAATAACCAGTATCATCCAGCAATCCAGACCAACTAAGCCCATCTGCATCTTCCAGCAAAGCTCGCGCGCCCTTTGTCCGCCCCGGAGTATAAATTGACAGTAGCGTAGATTTGCGCGGTGCTTGCAAATTCACTCGCAAAGTTTGATTTTGAGCGAACCGGGCAATGTAAGCTTTCCCTTCTCCGGGTTTGAGATTGCCTGTGAGGCGTTTGCTCTTCGATAGGCGGTCAAATTCAACGCTTTCGACAGTTGCTCCCGCTTGTAAGGCTTCGAGTTCGTCGGCGGTAATTGCTTGCCAAATTTGTCCGATCGGCAAACCAATGATATTGCGATCGCGCGGCTGTTGTGGAAACCAATAAAAGAACCTAGCATCAGCCAAATCGTACAAAGCCCGACTGCTCAAATTCAGCTTGTTAACCTCTGTTTTCCAGCGATCGATATCGGCGGTGTCGTAACTGCCCAACCGCGCTCTAGCGTCGCTGCTGAGGTTTTCCAGCTTATCGAGCAACTCGTCGCCGATTTTCTGCCACCTTTCGCGCCATTGGCGATCGTCATCGCCTTCTTTTAACAATCGTCCGCCCAATTCCGGGTGTTTGGCATAGAAAGTCTCGTCCACAAGGTTGACATAACCGCTATAGAATCGATCGTCAATTTTGAGCTTGACAAAGCGATCTTGCAAAGCATCTTCTTGCTGCTGCTTCGGGTTTGAAGGCTGGGGAACTTTCTGCACTTTTGATTGCAGATTTAACAAAGAATTGCCCGCAAACCAGCCAACTCCCCCCATAGTTGATAGCACAGCCACCACAAACAAAACCATTTTCCAAGCAGGCATTTTTTGCTGATTGCCAATAGCAGCAATTCGCACCGGAGTTCCCGGCAGTTTTGGCGTGGGGGCGGGCACGGGTATGGGCGAGAGATCCGGTGGCTGCGTGATCCCAAAATCCGGGGCTGGTGGCAAAGGTGGCTGTAAAGGCGGATTGCCGGAGAGAGCGAGCATTACCTCGCGAGCCGAGGAGTAACGCTGGCTCGGCTGTTGAGCAAGCATTTTATCCAGCACCAGGGACAAATTCGGAGACAGAGAACATTCCGCCCGCCAGTTCCAATTCAGGGTATGGCTGTCGAGCAACTGATGCGGTTCCTTCCCAGTCAGCAACACTAAAACCGTGGCCGCCAGAGCGTACAAATCGCTGTGGGGATAGACGATGCCCATCTGCATCTGTTCAACGGGAGCGTAGCCGAGCTTGCCGATGCGAGTCGCGGGGCCCGGAGTGCCGTTAGCCTCAGCGAATAGAGACTCTACGGTGGCGGCGACTTGTTTTACTCCCCCAAAGTCGATTAGCACGGGCATCCCGTCAGAACTCCGCAGAATCAGGTTGTCCGGGGAGATGTCGCGGTGAAGCACTCCTAGAGAGTGAATGTATTCGAGCACGGGCAAAATCTGCTGCAGCAGTTGATTGATTTCTGCCTCTATAAACCGCAAACCCTGACGCTTGCGGGCGTCGAGCAGAAAGCGGTAAGTTTGACCGGGCACGTAGTCTTGGACGAGAAATAGGTAGCCTCGATCGCTGATACTGACGCGGAAAAGTTCGCGAAAGCGCGGGATTTGATTGTGTTGCAGCTTGTAGAGCACTCCTGCTTCCCGCTCGAACAGTTCCTCGGATTTTTGTAAAGCGTAACTTCCGTGTACTTGGGGCGCAAATTCTTTTAAAACGCAGGGTTCGTTAAATCGGTGGGTATCTTCAGCGAGGTAGGTGCGCCCGAAGCCTCCGTGTCCCAATTCGCGGACGATGCGGTAGTGGTTGTTGAGAGTTATGCCGGGGTAGATGGGATTGTTCATTGGAACTTGCTGCGTCGGATTTTCACGCTTGACTGAGACTAGGAGTTTTGGGCGATCGCTGAATTAATCTTGACATAGTGTGTCGGTCTTTATTAGTCGATCGGCAGCTTGCCTATCCCCTGTGGTGATTGTGAAAACAGCGGTTTCCTGCTATAGAAGTTTATCTACTGCGCCATATTTTCGATCGACCTCAAAATGTGTTCCAATTTTTAGTGTCCAGCCCAATGTGCGATCGGGTCGCGCCGCGCTACTAATTGACTCTTGAGCGATCGAGGTGCAAAATACCCATTTTAAGGAGCAAATAATGCAGCCAGAACAGCGTCAGCGAGCAATTGGGGCGTTTGAAGAGTTTTTGAGGGCGCCGCTTGAGGAACGATTGCAACAGCAGCAGAGTCGAGTTGCCGGATCCGGGGCGATTCCCTACGGGATAGCTGCGCTTCACGCCCTTTTCCAAAAAGTCGCTGCCACAGTACCCGCTTACCAGACTTTCCTAACTGAACATAACATCAATCCCGCCTCAATTCAAACCTTTGAAGACTTCCAAAAATTGCCGCTAATTACCAAAGAGAATTATTTACGCTGTCACCCGCTACCTCAGTTGTGCTACCAGGGCAAATTAGAAACTTGCGATTTCATTGCTGTTTCATCGGGTTCGACAGGAAACCCGACATTTTGGCCGCGTTTTATCAGCGACGAGTTGCAAATTGCTGCTCGTTTTGAACAAATATTTCACGACAGTTTTTACGCCGACAATCGCTCAACTTTAGCTGTCATTTGCTTTGCCTTGGGAACTTGGGTTGGGGGAATGTACACGGCAAATTGCTGCCGCTATCTAGCGAGTAAGGGCTATCCAGTTACAGTTGTGACGCCTGGGAATAATAAGACTGAAATATTTCGAGTTGTGCAGGAACTTGGGGAGCATTTTGAGCAAGTAGTCTTGTTGGGATATCCGCCATTTATCAAGGATGTGATTGATAGCGGAATTGCTGGGGGTGTGGAGTGGCAAAAATACCGAATTAAGATGGTGTTTGCGGGGGAAGTGTTTAGCGAAGAATGGCGGAGTTTGGTGAGCGATCGTACTAATTCTGACAATCTATATTACAACTCTGCGAGCCTTTACGGTACTGCCGATGCGGGCGTTTTGGGCAACGAGACACCGCTGAGCATTTGCATCCGCCGCTTTTTAGCAAACAATCCCGAAGCAGCACGCAATTTATTCGGGGAATCGCGGTTGCCAACTCTGGTGCAGTACGATCCGAAAAGCCGCTTTTTTGAAGTTAATAATGACGGCACGTTGTTATTTTCGGGCGACAACGGTATCCCGCTAATACGCTATCACATCTCGGATAATGGCGGTTTAATTTCTTACGAAGCAATGCTCAATTTTTTGGCGGAATGGGGGTTTAACCCTGTGGCACGTTTGCAGCAAGCAGCAGGTATGAAAGTTTCTGATTTCCCCAGAGGCATTCGCTGCTTGCCCTTTGTGTATGTATTCGGGCGATCGCACTTTACCGTTTCTTACTTCGGTGCTAACATTTACCCGGAAAATGTCACCGTAGGTTTAGAAGTTCCCACCATTCGGGAATGGGTGACGGGAAAATTTGTACTGCAAGTCAAGGAAGATGCGGATCAAAATCGGTTTTTATCGGTGGTTGTGGAATTAGCAGCGGGGGTGGAGGGCGATGAGGAGATGAAGCAGGCGATCGCATCTTCAATTCTCGCGCAATTGCGGCGGCTAAACAGCGAATTTGCTAATTACGTGCCGCCAGAATATCAGTTACCTGTGGTGACATTAACCGAGACTGGCGATGCGGAGTATTTTCCGATTGGTGTGAAGCACCGATACACGCGGCAATAAGTAGTTTGAATTGATGAGCTATGAGTTTTGAAAAGCATTGTGTTATTCTATAATTAGGGTAACAGTTGACGGATCAGCTTAAAATATGCCAGCCCAAGACATCTACCACAATAATGTCAGAACAGCCCTAGAAAAAGATGGGTGGACGATAACCAAAGATCCCCTACCCTTAAAAATTGGCAAACGTACTCTCAGCGTCGATTTGGGTGCAGAAAAACTATTTGCTGCCGAAAAGCAAGGTCGCAAAATTGCTGTAGAAGTGAAAAGTTTTGTGAGTGCTTCACCAGTTCATGACTTAGAAGAAGCTGTTGGACAGTATATTGTCTATGAAGATATTCTAGAGCAATCGGAACCTGAACGGATAATATATCTGGCAATTCGTGCAGAAGTTTATGCACAAATTTTTTCTGAACCTATCGGGCAGCTTTTGTTAGGAAAAAAAAGATTTAAACTAATAGTTTTTGATTCATTAAAGGAGACAGTTGTCAGATGGATAGACTAGATGAATATCGCGGATTTATTCAGAAAATCTTAGATAGTTATGCCCAGATTCCCTACCAATACGGAGAAATTAAAAGCAGCGTTATTGTCGATCGCGAACAAAACAATTTTTTACTGATGCACGAAGGTTGGGAGGGTGCTAAAAGAATTCACGATTGTATCGTTCATGTGGAAATTAGGGACGGCAAAATTTGGATTCAACAAGATGGTATAGAAACGGGAATTACCGCAGAACTTGTAGAATTAGGAGTGCCTAAATATCTGATAGTTTTAGGGTTTCATCCGTATCATGTTCGGCAACATACGGGATATGCGATCGCCTAAACCAGCTTACAATACAGGAAACTTGAATAAAAAGGACGATCGCTAAATTGTATCGGGATCAATATTTAATTCTCGCAGTTTCGCGGCCAGGCGATCGGCTCTTTGAGCTTCTTGTCCGGCTCGTTGAGCTTCTTGTCCGGCTCGTTGAGTCTCCCTTTCTGCAACCTCTTGAGGAGTAGGGACAAGCTCTCCTTCTGCTGTAAAGAAACGCAATTTTCCGCCACAAATTCCGAGACTCAAATCGAGCTGCTGACTCCGCAGATGCCCGCATTCGTTGGGTGCAATTGGTTCATATTCCCCGTCAACTAAATGAAACCCAGCTAATTCTAAAGTTTCTGGATCAAACCAAAAGTAGTCGTGAGTGCGAAAAGTATCTTGATAGAGTTGTTTTTTAAAGTTTTTGTCTATATCCGCTGTTTTGGGAGACAGGATTTCAACGATAATATTGGGGTACTTTCCCTCTTCTTCCCAAACTACCCAGCTTTTCCGAGTTTTTCGTTCTGTTCCGAGTACCACAAAAAAGTCTGGGCCTCGGAAGTCTTTCGATTTGAGTTGCTTGGGACTGTAATAAATGGTGAGGTTTCCAGCAGCATAGAAATTGTTTCTATCTCGCCACAGCCATTCTAGACAGTTGAGGAGTAGGATTATTTGTCGGAGATGCAGTTCTGTTTCCACGGGAGGTTCGTCACTGTATAAATCGCCGGGCGGAAAGATAACATTTTCTGGTATCTCTTGTTCTAGTATCTCTTGGGTAGTAGCTAATTCTGCGGTTGCGGACATGGCTGCTGGGTGAGGAGTAAGAGGTTGTGTGTCTATGTTAGCAAGCTTTTCATATCTCTGCCGAGGACTATTCTGAAAGCCCGATCGCGCTTTTTGGCAAAAAGTGCGATCGAACACCGAACAATTAGTTTTTAACTATTAGCAATTACCGCTTTATTTGCCGTCAGCTTCCCTGAGAGCCGCCAGAATTTCTGGTCGTTTCATGCGCGCGTAGCCCCGAATTTTCCGGTCTTTGCCGATCGCCTTCAACCGTCTCAGCGAAAGACTTTCGTAGTCTTCCTGTGGGGGCGGAAACGGCAACTCCAACTGCAACTGCGGTAACTGAGGTTTCTCCTGTGCTTTCGACTGCTTCTTCGGCTGCGTTTTTGACTGCTTCTTCGGCTGTGCCTCGGGCTGTCTTTCTGAGTGAGTCGCTGCGGCTCCCAGTTGAGTGCGGAGCGTTTCGATTTGATTTTTCAGGTCATTTTCTACGTCTTTAATGGCGTCTGAAACAAACTGATTAATTGTTTGAACTGTGCGTTCTAATTTTGTTGACAGTAGTTTTTCCAGTTCATCCAACTGTCTCAAAGCACCTTCAAGATTTACATCAGGAATAACAGCATCTGTCGGCGGATTATCGCTGCTAGATTGTTCAATTTTTTTAGCCAATTTATCTACCTTTTCATGAAATGTTTTTTCAACTTGTTCGAGCAAACGCTTAATCTGTTCTATTGGGTGACGATCAAAGTGCTGGTCAGTTAGAGCTTTTACTTGCTTTTTTAGCAGGTCTTCATTTTTTTTAACAGATTGTTCTATTTCTTTTGTTAGACTTTCTACCTTTTTTTGAAATGATAGCTCAAATTGTTGCAGTATAGTCTCAATTTGTGCTGTTTTCTGAGTCGGTTGCGGAGCTAAATGTTCCATTTCTGCTTGAGCAACAGCTACCTCCTCGTCGGTCATTTCAAATACCCAAGCCCACATTTCCTCGATGCCGAGTTCTTTAGCAAGAATACACCAATCTGAGCCGCAGACAACTTCATATTCTTCTTCATTGCTGTAAGCTTCAGTGGGGCGCACAATTAAAGGAATCAAGTTGCTGCCTTGCTCGATCAGACTTCTCCTGATAGCTTCGCGACGTTCGCGAGGAATTTCGCCCCGATGAGGCTCTGGTACTGCAATTTGGGAAGTGTAAATCTGACTGTGACTAATTGGCTTAATCCGCAAATATTCAACTATTCGGTTTTGATCGGACGATCGATCCATCTTGTTACAAGTCCCCTTTTGTCATGAAAATCTGGTGTTTGGGTATTTATGTATATTTGCACTTTACAGCCTGCGTTTTAAGTGCTGCAGGACTAACCCAAGAACTGTAATTGTAGGGTGCGATACAAACACCTTACCCAGACTCTGGTAAGTTTAAGGGTTTATTGGCCTCAGTCTTCCAAGTCTGCGATCGAACTCGGTTATCTGGAGGAGATATCACCTTGCTGCTGTACCTGTGCGGCTGGCTGTGCGGTGACAGCCCGGGCGATCGGCAAAACTGACTGCAATTCCTAAAAAAAGCGACTGTGATGAGTTTAACTGGCTGTGGGACACCAATGATACACTGCTTTACTCATCTTTACTTTTTTTGGCCTAGAGACTCACTGAGTCAAAGTTGCCAGTGGCGACAGGAATTGCGAGTTATGAATATTTGTGCCACTTATCAATTATTTTAATCATTGCTTTGTCAGTTAACCCTTCAATACGTTTCACCGCACTTGTAAATGAGACAAACGGCTGCACATCTCGTTCTTTGATTATTCTGTCGATTATCTGAGACTTCAAGCCAGCATCTTTAAAATTCGCCAAGAATCCAGATTTATCTAGGGTATTGAGTGCTTCCAACACCGACATTGATTCGGAAGTTACGTTTTCAACTTCTGGTATCCTCTCTACCACCACTTGTTTTTCGGGTGGCGACTCCGATTTCAACTCATTAATTCTGTTGGCTAACCCAGCTTCAACTAACAGAGGTACTTGTTGTAAGATTCGGTTTTCAAGTTCTTGTATACTCTGGGCTAAAACTTTTTGTTCACGGGCGTACTCGGCTTTTAATTCATTAATTTGACTGGCAAACTGGGCTTCAATATTTGTTAGTCGCTGTTCTAAACTAGATGACTCTTGGGGAGTTTCATTTTCACTGAAATTAAGGACTTCGACCAAAGAAACCGGGTTTTTTATTGAATCTGCGGGCTGCGACGAAGTATTTTCGTACAAAACCCCGGTTTCTGGGTTCTCAACTAAATTCTCAGTGATTGCGGTTTTTCTGAGAATTTTAAGTTGATCCAGTATAATTTCTTCATTTTCTTCTTCCAGGATGAATGCTCCGATTGTCTCGCCTTTGAGAGGTTCTATTTCCTTTGCTCTCGCCGCCGCATAGTATTCAAAGTCTCCGTCTACTATCTCGTAGGCATCCATACCGTTTCGGCGGACAATTATCGGATTAATCAATCCTCCTGACTCTAAAATCAGTCTCGCTAATTTCTCCAAATCCGGCTCGGCAAAATTGGAACGGGACACTGCGGATGTAATTCTTTTCACTGCAACCAGTGACGGAAATAATTTTTTCATGAGTTTTTACCTATTTTTTCCAAAACTTCCTCGGCTAACATTTCAAATTCTTGGGAGGCGATGGAATCAGGCTTAAAGTCTAGCACTGAAATCGGATCGGCGATTTCCATATTTCCCACGATTTGCATTTGTTCTGCACACTTTGCTAAATCGTCTCTCTCGTAAATTACGCTGTCCATGATTTCCAACCCGTAGCGCTTGGGAATTGCCTCCCTCCGCTTGGGCAAACTGTACTGTACAAATTTAGCATTAGTTGAGATTTTGCAAGGGAGGACGCCTAAAATTGCGATCGGCTGTTTGCCGATTATTTTCCTGAATCCGTTAACTTTTTTGATAAAATCCTTGACATTAACCAATCCTTGATTAGCAAAAGGTTTTAAGTCAGAAGGAATAATTAAATAATCCGCCGTAATCAGGGCAACTCTGGCGTAAAAATTCAAAGATGGTGGCGTATCGATCAGTACAATATCATATTTATCCTGTACTACGGCTAGTTTCTGAATTAAAATCATTCGGCTGTAATCTAGTTGATTAAATTCGGTTTCTTCGTGCATCAAATTGATGTGGGAAGGAACCACATCAATTTCGGGATGGCAAAAACTTGACTTGCGGGCTACTTCGCCTATCGAGTAACCATCTTCTGATTGCAAAACGTGAAGAATGTTGCAATCTTTCAAATCATCTTGTTCTTCATCTTCAAATTTTACTAAACCTGTCGCAAAGGTTGTATTTGCCTGACTGTCTAAGTCGATGACTAATACTCTGTTACCTTTCTTGCTGAGCGCTGCTGCTAAATTGACTACTGTTGTAGTTTTGCCAACGCCGCCTTTATTGTGATAAACTGCAATGATTTTCATAGTATTTTGCCTGGTTTGGGTAACAATTACATCGGATTTAACTTGAATATTAACGAGATTATTTTCAGGTATTTGTTCCGGTTCTGAGATTTGACTGGGCTCAGGTTCTGCGGTGGCGGGATTGTCTGGTTGTACTGGTACTTCGCTAATTAACTCAGGACTAACCAAATTAATTTTACTATCTTCCAGTTCGAGATTATCGGGATTTTTTATAGGTTTTAAACTATTTCTGCCAATTAAAGCGATAATTTCCTCAATTCGAGTTTCTACGTCTTGTCCAGCACACTTAAAGACTAGCTGAATATCATCGGCTACTCGTTCATAAATTCTAATTTCTTTACCGTTAGTTAGGACTCCATAGCGGATGCTCAAACTTGTTAAGTAACGCTTGAGTTTTCGCAGGTGGCGGTCTAAATTTTCCTTCGGATGTTTAGCCTCCATAACTACACTCATCGGCGAGTCTGCATCGACAACTATGGGGATAACTTGGGTGGCAAATGAGAGGAAGTCTAGGCGAATATTCCCAAAGGCGATTTCTTGGTGCCAAGTGTCGGGCGTATAGCCTAACTTTGGTAGCAGATAGCTGACAATCAGTTTGCTTTCTACTTCGCTTTCGTTGCGACAGTTATTGGGATTGAAAGTCATTCGATTTTAGATTTTAGATTTTAGATTTGGAATGACTGATTTAATAATGGTACGGATTGTGATAAGCTGCTACGCATCTAAATTGAATACAGAGACGGGCATCCTGCCCGTTCCACAAGAATTGTAGAAAAATTGACTGTCAAATTAGATGCACACCCGCTTATTGACAGTAGGGCGCGGATTCCGTCCCTTACAAAGGCTACGGATTGTAATATCGAAAAACCCGGTTGTTTCTGAGAAACCGGGTTTTTCTGGCATTTATCGCGTTTAAAACTTACTTTGTTTTAGCGTTAAATTCCTGCAATGTTTGATAGCCGCCAGCCGGATTGTATAGGTGACAGTTGTCGGCAATCCGCTTCATTAAAGACCAAGAAAATTCTGTTTCGTAGAGATGATCTTGCCAATTTTCCTTTAAGCTGCTGTGGGCGAGGCGCAAATTGTACCAGGGTATAGCAGTTGAAAGGTGGTGAGGAACGTGCACGTTAATGTCGTGGCACAGAAACTCTACCCAGCGGGGATAGTCGCAGTGAACTGTTCCCGATAGTTGCGCTTGGGCTTCGTTCCATTCTTCGGGTTTTTTAAATGAAATGTCTGGTGCTGTGTGGTGAACAATGGTAAAAGTGCTCATCCAGAAATGGTAAACCATCCAGGGCATCAACCAAAATTTGATGAATCCCCAAATGCCTGTGGTGGCAATTAAAGTCGGAAATACGATCGCAGCACCGATTAAAACTACTAACACAGAAAACCGCACTTGTTCTTGTTGCTGTTTGCCTTTGAAGCGCCACCACATAAAGTGTACTTTTGCCCAGTGGGCGATCGAGCCAACCCACCACATCGGGCCGAAGATTAAACTATAAGCTATTTGTAATGCTTTGGGCGCGGCAGCGTAGTCGGCTGCTGTCATCGGCTGCCAAGCATTATCTTCGCCAATTTTGTTGGTGTGCTTGTGGTGATAATTGTGTCCATGCCGCCATGCGTGAAACGGGAAAATTAACGGCAGAAATGCAATATGTCCGACTAAATCGTTTACCCAGCGGCGGTTAGCAAATGACCGATGACCGCAGTCGTGGCCGATCACAAAAAAACCGGTTAATCCGGTGCCTGTGAAAATCCACATCAGGGGCAGTAGGAACCAAGGAGAGACTGCTAAGCCCCAGTAACCGACAGCAACTAGCAAAACGTTGACGATTACTTTTGTCCAAGCTTTGCGGGGGTTTTTGACGAATACTTCCCGCGGCAGGGTTTTGAGAATATCTTTCAGGCGCAGGTTGGAAGTGTCACTTGCGGATGTCAAATTTAGTGGTTTTTCGATCGATGCTGTCATAAATAGATTTCGATTCTCCGTATGCCATGAGCATGGCTTAACAAATTAGCGCCATAAAAAAGCGCAGTAAAATGTCAGCTCGTTGCCAGCTTGTGGCAGACGAGTTGAGCAGTAGGCAAGCGCGTTTTAGCAAAAGCTAGCGATCGCTATCCGCAGTTAGGAATTTCTGGCACTTTCGGCAAAAAATACTGCGGGTAGCAAAACCTTTGTTTTTATAACACAGGGGCAGCACAGTTAGCATTAGCGGCTGTTGTCTGCTAATTGCTGTTGCTACCAGAAATGGGGCCCTGAGCCGGCAAGCCAGCGATCGAGCGTTGCTGTTTGAGGCTTTGCACTTCCAGCAGCAACGATTCGATTTCCGCTTGCAAGTGCAGGAACTTAACTTGCTGGTCGGCTTGGTACGGGCACTTCACCGAATTTACTTTGCAGGCAAAACTGGTGGATAGGGTAGAAGAACTAGCCATTTCGGGATTGCTCGCGGTGACTTGAGGCCGGGAAAGAGTGGATGAATTATTTGACATTAGTAATTGAGTAGACATATCTACACATTCACAAAAAAAACTCGGTAAGTGGGAAGCTCAGAGACTAAAGTCCTGAGAGGAAAACGATCCGGCGATTTCAATCGCCTTGAATCCCCCCTTGCGGGGTAGAGGGGTATGGTTGCCCCTCCAGTGAGGATATGGTTGTCCTCTGCTCCTTTCGGAGTAATGTTAGCTTGTCGGTCAATGTTATAAAGGCTTGTTAAGCTAGCAGCACTGTCTCAGTGACTTTAAGACTGTTTAACTACTAGCGACAGAGCAAGGGACTAGCTTCGCATCCCGGGGTGTCATGACCTAAATAACGTAGTCAGTTAAGACTATAGCTGGTCAGTACAGCTTGCTTGATTTCTCTTACAAGCTCAGTGGCTTGAGCCAAGAGTTACTGACACCATTAAGTTACTTTAACCTGAACCGATCGTATTAAACATCAAATTAACCGATCGAGCTAAAATTAGTGTGAATTCCTTAGCCATTGCCTAAAACCATTGACATCGTGACCCTGATTCTACCTGCTACTGACTCTGCTGCTAACTCTGCTGCCCGCGCCGCCTCGCCGAAGCGCTACGGCTGGCCCGGCTTGATCGAAGCTTATCGCCCCTACCTGCCAGTGACGGAAACCACGCCGGTAGTGACGCTCCAAGAAGGCAATACTCCCCTGATTCCAGCACCTGCGATCGCCTCTCTCATCGGTCGAGACGTGCGCGTCCTGGTGAAATATGACGGCCTCAACCCCACTGGTAGTTTCAAAGACCGGGGGATGACAATGGCGATTTCCAAGGCAAAGGAAGCTGGTGCCGAAGCTGTAATTTGCGCCAGTACCGGCAATACTTCGGCCTCCGCCGCCGCCTACGCCAGACGCGGGGGGATGCGAGCTTTCGTGTTGATTCCCGAAGGTTACGTGGCTTTGGGCAAGCTGGCGCAAGCTTTGCTTTACGGTGCGGAAGTCATTTCGATTGGGGGAAATTTCGATCGGGCCCTAGAAATTGTCCGCGAAATGGCTGTTAACTACCCCGTGACTTTGGTAAATTCGGTGAATCCTTACCGCTTAGAAGGTCAGAAAACCGGTGCTTTTGAAGTGGTGGACGCTTTAGGCGATGCCCCAGACTGGCTGTGCATTCCCGTCGGAAATGCGGGAAACATCACAGCATACTGGATGGGTTTTTGTCAATACCACCAAGCCAAAAAATGTTCGCGCTTGCCGCGGATGATGGGATTTCAAGCGGCTGGGGCTGCACCCTTGGTAACAGGCCAACCAGTGGCGAACCCAGAAACCTTGGCGACGGCGATTCGGATCGGCAACCCCGCTAGCTGGAAACAGGCGATCGCCGCTTCCGAAGCCAGCCGCGGCAGTTTTGCAGCAGTCACCGACGCCGAAATTCTCGACGCTTATCGTTTGTTAGCATCACAGGAAGGAATTTTCTGCGAACCGGCGAGTGCAGCTTCTGTGGCCGGTTTGCTGAAGGTAAAAGACCAAGTTCCGACTGGGGCGACGGTGGTTTGTGTGTTGACTGGTAACGGTTTGAAAGACCCGGATACGGCAATTAATCACAGCAACAATCAATTTAAAAGCGGCATTGCTCCGAGTTTGGATGCAGTAGCTGGGGCGATGGGATTTTAGAAGAAGGAAGAGGGAACAGGGAAGAAGGAAGAAGGAAGATCTAAACAGGCAAGATGCCTGTTCCACTCTTAGTTAAAATCTCTTGTGGGGTGGGCCGAAGAACCCGCCCGTAAGCCCATAGAAACAGGCAAGATGCCTGTTACACTCTCAGTTAAAATCCATTGTGGGGTGGGCCGAAGAACCCGCCCTCAAGCGTATCAATAAACCCCTGTGAGATCGCTTTTTTCTCGATCGACTCAGCGAGACAATTTTGTCCTTATATTATGACTAGCCCTACTGCAACCCTGTTAATTGCCTGTCCCGATCGCAAAGGACTCGTCGCCTTACTTGCCAATTTTATCGCCTCCCACAACGGCAATATCATCCACGCCGATCACCATACAGATTTTACCGCTGGATTATTTCTGAGCCGGCTAGAATGGCAATTAGATGATTTTGATTTAACCACCGAACAAATAACACCTGCTTTTAGTGAAATTGCCAAGGACTTACAAGCCAATTGGCAATTGCATTTCTCCCAAAAAATTCGACGCATCGCGATCTGGGTAAGCCGTCAAGATCATTGTTTATTAGACTTGATTTGGCGACAACAATCTCAAGAAATCAGAGGTGAAATTCCGCTGATCATCAGCAACCATCAAAATTTAAAGCCTCTTGCCGCACAATACGGTATCGACTTTGAGTATATTCCCATTACTAAAGACAATAAAGCTATTCAAGAAGCACAACAGTTAGAAATTATTAAGAAATATAATATTGATTTAGTAGTTCTGGCTAAATATATGCAAATATTGAGTCAAGACTTTATCATAAAATTTCCCAATGTGATTAATATTCACCATTCATTTTTACCCGCGTTTGTGGGTGCAAATCCCTACGAAAGGGCTTATGAAAGAGGGGTAAAAATTATCGGTGCAACAGCTCACTATGTTACACCAGATTTAGATGCGGGCCCGATTATCGAACAAGATGTTGTGCGCGTCAGTCACCGCGATGAAGTGTCTGATTTGGTTCGCAAAGGTAAAGATTTAGAAAGAGTTGTGTTAGCAAGGGCGGTGCGATATCATTTACAAAATCGTGTTTTAGTTTATGGCAATCGGACTGTGGTTTTTGCTTGAAAGTTAGGCATCATATCAATCGGAGTTTGTTAGCGATTTTATCAATCGGCGATTGAAATCGCTACGACACACACGAAGTCCACTGAAGCGCGGACTGAATAAAAGACGGATGATAAAAGCGGATTTGGTATGATTAATCATTACTCACTAAAAGGCGGTAGCTGAAGTAACTGATTTTTAGAATGCGAAAGTTCTGCCCGATTGTGGCGGATTTCGATCGCACTTTCGCCCGGATTTCCCGTGGTAACAGGTACGATTTCTAAAGAATATGCTGTCTCTGTTTTTCTAGGGGCAGGATTTTGTGCTTTCGTGAGCAAGTCAACGGCATCTCCGAGGGCGCTAGTTAAATTTTTGCTAGTCTCGGCGTGGCGGGCTTCTTCTTGTTTGAGGGCTTGAGTGAGTTGTTTAATTTGTTCGATCGCCCGATCGCGCTCTTGGAGAACTTCTGCTAACTTAGCTTTAAGTTCGCCTACTGTTTCCAGTTGTGCGACTTCCTGCTGGCGAGCAACTCCAGCATCATCGCCTTCGGGCATAATGGGGGAAAAATTTTGTAATTGCTCTATTTGTGCTTCCAGAGAAGCGATGCTTTGCTGAGTTAATTTGGCATCATTCCGCCGCTGTTCGGCTTCGGTATTGTAGAGTTGCCGCCACTGAGCCGCACTTTCACCGGCTTCATCGCGATCGCGCGAAACTTCTGTTAACTGCTGTTGCAGCCGCTTGATTTCATCTAACCACTGTCTGACATCCTGAGCCATAATATTGATTTTAGATTTTAGATTTTAGATTTTAGATTGGGGAATTGGGAATTGGCAATTGGGAATTGGCAATTGCGAGTTGATAATGGCTTAATTAATTAACGACTTGTGTACCTCATCTTTCGCCTCGTTGCCTGTGCGCTATGAACATTTTTTACTGGTTGCGCTACCTGATTTTAGCTTTGTTTAAGGCGCTTTTAAGGCTGCTTCGAGCTCTCAAACGGAAATTTGGTGGTTTTTGGCTGTTTTGTCGGTGTTTGACTTGGCGCACGCTCAAGGAAGTCGGCGCGAAGGCAGGAGAGCAGCGGTTGCCGGGGCTGTCTGCAGAAATGGCCTACAATTCTATGCTGGCGCTGTTTCCGGGGCTGTTGGCTGTGTTATCGGCGATCGCCCTGTTTGAACCTTTGCAATCAACACTGTATCAAATCGCCCGTCTTTTGGGCGAAGTTATACCCGATGACGTGCGGAATTTAATTGGTGGCTTAATCAAAGAAATTCTGTTAACTAGGAGTAAAGGGCTATTTTCGGTGAGCTTTCTTGGGGCGATTTGGGCATTTTCTGGAGTAATGAGCGCGGCGATGGCTGCACTCGATCGCATCCATGACATCCCGAGCGATCGAACTAGACCATTTTGGAAAGCCAAACTTATTTCTCTGGCGCTGAGTATCGGTACAATTGTGCTGTTAATTCTAGCATCGGGAGTAGTATTTGTCAGCGACTTAATTGTACAAGCTATTGCCCGCCAGAGTTGCCTGCTGGAGTCCGTCGCCAATTGCGATTTAAAAGATGTCCAAAATTGCTTGCTACTCGCCGGCAATTGCCCTTTAGAGTCGCAATTGTTAGGTGTTTGGCGGCTGTGGCGGTGGCCGATTTCTTTGGGAATTGTATCACTGGCTTTTGCCTTTATTTACCGCTACGGGCCTAGCCGCCGTCAACCAGATATTCCTATTGTGTCGGGAGCTGTTTTGGCTGCTATTTTGTGGGCGCTATTTTCATCTTTATTTCGGTTTTATGTTTTGCATTTGGGCAATTACACTTGGACTTACGGCACGATCGGAACTTTTATTGTGTTGCTGCTGTGGCTCGATCTTTCTTCTTTGGTGATGCTGATCGGCGCTCAGTTGAATGTGACGGTGGGAAAGGCAATGAAACAATCAAAATTAAAATAATTTGTTAATTGTTAATTGTTAATTGTTATTTGCCGGATGCTGGCTTACCTACGGAGCAAAGTGCTGAGGATGCCCGCAACAAAAGAAAGCAAAATTAGTATCCAAATGACACCACCGGGAATGAATGTCAAGAAGCCAACACCTCTGATAATCCAAACTAGGAGGGTGAGGCCCAGGATAGTCAAAAAGATGCGGGTAGATAGTCGCATTTGAAATCTAGGAGAATTAGTCATGTTGAATGTTAAAGTTTTGTCTGGATCAATGATAGCTGTTTTATTGGCGATCGGCAGTTACCTCACCTTAATTTCGACTCCCGGTTCCACTGTTGCGCCGGGGGCTACAAATGTGCTGGGAGAAGCGGCAAATGCTGCTCAAAAAACACCTTCTGCAAGTTTAACAATTTCCGATCGCACAATTGGCGAAGCAAAAGTCGGGATGACTTTCGGACAATTGAAAAAGGCTCTGGGTTCCACAGCACTGTTTAAAGTTCAGTCTCCTTTTATGGTAGACTTTGACGCTGTGGCAGTTAGTCGATCGGGAAAAGTGCAATATCGGATTATCTACGCTGCGGGTACAAAGCTAAAAGATACCGATGTCATTGAACTTTTGATGACTGAAAATGCCAATTATAAAACAGTTCAGGGCGTCGGGCCGGGAATGACTCTGAAACAAGCTGAGGCAATTTACGGCAAGGCTACTTTATCTTATAACGTGGACAATGAATCGAGAGAAGGGGTTGTTTTTGCCAAACAACCGACTCGAAAAATTATGTTTGTTCCCAAGGCTGATGGAAAGCAATTTGCGGGAGTTTATGGTGCTGGTAAAGGAGGATTTTATCAGACTAATAAGTATCAGCCGAATGCTGTGATTCGCTCTGTGATGGTGCGGAAGTAAGTTAGTATCCCTGGACGCAAAAACCCGGTTTTTTAACGTAATTGCGTCATTTTAGGTTGATGGCGATCGCGAGAAACCGGGTTTTTTGCTGTTTCTGCAGGCTGTAGGAAGTATTCTCGCAAAAACCCGGTTTCTGGACACCTGCGCGGACTGAAGAAAACAAAAATTAAGGATTACCTGTGGGTAACTCTAAATATTCTTCATAGTCAAGATAATCTCTGATATTTTCCAGTATTTGCGTCAAATACTCTACGACTTCTTCCTTAATTTCTAATAGTTGCTTAATTGTCTTATCTCGCCCCACTTCCTCAAAAGACTTAATCCCATGCGCCAAATCATTCCTGTTGCTTTTAACAACTACAAGATTTTGCCCGTTCTTTGTCTTACTAAAGTCTGTTTGATATGAAAAACCATAATTTTCCGCTATTTCTTTAATCAACCTAGCATCCACATTTCCTGAAAACAGTTCTTCGCGCTCAAATGTAGCTGTGATGATATCTGTAGAGATTTGGTTGATTGTTAAATGAATTTTCTTAGGAGAACGATTTTTAAGATTTTGAAGAACAACTATTTTGATTTTTGGTTTGAGTTGGTCAAATGAGATGGATTTATTTTTAAACTCCTCAAATATGGCTTCAATCGCATTTCGCATAGTAGATTCAACTAAGTTATATAGTAATAAAAAACCATTAGCTTTCAGAGTTTTTGCTAACTCAGGATCGAGGCTTTGTATTTTGTATGTGCCAGCAGGATCGAATACAGCTAACTTCGTTGTCTGTTTTTCCAAGCTCTCCAGAAAAATGAAGTAATCATTCACCTCTTTGGCGCGTGTATTAAAGTCTAAAAATACAGTATTCACGAGTGTGACATGGCAGTTAATTGCGGAAATATTCAATACGCGCAACTACTTTATTTCTAAAACGGGTTGCATCAGATTTTGTGCAGTATGTAAAATGGATTTACATTGCAATTAAAATGATTGTATCCGTTTAAATAAATCTCTTCGGACTTCCTTATTTGCAGCTTCAGTTAATTGGATCGTCCGAACTGTCTTTCTGTTGAAGTTCCTCTGGCGAGGCATGAGTAAATCACTAAACTTAAATCCATTTAACCGCTCTATTTTTTTGAGTCCACTTAAGGTTAATTCGTTGTTAACAAATCTAGTTAGGGTAAGAATGCGTTGTGCACCGTATACGATCTCTAAACGTGGTTCATCATTTTCATCATGACCAATATCAACAACGAATATAGAAGGTATTGGCAGCCCCCAAATTACCGATTCGATAAACTTTGATTGCCTTGCTTCATCCCAAAAAAGTTCGCGTTGGTAGTTGGGAATAAACAACTTGTTAGTATCATCGTTAATTCCTTCCATATATTTTTGAACAAGTATTTCGAGTGGATAGTCTCTCGTATCGTAATTAATTTGCTTCTGCTTGTCGCGAATTTCCATTTCAGCAGCATTTCTGTCTTGCAGCGTAATTTCTTCTAGTTTGGATCGCATATTTTTAAGTAACGAGAAAGTGTTGTGGATATGATAATTTTACCACAGCCCAAGGTTGATAAAGTCCTGTTCGTAGAATTTTAGTTTTGAGGCTACCGCAGTGTAAATTCTGATTGAGCTAAGATGGTACGGCCGATCGCACTTATCAAAAAAAGTGCGTGAAGCGAAGCTATCCCGTAGGGAATCGCCAATGTTTAGTGAACTGAAATCGCCGCGAACATTGCCATTTATAACGCGATGCTGACGGGATTAGAAGGGCGGCAGGTCGCGGATAAACGGTGACTTTCCCCACTGGAATCGAACACAACCTCAAACTTAACGTGGGGTATAGTTTGACGCAAAAACTGAAAATGGCCGTCTGCATCGGAACGACTGCGGAAGCGGGCAACAATAATCCATTGCTCAGAGGGTAACAAACGGGCGATCGCCCAACAGCACAAGCGTTCTTTGTACGTCATAATAGAATCCGTCTCCAGTGAATTGTTGGAGCCAGAGCCAGCCCGGAACCTTGGACAGTAAGGGGCTGGCTTTTGACTGTTTAAGGCCTGAGCCTTATATACACTAATAGCATAATTTGATGTCAATAACATCAAATGACACAAAAAGATATCAAAGGGTGTTGGAGTGTAAGATTGAAGACAATAGAAGTAAAACCATGCCGGCCAATGCCTTCACGTATGCGAGTCACAGTTACACTGCCAGAAGACGTTCATCAAGCCTTGTCTGAATGGGCCGAAGAGGAAGATAGAACTCTTGCAAACTTGCTCTCCCATGTTGCTGCTAAAGCAGTCAGAGATCGCCAAGAACAGAAAAAAGATAAATCAGAAAGCGATCGCCCTTAAGAACGATCGCCCTTATCCCATCCGCGTCCATCCGCGTCGATCCGCCTACATCTGCGGTCAAAAAAAGAAATATCGCCCCTCAAAAAAATTAGGGTGAGCCGCAGCCCACCCTACCCAAATTATTTAGCAGTCACCAACTGTGCCGGTAGCCGCTTAAACGCCAACCTTTCATTCTCGATATCCACAAAAATCGTATCGCCATCGGCAAAATCTCCCCGCAAAATACCCTTCGCCATTTGCGTTTCCAACTCGCGTTGAATTCCCCGCTTCAGAGGCCGCGCACCGTAAACGGGATCGTAACCAATTTCTGCTAAAAAGTCGATCGCCAATTCCGACAATTTCAGAGACATTTTGCGATCGGCCAACCGTTTTTCCAAACGCTTGACTTGCAACAGCACAATTTGCCGCAATTCCGGCTTACTCAAACCGTGGAAAATAATCGTTTCATCAATCCGGTTCAGGAATTCCGGGCGGAAAGTTCCCCGCATCGCCTCCATCACCAGACTCCGCATTTTTTCGTTATCTCCCGCCACATCTAAGATGTATTGAGAGCCCACATTCGATGTCATAATAATCACAGAATTCTTAAAGTCTACTGTGTGACCTTGAGCATCAGTAACGCGGCCATCATCCAGAATTTGCAACATGATATTGAAGACATCCGGGTGCGCTTTCTCGATTTCATCGAATAGAATTACTGCGTAAGGACGGCGGCGAATTGCCTCAGTTAATTGTCCGCCTTCGTCGTAGCCAACATATCCCGGAGGCGCACCAATTAACCGCGAAACCGCGTGTTTCTCCATGTATTCCGACATATCAATTCGCACGATCGCCTCTTCGGTGTCGAACAGATAAGAAGCTAATGCTTTGGCTAATTCCGTTTTACCAACACCCGTGGGGCCGAGGAAAATAAAACTCGCAACCGGACGGTTTGGATCGGCTAAACCTGCGCGCGATCGCTGAATTGCATCTGCAACCGCCGTCACCGCTTCATCCTGTCCAATTACCCGCTTGTGCAGTTCATCTTCCAAGTGCAGAAGTTTCTGCATTTCCGATTCAACCAACTTGCTGATCGGGATTCCCGTCCACTTAGAAATAATCTCGGCAATGTCCGATTCGGTGACTTCTTCCCTGAGTAAAGTTTTACCAGTGGTTTGAGTTGCTGTCAGTTGAGCTTCGGCTTCTCGCAATTGTTTTTGCAATTCAGTTAACTTGCTATATTTCAACTCAGCAGCGCGGTTCAGGTCATATTTTAATTCAGCTTGTTGAATTTCAATATTCACCTTATCAATCTGTTCTTTAATCTTTTGAATGCTGCCGATGACACCTTTTTCCGATTGCCATTGGGCGTTCAAACCGCTTTGCTGTTCCTTGAGATTGGCTAAGTCTTTTTCCAGTCTTTCCAAGCGTTCTATCGAAGCAGCGTTACTTTCTTTTTGCAGCGACAGTCTTTCCATTTCTAGCTGCAAAATCCTGCGGTCGATTTCGTCTAGTTCTTCCGGCTTGGAGGTAATCTCCATTTTGAGTTTAGCGGCTGCTTCATCCACTAAATCAATGGCTTTGTCTGGAAGAAAGCGATCGCTAATATATCGAGTAGACAAAGTAGCCGCCGCCACTAGGGCGCTGTCAGAAATTTTAACGCCGTGGTGAACTTCGTACCGTTCTTTCAAGCCCCGCAAAATCGAGACAGTATCTTCAACTGTCGGTTGGTCAACATAAACTTGTTGAAAACGGCGTTCTAGTGCCGCATCTTTTTCGAGGTACTTGCGGTATTCGTCGAGAGTTGTAGCGCCGATACAGCGCAATTCTCCCCTCGCTAACATCGGTTTGAGCAAGTTGCCGGCATCCATCGAACCTTGAGTCGCGCCGGCACCGACAACGGTGTGAATTTCATCTATAAATAGGATGACTTTGCCGTTGCTGTCCATAACTTCTTTGAGCACGGCTTTCAAGCGTTCTTCAAATTCTCCCCGGAATTTTGCACCGGCAATTAACGCGCCCATATCTAAGCTAATTAATTGTCTGTCTTTGAGAGATTGCGGCACATCTCCGGTGATAATTCGCTGGGCGAGTCCTTCGGCGATCGCAGTTTTGCCTACTCCCGGTTCCCCAATCAGTACGGGGTTGTTCTTGGTGCGGCGGCTGAGAATTTGAATCGTGCGGCGAATTTCGTCATCGCGTCCGATTACTGGATCGAGTTTGCCTTGGCGCGCGGCTTCTGTCAAGTCTCTGCCGTATTTTTCCAGCGCTTCATATTTGCCTTCTGGATTTTGATCTGTCACTTTGTTGTTCCCCCGGACTTGGGTAATTATTTCTTTGAGTTTGGCTTCATCTAGTTTAAATTCTTGCAGTAGATTTTTGCCGAAGCGATCGTCCTTGACGTATCCTAAGATCAAATGCTCGATCGAAATAAATTCATCGCCGTACTCTTTTCGGTAAGTTTCGGCGCGATCGAGCAAAGTGTCGAGAGAACGACCTAGATAAACGTTGCCGCCACTTCCAGTAATTTTCGGCTGACGACTGATAAACTCATCAGTGCGATCGCGCAATTTTGCTACAGAAACTCCCGCTTTGTTAAATAAGCTGCTAGCGAGTCCCGATTCTTGTTCCAGCAAAGCTTTCATCAAATGTTCGCTTTCTAGCTGCTGCTGTTGGGCTGCTTTGACAACTTCTGGAGTGCGGGCGATGGCTTCCCAGGCTTTTTCGGTAAATTGGTTTGGATTATTCGGTTGCATAAATTTTGATTCCCTGAATTGAAGGCGATCTATACTGTAGAGGCAATTGCTTAATTGCCCGTATAATTATGATTGTAGGGAATTACGGACGCGGGGGCGATCGGTGTTCCCGTATGTGGAGATAGGTATATCCGTCATGTGTCGCAGTCCCTCGCAAGCAAAAGGTCAACTGTCCCGACTAAAAGTTGCACTTTGATGAATTACCAAGTTGAGTTTAAGCCGAAAGCGATCAAAGATTTACAATCTTTGCCAGCGGAGGTACAAAGCCGAGTTTTGACTAAAATTGAGTTAATCCAAAATAATTTGACGGGGGATGTGAAACGCTTAACAAACTATACGCCAGAATATCGGCTGCGGGTAGGAGATTACCGAGTTTTATTTGAAATTGAGGAAGATATTTTGGTGATCTACCGCGTCAAACATCGCAAAGATGCTTACACTTAAACGCTTGGAGGAAATATCTATGATTCCATTACATCCTGAGTTTATCACCAAAAACGGCAAAAAAGAATTTGCAGTGATACCTTATGAAGAATTTGAAGCACTCCAAGAATTAATTGCTGACATAGAAGATTTGATTGATTTGAGGGCCGCCAAAGAGGAAGATACAAATCAGCCTTCTATGCCTTTAGCAGAAGTGAAGAAAATGTTAGGATTACTCAATAATTAATCCGTAGAATTCTGGCAAAAGTCGCAAACTATTTTAGAATAATCTGCGTTGATCTGCGTTTGTCTGCCTTAAATCAGCGGTCAATCAATTAATCAAAGATTTATCCAAGAAGTCTAACTTAGAAAAAACACCTCCTAAACCTGTGTTTCCTGCAACATAAGAGCAACTTGAATCTGTGGCATCGGTTCGAGGGGAGTATTTACAGGTGCGAACCTGCAATAGCACACGACAATTTTCTCAAACTCGCTGCTAGGTAAATCTTCCGAGTAAGTTTGAACTCTGACAACTTCCCAATCTCCTACTCGGCTGTGCGTACTCGCAGCGGGAAATTTTGGGTCTGCAAACTTTTCTATCCGGTGAAATTCTGGAAATCTGTATCCCGGTTGAGGAATTGGTCGGTTAGAAGAGTCGAAGTGTTCGGCAAGAATGTCGGTAAGCATTCCCGTATGTGCTAGCAGTCTGTTTTCTGCACCTTCTTCCTCAGTCAATTCAGCTCTAAAAATGATGTACTTGCTCATTTTTCCAGTGTATAACAACTAATGACTGCTGATTAATTTTGTAAGGTGCGTCGCTCGGGGATTGTTGATTTTTTTATGGATTGTTGATGGCGACGCACCCTACGGCTAATGACTACTGTCAACTGTCAACTATCAACTATCAACTATCAACCTGTTTGCTGTCAACTGTCAACTGTCAACTGTCAACTGTCAACTGTCAACTTCCGTCAAGCCTGCATCACCACACGTTCCGGGAGACTGACAATAAAAGTTGAACCTTTACCGTCCTCGCTTTCGACGCTAATTTCGCCGCCGAGAATTTGACACAAACGCTGGCTAATTGTCAATCCTAAACCCGTGCCTCCGTACTTGCGGGTAGTCGAAGCATCAGCTTGGGTAAAAGGTTTGAATATCTGCTCTAATTGCTCGTCCGTCATGCCGATGCCGGTGTCGCTGACTCGAAATATTAGAACTTGGGAAGTGTAGTTTGAACCCGATTGAAAATCATTATTTTTATTTTGTTTCGCCGGCCTTGATTTTTCAATTTTCATTCTTTCGACGCCGATAGTAATGACGCCTTTTTCGGTAAATTTGGCAGCATTGCTGAGCAAATTGAGGAGAATTTGCCGCACTTTCGGTTGATCGGCGTACATTGTGCCGAGTTCACCTTTTGTTTTCAGTGCTAAAGCATTGCCTTTTTTTTCTACTAGCGGTTGAGCCGTAGTCATCACTTCTTCAATCATCGTTGCCACGTCGAAGTTTTCCAAATAAAGGGTGACGTGACCTGCTTCTATTTTGGAAATATCGAGGATGTCGCTAATCATATCCAACAGGTGTTTGCCTGCGGTTTGAATTTTTTCTAAGTCCGGGAGAAAGTCTTCTGAACCGGAATCTTGAGCATCTTCTTGCAGCATTTCGCTGTAGTTAATGATGGCGTTGAGGGGGGTGCGTAGTTCGTGGCTCATGTTGGCGAGAAATGCACTTTTGGAGCGGTTGGCAGCTTCGGCGGCTACTTTTGCTTCGTGCAAGTCTTCTGTATATTCTGCTACCCGCTGAATGAGTTCGTTGAGAGAAATTGCCAGCATTCCCACTTCGTCAGAGGTAGTGACGGGTACTTGCAAATCAAAGTTTGATTCTTCTGTCACTCGCTGAGCGATGAGGGTGGTGGCTTCTAAGGGGCGGGCGATCGCCCCGCTGGTGTATGCTGCAAGTACGGCTGCGAGACCAGCGGATACTGCTAGAGAGCCAACCAGAATCAGAGTTCCAAGTTTTTCTGCTTCCTCGTAGGTTCTAAATGCCTCGTCTGCTTTATCGCGAAAGTTGGCGGCCAGTTGGGCTGAATCCTCGGAAAACTGTTTGAGTTTCAAAGCAGTTTCGCCCGCCACAAAATTGTTCAAGTTCCGCCCGAAAGCCTGCTGCTGTTGCGGATTCAAAGCAGATAATTTCGCAGTAGCCAACAATTTTTGTACTTGTTGAAAGTATGATTCTACGGTTTTGCCGTTGACTTGAGCGAACTGTTGAAGCTGTTGGTAGTCTTTGGCAATCTCGGGATTCTTCGTCGGCGACGGGGTTTGCAGTTGTTCGAGGATGCCGCTCATCTGAGCAACGCGAGTCAGGAATTCCGAGCGTTGGCGATCGAAAATTTGCGGTTTGGCCGTCAGACTCGCCAGCTCTTGCTGCTGAATTCTGACTTCCTGCACCGTGTTATTGAGGTTTGTCAGGATTTCCGCTTTATCTCGGTCGATCGCTAGTTTTTCTCTAACTTGCTGTTTGTGATAGGATTCTACTCCCCGTCCCGCCACAGCACCCAAAACGGCAATACTAATGACCAAGGCGTATCCGCAGCCGATTTTCTGCCTGATACCCAAGCGGCCCAACAGACTTTTCAACCCTATTTGAGGACGGTTCTGCAGTTGATTTTTCAAAGCTAAGGTTAAAGACATGGGCAATGTACTCGTCACCTTTGAGAGGCACCATCTATATTATAATTGATGCCTGCCGGAGGGTAAATAAAGTTCTGGCTTCGGGCCAGGTTTCGGTAGTTATTGGGTCTTTGCAGGGTTCCACAGCTCGATCGGCTTGACAGTTTGGAGGAGTTATGCGTCACAAATTATAGCAGAAGGAATAAGGCTCTTCGGCTGCCTTCGGCTACCTTCCCTTCAGCGATGCGAGCGGGCAAGTCGCTCAGAGTAAAAAAAAGCAAGAAGGAAGAACCAGTCAAAGGCATGGTTTCAGTAATTAAGAACGTACTCACCGTCGGGCGTGGTTGCGATATAAGTCGCGAGTTATAAGTTGCAAGTTATGAGTTAGATTTCTGATTGAAAACTCTACTCTACTCGCAACCCACAACTCTATCGCTGTTCCCCTACTGGCAAAGTCGAAATTGTGCTATCTCAGCAGGAATTCTTGAAGCATTAGGTACGCTAGCAGAAGTAGGAACGAAGATTCCCATGCCGAAACTGCAACCCTCTGCCGTCGTGCATTCCCCAGGCTTAGCAGTGATTTGATATTCGCCTTGGGATGGGGGAGTAAAAGAGATTGACGCCAGTTCGCCTGTTTTTTGACTCACAGCGATTTCCTGACCGCTGGCATCCTTGAGAGATAAGTTTAAATCCTGACAATTTCCGTCGCAAGTGGCAACAAAAACATACTCCACATTAGGATGCAGCGTTGCTCTAAAAGGAGATGAAACTTGCTTGCGAACTTGGCCCAGCAACGGCACAAATACTAATTTTTGACCGTTGCCTTTCCGCTGGTCAACTTCTGTTTTCAAGCGACAAATAACCGTTTTTTCGTTTTCGGTCAGTTCTTGAGCAATCGCATTTCCTACAATTGCAGTACCGAGGATCAGCGCAAGGCCGGAAATAACCAGATGTTTGAAATTCATTGATGTCCCTTAAAGTTAATTTTGGGTGATTGCAATAGACCGCTTTTGTCAGCAGTCTATTAGTTTATCTGGAGCCTATCACATTTGTTGACTTTTCCGAAAAAACAGGTCGGAGAAAAGTGCGATCGAACTCATGTCTGGTTTTAGATTAATCTGGCGTCAGCTATCGCCGAAACTCCACAGATTGCGGACGGTACGAGCAGAACCTCATCCTGATTATATTGTACTAAATTAGGACGGACGATCGGCATCGGGCTCTAGAAACCCGGTTTCTGGGCGGATGCGGAGCAGCTAAACCTAAGATTTATAGTAGAGACCGGGTTTAACAAGACCTGAATGAGTCCAAGACTGTAAATATCTGATACAGGTTCCCAGATTCCAGACCAACAACATAATACCAATTTAAAAAAATCTTGCTACAATCCTGAATCTTATACCAATTATTAAAAGTCGTAGCTCCCCGTCAGGACATGGCATTGCCGTGTCCCTACTCAAAATCCATCCGTTAAATCCGTAAATGCGTTCTACAATCCATTGCCTAACTTCCTGCTTCCGATCATTTATCACTGTTCCGAAAATTCCAAGCAGGAACAAACTTAGAATCTCCCCAAACGCCGCGGCGATTTTTCTTAGCTTCGGCTTCCGCTTGTTCCAGAACACTTGCACTCGGACAGTTTTTCAAGTAAGGACGGTAAACCATTGCTAATCCTTCGCGGATCAAAACTTCTTGGGCAAATGTACCATTTGGCAAGCGAACTTCGCTAACTTTGCGGCCGTAGCGGTCAGTATCGGTGACGGTCAAAACAACGCGACCACCCCCTTGTTTAACTAGCTGCTGTATTCTTTGGTGCGCTAGATTTCCCCACTTAAATTGATTTTTTTGTGCTGATGCTTTGCTATTTTTATCAGCATTGGTGTGCGCGACTTCCGGTGCATCTACACAGGCAAAACGCACTTTGATATCTTTCCCAGCGGCATCGCTGGCGACAATGGTATCGCCGTCGCTGACTCGTTTGACAGCATAGTTGTTGGGCGGTAGCTTTTGTGGACACCCGAATAGTAGCAATAGCAGAGCAACTGCACTTAAGGTTTTTATTTTTGGGAAAATGGCGATTTTAGGTTGGCTCATATTTCTGTGTTTTATTTAGTTTCCATCCAATTTTGCCCTGCGTGGATGTCAACTATCAGCGGTACGCTAAGTGGCAGAGCATTTTCCATCGCAGTTCTAATTTTCGGCTGCAATTCTTCCCATTCATCGGGAGGTACTTCAAAGATTAATTCATCGTGAACTTGCAATAACAGCCGCGCCTGATAGTTTTGCAAAATTTTGTCTACATCAATCATGGCAAGTTTAATGATATCAGCACTGGAGCCTTGAATCGGAGCGTTGGCTGCGGCCCGCAAAGATTGGGCGTCATCTCTGCTGAGGCGCGCCAGTTGTTCGGAGTGAATATCTTGAGGATTTTCGCCTCTTAAGCGCTGGAGGCTACCATTTTTGTCGAATGTTAGATAGCGGCGACGACCTAGTATAGTGGAAACGTAGCCAAGGGCGATCGCACTTTTTTTCACACCCTCCAAAAATTCAAAAACTTTACTGTAACGCTCGTTAAATCGCTTAATAAACTCTTTGCCATCTGCGGAAGATTTGCCCATCGAACGACCAAACTTAATCGCCCCCATACCATAAACTACCCCAAAATTAATCGTTTTGCCAAACCGTCTTTCATCGGGAGTTACTTCCTCTTTTTCAAACAGTAGTTGAGCCGTCAGGGTATGCACATCTCGGTTATTTTGGTAAGCTTCTATTAACACAGGTTCTTGACTCAAATGAGCCAAAATTCGCAGTTCAATTTGAGAATAGTCAGCCGACACCATCAGCCAACCAGACTCCGGCAAAAAAGCCTTGCGAATTTGCCGCGAAAACTCGGTACGGATGGGAATATTTTGTAAATTTGGATTGGAAGAAGAAAGGCGGCCGGTACCAGTTGCAGTTTGGTTGAAATCTGTATGCACTCGCCCGGTATCCGCACGCACTAACTGCGGCAAAGCATCGACGTAAGTTGATTTTAACTTTGATAATGTTCGGTGTTCTAATAAATCGTCTACAATCGGATGGTCTCCTTGCAATTTATCCAAAACAGCGGCATCGGTAGAGTATCCCGTCTTAGTTTTGCGAGACTTTTTCTGGAACTGTTCGGGGATTTTTTCTAACAAGATTTCGCTGAGTTGTTTTGGGGAACCTAAATTGAACTCTCTCCCCGCTGCTTGATAGGTGTTTGCTTCTAGTTCGGCTAATCTCTTTTCTAGCTGTTGCGATAGTTCTTGCAGATAGGCTGAATCAACGCGAATTCCGCAGTATTCCATTTCTGCTAAAATTGGTTCTAAAGGCTGTTCGACATCTAACAGCAACCGATGCAATGACTTTTGAGATGGCGCATTTTTATCAGCTTGCTCCAATGATTCCCGCAGTTTACCTACTAACTGAAAAGTGCTGTGAACATCCATGCCGCAGTAGTTAGCTACTTCTCGAATACTGAGATCAGCAATTGTTTTCCCTTTCGGCACTAATTCGTTATATTTTTGGGATTTACCCGGCTTATGCAAGTATTTACTTGACAAATCATCAAGGTTATGTTTTTGTTCTGGATCGAGTACATAACTAGCTAGCATGGTGTCGAAGCAAACGCCGGCGAGTTTGATTCCTTGACAGCGTAGGATCGATCGATCAAATTTAGCATTTTGCAGCGCCTTCGGATAATTCTCACCTTCCAAAATCGGACGCAAAGCATTTAAAACCGTGGCTTTGTCCAAATTTGTGCCCGTTTTATGCCCAGTGGGAATGTAAGCTAAATCTTGTTCTCCGGTTCCCCAACAGCAGCCAATTCCGACTAATTCAGCATCTCGCGGTTCTAAGGCGGTGGTTTCGGTATCCCACGCCACGGGGGAGGCTTTGTCGGTGAAGGTTTGCAGGAGTTCGACTAATTCGTTTAACTGTTCGATTGTTTGAATGATTCGCGGTTTAATTGGCAGTTGGTTTTCCTGCTGGGCGGCTTTGGTGTCAGCATAACTCCAAAACCACAATTCCTCTGCTTCTGAACTTTCAGAACTTGCAGCGGAAAAATCACTTGAATTATCAGCATTAGACAATTCAGAGACTGTAAATTCTCCCTTTTTCCGAACATCCGTTAAATCTCGTACATTGCTCGATGCCGAACCTTCATCCGTGACATCCGTTAAATCCCGCACATTGCTCGATGCCGAACCGCCATCCGTGACATCCGTTAAATCCCGTACATTGCTCGCTGCCGAACTTTCTTCTTCCGCGCCGCCAAAACGCTTTTGAATTTCCTTAACTTTGGTTAAAAAAGTTTTAAATTCCAACTTTTCCAGCATCGGAATCAAAGCTGCTTCATCAAAACCTATCAACTGACAATCTTCTAAATTGACTTCTAAAGGAACTTCTTGAACAATTGTCGCCATGCGCTGAGAATGATAAGCAACTTCCTTACCTTCTTCGAGCTTTTTCTTAGTTGCGCCTTTGAGTTGATCGATGGCTGCATAGATGCCATCAAGAGTATTGTAAGCTTCCAGTAATTGCAGGGCGGTTTTGTCGCCGATGCCTTTAACTCCGGGGATGTTGTCGGATTTGTCACCGCAGAGGGCTTTGTAATCTATTACTTGTGCGGGCAAAATACCGAGTTTGGCTTTGACTTCTTCCGGGCCGTATTCTTGGGATTTGCCTTTGCCCGATCGCCTAAGTTCATCTGTACTCAGATATAGTACACTGATTTGCTTCTCAGTCTCTACTAATTGAAACAAATCTCGATCGCCCGTGAGGATTTTTACCCGATAACCGGCGGCGCTGGCTTTGTTTGCCAAAGTTCCCAAAACATCGTCCGCCTCAAAGCCGGGAGCAGTTATTGCTGGTAAATTCAAATAGGTGAGGAGTTCTTGCAGGTTTTTGATATCGGGGATGAAATCTTCGGGAGTTTCCGCACGACCGGCTTTGTAAGTTTCGTCTGCTTCGTGGCGAAATGTGGGTGTGGCGAGGTCAAAGGCGATCGCCATGTACTGGGGGTCGTGGGCGGCCATAACTTCCAGCAGTGACTTGAGAAAGCCAAAACAGACGCTGGTGGGAATGCCTGTCGTAGTTCGCAAGCCTCCGTCTCGACTTTTGGCAAAGGCGAAGTAGGAGCGAAAGGCCAGGGAGTGACCGTCAACTAAGATGAAGATGGGAGCTTGATTTGCCGACACAGACACAAATACCGATCGCACGAAACTATTTTCTCATTGTAGCCAGTTGTCATACCAGTTCAAGCAAAGAATCCAACTGCCAACAAGCTCTAAACTCTTATATAATCAGCCATTCCCAATTATTCAATCCAAAATCCAAAATCCAAAATCTAAAATCGACTGGCCCGCAGACTTGAGGACGCTTGACACTCGATCGGATCTCCGCTTACTGTGCAGCTTGGCTGAGAATAGTACAAGATGTTAAGTACGATTCCCTACGGGATAGCTTCGCTTCACGCGAATTTACAAACACCTGCCCGAAGCCTATGGCTGACATTAATCGATGCTACGAAATCCTCGAAATTGATCCTGGAACTTCCTTAGAAGAAATTAAGCGCGCTTACAAGGATTTAGCGTTTGTGTGGCATCCCGATCGGTTTGCCCACAACGACCGCCTGCAACAAAAAGCTCACCAAAGATTAACAGAAATTAATGAAGCTTACCAGCAGTTGGTGTTGTTTCTGAGTCAGCCGGAATCGAGGTCGATCGAAAAACAGTTTCAGCAGCCGCCACCCCCTGCGCCCGAAAAGCCGCTGAGAAGGCGTTCTGGAAAATCAGCCGCTAGGCCTGGTTCCCAGCGCAGTCAAACCCGCCCAAAAGCCGCCTCCCAAAAATTTCAAACTCAAAAGAACTCTTCAAGCAAGAAACGATTTACAACTCAAAATCGGGCAGCGCGGCGGGGAAGAAAGCAACCAGCGCGAAGCGTTGCGAGGGAAGCACGGCCATCTCAACACTATCCAAAGCTTATCTCGAAAAGGAAAAAAGAATTTTCAACTCAATACTCAAAACCGCCAAGCCCGCCGAGGGAAGTGCGGCCATCTCAACAGTATTCAAGCTTCCCTTGGTGGCCGCTGGCAATCGCTGTGGCGAGTTACGCCTTGACCGGTTGGATTTTGACGGTATCAGCCGCCCCGCTGTGGATGTGGGCTTTAATCTGCGGTGCAGATTGGCTGTGGGCCGCGATTTTGCTGGCGGAGGGTTCAGCAACGCCTAGAGTGTGGCTGGCGGCGTTAGTTTTGGCTGGGGCGGTGGGGGGGTCGATCGCCGGTTTTCAGGCGGGAGGAATGGTCACAGGGGCTGCTTGGGGCGCTGTTGGAGCTGGTTTGGGGGCGATCGCCAGTTCCGAGGCCCAGTATCGGGCCGTGGCTGCTGTGTTGGCTGTAGGGGGAGTGGTGACAGTGGTGGGATTGATGGCTGGAACGGGTTCTGGGAATTGGGTCAAGGCGTTAGTGGCGGCCGTGTGTTGGGCGATTGTCGGCTTGACGTGCGGGCTGGCGGCGGAACTAGGTGGGAATTCTGGCGGCCCCGTCGGGCTCCGAGGTGCGATCGGGCTGGGGATTGGGG
>ENA-ORBV01001998-ORBV01001998.1-microbial-mat-metagenome-genome-assembly--contig:-NODE-1998-length-44041-cov-18.037804_pt1 | contig 44041 bp, 74 predicted proteins | sample MGYA00237777_ERZ505514 | MGnify/ENA primary metagenome ERZ505514 (study PRJEB26160, sample SAMN06269048) | microbial mat metagenome | isolation source: Oligotrophic lake microbial mat | place... | reverse complement strand
AGACAGATATCATGAGGATATTATTTTGCCTCACCCAGCATCCTCAGGCTCTTCACTCCTCTAGCCTCCTAAACCGTAACTGTAGTAACGGTCGTAATGATATTGAAGAAGTGAGTGAGTGAGTGAGTGAGTGAGTGAGTGAATCAGCAATAATACCACTGTTACGACTGTTTCTCCTCTAGCATCGCATCCCAGCATCATTCTTCCATTCCGGCCACTTCTACTCTCCTCCAGAACTTTTAACTATCTTTAAGTACCTCCGGCATCATTTCAGTATCCCTTCAACTCCTCCGGCATCACTTCCGTAACTGCCTCTGGCATCATTTCAGCTTCAGCTCCTCCAGCAGTAGCAGTAGTAGTAGCAGTAGTAGCAGTAGCAGTAGCAGCAGTAGCAGTAGTAGCAGTAGCAGTAGTAGCAGTAGCAGTAGTAGTAGCAGTAGCAGTAGTAGTAGCAGTAGCAGTAGCAGTGGTAGTGGTACCGCTTTCAGCTCCAGCCGTGCCTCCACCTCCAGCAGTACCTTTTTCAGTGCCTCCAGCAGTACCTCTGGCACCTCTAGCTTCATTATCCCCTCAGTTTCAACTCCTCCGGCAGTACCTCTTTCAGTATCCATCAGCTCCTCCGGCACCGCTCTATCCAGGCCGCTTCTCTTTCAACTCCTCCGGCAGTACCTCTTTCAGTACCTCTCAGTACCTCTCAGTATCTCTCAGTATCTCTTTCAGTATCCCTTCAGCTCCTTCAGCTCCTTCAGCTCCTTCAGCTCCTCCGGCATCGCTCTATCCAGGCCGCGCCGGGGCGCGGCCCGCCTGGCAATCCCCGCCCCTTACCTTCCCCACAACTCCCTAACCCCTTGATATCCCTTACTTATTCGGCATACCTAATTAGGTAACCCTCCTCCCCCCCTTTACCTAATCATTACCTATACTTATCAATCATTCGTTACTTACTATGCACTCAAAACATTATCATTGATAACTCTTTCAGTATCATCGTATAGATCCTATTGATAACTCTTTCAGTATCATCGTATAGATCCTATTGATAAAGGCGATCCTGATAGTCAAGCCCGATTGTATTCTTTCCCCCCGAAAGTAATCGGGCCTATTGCGTCAGAACATAACCCGTAGGATGAGAGACGAAACTTCGTCTCTCACGGATCGTTGAAAAACTAAGGGCATGACCTATCGCGACGGTTCGTGAGAACCGTTCCGCCATGAAGTCGCGCGTCATCCGATAGGACGACGCGCTAGTCTTACCGCGCCGTGTTCCGGTCCCTAGATGGATCGGCCGAGCTATGGGAGGCTGTACCTTAGTCAATGATCCACGGTAATCGGGTGTCTACCTCGCGCGAGCGATAAGCACCTTTTACCACTGGTCTTTCAAAACTGAATAGCTGGCAAGGGGGTTATAGCCCCCTATGGTTTGACTACCAAAGTTAGTCCCGAAAGGGATATGCAAAGTTAGTAACTAAACGCGTACTAAGCGCCATGTCGGAAACCTTGGTTTCCGGTTGTGGGATGCCCGTTATAGCGATCGTCAAAACGATTGCACGGGCCGTGTAGTAAAGGGCGGTGCGGTCTAACACTAGTGCGGTCTACTCTTATCTAGAGAAGATCGGTATTCTATGCGGAAAAGCAGGGCAAGGTTTTTCCGGGGATACGTAGTATAGTTGATCCATAACTAACGCCAGCGGGGAACGTGCTTAGTGCGCGGTCAATCGTCATCAGGAACGATAGATCGTAACCTATTCACGATACCTAATTACCGATCAAGGTAAAAGGCGCGGATCTTCTCATGACGGAAGTCGCCCGACGATCCAAGGATCGTGACAAGGGGGAAGATCGTTAGCCTTAGCGGATACGTTCGTATCCAAAAAACTTGATCGTGTAACGGAGTATCGTGAATAAGGGAAAACTAACTCACCTTTCCAAGCTGTATCCAAGTTAGTAATTATCTCTTTACACGGGATAATCCTAACTTGGATACAGTAACGTATCTGATAAAGGAGCGGTTGAGAATGAGGACGCGGGGAAAACCTGTATCCTCATTCTCTCGTATCCTAAACATTCTTCGATAGAGTGTTTAGGATACGGGACAATCAAACGATCGGAGATCAGTGATGTTAGTGACGAGTAGAATCGGAAAAAGCGGGATGATCGTAGGATCCAGGGTCGCCCTGGATCTTCATTACGTCGCATCTAGCTCAGCGGATTGCGCGCGCACCGTCGCGCGCGCTCTAAGAAAGGTAAGGAAGGCGTTGCTCAAGGTCGATCAGATCAAGGCAAAGGCAGAGGGATAAGTAAAACGGGGGCCAGTGCCCCCGTGAGAGAATGAAAGCTCGGGATATTCCCGAGCAATGGCTTTTTCTCGCCTCATCGAAGATTGATCTTGCGCCTAGGAAAGTTATAGGTCAGGATTGTTTTTCGATGAGGCGGGACAAGGGTAGGGGAATGATTCTCCTACTTTTATCGGCCCGTCGAGATCCCTGCAATAATGTAGGGGTTTCATTCGCTCAATAGAGGTAATCATGAATAAGATCAATTCCGCACGCGCCGCGTTTCTTTCGGTCATGGGCTCGGCTTTCGATGTTCTGGCACTCCGATTCGATTCGCTCTCCGAGGGAGAGCGCGTCACGCGCGAGGTTCTCGTGGGTCTGACGTCCGGGCGGGGGATCACGACCAATGAGCAGGGAGAGACGGTGGAAACCGTCAATCCCCTCGATATCACTCGGGAGGCTATCCGGGCGTATCACTCTGGGGTATCGACCCTCACGGTAATTAGGGCAGGGCGTGACGCCGGTGTATACCGTGGCACGCCCCTGCCCAAGGCCGAGCTTACCGTCGAGGAAAAGAAGGCGGCCGCCAAGCTCGGTCGCGAGAAGGCCGCGGCAAAGGATGCCGCGGCATCGGCCGCGGCAGTCAATTCCGCGCGGCTCGACGCCGCGCGGTCCATGGTCGTGGCCCTCGCCGCGACGAAGCAATCGTCGGACCAGATCCGCGCGATTCTTGCCTCGGCCGGGATGCCCGTGCCGCCCGACTTCGCTGAGCTTTTTTCGCCGGGGGCTTCCCAGGCGGCCGCCCCGCCCGCGAGCGAGGCGAGCAAGCCGAAGAGCAAGAGCAAGTGAGAGCAAGTGAGAGCAAGTGAGTGAATGATCGGCCCGGCGAAACCCGGGCCGATCATTCCCTCGGCACGTAAAGCCCTGGATAGGTTCGCCTATCCGGGGTTTTTCTTTTTCTAAACGCTCGGGCATGGATCCATGCCCAAAGGGATCTAATTAGATTCTTTTGGATATGGATCGATTCCTCGAACAATATTGTTCCGTCCGTCCATCTATCCATAACCGGCGAGATCCCTACAATGATGTAGGGGTTTCATTCTGTAATCCTCAATACCTAATAGGTAGAGGGTAGCTCATGAATACGAAGTCTCATGATAATATGAGCGGCCCGGTCAGCGCATTCGTGCGCGAGTACTCGGCGAAGCTCTCCGATGACGACGACCGCCGATCGTTTGCTTTCGAGACAGGTCAGTACCTCCTCTCTGGTACGGCAGGATCCGAGGCGCTTAAACAACGTCGCCGATACAGGATTCTCGACTGGACGTCGCGCGAGGCGGCGCCATTATGGTTTAGAGCTTGTGGCTTTGAGGACCACGCACTAACGTGCGAAAGACTCGCGCCGATCGTAGATGAGGCCAGCTCGCGTGCGCGATGGACCGCCGTGAACGTCATCCGAGACGAGCTATGGGCGCTGCGCAACGCACACCATGGCGCGCTGCGCGCAAGCTTCGTGGGGGCTTTCATCCGCGAGATTGAGGTCGCTTCCACCACCACCTATGACCGCGACGACCGCGACGAGGCGATCATCGCGATCGCTAACAGCATAGACAACATCCTCGGCGCGGTCGCCGGTGTCGCCGCCGCTTCCGACCTCACCGTCATCGCCTACTCGGCCGCCGCGAACGCCTCATCCGCGTTCGCCACGAACGTTGCCTTCTCCGACCTCGCCGCCGCCGATCGCGTCGCCTCCGACCTCACCTCTGCTGTAGAGGCGTGCGAATACATCGCCCGAGCCGCGGACCTCGCCGCCACCGCCGCGATCGCCGGTGTCGCCGCCGCGGACGAGGATAATGATATCCCCATCGCCATCACCGCCGCCTCCAGGCGTTGGAACGACCTATACACCGCGCTCTGCGCGGCGATCCGAGACACGTCCTACCGGACGGTTCGGGAGCGGTTCCAGGCCCGATCGCGAATCTACAGGGTGTCCACCTGCCGTGGCGACGTGCGGGCGGAAGTGCAGACCAGCGCCGTAGCGCTAGTCCGCGAGCTTTGCTCGATGAGCGAATGACGATTCGTGTGATTCGGCGCGGCTGACCGGCGAGATCCCTACAATGATGTAGGGGTTTCATTCTGTAATCCTCAATATCTAAGGTGACTGGATCACGGCGCGAGGAAAAGATGAATAAAAAAGTTATTATTCTTTCGGAGATCAGCGGTAGCGGTAAATCTACGTTTGCTCGGGATTATCCGGGGTGCAAACTTTTTTCGGCGGATCATTTCTTCCTCAAGGAGGGTCAATATAAATTTGATCCTTCAAAGCTTGGTCAGGCGCGAGCAGATTGTTTTTTTCGATTCATCGAATTTATCCGATCCGACAATCATGTTCTGGCGATCGTGGATAATACGACAGTGGAAGAGATTTCCCCATATATGTTGGGAAGTCAGGCGTACGGATACGAGGCAGAGATCGTCACGATTAGATCCCTTCGGGCATGGATCAGATCCGTGTCCACGCTTCCGCGAACCAATTGCCGTGCGGGGAAAAGATGAATAAAAAAGTTATTATTCTTTCGGGGATCAGCGGTAGCGGTAAATCTACGTTTGCTGCTCGGGATTATCCGGGGTTCAAACTTTTTTCGGCGGATCATTTCTTCCTCAAGGAGGGTCAATATAAATTTGATCCTTCAAAGCTTGGTCATGCGCACGCGGATTGTTTTTTTAAATTCATCGAATTTATCCGATCCGACAATACTGCTCTGGCTCTGGTGGATAATACCAATACGACAGTGGAAGAAATTTCCCCATATATGTTGGGAAGCCAGGCGTACGGATACGAGGCAGAGATCGTCACGATTAGTTGTGACGTCGAGACTGCGGCGGCGCGCAACACCCACGGAGTACCGCCGAGCGCGGTATGGAACCAATATAATCGACTACGGAACCGTAAGCTTCCGCCGTGGTGGAAGCATTCCACTATTACTTCCGGGCGTGACTGACGGTTCTCAACTTCCGGGCGTGACTGACGGTTCTCACGAACCGTCCGTTCGTACGTGCAACGGCATTTCATGCTATCCTGGCTTTGTTTTGCGGTTCTGGCCGGGATTACTGGCATAGATGGCATTCTATAAAGTCTCTATGTCCCCGATTCAATGAAGGAAATCAATGAATATCAATTCCTCGATTCTTCCCGAATGGATGATTGAGAATCATCTTGTGGCTTTCGATGCTCTGCCGGAAGAGTATCAGGACCATGATACTCTGGTCTTTTTCTGGGAAAAGGGAAAGCTCAAGGCCAGACCTTCCCCACGAAAGGAAAAGACACTCGGTACCTGGACTATGGTTTATAGCCCGGTATCGGAAGCGTGGACACGGATCTGATCTCCTCGAACAAAGAAAAGTTTACAAAAAGAAGGATCCAACATGGAACCGCGATTCTATACGAAGTCTGGGCTATTGACTCGATACGCGTTTTCATGCGGATATGTGGAAGAGAAAGCTGGTCTTTTTCTTGACCGTCGCCACGGCACATATCATGTGGTAGGATGGTTGGAATCCCCCGATTCTCAACCTATTCGGGTATGGGGAAGCTTTGATACCGTGACCGAGGCGCGCAGATTCATGCGCAATCCTCTGAATCATAAACCTTCTCGTTCCGGTTCCGTAACGATCTCAGAAAAAAACTGATAGCCGTTTCCACTCACGAGGATGCGATACTACGCATCTTAGTCCAGAGCCGAACCATGGGTCGTTTTTTTTCTAAAAATCAATTCTGGCCCGGCACATTCCGGCACATAAAAACATCGAGAAAATAAAGGGTTCTGGAAGGATTCCAGGCTGAATTTACATTCAGGCACAATTCGGCACAATTCGTAGATAGTTCCTTGAAAGGGTAAAAAGAGGAAAAGATGGCATATACAGCGGCACAAAAAAAGGCTTGGTGGGCAAAGAAGAAAGCTGGGAATCAGACAACTGATGTTCCGGCTCCTTCTCAGAAGAAGGAAGTCAGGCGTCTGGCTAATCCCTCTATTCAACAGACTGCTATCTTCTCGGAGGTTGCCTCAGGCCAGGGAAACCTGGTGATTCAGGCACGCGCGGGTTCTGGAAAGACGACTGCATTGGTTGAGGCAACCTTTTATGTTCCGGCTGGCAAAACAATTGCTGCCGTGGCATTCAATAAGAAGATTGCGCATGAATTGAAGGATAGACTCCCGGATGCGGTTGAGTCTGGAACCTGCCATTCTTTCGGATATCGAGCCGTGCGGCGACGTTTCAAGGTCGGTGCGCCGGATAATTATAAGGTTCCGAATATCATTCGCAGCCTCATTGGGGATGAGAGCGAGAAGGCAGAGCTTGTGGATCAGCTTGACCAAACGGTCAAGTTTTGCAAGCTTTTGCTTATCAGTATCACTGATTCTGAGCAGGTTCATCAGATCACTGATGAATACGGAATTGAAACGGAGCATGAGTATCTTGGGTTTAGCTCGGATGCTTTCGTTATCATGGCTCTGGAGGTTCATAAGTTGAGCGCCGAGCGTACGGATGTCATTGATTTCAATGATATGCTGTTCTTTCCTTGGTATCACAAGATCAAGATGGATCAGTTTGATTGTGTGTTTGGGGACGAGTCTCAGGACTGGAATAAGGCGCAAAGGGAATTGGTCAAGAACATGGTAAAGCCCAATGGAAGGCTTATCTGTTTCCTTGATCCTCGTCAGGCAATCTATTCCTGGGCGGGCGCGGATGCGCGGGCGGTTCAACTTTTGATTGAGGAAACCAAGTCAAAGGTTCTTCCGCTCAGCATTACATACAGGTGTCCTAAGTCTGTCGTGAAGTTGATTCACGATAATATCCCTGGCCTGGAAGATTTCCAGGCTCATGAAACTGCGCCCGAGGGATCCGTGCAGGATTGTGGGTTTGAGGATATGATCAATGGAGCCGGACCGGGAGACTTCATTCTTTCTCGGGCCAATGCTCCTTTGATGGGAATTGCCATGCGTTTCTTGAAAGAGGGACGTGGGTGCAATATCCAGGGAAGGGATATCGGGACGAGCTTCCTCGCCTTTATTCGTCGGAGTAAGGCTAAGGACATGGATAAGTTTATTACTTATCTGGAGAATTGGCGCGCTCGGGAGACGGAGAGGGTAAACAAGAAGAAGAATAAGAGTGAGAAGGCAATCGAGACGATTGAGGATCGTTATGATTGTTTTCATGCTTTGGCGTCCGGATGTAATAATCTGGATGATATGAGGCGTAAGATTGAGGGGATGTTTAGTGATAATGATGAAGGGAACATTATTACGCTGAGCAGCGTGCATCGTGGGAAAGGTCACGAGCGCAAAAGGGTATGGATTCTCATGCCTACGTTGAAGGCTGGGAAATCCGAGGAAGAGGACAATATTTACTATGTCGGGATGACCAGGACTCATGCAAAGCATGATGACCCGAATAGCGGAAAGCTCTTTCTTGTCCAATCATTGAAGTCGGAGCAGGAAGGCTGAGCATAAAGGAAGGGATATGGTTAGGCCCGGAACCCTGGCCATTATCCCTTCCTTTATAATCCATAAACAAAGGATTTATAAAAATGAGCAATAATAAGTGGACCGGTTCTGCTCATTCTGAATCTCAAGCCTATTATGAAAGTTTTTGTCGTGGCGATTGGGCAGATCCGAATCCTGACATTTGCCGATGCCATGGATACGGATGGACTCTTTCCGAACTAGATACGTGGCATAGTTGCCGCCATCATAACACCGGCCAATCTAATTTGCCTTGTGAAGAATTGGAAAGTTACATTGCTCCGGAAATTATCCAGCCGGACTCTTCACGGCTAAACTTACCCGAAGATATCTATCCAGATAATATTCCAGATAATATTCCGTTCTAAACAAACCTTATAATCATCGGCGCAGAATTGGTTATTCCGATTGGTTGAGGTTCGATTCCTCATCTGCGCCCAAAAGTGAAAAACATAAAGGAATCGAGACGATTCAGCAGTCCAATGCATTGCTTTTCGAGCACGGGTCAATCAGTGATAGGGAGATATGCGCGGCATATGAAAGTTCAATGGAAAAGGTTGCTAACCTGGCTTATAAGCTAACTGATATCCAGTGTCGGGATTCTGTATCCCATGGTGAGATTCGATATACCGTACATTCTCGGAATCCAGAAGGTAAAAAGAATATCCAGGCATTTATGAATTCATGGGAAAAGCTCGGGAGAATCCCGAGCCATGGATAACCTGACGCTCAATGGAAAACCCGAACAATTCTTTATAAACGATCTGAATCTATGCTACTAATAACGATTCAAGCCATCGGCATGATTCTGCTAATAAATGTATTTTTTACATATGCGGATCATGCTTCTCGACGCCGATAAACGGTTTCAGGTTCTAAACGAGGACCTGATCGCCATCAGGAGATCAAAAAAATGAATAATGAATCTGAATCGTCAGGCTCGGTTGATCTCCAGAAGATCATGGATCGGATCCGAAAGCTTCAGGCTCTCGCAACCTCCACTAATGTCCACGAGGCGGCGAATGCCGCGGCTAAGGCATCTGCCCTGTTGGATCAATACCGTTTGAGTCAGGCTGATATCAATCTTTCCGGCACAACCGTTGAGACGCAGAGAAAGCCTGACGTTACGAGCGTCAATGAGGTTTATCAGGCTGGCAGGATTATTCCGTGGAAGGTTCGACTGTTGGGTGTTCTGGCGAGTCATTATTCTTGCCGGGTTATTCATTGGAAGGGACACCGAACCAACAATTATACGCTTGTTGGAGTGGTGGAGGATGTGGATATCGTGAGGTTTATGTTTACCTGGCTCCTTCTGGATGTGCAGAATATCTGCAATCTGGAAATGAAGGGTCGGGGACATGTGGCCTGTTTTAGTTATTGTGAGGGTGCCGTATCTGGAATCGCTACACAACTTTCTCGTCAGCGAGAAATCATGCGTACGGAAGCTGTCAAGTCAGGACAATCCATGGCTTTGATGGTTCTGGATCAGAGGCAAACCTACGTGGATTCTGAGAAGAACCGTATCATCGCGCCGTATGCTGGGCGGAGTAAGGCTTTGCCTGCGAGCAAGTCACGGTTTGATGCCTGGGCCTTTCAGCGGGGACAGGTCACGGGAGAGAATCTTCACCTTGGAAAGAAGCTCCGAGCCTGAAGCTCCGAGCCTAAAGCTCCGAGTAGGATTGTCAGGGGATGAAATTAGTGAGTGTCATGAACAGAAAGTATGTCTAATGACAAAGTCCCGCACGCAACAACCCTGTTACGACCAAACGGTCTTCTATCCTCATGGCGGACATCACGCTTTGCTCCGCTGGTATACCGATGATGATCGTGGTCATATCATTCTCGCGAAATCTTCCAGACCCGATCCCCTATCCGTCACCACTACCTTTAAAGCTGTCCTGAACCGATATCCAGGAGCCAAAATAACAGATTATCAAAAAATTGATATCTTGGCCCCTTCAGATTTATTGCAAAATCTATCTAGAAAAGCCCGATATAATGATGCCCTGAATAATTTTCATTTAAAAGTTATCGATAAATTATCCGAAATAATAGACTCCGTGGCAACGCTCCCGGGACCTTTCAGTATTTGCCAAGAATATAAACCTCCTAAGAGCCTGCACCTTGATGATTGGGTCTTAAAGGAACATTTCCAATGCTCTGCTTGCATTAATCGGATCCGTACCGATATCTCGCGTAAAGAAACGTTTGAACGTTATTTCGATGCCTGGAATGTACTGTTCCCACAAAACAACCAAACAACATCAAAAAATCTCAGGATTCCTAGCCGAGCCCCGAAAGCATCGGATTCTCAACCCCTCTGGTATGCTCGGGCTAACTTTGGTCACCATGAATCAGGCGTGGAACTTAAACTTAACAATTTCGCCGAACCCTTCATCTCAGATAATGTCCTGTTTTATTACAGCTTTATATCTAATCTAGACCAGTCTGGATTAAACCGTATCTCGAAAATTCATTCTGAATTATTGAGATCTAACCTTGAATCACAAAAAACTATTCAGATTAATAAATCTAAACTGGAAAAAGAAAAACTGGCCGCGGAACTGATTAAATTCTTCAATAAAAAGAAGAATAGAAGGACCTGAATATGAAAAAGAAATTTTCTGTCACGGCTACCGTCACCGTAACAGGATGGGTAGAGATTCAGGCGGAGGACTTGGAAGGTGCAGAAGCAATCGCTGCCCGGATGATTGAAGAAGGAATTGATATCAATTCTTTGCAAGATCCCGATCTGGACTCAGAGGTGCTTGATATCATCCCCACGGGATGCGGTCACGAGCGCAATTCTTTGCAAGATCCCGATCTGGACTCAGAGGTGATTGATATCATCCCCAGTCTCGCTTGGACGGGCGCGCTCGATGCGATGTACTCAGATGAGGACATCCGGACGCCAGAGCGTGGCTCCGGTATGTTTAAAAAAGCATGACCTGAAGTTGGTGAAGAAAAAAGTACCGTTGCCACAAAAGAAAGAAAGAATCGGTCAAATGAAGCGCATTGAATTGTCGATCAGTGTTGATTATGTTCCGGGGTGGGATGCGTATCAGGGAATTCGAGAGTATATTCAGAATGCCATAGATGCTCAGCAAGAGCTCGGAGCGACCATGACCGTGGATTGGCATAACGATACCCTTAGAATCGAGAACGAGGGAGTCGTACTGGACCGGGATATGTTGCTCTTGGGACATTCTACCAAGCGTGATAATCGTGAGCTTCGCGGCTTCTACGGAGAAGGTGCGAAGATCGGAGCTTTGGCCCTTTTGAGGGCTGGACACCCCATAAAGATTCGGAACGGTACAGAGGTTTGGGAGCCGGTAATCGAGCGATCTGATCGATTCAATGCTGATGTTCTGGTGTTCAAGATTCATGAGGGGCGGAAGGCAGAGAATCGTGTACGTGTGGAGATCCAGAACATTACCAAGGAAGCTTGGCATAAGATGTTCTGGTGTTTCCTATTCCTGAATAAGGATTATCTGGAGTCTGATCAACAGGTCAAGACTTATGATGGCAGGCTTTTGATGGCACCGGAGTATGCTGGCAAGATTTTCGTGAAGGGGATTTTTGTCCAGAACAATCCTGATTATCGGTACGGCTATGATCTTTTCCATACGGAATTGGATCGTGACCGTAAGATGGTGGAATCGAATGATCTGAAGTATCGGGTTCGTAAGATTTGGGAGGAGGCGATTTCGTCTCGTCCTGATCTGACGGTTCCGTTTTTCAAGATGTTTGATGAGCAGGTTGCTGATGTATCGGGCATTGACAAGTATAATGCTGGATATGTTGGGGATGATCTGGTCAAGACCATGGCCGAGCAGTTTGAAACGCGGTATGGTGTCGGAGCGATCCCGGTGCTGAATATGGAGCAGAGCCGAGAAATCGAGCATTTTGGAAAGCGAGGGATTGTTGTTTCGGCGGGACTTGAAGCTCTTTTGAGCCGAAAACTTGGGGGATTCGAGAAGGTCAGGGAATCCCTACGCAGCAGCACGGTCAAGCGTTATGGTTGGTCGGATCTAGATAGTTCTGAGAGAACGGTACTTGAGCAGGCATGTCAGATGTTTGGGAAGACTGGTTATAAGCTGGGATTGCCTAATATTGTAGATTTTGCTCGGGATGATCTGGAGGGGCTATATATTTCTGAGAATGGGGAATCCAGCATTGAGATAAGCCGGAAGCATCTGAAGGACCGGAACAAGGTATTGCAGATTATGGTACATGAAGCTGCGCACCATATTAGCAAGGCAAGTGATGGTACGAAGGATCACGTTGCGACGATTGAGGATTTCTGGATGAAGATCGTTAGTTCCGTATGGGCATGATAGATATGGATCTTTGATATCAAAGAATTTTGCGGGGGTCATCATGACATTGACCGAGGCGCTTTCCACCATAGAGATCACTTACAAGTTACGTCATACGGGATGGAAGGCGTTCGCCACGCGTGGCCCGATATTGGACTCCAACCGTTGGTGTGTGATCCTCACATTCGAGGGGCGTACCTACAGTACGACATACATGACTAGAATGTCCGTATCTGGCATTCGGCAATCACTTCCTAGTAAGATTAGTGTACTCTCTTGCCTCTTTACGGAAGGGGCAGGGGCAGACGATGCATCTTTCGCGGCATACGAAGCCTCGCGAAAGACGCGCGACGCGCTAACAACCCTATTCGGTGCCGAGCTGTACAACGTTTTATCTAGCGCTACGCGCTAATCCGCGAAAGGCGACCATGCCCACATTGACCGAGGCGCTTTCCACCCTAGAGATCACTTATAATATACGTGAGATACTGGCGCCGCTAGAGATCGGTTTCGCAGCGCAGGCGCGCGGGGATGCGTGGCAGAGCACCATGTGGGAAGTGATATTCACATTCGAGGGCAGAAGCTACCGAACGCACTACCGCATGGGAATATCTGACATGCCACGTATGGTCGAAGTGCTAGACGGTCTGCTTTCTGCAACATCGGGCATAGAGTGGAGATCGTTCGATCGGCGCACGATAGTTTTTCGTAAAGCTCAGCCCCGAAGAACCCTAGTAACCATAAGTACAATAAGAACATTCTGAAAGATCCTTGGAAGCTTGGGAAAAACATCAACCGTGATATGGAGTCAACATGGTACGTTATTTTGTTATGGAGTCACCTTATACGGTGGCTGAGGTAGATTTTATCAGCGAGGGAATCAGTCTTATGATCACTCGCACCCATGATAAGCTACATGTTCTTATGAAGAAGTCGCATGGTAAAGGTTCATCTTCGTGGGATATTCATGAAGTTGAATTTGATTGCCTGAGCGGCACGACATAAGAACGACAGGCTTCATACGGGACTTTGATATATATAGTCCCGTATGAAGTCTAAAATAGATAGATACTGCGAAACTTGGGACCTTAGCTCAGCCGGTAGAGCAAGTGTCTTTTAAACTCAAGGTCGCGGGTTCGATCCCCGCAGGTCCCACTTGAATCAAAATGAAAATCATACATATTTCCGACACACACGGAAGCTTCCCTGCAATTCCGGAATCTAAGGATTCCGAATCTAAGGATTCCGAATCTAAGGATTTCCAATCTGAAGAATCTTTAATTGTTCATTCAGGGGATATGCAGCCCAATTCTCCTACATTGTGGGGGGTCTCAGGACTCCGGGCACCTTCGATTGAAGCTGAGGTAGAGTTTCAGGAGAAATGGATGCGGCAACGTATCCAGAAGTTTGCAGATTGGATCGGCCAGCATACCTTTATGTATTGCCCTGGCAATCATGACTATTATGATCCCGTGCCATTGATGCAGCGTGCCGGAATCAAGGCAATTTCTATTGATCAGAAGTGGGAGAATCATTCTGATTATTTATTTTACGGGTTTCCATATGTTCCGCAGGATTGTTTTCCATGGAATTACGCGGTACCGAACCAAGAGATGTCCGGTAGACTTGATACATTGGCGAGTCAATGGAATGAAAAGACGGTAAAAGAGATAGGATCGGGGATAGTTTTGGTGGCGCATTGTCCTCCGGCCGGGGTAATGGATATGTGTCCTCGGCAAATCAAGAGATTCGGTAATAGTAATCTGAATGATTTTTTGAACTACAAGATTACGGTTCAGCCGAAGTTTTTGTTATGCGGGCATATTCACGGGGCCGGGGGGATTCAGAAATATTCTGAGAATTTCGGTCCTCTAGTGAGTCAAGCCGCGACCATCGTCAATACGATAGATGTCTATGGAAAAAGTTAAATCAAAATGACTGTTTTATTTGCTGTATTTGTGGGTGGAGTTTTAACTTGGGAGGTAAAGGCACGGAATCCTGACGAGGCATTGAAGAAAGCGATGGCTAAATATCCTGGGCGAGATATTATTATTGCGACGAAGAATGACAAATCTAAGCTAAATTAGATTAGGACCGATGATCAACATTGGCAATGGTTATGGTTGAATTGAATCAGCGTTCTAATGTTGCGTCTTTTTGAAGGGTAAATAAAATGGCAGATCGCGGTGCGTCGGGTATTGAGCAAGATTTAGAGACAATAATCAACATTGCCAATGGTTATAAGAAGCGTCTGTTTCGTATTGAGCAAGATTTGGCTCAGATTAAGAATCTGGTTAATGAAGCCAGAATGGCCGTGGAGAATGAGAATGGAATTGATCGGGCCGAGCAAAAGCTGCATGAAATCGGCAAGATTCTTGGAATGTGGGAATGACATTCAATAGCGACGAAGTGCGGGCAAAGCTAAGATCCTGGGGATTGCCCGAAGCCCCCCAGGGGAATATCATTCATGTTCGATGCGACATGGGGCGCCAGAACTATTATGTGCTGGTGGCTCCGAATGTTTGGTATTGGTATGATGATCGGGCCGGGCAGTGGATCGAAGCCCCGATGGGACCTTTCTGAGCCAACGTGTTAGCGTAATTATTCCAAGGTCTCAGCACGCATGCCGCGCTACGCGGGCGTTCGCAATGACCGCGACCAGTGATGGAATGTGGGAATGACATTCAATAGTGTTATGGGATATAATTATTCCGACGAAGTGCGGGCAAAGCTAAAATCCTGGGGATTGCCCGAAGCCCCACCGGGGAATATCATTCATATTCGATTCAACATGAGTCTCCAGAGATATTATGTGCTTGTGACTAATGTTTGGTATTGGTGTGATGAGCGGGCCGGGCAGTGGATCGAAGCCCCGATGGGACCTTTATGTGATTAGGGCGTTCCCCAGGCATCAATTCTAACGGTAATCGGGCCGGTACTTCCGGTTTTTACCCTAAGCCAAATCATCGAAACTGGGCGATTATTGAATGTCAGGGCAGCGCTGGCAGGTTTGGTACTGTCAAGCTCCCCATGAACAACCTGACCATTGAAACTATATTCTACGGTTCCCGCGCCTTCATTCTGCATAATGACGGTTTGGGTGGGAAAAGTAATGATGGTATCGGGTTGTTGGCCCGAAACTGAGCTTCCGCCGAATGTAGTCGCCGAGACTGCGATTTTCTTATGGAAGTTAAAGTCTTTACCGTTAGTTTTATAGCCGATTCCTGGGAAAGTATTGGTCATGATGACCGTATGCCAGATTATTCAGCAATTCTGGAGAATTAAATATGTTCAATCAAAAGACCTTTGGTCCCGGAGATCGCGTGATGACTCCGGTGGGACCCGGAACGGTTGTTTATGTGCGGATCAATCCTCCGACTTTTGCTGAAGTTGACGTGTATAGTATCTGTTTGGATTCGAGAAAGGCAGAGTCTGAGAAGCCTCCGTTTCCGTCATACCGAGGAACCGTATTCAAAGCCGAGCACGTTTCGGCGCTGTGAATCTGGTTCAGCGTGGAATGAATTGGATATTACTTTGTCAGGATCCAAAAGATCCGCATCGTATCTCCGACGATCCCAGAATTCTGGAATGTAGAAATTGTATTCTTTATCGCAAGTTCTGATGAACCAGTTCTGATGAACCAGTTCTGATGAACCAGTTTTTTCTGTCGATTCTATGTCGTTGGAATGCGCAGCAGCCTGGAGTATGGTTTTACGGGCCGATAGATTCGGTCTAATTACAGGAGGGCTAACATGGGAAAGTTGATTGTTCTGGCGTGTGCAGTCATGGGTGCGGTTTTTTGTTTGCCGCGGTTCTTTCCATTCCTAACCAATACAGCATTCATGGCCGGGCAGTATCCGGTTAGTTATGGTATTATCGTGGTGGCGTCGGTATTCGTTCTGGGCATGGGATTGAAAGCAGCCTGAGATATCAGCCCTGTGCCAGAGATATCAGCCCTGTGCCAGTTTAGTTGGGGTGATTTATGACGGATAAAGAAAAAATCCTGGCTATTGTAGAGACGATGGATAATTGGGACCTCGATACCCTTATTTCTTGGGCTCGGGATGTACGTGAGGAAATGTTATCTCGATGCACTAGTGAAGAAATTAACCAAACATACATCACTGAATTGCCCTGGAATTTCCCAATCCTGAGGATGCCAGGTTTACATTGAAGGTTCTGAAAGATCCTTGGAAGCTTGGGAAAAACATCAACCGTGATATGGAATCAACAGTTCCACGAGGAAAGAAGTAAACAATAAATGGATTGTCCTCATATTCATACTAAGCCTGAAGTCTGCGATCAGACGTTAGGCGTCCTGTGTAGTGACTGTAACGTTATTATTGCGGTGTGTTGGAGGGACGATCACATTTCGGAGTCAATGTGGAATCTCGCCGTAGCATCTTGCGAAGGCTTTTCGGTTTGCGAGAATAATCGAGACAACTTCTGCGCACTCTGCGGGAAACAGTTCTGATGAACCAAAGCAGGAATTGAGGGGATGAAGTCACTATTATACAATTATCATAGAGATCGGCACGAATCTGCCTGGTGTGAGAAGCACCGTTTTTCATATCTGGCGGATGAATGTTGTGATTACTGTGTTCGAGAGAAGGCCAGAATCAATAATAACAAGACACACAGGATAAACCTGAGGTGATGAATGAAAAATAGAAATGCGTATGTTTTGCCCATGACCCTTCGTCATAAGCGGCAGGTTTTCGATCATGTGACGGAGCCCCGTGGAGGCACGCGGAATGAATCTCGCGAGCTTTTGGACCAAAGCTCTCAGGAGGAGGCCGGAACCGAATGTCTCAGCGACGCCAGCGATAGCGTGGAGCTAACTTTGACGCGATCAGAGATCAGTTGCCTCGGGGCGGCCCTCAGTTGTCACGAGGATAACGTTCCGGTTTGGCAGGAAAGCGATGAAATCAGGGCAGCTGAATTGAAGATGATTGAGAAGATTCGTAATAAGCTAGACCGGGCTATCTAGCGCAGAGCGATAACCCACGAAAGGATGGCGTCTGAATGTCTGATCCGTCTACCCTAGAAGCCTGCGAACGTTGCTCCCAAGAGATTCGGTACGATTGCGATTGCTGCGCCGCCTGCGATAGCATCGCGGAAGATTGCGATTGCTGCGCCGCCTGCGATAGCATCGCGGAAGATTGCGATTGCTGCGAGCGGTGCGGGAACACGGCGCACACCTGCGATTGTTGTGGCGAGTGCGAGAATTGCTCGGACGAGTGCACATGTTGCGAGAATTGCAAGAAGGCAAGCTGTGGTTGCTTCGAGTGTCACGAATGTGACATTACCCACAGGTCGTATTCCCTTTGCGATTGGTGCACGAATACATGCACGTTATGTTGCCCAGGACATCCATGAGGATAGTGTCGAACATGTAGCAGCAGCGCGAGGCCCGTAAACTTTACCATCGGCACGTAAGTTTTAACGGTGAAAACACATATGTCCACGCGGTTCCGGCGTTGTGCGTGACATCCGCGTTTATCCATACTGATAATTGGTATCCAGAACCAACTTTGAAATATTGTTTTTGTGGAGTCGTAGGAGTGAATGTCATGTATGAAGTCGTGGCGATGAGCGAGGCTACGTTTCCCGGAGTCACCGTAATAGCTGAGGCTTGAAAAAATGGTGGCAGAATATTGTAGGTAACTCTTGCATCCATAAATGCTTCGCCGGTATATCCGCCAAAAGTTATATTGATTTGTCCGCCACCTCCACCACCTCCATAGGTACTGCTGATCGTGGCATTGATTATATTCATCCCTAATTTAGCTTCAACAATATTTATTCCTTGTGGTAAGAACCTTTCCAAGGAAAAAGTTTTTTGATATCCAAACCTAACCGATTCTGGTTTATTTACGAAATAAGTATTTATTTCATTAGTAGAGATGATAGTATATCCGTACGAAGTATCGAGCGTCGTAACGTTTCCTAATCCACTCGATGGAACAGATGGCTCTTCATTCCTTACCGGAATATAAAAATATTTAGTTTGATTCTTATTTCGTTCATATATACTATCGATACTAATTCCTTTCACTAGATCCAAATCAGAGCTACCGTTGCAGGTAAATTGATCGAATGAATTATCCGTAACGAAACATTTATCGGTAGTCGTGCCGAAGGTAATGTAAGAATTTACTTGACTGGTATATCTGAAGAATCTATTGTTCGTGATGATATGTTGTAAAAGAGTCGTTCCGTCTCCGTTTGACAGCTCCACCATATTAAAAAGGTTATTATTCTGAATTCCTGAGATAAAGTTATCGCGAATGATTGAATCTGCGGCACAGTTAATCAGACCAATATAAAGATAATTGGTTGTGGTGGTACCGTCGGAGCTGATTCCGGGAGAGAAAGTATTATTCTCTATAATAACTTGAGCGGTAGTTGTCATGACTGCTGATTAAATGTAAAAATATGCGTCTCTAAATGTCAGGCTATTATTCTCTAGACCGGATTCTAATTACATTGACGGTCAGATCGACCCGTGATACCATTGGATCCCTGTCATGAATATCGGACATATTCTATTTAACATATTCTGTATATTTATAAAAAACAAAGGATACGATAAATGAATATCGGACATATTCTGACGATTGTCGCGGACAGGTTCGCCCAGGATAGCGCTACGGAAGCGGCAAAGAATGTCTCCAAGCCTGCATTTCCGGCGAATTTCAATCGAACGCAGCGAGTTCTGGCGCATATGATGCGGGAGGATACCGGAGCCAGCATTCTTGACTCTGGAGGAGCGTACGGGCGTTCATGGCAGCGGAATCTTTCAGTTCCGTTCTGGCAGAAGCCATGTGCCACGGTATCTTTCGATACGTACGACTGTACCATTGGAAAGAACGCCGGAAAGGTAATGCTCGAACCGTACGTGACGATTGATTTGTTTCATTTTCTTTCTCAGAAGCTTGATTATGATCGCTCGCTGACGCGGCAATTCCGTAAGTTTCGCGCCCTCCCGGAGAATCGGGATGCCGAGTTGATCCAGAGTTTTCCCGCGTGGATTGCAAAGAAGCGCGGTGCTGATCCAGGCCGTGAGATTTACATCGAAAATACTTATAACTGCGATAATTTTCTATCACAAGGAATTCAGTTTTCAGTATTTAAAATGGATTCAGAGCAGTATTGTATTCTTCAGATTCACGGAGGATGCGATTACCGTGGCGGATATACGGCACCGCAGGTATTTAGCATGAGTCATGAGTGGTCAATTACTGATTATTATCGTGCCGTGATATCGCCAGACTGTACCGAAGTCCAGGCTATTCAGGAAGCTCTGAAGGCCAGTATGGAGCGGCAAGCTCTGGAAAAGGAAATGCGAGCGGAGATTCTTTTCTACGGGCAAGATGTATATTGGGAGGTCGGTGCAAACGATGATCATGGCGAGGGTTGCAGGTCCCTTGATTCCTATCCTGTGCTGAAGATCGAGGATCGGAGTGGATGGGTGAAAGGTTCGGTTTGCATTCTGCCGGATCGATCGGCGCTTTGTCCTGAGACCGGAGCCAAGCTCCAGGCTTTTTCACGATAATCTAAATCAGAGCGATTAGCCCGTCACTCACAATTGACTGGGCTAATCGTTCAGAACTACGGTATAGGGATTGATAGGAGGTTATGAATATTTAAGTAATAGCGTGCTAATGATTCTGAACTGGCCCAGGTGGCGGAATAGGCAGACGCGGCGGACTTTGGAAATGGAGTGCGTGCAGGGAAACCTGCAATGTAGAATCGCTCAAATTCGGTGAAACCCTAACCCATGGAATTTTCCATGATACGGCAACGCCGAGCCAAGATTTAATCGAAAGATTAAATAAGGTGTAGAGACTAGACGGGCGAGACCTAAATCCGAACGATTCTCTAATGTAAACGTTCCGATATGGTCAAGGCATAGTCCAGACCTACAAACGATGAATGAATAAGTTATTCATCGCGCTTAGGAAACTAAGTATAGGTAAGAAAATCCGTAGCTCGAAAGAGAATGAGGGTTCAAGTCCCTCCCTGGGCACAACCGTTTCAAATTCAAACATTCATTTATATTAGAGGTAATCAATATGCGAAAACAAACGGCGGAGATGGCGGTGGAGGCCCTGAACCTCGCGTTCGGCGATTGTGGACAAACAGCGTGCGCGGCGCTGCTCGCTGATCAGTGGTATGTGATCACGTCTAATGCTGGCGAGGACTGCGCGTACGCGTACGAGCCTGATGATGTGCCTGTGCGAATAGATGTGCCTGTGCGAGTAGGAAAAAAATGGGACTATATCGAATGGTTCAATAACACGTCGCCGGTCGTGGACCGAGACGTAGCGATCGAGGCATATCGGGACTATGGCATTATCCTCGGCAGCTTGGAGGGCGATCGGATCCTGACTGACGAGGACCGTCGTGTTTTAGAGTGGCGCGGGAAGTTGGACGAGTAATAACCAATCGTCCCGATAACAAATTATAGGATAGATTAATGAATCATACAGAACGTTGCCAATGGGTTGATAATGATGAGGGGCTATATCAGTGGATGTGCATGTCTGGTATGACCAAACATAAGTTCATCCGGGCGAACTCGAACGAGATTGACAGGATTATTGAGGAAATGGTTAGCGGGAAGAAACGTCGACATTATCTTGTTTACGGATAAACAATTGATAGTCGAGACGACTATGAGTCATCAAGATGATGTAGATTTGAAATTTTATTATCCTGGAGGAAAGTTTAAACATGAGCCAGTACACCTTCTCGAATTCTTTATTGGGAATGCATGTAACTAATATCCGAGGAAACAGTTACAAGATCGTTGCGGTTTGGCTTCCCCAGGACGAAAGCACCCACTACCGGACTCCACGGCCGTACGCCCCCTCCCCCCCCAGAATCTCGTGTTTGGGAATGGGCCAGTATGGAGAGACTTGCATTATATTGCTTCCGGATCCAGATTGGGCGCTCGTTACCGATAAACCATAGAAATTATCTAATTATGAAGGGGTCAAAATAATGAAGCCTTATTGTCATGCCAAAAACTCTGCACGCAAGCATGCTGGCGTGCCTGAGGATTATATGGAGATTCATAATTTCTTTGACTCCAGCAAGGCTTCTATCCCGGATATGCGTCACCGGGCCATTCTGCATAGTTCATTCGGAATCTTTATTCTGGAAAAGGTATTTGGATGCACCATTACCAACAGTGATGGAAAGAAGGTTTCGGTCAGGGATATCGGAGAGGATCATGTTCTGGAGGATCTGGGATTCATCCCAACGGTTGAGAAGTGGCTTGAGAACCTTCCGATTGCCGATTGGATGGTTGGTTCTCGCCGGGATGAGATTCGAGTGAGCAAGCTATCTGTTTCGTTAACTACGGAACAATTCAATACTCTTCAAACTCAAGGTAAGGTCTGAATGACTACAGAAGCGTTTATCTTGATGTATCGTGATTTTGAATATGATGATAATTATCATATGGCTCATGATGGAGGACATGCGCATTCTATCTTCCTTAATAAGGAAGAAGCCGATACTGTTTGCCGCGAAATGAATCGGAAGCAGCTTATTAAGTTATTTGGTAATGGAGAGATTGCCGGTTATATCAATTTTGATAATCATGATGATACTGAGCTACTGAACGTGATGTCAAAATATTGTGACGGTGATATTAAAGCGTGGCTGTCTAATCACAGGATATCTTTGGATTTTCACGGAACTTACGAGGAATCTTTTAAGCTTTTCGAGATGCTTGGAATTAATAATTTTTATTATGTTGTTAAGTGCACAATCGTTCATCCGTTGTCTTGAGTGATATTCTCGTGCTTCCTGGTGTTCCACGGGTGGGAGGTTATAAAGAATGAAGCATTGATTGAAACTGATCATCAGAATGACGGTGCTGCTAATATGATCCGAACGGTTGCGAGGAAAGTTGAGGAAATCAACACCGGAACCGTATCGGGTAAGATAGCACGGGTCTGACCTTTGAAGCAGAGGATTGAACAATGAAGCAGCGTATCAATATTGACCGACTTCTAAAGTTAGCAGGATTCTTGGATGAGCTTCCTCATAAGAATTTCACATTCAATAGTTGGGTGGGTCTTGGTTTCAACGGCAAACTTGATCTTTCGTGCGGCACGACTGCCTGTGCATTAGGATGGGCCACAACCATTCCTGAGTTTCGCGGCGCTGGCCTTTGTCTAGTTACGGTCCAGCTGAAAGACGGGGGAGGTTTTTCTTTTCCAGCACTCGATACAGCGGTAATTGTTGATGATGGCAGTGTATTTAAGTACACGGCCGAAGCTACTGAAAAAGTCTTTGGTCTGAACGAAACTGAAACTGAGCTTCTTTTTATCGGGGATAACGTTCCGGTTACTCCGAGTGACGACGGTCATTACGAATATGATGAATACGGAGGAGCCCATTGGATTCACGATAAGGCTGATCATAAAACCATCAGATCGCTAACAGCGTCGACGCCATTATCTCCAAAGGAAGTCGCGAAGCATATCCGTAATTTCTGTTCCCAGGTAATTGACGGAACTATCAGGTATTGAGAACCTGAGGCCGCGCCGGGGCGGCCTGCCAAGAAAGGATATTGTGATGAATAACGAACATGACGATGAGTTTTTGATTGACGGTGTAGGTTTTGCGGATCCGGGAGGTAATTCGGCACTCCGAGCCGCCACACCATCCAATCCCAGAAATCTTCCCTGTCCTACCTGTAAGGCTCCGAGCCGTTTGACATCCGCAGACAGGCGTGCAGGGTATCAATGTGATACCTGCGCTGACCGGGATGAAGGTGGTTTCGGATACTGAGCCACTAAGCCACTGAGCCACTAAATGGCTAAATGGAGTTAGATTGATGCCCAAGATTTCTCAGGCAGACATAAATAAAAAACTTACTCGACTGGCCCATACTTGGTGTAGAATCCGGACATGCAAGAAATGCCTACTCCCGTACAATCAGGGGTACGTGTGTGAGTGCGGGCATGATAACACTTATGAATACTGCCATGATTGTGAAGTAGAGTATAATAAATGGGACGACGAAATTAAAGAATATAATCGTCATTTCTGCATTAAGTTTAAAACTATTACCTGAAAGGATCAGATTATGGAATTTATTGTTTGATCAGTAAGGTGGATTTGGATCGGCTGGAGAAGATGGTATGATGTCTGAATATTGCAAAAATAAAAAACTTACTCGACTGGCCCATAAATCCTGGATCCGATCTTCTCCAGCTAACGCATGGTATCTAAATGGTGAACTTCATAGAGAAGATGGCCCGGCCGTTGAAATGTATAATGGCACTAAAATATGGTATCGGAATGGTGAGCTTCATAGAGAAGATGGACCAGCTATTGAGTTTGATAATGGTATTAAAAAATGGTTTCTCGATGGAGACGAGATAGAATATTCTGATCATGAAGAATTTCTTCGTATCGTAAAAACGAGAGCTATTTCATAAATAATGTTACCCGTAAGTTTAAACCATTGCTCTGTATTACCTGAAAGGATCAGATTATGGGAATTTATTGTTTGATCAGTAAGGTGGATTTGGATCGGCTGGAGAAGATCGGATCCAGGCTATATACGGAAAATCGTCTGAATGGCGATGAGATGCGGGATATCGCGCAGACGTTATCAGCGACGGTACGGATCTGTCGGGCGCTAGAGGTGCCGGAAGATCATAAGATGTTCGATTCTCCGGCAAAGCCCAGGGATTGGACTCCTCCGGACCCCGATCGCAGACATGATGCGCTTCGGAATGAAGATTAATCTAACCTAAACCCAGGTAATTAAAATATTGATAGCTGGCAAATATTGGTTTCACGATGGTCCAGCCGTTGAAATGTATAATGGCACTAAAATATGGTATCTCAATGGCAAGCTTCATAGAGAAGATGGTCCAGCTTGCGAATATGCCGATGGCGATAAACATTGGTATCTCAATGGCAATCTTCATAGAGAAGATGGACCTGCTTGCGAATATACCAATGGTAGCAAATATTGGTATCTTGATGGTGAACTTCATAGAGAAGATGGCCCGGCCGTTGAAATGTATAATGGCACTAAAATATGGTTTCTAAATGGGAATCTTCATAGAGAAGATGGTCCTGTTTTTGAATTTGCTAATGGTAATAAAAGATGGTTTCTCGATGGAAACGAAATAAAATGTTCTAATAATGAAGAATTTCTTCGTCTCGTAAAAACGAGAGTTATTTCATAACCATTGCTCTGTCGAAACAATAGCTCGCCCGGGAGTCTATCATGACTGAATACAAACATTGTGGCGGTTGTGGATATGAACGATTGATCGGCGAGGATGGTTCGGAAGCGATTATGCCGTGTCGATGTAATGGATCTCTCATGTCGACTCTTCCCGCCCCTACTGGATTATTGACGGGGGAACCTCCGGCTCAAGAAAATGAGCCAGCTATCTGTTTCGTTAACTACGGAACAATTCCTGAATGACTACAGAATCGAACGCAGCGCCCATGACCTCATCGCCAGAAATAAAACAACAAATGAAAAATAAAACAACAAATGAAAATGCTTTATTTGTTTTAATAGAGAACATTCCAAGACCTCTTCCAAAGATTATTTGGGCCGCGGCGGTAAATCTGTCAGGACTTTTCTGCTTGGTTCCGATGAAATGTTCATTATTACCGAATCTCTTGTTTGATCCTAAAGCTTTTTATAGTTGTGATAAAGATTTTGTTTTAGACGCACTTGGACTTTACAAAAATGACGGATATATTGCATATGCTTCTGTAAACAAAGAAGATGTTCAGAATTGGATTCTGGGTGCCAGATGTACTTTAACGATGATCCATAGTTGGTCACGATATGGCGATATGAATAAACTGGACATTATGAAGTAAACTAAAATGAAAATTCAAGAATTTGATTATAGGGATAAAGATATTTTCTTTATTTCTGACCAGCATTTCAATCATAAAAACATCATAAACTACTGTAGCAGGCCATTTGATAACGTTCAGCAGATGAACGAAGAAATGGTTTTTAGATTCTGTGATGTTCTGGATCTTCATTTTGAATCAAGACCAGGGTTTCTGACCAGGACTGAAGGTCTCAGTTCTGAAGGTCTCAGTTCTGAAGGTCTCAGTTCTGAAGGTTTCAGTTCTGAAGGTTTCAGTTCTGAAGGTCTCAGTTCTGAAACTCTGAGCGTTGATGTTTGGCATGTTGGTGATTTCTCGCTTAGCGAGAATATGATTGATGAGATCATGCCGAGGCTTCAAGTGTCGAGCGGGTTCATCAACCATTACTTAGTAATGGGAAATCACGATGCCTGCCATCCTTGTAATAAGAAAAATGCTTCTGCACTACAGCATTACAGTAAATATTTCAAAGGAATCTACGAAAAAGTAATTCTGATGCTTCCAGAACCTCTCGGCAGGACGCTCGTGTGTCACATGCCTATGATCAATCCGGGAGACCGGGATGCCAGATATCCACAATACAGGCCCACGCCAGCTGATATGCAGGATTGCAAATGGCTAATTCATGGTCATGTCCATGAAAAGTGGAAGCGTCGAGACAACATGATTAATGTTGGAGTGGATCAGTGGGATTTCTACCCGATCCATGTAGAAAAGCTAAATAGCCAACTTTCTGGTAATTATGGAATCGGTAGTCTTGATATCGACTGGACCGGGAAACCGTCTAAACAGCACCTATGAAGGCATTTTGCGACTACTGTAAATGTAGTGATTGTCTGAACGGCGCACCCAGATTAAGCCATGCCCGAACAACATCCGGGAAGTGGATCTGTGATCTATGCTATACATACGAAGTATGTCAGGCCTTTCCTGATAGAAAGGGTAAAGGGCCGTGTAATGGGCCTTGTCATCACCGGCCCATTCTGGATGGTTCATGGAAACCATATAAGAGGAAATGATTTATGAAATACCAGATTTGTTTTGGTCTCATGATTTTCCCGGCGGGGAGGCCGGTGCAGGCGCTCACCTGGAAGACGAGCGACGAGCTTGCATCGGAGGCGTGGCCACCTTCAGGACCGCGCAGCGGAGCCTGATCACCGTCTGAGCCATCGTTGAAGGCGATGTGGTCCCGTCCACCCATCGTGTGACGGTGGAGACGGAGACGCCTAGGTCGTACGCGAGTGCGGCCATGCCTCCCGACGCGTTTATGAGAGGCCCCCAAGGGCCCCCCACTACGAGAGGCTTCCGCCCCGGTACCCCTTTGGGGGGGCGCGTGCGGGTGGACTCGTCCTGGGTCTCGGTTTCTTGCGTCTTCATATATAGAGTATGGCAGTTTCCTCGCTTGGCGCAACCTTCCTTGGTGCTTTCCGATCCCACGCCTACATCCTCCCATGTTCGAGCGGATGGCACCCTATTGGTATCCGATATGGGGGAAGACGGTCCTGATTACCTTTCACCGATGGGCGACAAGTCCAAGGTGGAAGCTTTACTCACCAAGTATATGGCTGTATAACCCCAAACCCCTGAAAGGATCGCGCCGATCCCAGATCCCGACTCCATGCGCGCCCTGGTGCCCAGGTTTGATTCATGAGAATTGTCACGGCGTAGCTCGGAGCGAGCCAGAAGAAAGAAGAGGAAGATACGGAATGACGAACCAAAACGATCATGACGAAAATGATGATTTGGAAATCCTGACTCCTGAGCAAGAGGCTCAGGAAGCGAAGGATATTTAACTTGAGGCAAAACGGGATCGAGCGCTGCAAGCTCCTATAGGTAAAGCGGAGACGGTCCGCACCCAAACGGAAAAAGACATTCTGCTCGGCGCCGAGCAGAAGGTTCACCGTGAAGTAGGCCACTTCAGGGACCGGTGGGGATACCAGCCGCCCATAAAGCGGAGATTCCGGGCCATTCCTCGCCTTTATTCATCGGAGTAAGGCTAAGGAACTACCCCGGTAGGAGCTTTCAGCGTTCGATCCTGGGGATCGTAGAGTCCTGAATCAGAAGGCCGGTCAAATGTTGCATCTATCTTCTAATTACGGTGTCAATCCATCTATTGATTGTTGTTTCGTTTGCGGCAAGGATACTGGATTGGTTTTGTTCGGCCGGGTTCCGGCCAGTAAAGCTGAAAAGTTTTTTGGTAAAAATGGCCGCGAATCAAAGGATGGCGAAGTCGAAGCACCATTAAAGGTAGTTTCGAGTAAAGTTCCATGCGATGAGTGTAAAGACCTCATGACAAATGGAATTATTTTGATTTCGGTGGATGAAAAGTTATCAACTGATAAACAAAATCCATACCGTACTGGTGGTTGGGTAGTTGTAAAGGAACTTTATATTAAAAGGATCATTACAACAACTAATAAGGAAATTTTAGAAAATATCTTAAACACAAGAATCGCTTTTATTCCTGATGAGGTGTGGGATGCGTTAGGATTACCTCGCGTTCCGTAACTAAACGCCCGCAAGCTAAACAAAGTCTTCATGGTTACGTCTTTGTTCTCACGAACCGGCTATGAGGCAACCGCTATCTTTGGAGCAAGATACCAGAATCTTTAAGACAGGCTATTAGCAAAATCAAACCTAAGAAGAATGAAAAGCCATGACCGATCGGTATATTGAAATTGATTCTTCACAATTTGAAACATTCCTATCTGATAAGGGATTCGTAAAATCGGTCCAGCATCACGAAGTTGTTTTTACACGCCAACACAAAAACAATCCAAATATTCACATTAGAGTTTTTACTTCAATCAGAGCTGGTCAGGACCAAAAATCTCAGGATACGGCTCGGGCCAGAGGAACCGATGCGATCCGAATCGCAGCGTTCTTCGATAATGGGGAACGGTCATTTGGCGTCTATAAAGGACCAAGAGTGTACCGGACCGGAAGCCAAGAGAAAGTCCACGAACGTACTCTAGAGAGAATGCGCGAGGCATATCAAAGGTGTACCGATTGGATTAAAAATAACCAAAATGGAAAAGGATAATTATGAAAGAAAAAGAAAATGCGGAAAAGGCAGCTGTTGCGTTGCAACGTGCTTTTGGTGATACCAGTACAGCTTACGCGATGTTACTCAATGGTACCTGGTACGTTGTTACGAGTGGTACCGGCGAAGGTTGCTCGTTCGCCTATGATCCAGAAGATATGGATATCGAGTCCTTAGACAATCCTGATTGGAACTATTCTGAATGGTGTTCTAGAGTCATGCCAGTCGAAGACCGCGATATTGCTGTCGCGGCCTACATGGCAGATAACGTTTATCTTGGTCATACTGGTAGTTGTGAAACCATTCTTACGGCCAAGGAATGTAACTTGCTCGATATTGCCGGACAAGTTACTTGCAATAAGAATATGGTCGTTCCGGAGAATGGTCTCGATGGATAAGGTATCCGACCATTATCCCGATAATCAGGCCTGGGAGTCTCGTTATTAACAGAAACAAGGATTTGAAGTATGTTACCTGTAACGATTTGCAATTTGGCCGAGATCCATATTAAAGATTTCCAGCATAAAATCCAGCTTGGAGAAGCCGGGTCTAAAGGTATCAGATTAAGCGAATGCTATCATTACCTTTCTATTTGGCAAAACGTTCTAGCTAAAGGTGGCCTTGATCTTGAGCCAGATGAATTGGCAGAAATACGTGATGCTGAAATGTGTGGTGAATATGATGATGTGATCGGCACACCATAATTAGTCGGGAGATCACTTAGGACAGCGACATTTCCATCTTCTTAAACCTTTGTTAATACAACTATCTGGATCATTTGCAACTTCTTTACTAGTTCTTTTCTTTTTCATTCCGCAATGCCTGGCACAAAATGCCCTTTGTCTTGGAGAACCGACTGGCGAATGTTTCGTGCCAACACATTTAGCTGCATTTGTATCGGTATTATTCGTATCTGAATGAGAAACTTTATAATTCATACAACAATGAACATCAGTACATTTTTTACAGCCAGAAGATGCTATTTTAATTTTCTGTGATCTTACATATCCTAAAATTTTATTTACGTTATTTCTTGCAATAGCAAGTTGCTCATCTGCCCATTGTGGCAAATCATCATTGGAATTCATAATGTTAAGTAGTTCTGAAGAGTCAGCAATAATATTTTTCAAATTGCTATAAGCCATATAGGATACCGGCTCAACGCCTTTATGTTCTTCAACAACTACATCAGGGTTAACCTTTAGTTTATCTTCAAACTCTTGCGCTAACCTTAATAACTCCTTTGAATTCATAAAAAGATGGTTTATTATTGCCAAACAAAATTTTAAGTGAGCTATTCCTGATAATAATGAGTGAGTGAGTGAAATGCTGGGAGATATGAATGGGAATGCGTGCTGGAAGACAAGACAACAAGTTCCTATTTGATGGACTTGATCTGATTGGAATTTGTTTTGGTTATGATTGGTGTGCCGAGCACGAATGGGGAATTAAAAAGCTTCAATCGAGTTTCGGAACCAATTTAGATAAATTTGGAATCGATCGTAGAATCATCACCATTACTCCCGATACTCTTTCATTTGAAGAGGTTAAGGAGAAAATTAGAGATCGTGACTCAGGTAAGTTAAAAAATATTAACCTGAAGGGTATTTATTTCATTCCAGACAATTATCGGAATAATCCGATCTCATTAAGAGATTACAGTTATGTAGATTTGTATACTGCTTGGTGCGAAGATAGTTTCGCGGCTTTTTCGCATTTAAAAGATGTCCAGGATAAGTTGGCTCTTCTGTATGACGCATTTGTACAAAAAGATATCGTGATGTGGCAGGGCGGTAAGGCAAACCCATTCGCCGGGTCCGGTCTTTGTTTTGCCGTGGCGAGTCGTCTCCCGGAATCTGTCAAAACATCTTGGCTACGATACGATAGATAACAGTTGTAAATATAATCCGCCTGCTCTTGGTGCCGGACATACCCTTATAGGTAAGGAGGTTTGATATGGTGATGCTGGCGAAAGATTATGATGTTTTTACCACCGATCCTACGGGATATTGGATTTCTGAGAAGATGGATGGTATCAGGGGTATCTGGACCGGAGAGAAACTCATCACGAGAAATCAAAATGTTATTCCGGCGCCATCTTGGTTTACAGATTCTCTTCCGAGGGGATTTAAATTAGATGGGGAATTGTTTATTGATCGGAATCATCGTTTGCAACAAGTAGCCTCGATCGTTGCTTCGATTCGAGATAAAGGTTGGAAGCACATTAATTTTATGGTTTTTGATATTCCGGAACCAAAAGGTGGTACGTTTGAAATCAGGCAATCTGTCCTCAAGACTGCCGTTAAACATATCAATAAACCGTATATTAAAACAGTTCAACAGATCAAATGTACTGGTCGAGGACATTTGGATCAGGCATTTAGACTGATTGTGGAGGCCGGAGGAGAGGGTTTAATGCTCCGAAAGTCTAATTCACCGTATGAATCAAGACGATCTCCGTATCTTTTGAAATACAAAAAGTTTGAAATGGCTGAGGCGATCGTGCTACAGTACGAAGAGGGCGAAGGAAAGAATGTAGGGAAGATGGGGGCGCTGTGGTGTCGTTCCGTACATGACTCCTCCTCTTCTACTGTTGGACCGAATCACTCCCTAAAATTCAAGGTCGGGACAGGATTTACGGATCAAGAGCGAAACAATCCTCCGCCAATCGGAAGGATAATTACTTATCAATACCAGCGATTGACTGAGAGCGGAAAGCCTTTTCACCCATCTTTTATTTGCATCAGAAATGATTCATAATGGAAGGAAAAGATAAAATATTAACTGCATGGATTCAATATCAATATAATATGATTCCATCAGTTTGTTTCTCAAGATATGATTTAAACTCGCAATTTTGTTGCGGAATAATGATCAACATATCAAGAAACTAACCTATCAGCTATTTTATAATTGTTTTCAAACGTAACCGGAGGGTTTTGCCCATGAGTGCTCGCGCGGTCGGTACGGTCACGGTTTCTTTCGGTCTCCTTACGATTCCGGTCAAGATTTATCTTGCGGCTTCGTCGGAGAATTTTTCATTCAACATGCTTACTCCCGATGGAAACCGAGTTAAGCAGAAGCTTGTGGATTCTGTTTCTGGAGATGAGATCGAGCGTTCTGCTTGTCTGAAGGCTCTCGAATACGAGAAGGGCAAGTATATTACGTTTACGGATGGAGAACTTTCTCTTTTCGGAGTCGAAAAAAATACGGCTCTTGAACTTTCTGAATTCGTCGATAATAAGTATTTCGATCCGATTCAGATCGAAAAGACCTATTATATCGCACCTGATAAGGGTGCCGAGCGGTCTTTTCTCCTCTTGACCAGGACAATGGAACGGCTTGGAAAGGTCGCGATCGGAAAGTGGCAGACTCGTGGTCGTGACAATCTAGTTATGATCCGGCCCGATCTGACGGGGAAACTCGTCATGCATCAGCTTTTCTTTGCCAATGAAATCCGGGCCTATGAATATCAGTTCAGCGCCAAATCTGAGCCAAATGAGAAGGAGATTGAATTGGCGTGTCGCTTGGTGAATAGTCTGGCCAGTCCTGACTTTAACGCAAGCAATTATAATGATCAATATGCGGAGAGGATCCGTGCCGCGATTGATTCCAAGTTGAGTGGCGGACTTGGTGTTGAGCAGCAGGTTGCGGTGGCTCCGAGTCCTGTGATTGATCTGGCAGCGTTGCTTGAGCGTAGTTTGGCTGCCGTTCCGGCTCGACCTGCCGTGATGGATATTCCGAATGTAACGGATCCTCCGGTTAAGGGTAAGAAGTCGAAAAAAGTGAATTCAGTCTATGAATGACGAGGTGCGATTGTTAGAAATACCAATCCAAATGACTTGGGATTCGTTACGTTGGACTCTACGAGAACATCAGTATTTTAGGAAAACACAAATAATAATAGAATGTCTTCCAGTACACAAAGATGAAACGCCGCGCCCCTGGCACCCGTGCCCCGCGTCCTGGAACGCGCCGCCAGGCAATTATAAAGTCTATTCGGCATATATAGACGGTTCGTGCCGTTCCGGTCGTAATACCGGGGAAGTAACGATCCCGGATAATCTTCCTAATTTCATTAAATCAAAATTAATTTCAATTTTTGAACGATATAAAAGATTATCCGTACTACTATGAATAATAGAAGAATCAATTTATTTTGATTTTGAATGAAATAAATGGAAAATATCATGATAGATATTTTACCGGATCCAGTACATGAAACGGAGCACCCCTGACCCCCATTCTGTCAGCACTGAATCCGTAGGATTACGATCATGACGAAGAAAGATTACATTAAGCGATTCGTGGAATGGTTCCGAAATGATAATCCCTTATCTCGCGAGGATATTATCATGATAGATATTTTACCGGATCCAGTATATATTGAACTGGATGGTAAAAGATGGGTCATTCTAAAATCAAATTTTAGCGGACTCATTGTATATAAAACGAATGGAATGAACATTGAACCGATAGATAATTATAGCTCCGTTCTAGTTTCATTTTCAAATAATGAACTTACTTTTGTGTATAATTTAAACAAAAACCCAGGAAGTTGGACGAGTATGGATTCAAAGGAGTTATTAAGGTTGGATTCAAAGGAGTTATTAAGGTTAGCGCAAGAGGTTGATGATTTGCCACAATCCTCCAGCATAAAAGATCAACTGCCTAGACCTGTCATCGACACCATCGACTCTCTTTTTAAGAGATATCAGAATTTATCTTCTTTAAGATAATATCCCTCGCGCGATCTGGATCATGTTTATATGAGAAAGTGAGAAAGTGTCATGAATCTCGCCAAAGAAGTCAGGCATGCGGGCAAGTCGGTCAAGGTCCTCTATGACGAGGATCCTATCAATCCTCGTAAGGATTGGGACAATGTAACCGTGATGGTTCATTGGCACCGAAGGTACGAGCTTGGAGACAAGCGGATCGAAAGTTGCGGCAAGGATGAGTTGATTGCCAAGTGTCAGGAAGAGGGGGACCCTATCCTCGCTATCCTTCCACTGTACCTATTAGACCATTCGGGTCTGAGTGTCAGCACGGGTAGCTTCTCCTGTATGTTCGACTCTGGCCACGTGGGATGGGTATACATTAACAAGTCCAAGGCAGAGGAGATGATGGGCATGACAGCTAACTGGGAGGAAGTAATCAAAGGTGATGTCAAGACCTACGATGACTACCTGACCGGACAAGTGTTCGGGTATGTAGTTGAGGGTAGGGATGGTAATATTCTGGAGTCCGTGTGGGGTTTCGTGGGCGACCTGGAGTATTGCCTCTCCGAAGGTAAGAAGACTGCCGAAGAGTGCGAGGATCCTGCCGATGTGCGGGATGCTGAGGAACTGGCTGGTCGGGTTACCTACGCGAGTGTCGTATGATGAAGATTCGATGGCAGTATTACACTGATGATCAGCATGATCCGTTAGTCAGGATCAGTCTTAACCGATCCTTTCGTCTCTCACGGATCGTTCATTCCGGAAATGCCGAGCCCATAGAAACGATTGGGGAGTTTTTGATCCGCCGCTGTGGCCCGAGCCAGACCTGACGTCTAAAGTTTATTAGAGATGACTTCTAAAGAAGAAAAGGATGCATCGTAGGGCTGCTCGGCTTGAGAATTTCGATACAACGTATTTTCCAATTGATAATAATAAGATAATTTTTATTCATTACTTTATAACTAGACAGCCACTATTAATAGGCGATACTTATATTTCTGTACAAGCGAGCCCACAACATTACTGCCAGCCAAAAGAATCATTAGGATTCATTCACGAATATGAATCTGTAGAAATGATGATTGGTAATGGTTTACATCCGTCAGCATTAGGATGCCCTAAAGAATTTGACAAACCTTGGTATAAAGATTCTGTCGGATCATTCGTTCCGATCAAAATTTGTTTCAAAATAATTTCTATTATTTATGAAAATAAAAAGTCAGAAATTTTGCCGGACCAAAAAGAAAGAATTGATTTAGTTATGCGGTACGTTAAATATATGGTTCTGGCATAATGCACGTTCTGACTGAGCCGCAAATCAAAGCTTTAAAAAGATTGTCTGTTTTGACAGAAGGAAATACCAGGAAAGCTATTTCCATATATAGTTCTGAACTAAATATTCTCTTCGTAACATCTTCGGCTCTGGTTCGTTTCGGATACGCGGAACGGTTCTCACGAACCATAACTAAAAAAGGTCTCAAGGTATCTAAATAAATGTCGCCCTATCGAATCAATTCAGGCTATGATCGTAGGCATGACAAAAGGCCACCACGAACATTCCGTGGAAGGATCAAAAGTTTCATTCGCTTTTGCACCGTTGCATTGTACGGAAACTTTAAATCAAGGTATCCAGTCGTATGTCCTTGTGGTAAACGTTCTTGGGATCCTCGTGGTCCTTTCTCATGCTCGAAGGAAATGCATAGATTATCTGCATCATATAGATGTGGGAATCGTCACGATATAAGAGGGCGCTTGATAGGCATGTGAAAGCTACGATTTGTTTTGAGCAGGAAATCGATAATTTCTGGATTGATCTGGTGAAGAAAGAAGCCGATCTATTCATGACTAATTATCTGGGCTATTGGGCCGGGGTGTTGAACGAGACGCCCAATTAGGATGGCTTGTTTACGAGGACTGCGATAAGCTTCACGATCACCGCTCAGAACCACAGCGAGATCAGGCGATCCAAGCGTGGCGTGGTGGTGCGATACTTCCGTATACGATCTTGTAATTCAAGCAGCTCTTTTCAATGGCGAGATTCGATACAGTTGATCATGATTCAAGAGGATTATCTTGAACGTTACAACGACACCGAATGATTCTGAAACAATACCAGGAATCAAGACTGCCACGATAATTTCAAAGTTCCCAAAAACCCTCACACGAGGAACCGTAGCATCGAAACTATTTGAGCGGAATATTCAGATTTTAGAAGAGTTTGCTCCATCTAAGATCCGAAATTCGACGAAGTTCAGATCAGACTTAGTATTTTTGATGCACGAAATGGTGAGTCATTCCGACTATTATCGGATCCGTACCCTGGCTGATAAACAGGGCAAACGACTCATCCTACTATCACGTAAAGCGTCTACTTGGGATAAGGAACTAGATATGGCCGCGCCGAAAGCTGTTTCCGATAAGAACGTTCCGGAGCTTGTTAATAAATACATAGCTCTTAAAAACCAGGGAAAATCGAACGAAGAGATAGTTGAAAAGCTATGTCATTTCTGGTCCGGCGGAACAATTTCAATAAATGGATTTAGTCTCTACATGCGGAGCCTTATAATCCGTAATCGGGTTCCGGGCGAGCTAAAAGAGAAGCTCATCGATGCTCTCAAACGAACCGGCAATAACCGTGTCGAAGTTGATCCGAAGGCATTCCTCCAACCAAACGGCTCTGTTCTGAATCAGACAGCAAAGCCTTCGCAACATATCAACGGTGCTGCTCAGGTTAGAGCAGTTTCTAAAAACGAAACAGCCGTATTGACAAATGGTGGCTTCCCAAAGGTTACGATTCCTCCGGCGATCACATCGGGTCATTCCAACGAGAGTGAGGTTCAGGAGTTGGCTCAACTATATGCTGAAGAGAATACCAAGTTAAAGACAGAGATCACTTCATTGAAGGAGAAGGTTTCTGTTTTAGAGAAGCAATTAGCAGAAAAGAAGACGGAAAAAACTCCAGCGCTACAGATATTGCGGCTCAGAGCAGCCGTGAAGGCTTTGGAATTACATTTTGGAAACGCCGCAACAACGTTGCTGGAAATTGAAAAGGACCTGTAAAAATGTTGGTTATCTGCGTCAGCTACGAGCATTCCCGATTCATTGATGTTCCGCTTCCGATTGAGGAAGCCGCGATCGTTAGCGATTTCGATGCATTGGTTGATTTCATTCACGAGACCCAATGCATCGATATCTCCGAGATCGACGAAATGATCGTCATCGATAACAATAAGGTTGTATCTCGTTTCGATAGCTCTGATGGTCTGGGAGACCCGGGGTTTGAAGACGAAGATGAGGAGTCTCGGGAAGATAACAACTGATCCGAAACCCTTTCAATCAGGGCAGCCAGGTTAATATCTGAGCTGCCCTTTTCTGGATCAGATGATTAATCTACTTGGTAACTGGACTACTTTTGGTAAGTTTCGACTATGGCTTACCAAGCCCGTATTTATTACCAATCCAGAATTTCCATATTATGAATTAATGTTGTTACGAAAAGACGACATTTCGATATATTACGTTGATATTAATAATGATTTAAATTTCCAGAAAAGGTTTAAATTTCCACCCAATCCGCAAAAGGAAGGAGAGCTTCCTGATTCTCCCGATGGAATTTATCGTAAAGAGTACGAGGTTTATGCTGTAAGGAAGGGGTTTCAACAACCTCTTTGGTATCTGCACTTCAGTACCGTTGATTGTATTATTGTTAAAAGATTGAACGAACTTTTATGATAGTTATGTTGGCTATATTTTTTATTATATCTTTAATATTAAATATTATATTTATGTTTACAATTAATTCCTTTAAATTGCAGATAAATCATTTAAATGAAAATTTGGTAGATTTGAAACAGATTCTGGCTGGAGTATCCGTTACTATTATTGATTCGAAAGATTCTAAATTACCTCAATCCTCATCTTATAGAAGAGGATACGTTACAGCTGAAGATCTTTCTACAGAACGAGAGTTTGTTAAGAACATTAAATTTAAGAAATGATTTAGTATCGTAATATCAAAGATCGTCAATTCTTTGGTTTGGGAGATGCCGTGCAGGAATATAGCGATAGACTTGTAAATCTTCTTCCAAAGAATACGCCGGTTTACATTGCCCAGCATTTGGAAGGAGCTACTTATATTCGTGATACGGATGCCGGGAAATTACGTGATCTACCTAGATTCTCATTATCTGTTGGAGCAAAGGCAGGAAATGTAAGTTTTGCGAATGTACTGCATGAGGTAGGACATTTTATTGATATTGACGATCGAAGGATACTTCAACCTAGCTGGGGCAGTATGTGAGTTGAAGCGAAAATCAGAAATATTGATTCGCCGTGTAAAACGTCACAAACGAGAAACCAGGTAGAATTACTAATGTTTAGTATCATCATGATGACTTGCGGATATATTGAATCAGCACAAACAAGTTGGCTGATATTCGGTACTGAATATTTTGAGAATCCAGGATTCGAGACCCGTGGCAAAGCCATTACGGAATTAGCCACGGATCTGTACTACAAATACCAAGATGAAATTCAAAATTTAACATCTCTGAAACTTAATAATGGATGCTGCGACTTTCAGATTAAAAATCATCCAGAATCAATATTCTGTTCTGTTTGCGGAACGATCTTAGATAAAGGTTCATTTGATCCAGATGGGTTTATGTCTTACGTAACTGGACTACACAAGGCTGATTGTAACGATTATGGCGCACAATCAGAAGTAAATGATAGAGACCTTGTTTGGTGGCCTTGGTTAAATATCGCTGAGTTATCGAAAAATTCTACAGATAATACAATCTATATTGTAGAGAATGCAGAGAAAGTTTTACTGGCAGCATTATTGGATAACAAGCCGGAATTGATTCAAGAAGAATCGATTAGGAAAGAATATTCAGTCCGTTTTGACTGGAATGAATTTAAACAAAATATACAAGTAGATTACGATTTCGGTAGAGCCGCGTGGACTTCCCCGCCGCGGCGCCCGGCAAGTAGTTAGTTTGGTAAACGGCCCCATCGTCTAGCGGTCAGGACAACGGCTTTTCACGTCGTTTACATGAGTTCGAATCTCATTGGGGTCACGAGGGAAGGATGGGTTCGAATCCCTTTCCTTCCGCAACTTAATATAGCAACTATTTTTAGTAACTAATAATAGCTGCCGCTGCCAGTCGTGTTGAGTAACCCAAAGAAAAAGAGCGTCATGAAGACAATCCATCTTAAAGAACTGAATCTAGTTTTAGATAAACTGGATAAAGTTATCGCTACCGCTCCAGAACATATCAGCGCCAGAAATCGTCACATCTTCATTTCTTCATTGGAAGAAATCAATGAATTGGTGAATCGTGCAGAAAGTCTTCACAAGTGGGGACAGGGATTGATCGCAGAAGATCTTTTGAAGGAAGCTTTTAAGCAAGCTTGCGATCTAGAAAAGATGTATATGAATTGAATTATTAAGAGGCAACTGTTAGCAGGTTAGTAACAATATGATCGTTACAACCGTAACTGGTCCTAATCCCGCCCACGCCGCCCCCTGTAAGGCTTATTATGTTAACGGTTTACTTCATCGTGACCATGGTCCGGCCATTGAATGGTCCAACGGAACAAAAGAATGGTACAGATTTGGAAGACCTCACCGGGAAGATGGCCCGGCTATTGAGCTAGCACCTGGAGAACAGAGATATGATGATTCTTCAGTTTATTGGTTAAACGGAGAGAAAGTCGAATGTAAAGATAACGAGGAGTTTAAAAGAATCGTTAATTTGATAGCATTGATGTGAAACAGGATGGCAAGACATACCTGGAAAACTGATAATCTAGTTTGGCGTTGTTCTGAATGTGGTGCATTTATCTATTCTGTTACCGAGCCTCTGATTGAAAATTCAGAAGTATTCTATGGTAAATACATTAAAAACGGATACATTCAAGATTTTTAAAAGTAAAAGCAAAATACTTGCCGATTGTTCTGAAGAACAAATTAGACGTAAGTATAAATGTATCTGGTAAAGAATGTGGCTGATGCTAGCTGATCGGGGCAAAGATGGAATCAACAGATCTGCGTCAATTCTTTTCAAGATTCGCCCTCAATCCTCATGATGATGAGAACTTTATTCAAGAAAATCTTTATGTTCAGATGATCCGTGAGGCGGAGAAACATGGAGAGAAATTCCTTGATTTTGTAAAGAGATCTGTCCATCATGCAGACGGTAGGTATTTCATTAAGTTTCCATCATGGAAATATCTTGAGGGATCATATCGTCGTGGCCCAACCGTCAAACCGATCAAGAATCCAGATTATATCGAAGATAACGTCACTTCCTCTGAAGAGGATGAAGATGAATCAGATCCGGATGATTGTTCATCTGATGAAGATCAGGACGATTATGAAGAAGATGATTGTTTTTCTGACGGAAGTCTTTAATTTTTAATCATAGATATGATTGTTTTTAGCCAGCCACATAAAGCGTGCCAGAGTCGCGAGAAAACCATTGAAGACAAGCGTGCCAGAGTTCCAAGCAAACCAATGCACTAAAGCGTGCCAACACCGCGAAGAAAACCAAACCATCCAAGCATCTTCAGCTAGCTTACCAAGTAAATGATCCGCATGATTGATTTTAGAGACGAATGCGCCATAAGAATTCTTCAGGGATTGTTATCGTCGCCTGAAGTCAAGGCCACAATTAATGCCTTTTTTACCCATGGGCTCGGGGGTTCACAATAACGAAGTAAAAGCCAGAGCAACTTCTAAAGTTGAAAATTTAGTTAAAGCCAGTTACGTTATCGCTGATATGATGAGGAAAGAAAAATTATCCTTCATTGACTAAATTTTAACTTTAAAAGAAACCCAACTCCAAAGGTCGTAAATATGGCATCACGTCGAAAGAATGTTCCGGAAAACTTCGTTGGGTTTGAAGGACGAACAGTCGAACAGCGTCGACTTGCCCTCCGTAAAAAGGTTAGGATCTTTTACGATCTCCAACGTCTCCGAATGCAGGTTGAAGGCAGAACTACCGAAAAGGCCAAAGGTGCAGAGATCCAGCTTCATGCCGGGGATATTCAGATCCTTGGCGCCCGCTCCCTTGAAATGGAAACGGCAGAAAAGAACGCTCTAAAAGACATCGAAGATCATCTAAAGGAAACCCCTTTCTATGTCTCGGTACTTTCGGACAAGACAGTTTACCGTGGTATCGGCCCCACCATGGCCGGAGTAATCCTGTCAGAGTTTGATATCAATCGAGCCGATACGGTTTCGGACTTCTGGAAATATGCCGGGTTGGCCCCGATCCCTGCCATGCGGTGCAAGGCTTGCCAGGCTTTGGTAAAGTCAGAAGATTCAGATGGAGCAATTTCTTATTCCCATCGTGGCGCTTTAACAGAAAAGAAGTGTACGGTTAAGCAACTGACTTCTGAACAACTTTTTGAAAGCGGGGAGTCCATGCGCCCAACAAAGGGCGAGAAACTTCCCTACAACGCTTTCCTCAAGATGAAGCTTATTGGAGTCCTGGCTCCGGTTTTATTGAAGGTCAGTTCTCCCTGGACTAAGCAATATTATGATTATAAGCATAGGAAGCAGACCCAAAACTGGGGAATGTCAGATGGACACCGGCACAATGCCGCTATGCGCTATATGATCAAAATCATGCTTATGAAGATCCATTTGGATTGGCGAAACTTTGAGAACCTTCCCATCAGAGCTTCGTACCATGAGGAGAAGCAGGGAGGTCATGGTTACAGCAATAATAACTCTCCCGGAGATATCACGAAAGATATTGAGGAGAGCGTTGTTGTTGTATGAAAAATAAGTATGTAGTATGTCCCAGGTGTGCTGGTTGGGATGATGAAGATAGACTCAGCGCTACCTGTCATATTCTAAACTAGCTATGGATATTCTTTGTAATCTTTGTGGTGGGCCGATGTGCCACGAGATCACCACTGGAACTGGTAAATGGAAAAGTGATGTTCCGTGTGGATTATATCGCGCCAAAGTTACAGGAGGATATCAATCATATCATTTGTTCGATATAACAACTTACAATTTCAGTTTTTGTGAGCTTTGTTTAAGGAAATTATTCATTCAATGTAAAATTAAACCTGAAATTACTAGCGACTACCACCAGAATAATACATGGGAAGATGATCAAAATGATTACGAGTATCGGCTATGGAAAGATAACGGAGGATATCATCAGGCCTATTTAGATCGCAAATGTAATGCAGTTAAGAGCTGTCCAAATGATGCGGTCTACACGGTTCTTCATAATCGTACTGATGTTACGGAACAGGCTTTATGTGAGGAGCATAAAGATCATGTCGATCTGAATAGTTCGGCAGCGCCATTTATTCCAAATAACCTTAAGATTATTAGATAAAAACTTTGCGGAAATCTATTGATTTCGTCAGAACCAAACCCCATAGACAGGGGTGGCAGTCACGGTGAATACGGGCGGGGGCCCTGACCCCCATTCTATCAGCACTGAACCGGGAGGATTACGATCATGACGAAGAAAGATTACATTAAGGTTGCGAAAATTGTTCAGCTGGTTAAGGATGATACGGAGCGATTTAAGATTGCTAAGCGATTCGTGGAATGGTTCCGAAATGATAACCCCTTATTTAGCGAGGATATTTTTCTTCGAGCCTGCCATGCCAATCATCCTCTGGACTGACTTCTAATTATGAACGAATTAGAAGTAAAGGAATTTCTACATGTAAATGTTTACCATTATGATTAATGGATATTATTCTTCTTTATTGTTTGATTCAGAATCTGATTTCTCGGCACTCAGAGGAACAGAAGATTGGAGTAAATAGAGAGCTGCTATATAAGAGCATGTGAAGTATTTATTAATATTATTATTCTTAGTTTCTTGTAACGACATCGTACGGACTCCAGTGGATGGTGGCGATTTCATTAATGCTGATTCAGGCGATGCTGATTCGGGTAAGGATGAAACAGCAGAATGTGACGGAGGATCCGCACGATTATTATCGTGTACCGAGCCATTTGTTTACTGCGGCGTAAGGAAGAATAAATGCGGCTCGGTTGATTGCGGAACATGTGAATCACCATGGATATGTGGTGCGCAGGATCTTCAGGATTATATGCCTTATCCTGATATGTGCGGATTAGGATGCGACGTTACGGCGGCACCTTCTCCACATTGTCCCGGAAGATATCCCGTAGAACATATGTGCATTTCTTCCCAAGAATTATTAAATATGGTGTCGACGCAACGATTCCAAAAACGATATTCTTGTTTGCTGAATCTGGAAATCTCGGATAAAGAACTAATGATGTTTTGCTGTAGCTTATGAGCGCACGTTACCTTACATGGTCTTATTTTTTAATTTGCAACATGTCTAAACTCTGCTAAATTTATTCGAGCCCAAAGAGGACTAAATGAAGAATCATTCGATTCTGATGGTGGAACGTCTGAAGATCCTGGAAGTTCTTCTCGTTTCCGTCAGCCAGCGTAAGGATCCTGGGAGTTCTTCTAAGGATCCTGGAGGTTCTGAAAATCTAACCATTACCAATGATGGTGGAAATGCAGGATCTTCCGAAGGAAGTCCTGGCAGCGCGGGCTCCGCAGGCTCGGCAGGCTCGGCAGGCTCGGCAGGCTCGGCAGGCTCGGCAGGCTCGGCAGGCTCGGCAGGAAATACTGGGATTCAGGATGGGGCGGTTGGCGAGTGTACTCCGGGCTACCTCCGTTGTACGGCGGGTGGAGTTGCTGAGTATTGTTCGACTGCCGGAATGTGGAAGGGCGCTAATTCAACCTGTGCTGCTCAATGTTCTCGGCCTGGTAATCGTTTTCGTTTGGTTGAAAATGATGTTGATGTGACTCCAGGGCGATTGTCGAGGTGGATCTTCCGGCAGCTTGTACACGTAATAAGTTGGAGTCTTCTGCATTCCTCGGAATCACAACGACTTCGCCGCCGCCAGGAGTCGTAACCGAAACACGAATGTTGACTAGTGAACCGGGTCCTCTTGTGGATGGTGGGCGACAAAGCTGGATGGTCTATTCGGTGTGTGTTACTAATATCACGGGAGAGCTAACTAGTTGCCCAGCCAACATTGAGTTTCCTATGTTGTGCATTCACGATTGACAGATCGCGTTACCGACACTTCAAAAGGGAGTCCTTTGCCGGGCTCCCTTTTTTTGTTTCTTTTTCAGTACTGATCATCTGTACAGTGAAATGCCCTTGCGCGCCGTGACCGAGGCAGCTACGTTGAAGAGATACGAGCCCTGCCCGACTAACCCATTAGTCAATGATTCATTCTTCAATGGTTCTGATGAGCCTTCATCCGATTTTAACAAAAGAATTATCCTCATTTAGTCGAGACTATCTTAGAAAACAGTTTATTCAGTGTATTGAAAGTTATGTTGAATATCTTGAGTATTGTCGCGACCAGTCAAACTTTTCAGATTATGGCGTAATTCCGGGTCATAACATCATTCCGGGTCATAACATCATTACGGGTCATAACATCATTACGAATCCTGAAATCGTTAGTGTTAATGATAAGTTTTGGCATTATATGAAGAAGTTTAGACCATTAGAGGTCGAGCATTTTCTTTCACAGCAAAACTTTACATATGACGAAGTTTTAAAGTTTGATGTCTTGAAGTGTAAAGATTTTGAATATTTTTCTAGACGTCATCAAGAAGAACTAGATAAGATAAACGGCACATTGTTTATTGGTGATACTGATACTTGTTACGATTTCCTTGAAGAAGGTTGGATGTCTCATCAAAGATTTTTCATTATGAGGATGCTTGAAGAAGAGACAGAAGAATGGCATTCAAAAAATCACCCAATAATGCGGTTAAAAGCCCTGAAACATGTTGTTTTAGGTAAAATGAGTGCGTTCAGGTTACATGAGCATTTTTCTATTATTGAATCTAGACTTAATGAAGGATTGGTTCTAAATTCAATCCGTATAATCCCGGAGTGTTCCGATATAGAAGTAAAGAATAGACTTTCAAGACTGCTGGGACTTTTGGTTTTGTCCTGACGGGACAGGTCTGATCCAGGAAGGAACGATATGTCAAAAAAAGACAATAAAGAGTTGAAGATGGAGATGGAGAAGATCATTTCCTTTTTGGACGGGATTCACGATTTCTTTACCAATCATGCAGTAGCGCTGAGTCCTTTTGACCCCGATGGTACGGAGATGCTTTTGGAGGGCGGTGTTTTATTCCTGTCTCTTATACACATCTGACGCTGCCGACGAATAGAGAGGTGTAGATCTCGGTGGTCGCCGTATCAT
>ENA-ORBV01001997-ORBV01001997.1-microbial-mat-metagenome-genome-assembly--contig:-NODE-1997-length-44066-cov-13.847803_pt1 | contig 44066 bp, 36 predicted proteins | sample MGYA00237777_ERZ505514 | MGnify/ENA primary metagenome ERZ505514 (study PRJEB26160, sample SAMN06269048) | microbial mat metagenome | isolation source: Oligotrophic lake microbial mat | place... | reverse complement strand
ATCGTCGTCTCCAAAGCCACGCAAGCCGATGCCGACTGGAAGCTGGTCGTTGATGCCCTCGTGAAAAAGCACGTTGCGAACATCATCATTTATGAAGGCGATGTCACCGCCGCTCTGCCGCATCTCAAAGAACAGTTCCCGCGCTTCACCTGTTTCGTCGCTACGCCAACCGAGGCCACCCGCGAGTTCGTTGGCAAGGTGCATCGCCTCACGCGCCAGCTCGACAGCGATCCGTACACTGACACCACCTGGGGCATCCTCACTGGATACGACGCTGCCAACGCGCTCAAGATTGCGATGCACGCTGAGCCGTTGACCATTCACAAAGTCGCATCGGGCACAGAACTGGCGATGGAAATGATCGAACAGGGCAAGTGGTACTGCGAACTGAACAAGGGCAAAGCGGTCACCAAATTGCCCGGTGAAAAAGCAGTCGAAACCACCGGGCCACAGGATTCCACCAAGTCACTCGTTGAATCGCTCACCGATTACAAAGCGGACCTCTTCGTCACCAGCGGCCACGCCACCGAACGCAATTGGCAGATCGGTTACTCCTACCGCAACGGCTACTTCAAAAGCAAAGCGGGCCAAATCTGGGGCGAAGACATGGCTGGAACAAAAATCCCCATCAGCTCCGACAACCCCAAGGTCTATCTCCCCATCGGCAACTGCCTGATGGGTCACATTGATGGACTCGATGCCATGGCGCTTGCATGGATGAACAGCGCCAGCGTCAAGCAAATGGTCGCCTACACCGTGCTCACATGGTACGGCTACGCAGGCTGGGGCTGCCTCGATTACTTCGTCGAGCAGCCCGGTCGCTACACCTTCAGCGAAGCCTTCTTCGCCAATCAGCACGCCATGATTCACAGGTTGGAAACTTACTTCCCCGACAACGCCCGGGATCTGCTCGATGCGAATAATCGCCTGACGCGTCGCCCAGTTGCATCCCCCGCTGCCACCGCTGCGAAACTCACCGCCCAGGATTGCTACGGCCTGCTCTACGACCGCGACACCGTTGCCTTCTACGGCGACCCCGCCTGGCAGGCACGCATGGCCACGCCGAAAAAGGGCGCGCTCGCTTACGAACAAACGCTCACCGAAAAAGAGGGCACCTTCACACTCACCATCACGCCTAATCGAAGCATGGATTCTTTCAAGCCGGTCAACACCAACGGCGCACAGCGCGGCTACCGCCCGATCGTCGCGATGCTCCCCTACCGCGTGAAGAACATTGAAGTGACCCAAGGCAGCGATCTGAATCCGATGATCGCGGACGATTTCATTCTGGTGCCCAACCCACAGACCTGTGATCCAGAGCGCGTGTATCAGGTGAGGTTCACGGCCTCGCCGATTGATGCTGCGAAATAAGACATTTTCATGGCACGTGCATCAAAAACTCGGCTACAAGAAAAGCTTTATCGCAGCCTATATGCCATTGCTCTGCCGCTGCATTGCCGATAGTGGTGGTATGATGTGATCTTGACTAAAATGTTTCTATCTCTGCAACGCTCATTCGAGCTGCGCACGTATCCGATTCCGATTCCGAGAGAGACTTTTGATGAAACGACAAAGCGCATTTACGTTGATCGAACTGCTAGTCGTGATTTCGATCATCGTGCTGCTCATTTCGATCCTCGCGCCTACGCTCAGGCAAGCTCGCAAGAACGGACGCATGGCGGTGTGTCTCTCGGGCTTACACCAACTTGGCATTGCGTGGACGACGTACAACGATGAATCCAAAGGCGTGCTCATGGGCGCTTCGACGCAGCGTGCTAATTACGACTGGGTGGTCACGCCTCCCGCGCCTGTTCTGCCGACCAATGAAACAATCGACAATCTCAAGGCTGGCACCATGTATTCCTATGTCGGTGGAGACACGAAAATCTACCGCTGTCCCGATGACCCACGGCCGGGATACCTGCGCAGCTATTCGATGAGCAACTCCATGGGCGGGCTATCGGGCTGGGGCATCGTCTCGCGCACCAGCATTTATCAGGTCCACAGTCAAGCGAGCACCATTCTCTTTCTTGAGGAGCCTGACCCGCGTGGTTACAACTGGGGTTCATGGGTGATCAATCCCAAAGGCTCGCCCAGTGCTCATCAGTGGATTGACTGGGCGGGCTCGTTCCATAGCCAGAGCACGACCATCAGCTTCGCCGACTCTCACGCGGAATACTGGGTTTGGCAGGACCCGCGAACGCCGCTTATCAATTCGTTTTACGCCTCGACACCGAACAATGTTGATCTGGTTCGGTTGCAAGAGGGGTACACGCCTTGAGAGGTTAACACGATTCACGTGCACAAGATTCTGCCGTTCTCTCTCCCGTGGATCATGGCATCAATCCTGATCTTGGCCAGCAGTGTTGATTCGCTACTATCTTTACCATGACAACGCCACCCTTTATCAACCACTTTAGACAAGTACGTGCCAGCGCCATCCTGCGCACGCCCTTGGCCGATGCTGCCGGTCCCGCGATGGAGGCTGCGGTGCGCGGCGGGTTCACCATCATTGAGTTCACTCTCAACACACCCGGTGCTCTCGACCTCATTCGCGACTTTACCACTCGACCTGAGTTGACTGTCGGCGCGGGCACTGTGCTCACCGCTGAAGAGGCTCATGCCGCCGTCGATGCTGGCGCGAAGTATCTCGTCTCTCCGGTGGTGGATGAAGCGGTGATCGCCGTCGCTGTCGAACGCAACATTCCCATGATGCCCGGCTGCGCCACGCCCACTGAAATGCTGCGTGCTCATCGCCTGGGTGCTTCGCTGCAAAAGCTTTTTCCCCAGCAAGACCCCGTCTGGGTGCGCCAGACCCTTGGCCCGATGCCCTTCCTCAATATCGTTCCCACCAGCGGCGTGCATCTGAACAACTGCGCTGCCTTCCTCAAAGCCGGTGCCTTCGCAGTCGGATTCGTCAATACACTTTTCGATGCCAATGATCTGGCCAACGGCACCTTCGATCGCATCGAAGAGCGCGCTCGCAAAATGCTCGCCGAGGTGAAACGCGCATGAGTGACGACGCAACTTCAGATGACGCGCAAGCAGCAGACATCCCTTCGCTGGATGCACGCATCGCTGCCTTCCTCGATGGCGATTCTTTCGCAGTCGTCGGTGCCTCAACCGATCGCAGCAAATATGGCAACAAGGTGCTGCGTTGTTACATGCAAAATCAGCGCGAGGTCTACCCGATCAATCCGAGCGCCGATGAAGTGGAGGGACTCAAAGCGTATCGTGACCTGGCTGCCCTGCCCACGCGGGTGCATGGCGTCTCCATCATCACGCCGCCGCCTGTGACAGAAAAGATCGTGGAAGCATGCGGCAAGCTCAACATCAAGCATCTCTGGATGCAGCCTGGCGCACAAAGCGATCGCGCCATTGAGCGCGCCCGCGAACTGGGCATGAACGTCATCGGCGGCGATGCGTGCGTGCTGGTTGTGCTTGGCTATAGCGAACAAGCATAAAACCACGTTAGGGCACAACACCCACCAGAACCAAGGGTACGGCAGGCACTCCACGCCCCTGGCGGGCCATATCATACAGTGCACCTTCGTAGTATCCAGGTCCGGATGACATCTGCTCCTGCATGGCCTTCATCGGAAGAATTTCCACGCCTACATCGATCGTATTGCCCACATAAAAGGCTAAGTGTTTTACGAAAAGGTCGTAGGCGATAAAACTATACTTACCGAACTGCACTTCGACGGCCACTCGATTCTTTACAAAATCTGTCTGATTGTAAGAAAGGATCGGGCGCTTCCCAGCTTCCTCGATCTTAGCTTTCTGTTCTTTCGCCGCGAGCAGAAGCGTTTGACGGATTAGGAAATAGTCATCGGTAACCCAGTAGTTGGTTCGGCTTTCAGCCCAGCCATTTTCTCCAAATCGCTCTGAGAACGCGCGATTAATTTCTTTGGGCGCGTAGAGCATTTTGCCTTTCATTGTCTTTTCTTTGCTCTCTTTGGTTTTTAGAGTATCTGCGTCAACTGCGGCAATTGTGTTTTCAATCTCACGCCAAATCTTCTTTTGGTGAACCATGATCCACTCGTAACCATTGAGGTGAGAATAAAACTTCGCGATTTTCAAGTCATACTCTCCGTATCAGATGGTTGGTTTGCGAGCGACAGATTCATTCCCTGGTGAATAAACCGGCGTGTTCATTTGACGTGTAGCCAGTGTTCCCTCAGCCTCCATGAGAATACGATCCGTTGCGATCGACAGGTAATCTTCGATGATCTCCGCGCCTGCTGTACGTCGTCCATGACGGACCGAAGCGATAGCCGTGGAACCAACCCCCATGAAAGGATCGACGACCAAACTCCCTTTCTCAGTCATGCTCAACACAAGGCGCTCAATCAATTCGACGGGGAACTGACATGGATGTTCCGTTTTTTCGACATGGTTGTGTTTGACGTTCGGAATGACCCAAAGGTCGCCCGGATTCTTCCCCAGTGGGTTGCAAGAATATTGCCCGGCCTTAGGCCCCTTGAAGTATTTCTTGCCAGGGTATTTCTGCGGAACACGAACAGGATCTATGTTAAAAATGTAGTCGTCCGTCTTCGTAAACCAAATAATGACTTCATAACGCCCTGAAAAACGTTGGCTGCAATGTAATCCATGTTCAAAATGCCAGATGATGCGATTACGCATCCGCAATCCAGCTTCAGCAAAGACTGGGTAAAGGATGGTGTCGAGCGGAATAATCGCGCCGTTATCGACATAATTCCCTACTTGCCAGCAAATGCTGCCGCGATCGCTGAGAACTCGAATGCATTCGCGGATGATAGTCGCTTGTTGAGCGATGTACGCGTTCAGATTCAATCGCTTTTCATATACCTTACCGATATTGTAAGGAGGCGACGTGACGACCATATCCGCAATCCCACTAGGCATCGTTGAAAGCAGTTCGAGACAATCACCATGAAACAGACTGACGTCGTTTCGACGGTCAAAGGTGCTGCCGATCTGAAGTTGCTTACGGCGATGAGTCGCATCTACAGATAAGATCGGTGTCGCGGATCGACGTGTTTGCATCCCTGCTCGACTCATTTTGATCAGCCTCAATGAATTTCCGTTGCGTGAGGATAGCTTGCAACAGTGTGTCGTGCAATGATTCGACGTGGCAATTCCACATAAATTAACCCCTCACCTGCGCCCCCACTTTCTGTTTCAGGCAATCCACGACAGCCGCGACCTGCGGATCGACTTGATCGTGGCGCAAGGTCCGCTGCGGATCGCGGAAGACCATGCGGAAAGTGACGCTTTTCTGGCCCGCTTCGATCGGCTTGCCGCGGTAGGTCGTGACGAATCGCAATTCTTCGAGCATCGCAGGACAGGTCGATTGCACATGCGATTCGATATCTGACCAGTGGATTTCATCACTGACGACAATCGACAGATCGCGCTCGATGCCAGGGAAACGAGGCAGCGCGCCGACTTTTCGCTGCGGCGGAAACAGCGCCAGCAGACTGGGCAAATCCAGTTCTGCAACGACCACACCAGTCTGCAAGTCAAACGCCTTGAGCAGCGAATCGCTCAGTGAACCAAGCTTGCCGATGCTCACGCCGTTGATCTGAATCATCGCGGCGATGGTGCAGATAGATAGGTCAGCGGGAACGAGTGAAACACTGGCCTTGTTGCCAGCGAGCGCAGCGACGACTTCCTCGATCGCGCCGCGCAGCGCGCGCAGCGTTCGCGCCAGTCCATCGCTTCCAGCCTCGGCATCGACAAGAATTGCAAGCTCAGAACGCTCCACGATTTTGTCATCATGCCTCGACCAGCACGCCGCCATCTCGAAAAGCTTCACGCCAGTGTTGCCCACATCCTGATTCGTCTTGCGACACGAAAGCAAGCTCGGCAGCACCGAAGGACGCAGCATGCCTTCACCTTTGCGAAGATCATGCTCCACCGCAGCCGGCGTGTGCCCCGCAGCAAGGAACGGCTCACCTAATTTTGGAGAAACAAAACTCTGCGTGATCGTTTCGTGATACCCATGAGCGATCAGCGTCTCGCGCAATCGCTTACGTGCCACAGTGATCGGCTGCACCGGTCGCACATTGAGCTCAATTTTCTCGCGCTGCGGAATCTGATTCAGGCCGTGCAGCCGGGCGATCTCTTCGATGAGATCCACCTCGCGCTCCAGATCAAGTCGGAACGTCGGCACCACACACGTGATCACATTCTGATTCAGTCGCGGGAAAAGCCCCAGGCGTTCGAGTAGCTCAACCATCAGTGAAGCTTCAAGTTTCACCCCGAGCAGACTGTTGCATCGAGCCACGCGCAGCTCAATAGCACGCGGCGTCGGCGCACTGGCACCGACACGAATCACGCCTTCGCACAGCTTGCCCCCAGCTAATTCGATGATCAGTTTTGCCGCTCTTTTGCTGGCCAGATCAACGCCCAGCGGATCGACGCCGCGCTCAAAGCGATAGCTTGAATCGCTCTTGAGTTTGAGCGATCGCGAGGTCTTGCGCACCGACAGCGGTTCAAAGATGGCTGACTCGATGAGGATGTCAGTGGTCTCGCTGCCGACTTCACTTTCGAGTCCGCCCATGACTCCCGCAATGGCGACGGGCACCTGAGCATCAGCGATGACGAGCATGTCATCGCACAGCGTGTGCTTGGTGCCATCGATCGCGGTGAAGGGCTCGTTCTTCTTGGCCTTGCGTACGACGATCGCCTCGCCGCGCAGTCGTTTGAGATCAAAAGCATGAAGCGGCTGCCCCAGTTCGAAGAGCACAAAGTTGGTGACATCCACCACGTTGTTGACGCTGCGCAGCCCCACCGCTGCAAGGCGATCGATCAGCCAGGCAGGACTTGGACCGACCTTGACACCACGAATCACACGCGCGGTATAGAGCGGGCAAAGCGTCTGCTCGTGGTTCTCGACGCGAGTAACGGTTTCGACTTTCGCATCGGTGGCCGTGGGCAGCGTCATGTCAGGCAGCGCGAGTTTCTTCTTCGCTGCTGCCGCCACTTCGCGGGCCAGGCCCACGTGGCTCAGACAGTCGCCACGGTTGCTGGTGATCTCGACTTCCATGCGCACATCGCTCTGGCCGGTGGAAGCAGTGACAGATTCCTGACTGTCGATGGGGAAGCCCACGTCAGGCAAAAGCGTGATGACCTGCTGGGCAGAGACCGGCTGATCGAGGTAGCTATTAAGCCATTGCAGACTGGTTTTCATGGAGGATCAAACTCCTGATCGCACACCGGATTCAGGCCGGGGCGACGGGAGTAGCAAGTCTAGTCACAGTGGGCGATGACGCAAACGGGGATAGCAACAACGTGGACAGCACCAGCGCGTTGCCTGTGGCGAAGCGTCATAGGAAAGGATCAGCCAAGCAATGAACCCGATGGGTCAGCCGCTGGTGTAAAACTGCACGATGCCCATGACCATGAGCACGCCCACGGCCATGCCGATGCAGGCTGCAATGACCGACATGAACACCAAACCAGCGGTACCCATCATGCGTCGATTTCTGCGAGTCATTGTTCTTCTCCCGTGGAGTGCCTGATACGAGAACCGCTCAGGATGCACTCGTCATTCAAAGAATTTGTGGACTTCGAAAACTCGACCCACGTCGAATCACACCCAAATGCTATCACCGAATGGTGACGGAGCAAGGTAAATCTCTCACAGCGCTCAAAGTTTTAGCCGAATTCTTACACCTCATTTTCGAGCAGCGGGGAGCGAAGCCGCAAGCGGCGGTGAAGGACAAACTTTGAGGGAAACGTCGGACAGACGTATGATCGCCTGTTCATGATGATCTTCAATGAAAAGCCGTCTCCGTGTCCCATCCTGTTCAGGCAAGTTCGCGCTTGCCTTGCGTGGTTGATGATGATGTGCTCCGCAGTGATGTGCGTGAGCTGCGCGGGGCCAACGATTAAAGCCACTGCCAATCCGCCGGCGGTGTTTGCGCTGACGCTCTTCACGCGCACCACCACGCAGCGGCTGACCTATTTCGAACTTTCTCGTTCATCGGAGCTGCGCTATGCCGGTGGTCTGGCTGCGCTGCGCCGTGAAGGCGAGCTTGTCACCACACTCACGCCGCAGCAGAAACAGGAACTATGGACGCTGCTGATTGATGGCGGCCTGCATGAAGCTGGCGCAGGCCCGCTGTTTCCGGAGGCGAAAGAAGTGTTCTATGATCTGGCACTGAACACGGGTGGCTTCGATCACATTGTGCGCAGTGTGGATGATGATCACCCGGGTTTGAAAAAGGTTCATGATTATCTGTTCAAGCTTCAAGCTCAGATTCGCTACAACCATCCGATCGTGGAACCGTGATGGGAATAATGGAAGCCTTTGATTGCGTTGGATGTGTTGAGAACGCTCTTCGACTTAGACAGGAACAGACCATGAAGATGACCCGCAAAGCTTCCGTGTTGAGTGCAGTCTTGGCCCTGATGCTAATGACCTGTGCTCCCATATTCGCAGCAGACTGGCCGCAATGGCGCGGCCTCCATCGTGATGGCATCTCGCAGGAAACCGATTGGAATCCCGCTTCCGCCAAAGTCATCTGGAAGGCGAATGTGTCGCTCGGTTTTGCAGCGGTATCCATCGCACAAGGTCGGCTCTACACCCTGGGCCACGCCGACGACAACGAAATCGTCTTCTGCCTTGATGCTGTCACCGGCAAAGAGATTTGGAAGTTTTCCTACCCTTGCGACAAGATCGCCAAACTCTACGAAGGCGGCCCGAATTCCACACCCACCGTCGATGGCGATCGCGTGTTTGTGCTGGGCAAAGAAGGTCAGCTTTTCGCACTCGATGCAGCCAAGGGCACCAAGATCTGGGAAGCATCTTTGCTTGAGTCTCTGGGTGGCAAGACGCCCGAGTGGGGCTTTGCCGCTTCGCCGTTGGTTATTAAGGACAAAGTCATTGTGCAAGGCGCCGCGACCGCTGCATTCAGCAGAGAGACGGGTGAGCTCATATGGAAAAGCGATGCCTTCCAGCAGGCCTACGGCTCAGCGATTTCCTTTGAATACGAAGGCAAGACGCTGCTGGCGGATCTCAACAGCAAAGCTCTCGTCGTCATCGATGCTGCGACCGGCAAGCGCTTGGCACTGGCCCCCTGGACGACGCAGTTTGATACCAGCGCAGCCACGCCGATTGTCGTGGGCAACAAGATTTTCATTTCCACAGGCTACGGCAAAGGCGCGGGCCTGTTCGAGTTCACCGGCAATGACCTGCGCCAGAAATATCACACGACACTGATGGCCAATCACATGGACAGCTGTGTCCTCTACAAGAACCACCTTTTCGGCTTCCACGGCAACGCGCACAAACGCGGCGATGTCACGCTCACTTGCATCGCCTTCGACACCGGCGAACGCAAGTGGACTCAGAAAGGCCTGGGCTGCGGCGCGGTGACGCTGGCGGGTGACAAACTGATCATCATCAGCGACCGTGGCGATCTGGTATTCGCCGCTGCCAATGCTGATCAGTACAAGGAGCTGCACCGCCTCGATGATGTGGTGCCCGGTAAATGTTGGACGCCGCCGGTGATCGCTAACGGCCGCATCTACTTGAGAAATGCTGCGGGCGATCTGGCGTGCGTGGAAGTGAAGTAAAGGAAAAGCGAGAAAGCTGGAAAGCGAACATTCCGCCGACGCGCGAGGAGCGGGGATATTTGAACCGGCTCATCGCGTCGTACGTGGCCAAGGAAAAGCCCGTACCCTTTGAGCGTCGCTTGCTGCTGCTACCCAAATGTCTGCGCGATGAAGAACGCTGCCCGGCTCCGTTCAATGAGTTTGGGCTTCTCTGCAAACAGTGCGGCTTGTACTCGATTCAGGATTTGCAGAATGAAGCGGAGAGGCTCGGCTACGCAGTGCTCACCGCCGAAGGCTCGGCGATCGTGATGGCCATCATCGAGACCGGCAAGATCGATGCGATCGTCGGCGTCTCGTGCCTTTCCGTTCTCGAACGTTCATTCCCTTACATGGAATCCGCCGCGATCCCCGGCGTCGCCATTCCTCTCCTGCAAGATGATTGCAAGGACACCAACCTCGACATCGAATGGCTCTGGGACATGATCCATCTCACCAGCGATGATCAGACGCGCAGGCTCGATCTCGATTCACTTCGCAACGAAGTTGATTCATGGTTCACACCCGCAGAACTCACGCGCCTCCTCGGTCCTGCAAAAAGCCACGCCGATCAGTTGTCACGCGAATGGCTCAGCAAAAGCGGCAAGCGATGAAGAGGAAGTGGAATCGCGATCGCAGCAGTTGCACGATGTCTACAAGGAACAGGCGATCCGGGCACTGCGTGGCCTGGACAATGCGAATCTCAAAGGGCTGCTGCGCCGTGTGATGACGAAGATTTTTGATGACCTGAAGATTGAGGGCTGGTGCCGTGAGTATGAGACTCGAAATGCTGCAAGTGGCTCGGCTCGCCCCGAACCTGTTGCTTGATGCCTGCGATCTGGTCGCTGAATTTGTGCGATCGCAATTCGATCCGCAAACCGGCAGCTTCCTCGATCGCGCGGGCAATCCTGATCTTTACTACACCGTCTAAGGCAACTGGTCCAAAGACACGCTCGATGTCGAGTACACCTATTACGCACTTCTGGCGCTGGGGCATTTGAGTTTGTGAGTGCAGGCCAGTGATCGGCGCTACGCCGCAAGCGGCGGGGATTGGCACGTGGTTGCGGCTACAATCTTGACATGAGACTTTTCCTTTCGCTCATCGCGGGACTGGTACTGGCGCTGCCAACCACGACACCGCTGCTGGCACAGTCGGATGTGACGCCGGTCTATATTGAAGATTCACCTGATGCGGATGATCTCGTGAAGCAGGCACAGGTGCTGCGCGATCAGAAGCGACTGACCGAAACTGCCGCGATGTATCAGAAATTGGCCACCGATTACGGCCGAAAGCTGATGAAGGTGGAAGGCCCGGTTTATGTCGATGCTCAGCGGTGGGTGCGTTTGACTGTCGCTCAAGATGCCGCCCTTCTCACGGCGTATCGCACCCTTCATGAACCCGTCGCTGCGCGTGCTGTCGAAGTAGCGATGAAGCCTTCGCCCAGTTTTCAAGCGTTGGAACTGGTTGCCCAGCAGTATGGTTTGTGTGATGCGGGTCTTGAAGCAGCTCTGCGTGCGGCGGCTCTTCATCTGGAGCGCGGGCAGCCGATGGATGCGGGAAATCTGCTCGATGATTTTGCAACCCATCCGGGCCTCGCCAAACAGCAGGAACGATGGCATCACCTCCAAGCCACCAGCGCTCTCTATGCTCGCGATGCGACACGACTGAAATTACACACCGATGCCCTTCGCAAACTCGCGGCCACCAGCAGCCTCAAACAGATTCAGGATTGGCAATCGCAACTGGATGAACTCGTCAGCGAGAAGGCGACTACCTCTTTCGAAACACTACCCAAAGTTGAACTGCCCAGTCCGCTGGGCACGCCGCTCTTTGTGCGTGATGTGCAATCGGATGTCACTTCGCCGCGTGGCCCATCCACCGATCCGAGCAGGCAGAACAATCGCTCGGAAGATCATCACATGATTCCCAGCGTGATCGGCGACACGATTTATCTCAACACCGGTCTGACGCTGCGAGCGATCGATCGCAGTTCGCTGTCTGACATCTGGGCCACACCGTTCACACCGGGCACCGTCGATGGCACCGCTTACGATCGCTTTGGCGTGCTGGGGCGCGATCAGGCAGTGCGCGATCAGCGCGGCGTGATGATCGATGGTGATGTCATCACCGCTGTCATGGGGCGCGTCAATTCGCTTGGCCGCGGCCAGGTCATGGCGGGTACGCCTGACACGCTGATGGTCGGCGTCAATCGCGCCGATGGCAAAACGCTGTGGCGCAAAACACCCGAGCAGTTTGACGCCACGTTCGAGCAATCGTTTTTTCATGGCACACCTGTGGGCCGCGATGGCCGGGCGTACATCATGGTGCGCAGGTCGCAGAACTCTGGCTTTCGCGATGCTTATGTGATCGCCGTGAATCTGCACGATGGCAGCCTGCTTTGGAAGAGGCACATCTCCAGCACCACGCCCGGCTACACCAGTCGCGGCTTCACGCATCTGCTCGCACACAATGGGCAGCTTTATGTCTCAGATAATCTCGGCGCTATTGCATGCCTCGATGGCCCCACCGGTGCGATGCGCTGGCTGCATCGCATGTCGCAGTTCAAGGTGATTCGCTCCGGGCCTTCCAGCGGCTACAACGCGGCGTGGAGTGTGCATCCGCCCGTCTTCTGCAAAGCCGGCCTGATCGTCGCCCCCTTCATGGCGGGAACATCAGCGACGCTTCTCGATCCCGCGACAGGCAAAAAGCTGCGCGATCTCGATACCGAACCCTTCGTCAACGCGGCGTACTACATGGCTGTCAACGATGGCGATGTGCTGACGGTTGGTGCGAATGTCCATTACATCAATGGAAAAACTTTGGACACAAAATGGTCCGCCTCCACCGGCGATGCAGGCGCTCCCGCAGCACGCGGCATCATCACCGGCAATCGGCTAATGATTCCCACCAGCAACTGGATCGTCACCATCAATCTCGATAGCGGCAAAAAAGAAGCGGATACACCCATCGATGTCACCGGCAATCTGCACGCACTGGACGGCCAGATGATCGTCGCGGCAGGCACTTCGATTCGCAGCTACATGACCTGGCCCGTCGTGTATGAAAATCTGATGGCACGCATCCGTAAGAATCCGACGGATGCCCAGGCTGGCCTCTCACTGGCGCACGCAGCGATCGCATCCGACCGCGCCAAGGAAGCGATTGAAGGCATCGATCATGTCGTGGCGGTGCTAAGGCATCGAGCGATCACCAGGCCACAGGACGTTCGCCCCGAGGCTGATGAAATTCACTCGGAACTGTTTCAGCAGATCCTTCGGCTCAGTGACAAAGGCGTGACCAAAGACAACCAGCTTCGCGGCGACATCTTCGACCGCATCGCCAAAGCAACTGTCACCCCGCGCGATGAAGCGCAATATCACCTCGCCTTTGCCAGCTACCTGCTCGATGGCGAATGGCCCAAGGAAAATGTGCTGGAGCGCCAGCGAGATGCAGCGCGACATTTTCAAGCCGTGCTGGAAAATCCAATGCTCGCTGGTCAACTCGTGCCTCGGGCGGGAACGTGGCAGCAAAGCGGCGTTGAAGCGCGCATGAAACTGGCGGCGATGATTGAGAAGTTTGGCCGAGCTGTTTATGAAGAGTTTGATGAACGTGCAGCGGCAGAGCTCAATCGCCTGACGCTGGGCGGCAACCCTGATGCGACAGAGCTCGTCGAACTGACCCGCAAATATCCGCTGGCCAAGACCACCGCAGCCGCGATGCTGGCGGCCGGCGAATCGCTGGCGCGTGGCGGCAGGCATGTGGATGCGATCACGCAGCTTCGCCGTGCTTATCGTGAGAAGTCCGCGTTGCCCTTGAGAGATCGCATCGTCGGCAGACTCGTAGAGCAATACGTTCGCATCGGCAAACCGCTGCGCGCAAGGCAGTGGCTCTCCCGCGCTGAGCGCGACAATATTTCGCCCATGCGCGATGGCAAAGCGGTCACCGCCCGCACCTGGCTTGCTGACCTGGGCGATGAGGCGATGGGCACGCAGGCTTTGCCGCTGCTGCGCGACAAGTTGGGGAAGCCTTCGATTCTCGCCGGTTCGCTGCTGCTACCTAAGTCTCAGCCGCGCGATCAGTGGCCGCTGGATCGTGTCGTGATGCAGTTTGGTGATCACATTCAACTGCGCGGCGGCCCGGCCTTCGAGCGACTCTGGGAAGCAAAGCTCGAACCCGAAGCACAACTCATCTGGCTCAATAACACACTCTGCCTTTTCTGGATCGAATCATCGCAGACGATGGTCGCTCTCGATGCACGCAGCGGCAAGCTGCTGTGGAAACCCATCAAAGCGCAGGCTTTGCTCAAGGACATGGTTGGCGGCGCCGCAGCATCTGATCCCAACAACCCGCAGGCTCAGCTTCCTGCGAATCAGCCGCCGCAAGGCAGATTCATTCTTCGCGGCGGGGTGATCGTCGATGTCGGCAATGATGCCCCGCTGCTGTTTCAAGGGCAACAGGATTTTCGCGGCGGCGGCGTGAAACTCACCATGCACGGCCAGCCCGTGCCAACCGATCCCTGGTTCGCAGAGCAATCCGTGCGCGTCATCATCAACGATGCCATCGCCTGCATCGCAGATGCCTCAGGCAGACTCATCGGCATCGACATGGACACCGGCCAGATTCAGTGGCGCTTCCACTGCCCGTTCGACCGCGTCGATCACCTGGCCATCAGCGGCGAGTGCATCGCCATCTCCGGCGGCATTGAAGCGATGGCCAATACCGAAACTTCCAAGTCCATCATCATCGCACTCGATGCACTCACCGGCGATGTCATCACGCAGATTGAAGCGCCAGCCAATCTCATGTGGCTGGGCCTGAGCGAAGGCGACTCACTGATTTACGTCGATCAGCCGGTGGACCGAAGACTCAAATCCAAGATCACCATCCACCGCCTGCCTGATGGCGAACTGGACTGGCGCGCAGACCTGAGCACCGGTCGCATTGATGCGGTGACGCTTGCGGGTGAATCAATTCTCGTGCTGATCGATGGCACCAATCTGATGGTCGTGGAACCGCTGCAGAATATAGTGCGCGATCCGCTGAGTTCGGTGCTCATCGAGCGCACCGATGGCGTGGATGTCGCAGCCACTGGCGATCGCTGGCACCTGCTCACGCCCAATCAGTGTGCAGCGGTCAAGAGCGATTCAAAAATGATCTGGCGCGATGGCATTGATGAAGAAGCAGGCTCGCGCATCGTGCAGATGATCGGGCGCGAGCGCATGCTGGTGGTGACCTATGCAGGTGATGGCGAACTGGCGATTCCCCGGTTGCCGCCGCCGCAGCGATTGCCTGATCCGAGGTTGCAAGAAGATTTCACGGTGACTTATCGCCTGTTTCTACTCGACCGGCAAGGCGGCTCAATTCTTCAGGAATATCGTCTGCCGCTAACTGCTGCCCGGATCGATGCGCAGCAGTGCGTGCTGCTGAATCATCATGTATTGCTGGGCATCGGGGCGCAGACGATGGTGATTCCCGATGCGGTGAAGTGAGATGGGTTTGTAGTGGGCGCGATGATTTCACGTTGGTGCCTTCACGCCGTGCGCCGAGGCGGTGTCGAAAGGCTGGCCAGCCGGGGACGACGCTGAAGCACCGCGCGAATCGACTGAGGCACCGTAGAAATATCAGCCACCGGCTGCGCCTCCAACTCGCACTCATCATCCGCATCATCCATCGCAGCTGCGACACTCATCGGTGCAGGCGTCTGCGTGACATGCGACATCGATTCTTCAATGTCAGTGTGTAAGTCTGCGCCTGTGTCGTTCCCCTCTTGCGCTTGCGCCGCATCATCCTGTTCACACAAAACTTCATCCTTATCCGCCCCCACCGCTATCGCCTGGCATGCATACAGATTCAGCGCATCCGCTTGCGCCACCGCATCAGGTCCAATACAAACCTCCGCCCTCACCGTCGCCCCTTTCACCGCCAGAATCCTCGGCGAAAATAGGCGCCCCGTGACATGACACCCAGCAAGCAGCGCTATCCCCTGCTCTGCGATCAGGTCCGCTTCAACTTTTCCTGACACACGAGCAGCGCCCGCGCGAATGATGCCTTTGACCGTTGCACTTTCGCAGACTTCCAGTGTGCCGCCGACATGCATCTCCCCTTCGTATTGGCCCAGCATCTGCAAGTCGCCATCGACTCGCATCTGTCCTTTGATCCAACATTGCGGGCCGAGAACAATCTTGTTCACATCGGGCTTGCTGGTGTCGGGCTTGCTCGCCTCAGGTTGGTTCGACTCAGGGTTGCTCGACTCAGGGTTGTTCGCATCAGGTTGTGCCATCTGCAATTCCTCGCGAAAAGACTTTCCACCCTGAACCAAGCATCGGCTATAGAGATGATTCCGCTTGCAAAACAAACGAATAAATCCATGCTTTGCAAGGTGTTTTACTCGTTGCTCACACTTTGGCACTGTCGCCAAATGCCATCCGAGCCGCGATGCGTAAGCGAGCGGAGTCTTTTGACGCACTGAAATCCCCGGACTCCGCAGGCTTACGCCTTGCGGCTCGGACGAGCAGCCCGATCATTTTCGCTATGCTGCTCGCATGGATGATGCGCGACGAGAACGAATCCTCCGGCAGCACCTTCGCACCGATCAGCTCCTGGGTGTTGAAGCGGTGCCTGTGAACGATGTCGCCACCGCCGCCTCAATCGGTGAACCCTCATCACCATCTCAAATCACCACACCACCCGTCACATCGCAAACGCCTGCTGTTGCTCCTCGCGTTGCCGCCCCGCCTCGTTCAACAGATGCGCCAGCAACCGCCGACCTCTTTGGCACCAAGCCTTCACCTGCATCTGCTGCTGCTGCATCTGCTCCTGCTCCTTCGACCGCTTATCCCGACGACACGCTGCCGCCTGTTCCCAAATACAACCAGACCTTCGATCTCAATACCAAGATTCACCTGCTGCATGGCATGGATGTGAATGAGGTGCGCTCCTGCCGCAAGTGCGGACTGTGCAATGGGCGCACTCAAACCGTATTTGGCGAAGGCGATCCCGATGCAAACTTGCTTTTCATCGGCGAAGGCCCCGGCGAAAACGAAGACTTGCAGGGGCGTCCCTTCGTCGGCCCCTCAGGAGAAAAGCTAGATGAAATGATCAAGGCGATGGGCCTGGATCGCAAACAGGTTTACATCGCCAATGTCGTCAAGTGTCGTCCGCCGCAGAACCGCGCACCGACCACCGACGAAGTACACGCGTGCTGGGATTATCTCAAACGGCAGATCGAAACCATTCAGCCTCGCGTCATCGTCACGCTCGGCGGCCCTGCCACCAAACAGATTCTGCAAACCAACAAAGGCATCACCGCCATCCGCGGCATCTGGCACAGCTTCGATGCCCTCAAACCCGCAGGCCCATCGGTCCCTGTGATGCCCACGTTTCACCCGGCGTATCTGCTGCGCGCCTACACACCGGAGAATCGCAAAAAAGTTTGGAACGACCTGCAAAAAGCGATGAAACTGCTCAAGGCCTAACCGCCCTCCGAAAACGAAATGCCTTGTCCGAGCCGCGACGCATAAGCGAGCGGATGGCACATAGCCCCCGGCTTGCCGGGGGTTGCCACAGGCCACCCATTACATTCTTCACACGCGTCTAGGGCTGGCTCCTGGCAAGAATTCGAGTCGGCTTGCAGCAGATATCATCTGCAAATTCACCCCCGGCTTGCCGGGGGTTGCCACAGGCCACCCACTACATTCTTCACACGCGTCTAGGGCTGGCTCTTGGCAAGAATTCGAGTCGGCGTACAGCAAATATCATCTGCAAATTCACCCCCGGCAAGCCGGGGGCTATGTGATGGCAAATCACAAGCGCGCACGCAGCCTATCTTCGCAGCACAAACTCTTTCGCATTGAGTAGTCCCCATGCGATGTCTTCAATGCCCGTCCTTCGATCCTTGACATTAGCAAGCAGGCTCTTCGCAGCGCCGCGTTCAGTTTCACTGGGTGCACGGCTCAGCGCTGCCCAGTAAAGTTCATCAATGATCTGATCATCATTCTTCTTCTCGCGCAGCATCTGTGCAATGCGGTTGTCATCGTGCGTGAGCAGATCATTGATCGTCTCGCCGCTCGTAAGTTCAAAGACTTGGCCTAGCGCCGTGTCATTGGAACGTTCACATTCACAGGCGACCAGGCGCGGCGGCTTACCAAAGAGGCGAAGGAAACGGTCGCCCGGCGCTGGGTCACGATCGCGATAGATGGCGGCGACGCCGGGAATCTGAGCGGCACGGTAGCCACGCGGCACGCCGTTGAATGCAACTGGAGCATCGAGCGCGCCGCTCATGGCATCGAGCATCTGCTCCGCAGTCAGCCTGCGAACGAAAGCGTGCGAAAAGTTGGACTGATCCTCTTCGTTATCCGCAGTGGGCTGCGATGCACGCTGATAGGTGCGACTTGTGCAGATCAGTTTCACCATCGCCCGCAGATCGTAATTCGACTTGATAAATGCGCGAGTCAGCGCATCGAGCAATGGCCCATTGCTGGGCGGATTGGTATCGCGAAAATCGTCGATGGGATCAACGATGCCTTTGCTCATCAGATGAAACCAGATGCGATTGATCTGCGCTGCTGCGAATCGCTTGTTCTCGCCGCTGGTCATCCACTGGGCCAGTGACTCGAGCGAATCGCCTTTCGACTCGGCAGGCTGCTTCGCATCGCCCAGAAACGCAGGCTTCATCACGCGCCCGCCGTCGGGATGCTTGACCTGATTCTTGCTGTTCATCACGACAAGCTGCTCGCCGATGAACATCATCTTGTCATTTTCGTCGCGGGGATTGTTCTCGATGATCTTGTAATCGATCGGCGCAAAGAACGCAGCAAAGCTGTAGTAATCGTTCTGCGTCCAGCGGTCGTAAGGATGGTTATGGCACTTGGCGCACTGCATGCGCGTGCCTAGAAAGAGCTGAGCGGTGGCTTCCGCGCGAACATCAGCGGAACGATTGGCGCGGTAGAAGTTGGCAGCGGGATTGTCGTAGGTGCTGCCGCGTGCAGTGATCAGATCGTGAACAAACTGGCTCACTGGTTTGTTCGTTGCAATGGAATCACGAATCCAGCCATGAAAAGCACGCACACCTTTGGCATCGAGCACGCGCTCTTCGTTGCGAAGCAAATCGGACCACTTGAGCGCCCAGTGATCGTTGAATTCAGGACGTTCAAGCAGCGCATCGATGAGCCGATCGCGCTTATCAATACGACTGTCAGCAACGAAAGCTCGCGCCTCGCCCGGCGTAGGCAACACACCAATCACATCCAGAAACGCACGGCGGATAAACGTACTGTCATCCGCTAGTGGCGAAGGATTCATCCGCAGCTTCTTGAGCTTGGTATGAACATGTTCATCAATAAAATTCACAGCCGCAGGCTCGCTCCATATGAAGTTCGGCCTTGCCGGTACAAACGCAATGCGTGCGGGCTGCTGCAAATGGTTGAAGCGCACCGTCACCGTCACCTCGCCGGGCTTGACGCGTTCAACAAGGCCTTGCGCAGAGACCGTCGCAAGAAGATTAGAGAGATCGAAAACGACATACGAAGTGACATCGCGTTTGGTGCCATCGGAAAACGTCGCCATCACGCGAAGCTGAACAGATGCAATCGGCTCAATCAGAATCGACTCACGCGGAGACACTTCCAGCGATGTCAGCTTCGCCAGCGCAGTGTTGTCATCCGGTGCACCTGCAAAGATCCAGTGGTGAAGTGTTTGATATTCAAGTGAGCCGACAGCGAATCGCTTACCGCCTTCATGGGCAATGGAAGCGGTCGCTTTGCGCAGGAGCAGGCTGTCAACTGCGTCAGTGAGATTCACACGGCGGCCAAGCTGCGACCGGCTGATGGTTTCCAAATCCAGCGCAGGCGACTCACCGCGTAACGATAGCTTGAAGCCGCCCTTGCCGTTCATGTTGCCATGACAGGCCCCGCTGTTGCATCCAGCCTTGGCGAGAATGGGCATGACGTGATTGCGAAACGTGACATCATCAGCGCGGGCCACGTGCGGCAACAGCGCAAGCAGAATCAGTACACAACAAGCGTGAATAACGCGAAAAGTCGCCATGCCATGATTGTAGCCGCCCGCGTCTGGACAGACGATCAGATCGTCCTGCGAAATGATGTTGCACATTCACTGAGTTTAATGGCCTGTACCCCATTGACACTTCTTGACTTATTGTTCAAAATGTGATAAACTACGGCTGGCTCGATCCTCTCTCTCCATCTTTCTCCACCTGTCTCATTGGAGCCTTTGCCATGACCACTGCCAGGTTTTCTGATTTCTCCAATGCTGTTTTGTTCGATGAACTGCGCTGTGCAGTGTTGTGCCGTTCTCGGGGCAACGTCTGTCCGCTCACAATGCGGCAAAAGGGACTTGAATGTAGACGTCTACCCGTTTACCCCTAGACACGAGATAACCTTCTTAATCAAAACGACTTAACAGCGAGAACGAAAATGAAAAATGTGCAAGGTAGACAAATCTGGCTGCTGAAACAGGCGATTGTCGTGTTTTTATACGCGAGGCTGCTGCATCGAAAGGCAGTGCATCGCGCCGAAGCCGACGACCAGATGCTCGCAGCGCACACCGACGATGGTGTGGGCGGGCATCGCCTTCTGCAAAGCGGCGATCGCGTCATCATCGCTCTTCTGGCCGAAGGTGGGCACGAGCACACCTTCGTTGAGAATCAGAAAATTGGCGTGACTCATGGGGAGCTGATAGTGCCCGCCCTCGTCGTTACCGATGGGCGGGTAATCGTAAAACCGAGGCTCAGGCACCGGCAGCGCCACCAGATTGATCGCGTTGCCATCTTGATCCTTCGCATCTGCAAGTGCAGCCCAGTTGCGCTCGAGCATTTCATGATCCGGGTTGTCCTTGGGCGCGCGGATCATAGCGATGGTCGTGGCATCAATGAATCGAGCGACATCATCGATGTGGCCATCGGTGTCATCGCCTTCGATGCCGCCGGGCAGCCAGATGATGTGCCGCGTGCCCAGTGCATCGTGCAATCCCTGTTCGATCTGAGCGCGCGTCAGTTTCGAATTGCGATTGACGTTGAGCAGGCACTGCTCAGTGGTGAGCACAGAGCCGCGCCCGTTCACATCAATGGAGCCGCCTTCGAGAATCAGATCGTGGCACCAGATGGGAATGTTCAGGTGTTTCGCAGCAAAGCGTGGAATGACATCATCAATCTGCGGCTGGTAGTTGTCGGTGTCGTACTTGCCGCCCCATCCGTTGAATGTGAAATCGTGACAGGCCAAAAGTCCAGAACCCGGATTATTGTTCACGACGAAGATTGGGCCGTAATCACGGACCCAGGAATCGTTGGTTTTCCAGTTGAATTCGCGACCGATGACGTTGACCTTGGTGAAGCGCGAAGCCTCTTTGATGAACTGATCGTACTGGGCGCAGGCCTTATCGAAACAGTTAGGCCAGGTGTCGCGGTTGTGCGGATAGGTGAGCCAGACTGCATCGACAGGTTCGAACTCGCCGGGCATGCGATAGCCCAGCGCGCGAGCGGACTGCGTCGGTTGCGTGAGGCCGGTGAGGTGATCGTTGAGCTGAGGCATGAGAAGAATCAATTCGCGTGTTGGGTGGTCGATGGACGAGTGAATCGATGTCGGTCAGTCGATGTATCGCTTGGTGAGTCCGCCGTAGGAATCGATTCGCCGATCGCGCAAGAAAGGCCAGTTGACTCGAACGCGATCGATGTAGGAGAGATCACAATCAGCGATAAGAATTTCTTCCTTATCATCGGAGGCTTGTGCGATGACTTTGCCGCCGGGATCAACGACGAAGCTGTGTCCCCAGAAGGTGAGATCATCTTCAACGCCGATGCGATTGATGGCCGCAACGAAGACGCCGTTGGTGATGGCGTGCGAGCGCTGCACGGTTTGCCAGGCGTCGATCTGGCGTGCGGGTTCACCATCGGGTTCGCTGTGAGCGTAGCCGATGGCGGTGGGATAAATCAGCAGTTGAGCGCCGCGCAGAGCAGTGAGGCGGGCAGCTTCTGGATACCACTGATCCCAGCAGATGAGCGTGCCGACTTTTGCATCACGAAGCTGATGCGTCTGCCAACCTGCGGTGTCGTTTTCACCGACGATATCGCCGGGCGTGAAGTAATACTTTTCATAAAAGCGCGGGTCATCGGGAATGTGCATCTTGCGGTACTTGCCGATGAGCTCGCCTTTGGCGCTGATGACGACGGAGGTGTTGTGGTAAACGCCTTGCGTGCGCTTCTCGAAAAGCGAAGCGGAGATTTCGACGTTAAGTTCCTTGGCGAGAGCGCAGAGTTTGTCGGTGGTCGGGCCGGGGATGGATTCTGCGAGTTCAAAGAATTGAAGGTCTTCGGTCTGGCAGAAATACTGAGCGGTGAAGAGCTCCTGCGTCAGGAGAAGTTGCGCGCCCTGTCCCGCAGCCTCGCGCATCATGTCCATCGCCTTGTTGAGATTTTTCTCGGGCGCGCCGCTTTGCGGCGATGCATGTTGCAACAAGGCGATGCGGAGAGCGTGGGAAGAGTTCTTGGACATCGGGCGATCCTGTGGGGAACTGATGTTGAGGCGAGAAGCCGCGCGGAGCGTCGCAGAGCCTTTGCTCCGCGGCTAAACGGTGGAGATTTCAACTGTTCAACATTCTGTGATGCGTGGCAACTGGAATGTCTGCGATCCGAATGATAGCGGCTGATTCGTAACCTATCACGGTGTGCCGTATCATTCACTTCTTTCACACCGGCAGCGAAGTTGACCATGAATCGTCGGGCTTCGGACATCGAGAAAGGGCTCGCCTCTGCGCCGCCCGCAGAAGCCCTGGCAGACAGCGCTCCGGGAGCGGCACGTACATCCACCGCTCAATCGCGCATGCCCGGCCATCTCCCCGCCCCGCTGCTCGAACTCTCTGGCAAACTCAAAGGGCTCACGCTCACCAAGCAGGTGCTTTACCTGGCGATCTGGCCATTCCTTGAGCAGGTGCTCAATTTCCTGGTCGGCTACGTGGACACCGCGCTGGCGGGACACATCAGCGTGGAAGCGACCAACGCGATCGGCGTGGCATCTTTCATCGTCTGGGGCATGAGCATTTTGCAGATGTCGGTGGGCATCGGCGCCACTGCCGTCATCAGCCGCGCTGTCGGCGGCAAGCATCGCCGCGTCGCCAATGCTGCGCTAGGGCAAGCGATGCTCATGTCCGCCTTCGTTGGACTTGTTTCCGCGGTGCTCATTTATTTCTCCGCCGATGCGGTAGCTCACTTCATGGAGTTGCATGGCGAAGCCGAGGCGATGGCGGTGCTCTATCTGCGCATCCTCGCATTGAGCGCACCGGCGGCTTCGATACTGCTCGTAGGCTCCGCCTGTTTGCGCGCCAGTGGTGACACCCGTTCGCCCTTCGCCGTGCTGGCGATTATCAACATCATCAACGCCGTGTGCAGTATCGCTTTCGTTTACGCCCCCGCCCCTCTTGGTGGCCACGGTATCGCCGGTGTCGCATGGGGCACCGTTATCGCTTGGACCATCGGCGCGGTCCTCATCATCTACATGCAGACTCGCGACGGCGGCACCATTCGTCTGCGCTGGATTCGTATCAAGCTGCACTGGCACACGATGAAGCGCATCATCCGCGTTGCCAGCGCGAGCCTCTTTGAATCGCTGGGCATGTGGATGGGCAATATCTTCGTCATGAAGATGGTAGGCATCGTTGCCATCAGTGCTGACCCGATCATTCAAGCGTCGCAAGGCGCTCACATCATCGCGGTGCGTTTGGAAGCGATCAGCTATCTGCCTTGCATGGCGCTGGGCATTGCCGCGGCAACTTTGACGGGGCAATACCTTGGCCTGGGTGATGAGAACCGCGCCAAGCAGGCGGCGATTCTCTGCTGGAAACTGGGCGTCGTCGTGATGGGCCTCATGGGCGTGATGTTTCTGGTGATCCCCACGCCTTTGGTGCGCCTGGTGACGGACAAGCCGGAACTTCTCGCGCTGGCTCCGACGCTGCTTCAGATTTGCGGCCCTGTCCAAGTTTTCTTCGCGACAGCGATCGTCCTCTCCAACGCCATGCGCGGCGCTGGCGACACGCAGACGACCATGCGACTGACTTACATCAGCATCTACCTCGTGCGTGTGCCGCTGGTCTATCTCATCGCGATTGTCTTCGAGTTCGGCATCATCGGTGTCTGGTACGGCCTCTGTGCTGAACTCACCATTCGCGGCCTGATCTTCGGCTTCCGCTTCTGGCAGGGGCAATGGACAAAGGTGGTGGTGTGATCGGGAAGCTATCAGCTATCAGCCGTCAGCTTTCAGCCTTGAGCGTTGCAAGTTACATTGGATCGCTTTGATGACTTTGGCTGATGGCTGAAAGCTGATAGCTGACGGCACAAACCTATATGAGTAAAAAGAAAGACAACACGACCCTCTCGCCTCGCATCGATAATCGCAAAGCGCGACACGACTATCACATTGATCACAAAGTCGAAGTCGGCATCGTCCTGCAAGGCAGCGAGGTGAAATCGATCCGCAACAGCGAAGTCTCACTGGGCGAAGGCTTCGCGCGCGTTGAGCCTAATACGATGGAGCTTTGGCTCTATAACGTTCACATCGCACCTTACCGTCAAGCGATGGGAAACAACGGCCACGAACCGATTCGGCCGCGCAAACTGCTCGCGCATCGCCGGGAGATTCAGCGGCTGTATGAAGAAGCTGCGGGCAACAAGACGACGCTCGTGCCGCTGGCCATGTACTTCGTGCGCGGCAAAGTAAAACTGGAAATCGGCGTCGGTCGTGGCAAACAGGCTCACGACAAACGGCAGGACATCAAGGCCCGCAGCGCCGACCGCGACATGCGGCGAGCCATGACGCGAAAGGTGTTGTGAAGTGATGCACTCAATCAACCACACCCCTTAAGCGCGCCGTCTATCCGTCTTCCATTTCCCGCTTTCCCGCTTTTTTCCTCCTCCCGTGAATCGCTTCATCGCCCTTCTCATCCTCAGCTTCTTTGGAAGCGTGGCATCCGTCTTTGCCTCGCGTGGTGTCTATTTCTTCACCTTCCGCGAGTTCGATTTTTCACAATTGCAAAATCTGCTTCTAGCGCTGGGCTGCGGCATCAGCTACGTGGCAGGCGCATTGCCTAGTCATCGTTTTGCGACACGATTTGGCGATCGCTGTGTTCTACGGATTGCGATTGCCATGCAGTTCCTATCATTGGCTGCGATGTTTGCTTGGCCCAATGCAAGCACCATTGTGGGTGGCTCACTGCTGTTTCAGTTTTTCAACGCAACGATGTGGCCGATTGTGGAGAGCTACGTCAGTGCCGGCCGTTCGCCGCGTGATACCGCTCGAGCACTGGGCCGATTCAACATGACGTGGTCGCTCGCCATTCCACTAGCGATGCTGTGGACGGGGCCGATCATCAAGGCACTGACGTTTTGGCTTTTTGGCATTGGGGCGATTCTGTTTCTGGTGGTGGCTGTGCTTTCACTTTTTCTTCCTGCCCGCATCACTCATCTGCCAGACAACCATCCGGACCGATTGCCTGCCGATCGGCTCAAACGTTGCCAGGAGCTGCTCATCTCCAGCCGTTGGTTGCTGCTGTACAGCTACGCTCTGTTCTTCCTACTTGTGCCTCTGTTTCCCGAACTTTTTGGACGGCTCGGTTATGACGTTGAGGAGAAGACGCGTCTGGCTTCGGTCATCGATTTTGCACGCTGGATCACTTTCATCGTGCTGTATTTCGTTCCCTGGTGGCATGACCGCGCCAGTGTTCTGTGGATATGCATGGTACTACTGCCAATCAGTTTGGCTGTCGTCTTGCTTGTCCCCAATGCTGCTGCGATCGTCGCCGCTGAAATCGTGTTCGGCTTCACCGAAGGCATCATTTATTACGCAGCCCTTTACTATGCCATGGTGGTCAAGAATGCCTCCGTCGATGCTGGCGGCGCACATGAAAGCCTGATCGGACTTAGCTTTTCCGTTGGCCCGATCTGCGGACTGATCGGCTTCGCCATCGCTGGGGAAAGTTGGATGTTTCACTTCTGGCCGATGCTCGCGGGCATTGGGCCGCTCGCCGCGATCTGCACCGTGGCTGCGGTCTTGCCACTACTGCGACTACGCAAGCTCAAGTGACATGAGTTTGAAATTTGCGCCCGAGTCTTAATTCAAGGCCAAGGCAGGATTGGCCACCGAGACACCGAGAGCACCGAGGAAGACAGCAAGGCAGATCTAGAAAATAAATCAAGCGGGCTGAAAGTCAGTGAATTCAGATGCTGCAATTGCGACGGGGTTGCTCGTCGAATCATTTGTCTTCCGCGGTGCCCTCGGTGTCTCGGTGGCCAATCATTTCCGCCTCATCTCAAGCGCAGCCAAAACGAACAACTGCACTGCTAAGCGAGATATACTTTCATCATCAACGGCAAGGTCACTTGCCTCCTTGCAAAGTCCACATCGATGCAACGATGCACCGATGGGAGAACATCATCATGCCGCGATCCATTTGTACCCTCATCATCTACACTGCGATCTTCAATCTTTGCGGCTGCGGTAATCTCACCTTCACCGTCGGCCTCAGCTCCGGCGATCGCGAACTGACGCCCACAGTCGTCCATCAGGAAAATAACGCAGGTGATCATCAGGTCGCCATCATCGATGTCTCAGGCATGATCCTCAACGCCAATCGCGTCGGCCTTCTCAGTGAAGGCGAGAACCCCGTCGCCCTGCTCGATGAACAACTGCACAAAGCGCAACACGACAGCGATGTCAAAGCGATCATCCTGCGCATCAACACGCCCGGCGGAACTGTCACCGCCACCGATGTCATGTACCGCCAGGTGATGCGTTTCAAGGAACTATCGAAAAAACCCGTCGTCATTCTGCAAATGGATATCGCAGCCAGCGGCGGCTATTACCTCAGCTGCGCTGGAGATCACATCGTCGCGTACCCCTCCACCATCACCGGCTCGATCGGCGTCATCATTCAAACCATGTCCTTCAAACCCGCACTCGATCGCTGGGGCATCGCCACCGAAGCGATCACCAGCGGTAAGAACAAAGCAGCCGGCTCACCCTTTGGCACACTCACCGATGATCACCGCGCCATTCTGCAAGGCCTCGTCGATGATTTCTACGCACGCTTCACTTCCACCGTGCGCAGTGCTCGCCCCAATATCCCCGCTGACAAATTTGCTGAGGTGACTGATGGTCGCGTGTTCAGCGGTGAAGATGCGCTGACGCTGGGACTGGTCGATGAACTGGGCGATCTCTACACCGCTCACGCAAAAGCCAAGGCACTGGCGAACATCAAGCACGCCAATATGGTGATCTATCATCGCCCGCTCAGCTACGTCGCATCGCCTTATGCTGCAGCGCCGATCGGTGAAGTTGCAGCAAGCAACGCGAAAGCCAACGGCGGCGGCACGCAGATCAACCTGCTGCAACTGAACATGCCCGAGATGCCAGGCGGCGCTTCGGTGGGCGTCTATTACCTTTGGCAACCGATGACACCGTGATTTACTCCTACTTTCAATTCATCCCTTCGTTCGCCAAGACGGACGGCTAATTACCATACGCACCATGCCATCATCATCCTCATACGACACACTCATCATCGGCGGCGGACACAACGGCCTCGTTTGTGCCGCCTATCTCGCCAAGGCAGGTCGCAAGGTCTGCGTCCTTGAAAAGCGCCACGTCCTGGGCGGCTGCTCCTCCACCGAAGAGCTTTGGCCCGGGTTCAAAGTTTCGCCGGCGGCCTATGTCATCTCGCTGTTCCTTCCGAAGATCATTCGCGAGTTGAAGCTTAATGAGAACGGCCTGAAGGTGCTGCCGCGAACGCCTTCATCATTCACGCCGCTTCTTGATGGAAGGCATCTTTTGCTTGGCGCTGATACTGCCGCAAATCAGCGGGAGATCAGTAAGTTTTCACAGAAGGATGCCAAGGCTTACCCGCAGTATGAAGCGCTACTGACGCGCATTGCAACGAAGCTTGAACCGATCCTGATGGCGCCGCCTCTGGCGGTGCCGCCGAAGCTGCGCGATCTGCCCAAGCTGTGGCAGTATTCAAAACTGGCCAAGGCTTTGGGCGATGATCTTCACGCGGCTGTCGAACTGCTCACCGGTCCTGCGACGCCGATTTTGCATCGCTGGTTTGAAGATGAAACGCTCAAGGCCACGCTCGCCACCGATGCCATCATCGGCGCATTCGCGGCGCCTTCGATGCCCGGCACTGCATATGTCCTGCTGCATCACGTCATGGGCGAAGCAGGCGGCGCGCGTGGCGTGTGGGGATATGTTCAAGGCGGCATGGGCGGCCTTGCCGATGCACTGGCGAAATCGTGTGAGCAACTTGGTGTGGTGATTCGCAGGGAAGCAGGCGTCAGCGCGATCAATGTAAATAGCGGCAAAGTCACCGGCGTCACGCTCGACGATGGCACAACCATCGAAGCGGCTGTCGTCGCATCAAGTGTCGATGCAAACCTCACACTCAGCAGACTCGTGGGTACACAGCATCTTCCCGATGATCTCAAGCATCATCTAAACACCATCGACTATTCCTCCGCCAGTGCGAAGATCAATCTGGCCTTGAGCGGCTTGCCGAATTTCAATACGGGTGATGTGGCACGCGAATTGGCACTGCATGGCACGACGCATTTGTGTCCGACGATGGAGACGATTGAGCGGGCTTACGATGATGCGAAATATGGCATGCCCAGCCGTGAACCGGTGCTCGAAATTACGATGCCCACCACAGTTGATTCAACGCTCGCGCCTCCGGGCCAGCATCTGCTTTCGATGTTTGTGCAGTACGCTCCGTATGAGCTTCGAGATGGGCAGTGGGACGCTGCAACGAAAGATGCATTTCTCGATCGCTGCATTGATATCGTCGCTCGCTACGCCCCCAACATTCGCGAGCTTATTCTTCACCGCCAGCTTCTCACCCCCGTCGATCTCGAAAAAACCTACGGCCTCACCGGCGGCAACATCTTCCAAGGCGCGATGTCCCTGCATCAGCTTGGCCCGTTCCGCATGCCTTATCGCACGCCGATCAAAGGGCTATTTCTCTGCGGCGCTGCAACGCATCCCGGCGGCGGCGTGATGGGCGCCTGCGGCCTCAATGCAGCGCAGGCGATTTTGAAAGGTTGAGAGAAAAAAGAAACCCACGCACAGGAGTGCGTGGGCTTTGTAATTTTCTTGCTTTGGATTTTTCTTACTGACTTCTGACCTCTGACTTCTGACCTCTGCTCCTCACCCGTCCATGTCGCTTTCCATGGTGCCTTTCCATTCCTCAAGGTGTTCGAGGTAGATGGCGGTGCCGCGTGCGACGCAGGTGAGCGGATCATCAGCGACGCGGACATCGAGGCCTGTGGAGTTGGCGATCATCGTGCTGATGCCGCGGAGGAGTGCACCGCCGCCAGCGAGGCAGATGCCGTTATCCACGAGGTCGGCAGCAAGTTCGGGCTCTGCCTTTTCCAATGTTCGCGTGACAGCTTCGACGATTTGCAGAAGTGGTTCCTGAAGGCACTCGCGAATTTCTTCGCTGGTGACGACAGTTTTGCGAGGCAGGCCGGAGATCATGTCGCGGCCGCGCACTTCGAGGGTCAGTTCCTGACCATCAGACATGGGAACTGCGGAGCCGATTTCTATTTTAATTTTTTCAGAAGTCTGCTCGCCGATCATCAGGTTGTAAGCCTTCTTCATGTGATTGATGATGGCTTCATCCAGATCGTCACCGGCAACGCGGATCGATTCGCACTGAGCGATGTCAGCGAGACTGATGATGGCGACTTCGGTGGTGCCGCCGCCGATATCGACGATCATGCTCGCGGTAGCTTCAACAACTGGCAGTTTGGCGCCGATACCCGCAGCCATCGGTTCTTCGACGAGATAAACTCGGCGAGCGCCAGCGCGTTCGGCACTATCAAGCACAGCGCGCTTTTCCACCGCTGTGATTCCCGAAGGCACAGCGATGACGACGCGCGGCCGCATGAACGGGCCTTTGCCGTTGACTTTGTTGATGAAGTAGCTGAGCATCGCCTCAGTGATTTCAAAGTCACTGATGACGCCGTCTTTGAGAGGGCGAATGGCGGAGATAGAGCCGGGCGTCTTACCGAGCATTTCCTTGGCGACCCAGCCGACGGCATAGCCGTCTTTGAGTCTGAGCACTTCGTTGGTGCCTTTTTTCACAGCGACAACGCTCGGCTCATTGAGCACGATGCCCTTCCCGCGCACGCAGACCAGCGTGTTGCAGGTGCCCAGGTCGATACCCATATCGACGCTGAACCAGCCAAGGAGTTTGTCCAGGAACTTCACGAGATAAAGCCTTTAGGCACCGTTGCCTGAGGGTGAAGGATCATGACGAGAACGACCGACAACTCAAGCCACAGATGTTTACTCACCGATTATTTTTCAGAGCATGCACGCTGCCATGCACCTACACAAATCGGCGATTGTTGTGCGGATGATACCGTAACGACGGCAGCAATGTAGTGCCTGCAATCTCTCTTGTGTTGAACGAATCGCGACACCCGGAAGGCAAGCGAATCGTCAAGGCAGCGGCGATTGCAGTGATGTGACTAAAACGGATTGGCTCTGGCCCGATCGACATGCGACGCCATCCATGACTTTCACCTGCTGCATCCCGCAGCATGCCTCGACCTATATCTTTTCTATTGCTCTGCTCGCTTTGCATCAGGCGAGGTAGTCTGCTTGTCCAGCGATGACATTCCTGATGCATGCGCGTTGTATTGCCGCAAGGAGCCCAGAAGCTGAACTCCTCGACATTCGCATCACTTGGCGGGCGGCGTGACGGAAGCCTGATTGGCAGTGGCGGGTTCGACGTACCAAGGGTTGCCCTGGCCGGTCATTTCGCCAGCGGTTTTCCATACGAAGACAACGCCGACGATTAGTACCAGCGTGGCGACCACAGCTAGGACGGTGTAGATGTTGGCCTGAGCAGGCACGATGCGCTTGCCCGATGATGATCCACCTAACTGGCTCATGGTCAGCTCCAAAAATTCGAATCACGATCTTACTGGCGGCAGACGAACATATATGTCTCGTCATCACACGCAGCACAAACCGCTGAAGGCAAAAGTCACACGAGAATCAACAGGCAGCAGCCTTGAGCGCTGCTGCCATCGAATGATCTCTTAGTTGATCGGGCCAGAACGAGCAGAGTCGCCGTTGCGGATTTCAGCGCCCGTCTTGAGGAGGCGAACGCGACCCACAGATGCCTGTTCATCGACGGTCATGATGATGACCGAGCCCAGATACTGGCCATCGCGGTGCACCTGGAACAGGTAGTTTTGCTTGATGCCGCCTGCGGAGCCGACGTTGAGCTGAACCAGCGTGGTCTCGCCCGCCTGCTTGACATCGGTCACCTGTGCATTGATGGGGACCGGAGGCTGCGAGGTGGGTCCGGTATCGGTACCACTGGTCGCATCGCCACGCGTCAGGCGATTCAGTTCATCGGGCGGAATCTTGCGGAGCAGTTCGTTGACCTGCGTCAGCTCTTCCTGAGTCTTGATCAGGTTTTCCTGAGCCAGGCGAACCTGACGACGCAGAGCCGAGGTGGCGCTGGACTGATTGTTGTTAGCTTCGGAAAGCTCAATGATCTGCGAGCGAAGCTTGACTGTCTCGTCGCGGCGAGAGGCCAGTTCCTTCTGAAGGTCAGCTTGAATCTTGATGAGCTGATCGCTACCTGAGGTGAGGTTGGCAATATCCGCCTGAGTGCGAATCAGATCGCTGCGTGACTTCTCCAGATCCGCCTTGGCGGTGGAGAGCTGCGACTTGAGATTTTCATTGCTCTGCCGAATCGCGCTCTCAATGGCCTTGAAGCCATCAAGCTGCGTGATCAGCTCCGACCTGCTGGCATCGGAGCGGGCCTGCTGCACCGCCGCTTCTGCCCGAGCAGCGTTGGCTTCCGCTTTCGCGGCTGCCACCTGATCCTTAAACTTTTCGGTGTTAGCCACGAACGGCACAACGAGAGAGACCAGCACGACCGAGAGAATGGTCATGAGGACGACGAAGACCTTGGTCAGAACGTTCAAGGCTGACCTCCTGAATGGAGTGGGGGTTTATGTGGAACTTACCGAACTAGAGTAAGACCACATCGGAGCTAGGCGAGCATTATCATCGCATACGGGAAGGTTTGTCAAATCGAGGGTTGCGAAATATTTGAGCCGATGCAAAGTTGCCGACTTCATGGACCTTTTCAACATGTCATCGTTCATCAAATCCGCTTGCGCATGAACTTCGCCGCGCCGTACAGCACAAACATCAGAATCATGAGCAACCGCACAGGCCAGGTGCCGACCGCACCAAATAGCGACGAGCGCGGATCGATCACCATCGGATGCACCGCCGCGCCTTCCACTTCCTGTACCTTGCCATTGACTTCAACAAACGGCCCGACCCGCCCTGTCGAACTGATAAAACAACTCACCCCCGTGTTCACACTCCGCGCCATCGGCACGCGATTTTCAATGCTGCGAAGCACCGCCATCTGCACATGCTGGTAGCCCTGATCCGTGCCCGGATACCAGCCATCGTTGGTGAGGTTCAGCATCACATCGCAGCGCTTGCCCAGCTTGTCATAACAAAGCGCCAAGCACGAACGAGCGAACGCATCTTCAAAACAGATCGGCGTTGTCACGCGCAAATCATCGCTGCCTTGCACAGGCACGAGGAACACGGTGCGCTTGTCGCCGGGCGTGAGCGTGTAGTCATTGTCCGGGCCATAGGGACTCAAATATTTCAGAAACAATCGCTTGAGCCAGGGCCAACCTTCAACCCATGGAATGTATTCGCCAAAGGGAACGCGATCGATCTTGCTGTAATACTCCGGTGCCTGTTCGCCGGTGGGCAGATATTGGAAGGCACTGTTTTTCTTGAGATCAGGGTCGTAGAACATGGTGCCTGAGCCGACGAAAAGATGAATGCGAAACTTGAGCGCGAGCGCAGCAATCTGATCGTGAAACAGAATCGCGTCGCTGCGCCCTTCTTCCTTGAGTCTGCGCATCACGGCGAGCATCTCGGGATTGAGCGGCACGCGCACCATCGTTTCAGGCCAGACGACGATGAGCGGTTTATCAGCGCTGGCCATGGACTGCCGCGTGAGGTCGAGCATCAGATTCCAGTCAGCCATGAGACTGGCCTGGGTGCCGCCGAGTTTGTTGCTCTGCGAGACGTTGGTCTGCACGATGGCGACGTTGACCGTGGGCCAGTTGGCTTCATCGGGCTCTTTGATTCGTTGATAGCCATAGGACAGAGCCGCAGCATAAGTGATGATCCAGATGAGTAACGTCGGAGCAACAGCGCGCAGGCGCGTGGCGCCAGGCGCAAGCCAGGCGCGGATGAGATCGACGATGAAGCCGTTGGTCATGGCGACGAGGAAACTGACGGTCCAGTCACCAGCGAGGTCTGCGGATTGAATGAGCCAGTTGGTGGAGTGGCCAGGGAGATAGGGCGCTTGCGAATGGCCTAGTCCAAACCATGCCATGCCGCCTTGGAGGAAGGTGCCGCGGATGAATTCGAGACTGACGAAAACGATGGGCACGGTGATCACGGCCGGCCAACGAAAGCGAATGTCGATGGTGCGCCAGATCAGAAGGAACGCGGGATAGTAGATCGCCATGTAGGCGGCCAGGGCCGCGTAGCCGCCGCCGGTGACACCGATGAGCCAGCCGAGCATGATGAGCCACCAGAGATAACTGGCGAGATAAGTGGACCAGAAGAGTCGCTTGCCGCCTTTCGCCCAGCCCGCCATGAGCGTCATCGGCACCAACGCGACGTGCGCCAGCGGCCACCAGCCCGGCGAAGGAAACGCCAGCCCCAAGAGCAGCATCGAGAGCAGCGCGAAGGCCAGGTGAAACCAGAACGAACGCACCCGAGGCGCGGCGATTCGGTCAGCATTACTATGGAAACGTGCACCCATGCGCACAGGATAATGCAAGTGCTCGCACGTTGTGGTGCGCGGCTACTTTCGCGGACGTTGCTTTACGCCTTACGGCTCCAGTCTCGCCTCACTCGCCACCTACTGCTCACTTGCTCTTACTTTCTTCCTTCGTCTTCTTGCCCTTCTCCGTGGCTGCTTTGGCCTTTGCATCGTGCTGTTCTTGTGTGAACAGTTCCTTCTCGATGCGCGTGGCCAGATCGAGCTTTGCCTGGCTCAGATCTTTGTCGCTGACATCCGGGCTCAGCGCTTTGCCCGCTTCCATGGCCATGGCCTTGGCACGAACTTTCTGCCCATCGGTGAGGCTTAACTTGCTGAAACGAATCATCGCGCCGACGTACAAGTTGTAGCCATGCAGATGACTGCGCTGCTCGGGGGTGAGCACAGCATGCCATTTCGTTTTGCTTTCATCTTCCACTGCGCTACGCAGTTGCTTGAGCTTCTTCAGTTCATCGCCCGCCTGTTTCGCAGCAGCAGCGTCGCCACTCTCCTTGGCCTTCTTCTGCGCAGCGGTGAGTTCCTCCAATTTCGCACTGTTCTCGTCATCCCATTTTTTGATTTCCCCTTCACGACTGGCCAAGGCGGCAGCGAGTTTGGTGCGCTGCTCTTCACTCAGTTGCAATTCGCTGGCAATGATGGCGTAGTAACCTTGAAGACCCTCTTTCGATTTCGCTTTGCTCGCTTCCTTCGCCTTGGGCTTTTCATCATCTGCCCGCACGGCCATCGGCATGACCAGCAATGCCAGCAACATCATCGCCCAACCACACGACCATCGGCCCGAATAAACTCGTGACATGCGAAGCCTCCATAAGGGCATGATGTATGATGAGGACATCTTCATGAGCCCCAACCAAGAAGATGCAGCTAACCCAGTTAGCGCCACCACGAATCGATCAAGTCGGAAACATCTTAATCGGGCCGTGCAGGATTATGCAAGCGCTTAACGACACTCGCAACGAAGAAATGAACGATCCAAACTAACTCAATGCCGGTGGAGGGACTTGAACCCACACTCCTTTAAGGGGAAACGGATTTTGAATCCGTCGCGTCTGCCAATTCCGCCACACCGGCTGCGATGCGTGTCTGCGAGACGCGAAATGATAGCAACATTAAGACGCGTGGCCAGTCGGTTGTCTTGGCAGTTTCTTGATCACGCTTCTCGTTCGTGTTGCATCATGATGTTGGTTCAGGGCGCTACGGGGATCACCACATCAGGCTTTCGCTTCACCTTGAGTGCGCTTAGATCGAACACACTCGGATTCACCTTGCGCTGTTCATCGGTCATGCCAGAAAGGTGGAGCGTGATGCTCCCCTGCTGGCCGACGGTTTCCACTTCGACTCGCGTGTTCATGTAGGGGCCAATGGCAGCGCCGGTTTTTTCCATGCGCTCGGGCTTGTCCAGTGACGAACGAAGCACCACCTTGCCTTGATCATCCAGTAGCTCCACGCGCTCAGCGCGGGCGGAGATCGGACTGAAGAAATACCTGACCTTTTCGCCGGGCGGCTCGATCATGAAACGATTGTCTGCCCACTTCACTATTTGACCCGTTGCTGCGCCAGGTTGCCTCGACTGCTCCGAACCAATCTGCACAATGCCCAGTAAACGGGGAAGGTCCACGGGCTTCAGAGGCAACGGCGAGCGCTGATGCGCTGGGCCCAGCGCAGGATCGAATTGGCCATCGTGGCGTCCGATGTAGAGTTTTTTCTGATCCGCATCGAGTTCGTCGAAGAGCCAGAAGTAGGTTTCATTGGAGCCGGCATACAAACGATCCTGGCCGACCTTGCCGATGGTGAGCATCGAATGCAGCGGCAGATCGAGAATGAGATATCCCTCGCCCTGCTCGAATTTTGAATTGCCCTCTGCATCTATCCAGCGCATCTCGATGACGGTGCGCGACCAGAAGCGCTCGATGCCTTCGACACGCTTGTTATGCCGATCGACAAGTTCGGTGTACGTGGGCATCTGCGCGGGAGGATCGAGATCAACCTTTGGCGTTGTGTTGTTGCAGCCGACGAGCAGCAATGCGGCCACGATGAGAATCAAACATCGCATGAGAATGACCTGAGGGAGTAAAATCAAAGCAGCACAATGCCAACGAGTCAACGGACGGGACATACTTATGTAGCAGATCAGCGGCGGGAAGGTTCAGTAAATTTGTAGTGCGGAGCCCGGGCCGCCGCAGAGCCTTTGGCCCGGCGCTAAACGGGAAGGCGTTGCGAGTGCACGTGACTTGAAAATCAAAGCTCTGAATCGAGAATCTCGTTAAGCTGCTGCGTCACCGATTGAATCTGTGCTTCATCGAGGTGCGGGTCGAGGATTTCCAGTTTGTCCTCTTCGTTCCACTTGCCGAAATGGCCTTTCTTGGCGTCGAGTTTGGGCGTCATGATCCACCACTCGCGCTCGATGGTCTTCGCTTCGCCATCGCTGCCATCTTCATTTTTCGTGAGGATCGTTGCCGTTCGCTTTTCACTGCCCTCGTAGCGCAGCAGCTTCTTGCGCATCAGAATCAGTGCAAGCACAAAGCGAAACGCCAAGCGCTGCTCCTGCTCCGCATCAGCGAGCCTACGAAGCAGGTTCATCAGGACTTCGTCATCGACGAACAGCTTCTTCTTCTGGTTCGGCTCAGGCACGACCGATTTCCAATGACTGAACAGTCGCGGCGGCCGTTGGCCTTGATCCCATGCTTCCATGGAGATATCCAGGCGGTGCAAACCCAGTGCGCTTACCGATGTGATCGGAGCTGTTGGATCAGCCTCCACGAGTGTGGACATGTAAGCTTCACCCGGTTCCAGAGTGCGGCCGGTCAAGGCGCACTGACCCGAAGAGCGAGTGATTTCATAAGCAGGTGCGTTGAACTGTGACATATCACTCCACCTCCAGGCCAAGCTGACGCTGGGCACCCGTGGCTGTCTGATCGATGAGCGTGGCGATGGTCATCGGGCCAACACCGCCAGGTACAGGCGTGATCATCGATGCCTTCGCGGCAGCAGGTGCGAACTCGACATCGCCAACATTGCCTTCGTTGTAGCCTGCGTCAATGACAATCGCGCCGGGCTTGATCCAGTCACCTTTCACAAAGTTCGCCCGCCCTACCGCTGCGACGACGATGTCTGCTTGAGCCACATGGCTGGCGACATCCTGCGTGCGCGAGTGGCATATGGTGACGGTCGCATCGGCGGCGAGCAGCATCATGGCCATGGGCTTACCTAGAATCGGACTGCGCCCGATGACGACCGCGTGTTTGCCGCTGAGTTTTACTTCATACGCTTCAAGCAACCGCATGATGCCCGCAGGCGTGCACGAGCCGTAGCCTCGCGACGGCTCACCCAGCGAAATTGCTGCGAAGCTTTGCATGGTGACGCCATCGACATCTTTGAGCGGCGGGATGGCCTCGAAAGCTTCGCGCTCGTCGATGTGTTTGGGCGAGGGATGCTGGAGCAGAATGCCGTGAACACTTTTGTCGTTGCCGAGTTCGCGAATGGTGGCGACAAGCTCTTGCGTTGTCGTCTCGTGAGGCAGCTCGATTTTTCGGGAGGTCATGCCGACCGCTTCGCAGCGTTTGCGCTTCATCTGCGTGTAGGTGATCGATGCAGGATCGGCGCCCACAAGCACCGTGGCCAGGCAAGGCGTGACGGAAGTTTTTGCAATGATGTGAGCAACGCGCTGACCGCAGCGATCGAGAATCCGCTGGGCAACCGCTTTCCCATCCATGAGCGTGGCGGTGGTATTCATACGACGATTATAGAGAAATCCATCGCGGCTGGTGCAGTGAGTTTTGATAGCCTGAGCTTCGGTGAAAGACCCAGGCAGGATTGGCCACCGAGGCACCGATGCACTGAGCAAGGCCAAGCAAAGAAAAAAATCAACATCAACAACGTATGGTCGCTTCATTGGAATCTTTGTCTTAATCTCTCCTACTTGCCTTCCTCAGTGCCTCGGTGTCTCGGTGGCAAATTCCTATTTGTTCTTGGATGAAAGTCAGCTTGATACACTGACTTGTCACCATTCCCAACGATCACGCCTTTTGTGAGGAATGAATCATGTCACGAACTCTGCTTCCGCTGATCGCACTCCTCTTCGTCGCATCACTTGCATCAGCCAGCCCCAGTGAAGATTGGGATCGTCACACCATCGCAGGACGCAAGGCATTTGCGGCGCGCGACTACGACGAAGCGCTCAAGGAGTTCACACTCGCACTCAAAGCAGGCGAGAGCTTTGGCAACAAGGACACGCGACTGGCCGCTGCCCTCGATCATCTGGCGACGGTTTACAGCGTGAAGAAAGATTATGCGAAAGCGGAGCCGCTCTATCGCCGTGCTGTCGCGGTGGTCGAAGCTGCATATGACAAAGGCCATCCCGATCTCATCGGCACGCTTCAGAGTCTGGCGATGGTCTGCCGGGCTCAGAACAAGATTGCCGAGGCGCAGGCTCTCTACGAACGGGTTCACACCATCGCCGAGGCGACCTTCGGCAAGGAAGATGATCGCACTGCTGTCGCGCTGAACAACCTCGCCGCCATCGAAGGCCTCAAGGGCGATCACACCAAGGCGGCTGACTATCTCGAACAGGCACTGACCATTCGCCTCAAGAGCGCTGGCGCGGAAAGCGAAATCGTCGGCCAGAACTGCACCGATCTGGCCAACACATTTGTTCGCGCTGGCAAACTGGAGCAGGCGCTGAAATATTATGAGAAGGCCCTGGCGATCACGCAGAAGACGCAGCCGAATAAACCTGCTGTGGTCGAGGCGATCAATCGGCTGTGCGCTGTGCACGATGCTCTGAAGCAATTTGATAAGTCGCTCCAGCTTTATCAGGTCGCTGCTGCAATGCTGGAAAAGAACTTGGGCGCTGAGCACGCGATGGTCGCCACTGCGCTGATCAAAGTGGCGAACACTTATGCAGCCATGGAAAAGTATGACGACGCCGCGCCGCTCTTCCTACGTGCTCTGAAGATTCAGGAGAAGGCTCTGGGCATGCAGGATGCCGAGGTGGGCAAGACCTGTTTCAGCATCGGTCGTCTCTACCTGCAACAGCGAAAGTTCGCCGAGGCGGAACCCTACTGCAAACGCTCCGTGATGGTCCTGCAAAAGACAGTTGGCCCTAAGCATCCCTTTTATGCAGTTGCTGTCCTCAACTATGCAGCGCTGCTGGAATCGACTGGCCGCGCTGACGAAGCGAACAAGCTCAAGAAGCTGATCGAGCAGTTACAGAAGCAAGGGGATGGGAAGTAAATCAGAAATTAGCCGCAGGAGCTTTCGCGATGAGTGAGCGAGTATTGGGTCACACAGATATTGTCATTTCACCGGTCACGATGGGCTGCTGGCCGATCGCGGGGATCACGAGTCTTGGCGTCAATGATGCCGACAGCATCGCTGCGCTGGAAGCGTCACTCGCTGGTGGCGTCACCACCTTCGACACGGCCTACGCTTATGGCTACGACGGTGAAAGCGAAAAGCTCATCGCCAAAGCGCTGGGCCATCGCCGCGATGAAATCGTCATCTGCACCAAAGGCGGCATCCACTACGACGCTGACCGCAAGATGCAGAAAGATGGCCGCCCCGCCACACTTCGCAGACAATGCGAAGAAAGTCTGGCGCGTCTGAATACCGATCGCGTCGAATTGCTTTATCTGCACGCACCTGATCCGAACGTGCCACTGGCTGAATCCGCAGGTGAACTTAAGCGGCTCATGGAAGAAGGAAAAACCCGCGCCATCGGCGTCTCCAATTTCGATCTCGCTCAGCTAAGCGCATTTAGCAACATCTGTCCCATCAGCGCTTTTCAGCCCGCGTACAACATGCTCATGCGCGAGATCGAGAACGACACGCTGCCGTGGTGCATGAAGAACCACGTGGCGCCGATGGTGTACTGGCCGCTGATGAAAGGGCTGCTGACCGGAGGCTTGCCGCGTGATTTCAAGTTTGAAGCCAAGGATGGCCGGGCCAAGTATCCGATGTTTCAAGGACAAGAATGGCAACGCAATCAGGACCTGATTGATGCACTCAAACCGATTGCCCTTCGCGCTGGAAAGACGCTTTCACAACTGGTGATCAACTGGACGATCCATCAGCCGGGCATCACCAGCGCGATTTGTGGCAGCAAGCGAGCAGAGCAGGCGAACGACAACGCAGGCGGCATGGGATGGAGCATCACCGATGAAGACATGGCCGCCATTGACGCGGCACTGAAAGCGCGAGGCACGCCGGTGACCAAGGCCGCCATATAGCCCCGGCCTTGGCCGGGGAAACACTCGGAAATTGATGAGTTACCCTGGCTAAAAGTGGCGATATGCAGGGTGAACATTGCCAGCAATTACAGATCAAACCCAAGCTGCACCTTCGCCGCTTCGCTCATCTTCTCCGGCGTCCAAGGCGGATCGAAAACAACATCAACATCCACATCATTCACGCCCGGCACCACCGCCACCCTACCACGCACTTCCAGCGGCAACTCCTGCGCCGAAGGGCACGAAGGCGAAGTCAGCGTCATGATGACTTTCACATTCCGCTGCGGATCGACGATCACATCGTAGATCAGGCCAAGCTCGAAAATGTTGACGGGAATCTCCGGGTCAAACACATTCTTGCACGCTTCGAAAGCGCGTTGCCGCAGTTCTTCATCGGTCACAGTCGCGCTGCCATCCGCTGATGCGGGGACAGCAGGCACGGGCGGATTCTCTGGCGTTGCACCGGCAGCAGGTTCATCAGACATGATGACAATCCAATCTTCAAAAGGTGTTCGTGATTGTAGGTGACTGGGCCGCCCGGGATGCAAATGCATCGCGCTTTTAGTGAAGTTCACCGTGTTTGCGTAGTTAGCCGTTGGCCTCGGTGAACGATGAATTATCTGGCCGCGAAGTAACTGGCCGCGCTCAAATCAAATCGGCTCACGCCGCCGCCTTCTTCACCCGGCCGAGAATGGCGCTGAGCCCCACCGCGCGGTTCATGCGAATCTGGCCGTCGAGGCCCAGTAGTTTGAGCAGGTCTGCCGGTGCTGTCGCCGCGTCTTGGCAAGGCTGGCCATCAAAGGCGCTGACCAAAATTGAGACAAATCCCCTCACCGTCGGAGCCTCTTGCGCCACTTCCGCGTAGATGCGAAGATTGCCCGCATCCTTCTCCATGAACAGAAACACCGGCGTCATGCACTCGTGAATCCGCCCCAAGTCGCGCACGGCCTCATCCCGATATTTCTCAGGCAGCGCGGGCAGATTGTTCGCATAATCCAGCAGCAGGTCCAGCCGTGTGTCGGCATCGACGGACTGAAAGGTTTCAATGATTTCGGCCAGGGTTGAACTCATGTCCATCTCTAAACTCGCCACCTGAATGCGTCAATACTTCGCCAATTTTATTCACTAAATCAATCGACTAACCCATCAGCCGGGCTTGTACGTTTTCTCAATGGGCGCACCCACCGAGTTACCCCATTCCGTCCACGAGCCGTCGTAATTCTTCACCTGCTCAAAACCGAGCAGATACGTCAGCACAAACCAAGTGTGGCTCGATCGTTCGCCGATGCGGCAGTAAGCAACGACATCATCACCAGGCTTGAGGCCTGCTTCGCTCAGGTATAGTTTTTCCAGTTCCGGGCGAGGCTTGAAAGTGCCGTTCTCTGCAACTGACTTGGCCCAGGGGACATTCTTGGCGCCGGGAATATGCCCGCCGCGCAGCACGCCTTCCTGCGGATACTCAGCCATGTGCGTGCGCTCGCCGCTGAACTCCTGCGGACTGCGTACATCGATCATCGGCTTCTTCGCTTTCATGTGCGAGAGCACCTGATCCTTGAAAGCGCGGATCGCAGGATTCTTCGCAGCCGGGGTGTAAGTGGCCGCCGGATACTTGGGCGTTTCCTTCGCGATCGGCTTCATCTCATCGACCCACTTCTTGCGGCCACCATCCATGATCAGGCACTTGTCGTGGCCGTTGAGTTTGAAAACCCACATCGCATAGCACGCCCACCAGTTACTCTTGTCGCCGTAGAAGACGACAGTCGTATCGTTGCTGATGCCATGTTTGGCGCAAAGCTCTGCGAACCGATCGCCATCGATGTAATCACGAACCACCGGATCGTTCAAATCATTGATCCAATCGATCTTCACTGCTTCAGGAATGTGACCAGTGGAATAAAGCAGCACATCCTCATCGCTTTCAACGATGCGGTACTTGTCGGTCTGCGAACGGTTCTTCTCAACCCATTCGGTGGAGACGAGAACTTCAGGGTGTGCATAAGTGGGATCGTTGGCCATGATAAAGCCCTTGATGACAGGGAAAAATATTGAAGCAAGCAGATTAGCAGATTCGTAATGGCACGAGCAGATGGCACTAGAGCACCGATGCAAGGAACTCACCTTCAGGCAATCGCGACAGCATCTTGCGCTCGAGCATTTCGCGGATCGGTTCCAGTTTCATTCTTGCAAACGTCTCCGCAGCAAAGGCGAAGACCAACATCGCGCGGGCGGCATCCTTGCTGATGCCGCGAGCGCGAAGATAGAACATCGCATCTTCATCGAGTTGGCCGATGGTTGCGCCGTGAGTGCACTTCACATCGTCGGCATAAATTTCAAGCTGCGGCTTGGTGTCAATCTGAGCATCATCACTGAGCAGCAGGTTGGCGCTGGTCTGTTTCGCATCGGTTTTCTGTGCGATCTGATCGACGAAGATGCGGCCGGAGAAAACGCCATGCGATTGGTCGTTGAGGATGCCGTTGTAGAACTGATGGCTTTCGCAGTGAGGTTTCATGTGCTTGATGAACATGAAATTGTCCAGATGCTGCGACTGCCCGCCGACGTAGAGACCGTTAACGACACAGTTGCCGCCTTCGCCATCAAGCGTCGGGGAGATTTCATTGCGGACCAGCGCGCCGCCCAGCAGAACGGTGTGCGAATCGAGGTGACTCGCCCTGCCGATGCGTGCGTGTAGCGAAGAGATTTGAAAAGCCTTGGGGCTTTCCTCTTCGATGAGATAGTGGCCAGCGAAGGCGTTGTCACCGAGCACGATTTCGGTCAGTGCATTGGTGAGATATACGCCTTCGCCTTGAGCGACGTAATGCTCGATCACGGTGCACTGAGCGCTGTCCTCGACGATGATCAGATTGCGGGGATTCGTAATGATCGGCGTGTCACCCGCAGTAGCGATGCTCAGGATCTGGATCGGCTCTTCGATGACTTTGCCGCGTGGCACGTGAACGAATACGCCATCTTCAAGGAAGGCAGTGTTGAGCGCTTCAAACGCTTTGCTCTGCACATTGGCCTGTTTTCCAAGGTGTTTTTCGACCATCGCCAAATCACTGATACAAGCTTCTCGCAGTGTGCAGACGCGTACGCCCTCGGGGAGTTTGTGAATCTCAGATAGCTGCGGGACATATCGGCCATCGACAAAAGCCAGCGTGTGACAAGTCAGGCCAGGCACGGCAAACTCCGCTGCCTCATCTGCCTTGACCTTCGCGCTGCCATCAGGCAATGCGAAGGTGGTGTTCGCCAGATTGTTCAGCCGCGTGTATCGCCAGTCTTCGTGCTTGGTCGTGGGAATGCCCAGCGAGAGAAATCGTGCGAGAGCAGCCTCGCGCTGATTGCGGAAAAAGGACGGGCCAGCCGTGATGGAGGCGCGGGCCATTTCCGCCAGTGCGGCGACCTGCGGGGAGGTTGTTGTTTCGAGTGTTGCGGTCATGGTGTGTAGGGTGGGCACCGCCCACCGAGTATTGGAATGATGGCTTATCCATCAGTTGAAAATCGAATCATGGTGAGCGGTGGGCAGTGCCACCCTACGAAATCAGGTGGGCAGCGCCCACCCTACGAAATCAGTTCGCTGCCGCAGGCTCCGCCTTGCGCGTCTCGCTTTTGACCCAGTCGTAACCCTTTTCATCGAGTTCGACTGCCAGTCCCTTGCCGCCTGATTTCACGATGCGGCCATCGATGAGCACGTGCACAAAATCAGGCACGATGTATTCGAGCAACCGCTGATAGTGCGTGATGACCAGGAACGAACGATTCTCCGCACGCAATGCATTGACGCCATCGGCCACGATGCGCAGGGCATCGATATCGAGACCCGAGTCGGTTTCATCAAGGATGGCGAGTTTGGGTTCGAGGACGGAGAGCTGGAAGATTTCGTTCTTCTTTTTCTCGCCGCCGGAGAAGCCTTCGTTGACGCTGCGCTTAAGCAGATCCTCAGGCATCTTGACGAGTTTCATCTTCTCGCGGACTAGTTTGAGGAAAGCGACAGCATCAAGTTCCGGCTGGCCGCGATGCTTGCGCACTGCGTTGACGGAGGCTTTAAGGAATTCGGTGTTGCTCACGCCGGGGATTTCAACGGGATACTGAAACGCCATGAACACACCTTCGCAGGCTCGCTCATCGACGGCCATCTCCAGAAGATTTTTGCCATCGAGCAGCACTTCACCTTCGGTGACTTCATACGACTCGTGGCCCGAGAGCACACGAGCGAGCGTGGACTTGCCCGAGCCATTGAGACCCATGATGGCGTGTACGGTGCCGGGCTCGATGGTGAGATCGAGGCCTTTGAGAATCTCGCGTCCTTCGACACGAGCGTGGAGGTTTTTGATTTCGAGTAGGGGCAT
>ENA-ORBV01001996-ORBV01001996.1-microbial-mat-metagenome-genome-assembly--contig:-NODE-1996-length-44101-cov-9.228989_pt1 | contig 44101 bp, 45 predicted proteins | sample MGYA00237777_ERZ505514 | MGnify/ENA primary metagenome ERZ505514 (study PRJEB26160, sample SAMN06269048) | microbial mat metagenome | isolation source: Oligotrophic lake microbial mat | place... | reverse complement strand
ACGGCGACCACCGAGATCTACACCTCTCTATTCGTCGGCAGCGTCAGATGTGTATAAGAGACAGGTTAGACTATGCCCCGCCGTAATGATCTCCACAAAATTCTGCTGATTGGCTCTGGTCCGATTGTGATTGGGCAAGCCTGCGAGTTTGACTACTCTGGCACTCAAGCCTGCAAAGCGCTGCGTGATGAAGGCTATGAAGTGGTGTTGGTCAACTCCAACCCGGCGACAATCATGACCGACCCAGACACGGCAGACCGCACCTACATTGAGCCATTGACCCCAGAAATTGTTGAGAAGATCATTGAAAAAGAGCGCCCCGACGCACTGTTGCCAACAATGGGCGGACAGACGGCACTAAACCTGGCAGTGGCTCTGGCGAAAAGTGGCGTGTTGGAAAAGTACAACGTGGAGTTGATTGGGGCAAAACTACCCGCGATCGAAATGGCAGAAGACCGCAAGCTGTTTAAAGAGGCAATGGCGCGGATCGACGTGCCTGTTTGTCCATCGGGGTTGGCAACAACGCTAGAAGAGTCGCGGGAAGTGGGTCGCCAAATTGGCAGCTATCCGCTGATCATTCGTCCGGCTTTTACGATGGGCGGCACGGGCGGCGGCATTGCCTACAACCAGGAAGAATTTGAGGAGATTGCCACATCGGGGATTGATGCCAGCCCGGTATCCCAAATTTTGATTGAGCAGTCTTTGTTGGGCTGGAAGGAATATGAGCTAGAAGTGATGCGGGATCTGGCAGATAACGTGGTGATTATTTGCTCGATCGAAAACTTAGACCCGATGGGGATTCATACAGGCGACTCGATTACGGTTGCTCCTGCCCAAACGCTGACCGATAAGGAATATCAGCGGTTGCGGGATGCGTCCATCAAAATCATTCGTGAGATTGGCGTGGAAACGGGCGGTTCCAACATTCAGTTTGCCGTCAATCCCGATACGGGCGATTTTATTGTGATTGAGATGAACCCGCGTGTGTCTCGCAGTTCGGCGCTGGCATCAAAGGCAACGGGCTTTCCGATCGCCAAAATTGCGGCAAAACTAGCGGTGGGCTACTCGCTGGATGAAATTCCTAACGACATCACAAAGAAAACGCCCGCTAGCTTTGAACCTTCAATCGATTATGTCGTCACCAAAATTCCTCGCTTTGCCTTTGAGAAATTTCCCGATGCCACGCCGACTTTAACCACACAAATGAAATCGGTGGGTGAAGCAATGGCGATCGGGCGTACGTTTCAAGAGTCGTTTCAAAAGGCGCTGCGATCGCTGGAGACGGGTCGGGCTGGGTGGGGCTGCGACAAGCAGGAGAAATTGCCCAGTTTGGAACATATTCGAGCCGGGCTGCGAACTCCTCATCCAGACCGGATCTTTACCGTGCGCCACGCCTTTTTGATGGGCATGACGGCGGAAGAAATCTATGATCTCAGCGCGATCGATCCTTGGTTCTTGGATAAATTGCAGGCGTTGTTAGAGACCGAAAAATTTCTCAAGCGTACCGCGCTTAAAAGCCTGACTAAAGAGCAAATGCTAGATGTCAAACGGCAGGGCTTTAGCGATCGCCAGATTGCCTTTGCCACCAAAACCACCGAAGACGAGGTACGCGCCTACCGCAAGAGCTTGAGCGTGATTCCCGTTTACAAAACCGTGGATACCTGTGCCGCTGAGTTTGAGGCACTGACTCCTTACTATTACTCCACCTACGAAGAAGAAAACGAAATCCTGCCATCGACCCGGCGTAAAGTGATCATTCTAGGCGGCGGTCCCAACCGGATTGGGCAGGGCATCGAGTTTGATTACTGCTGCTGTCATGCCTCTTTTTCCTTACAGGAAGACGGCTTTGAAACCATCATGGTCAACTCCAATCCTGAAACCGTTTCTACCGATTACGACACCAGCGATCGCCTTTACTTTGAGCCACTCACCAAGGAAGATGTCCTGAACATCATCGAAGCCGAAAATCCTGAAGGCATCATTATTCAGTTCGGTGGACAAACGCCTCTGAAATTAGCATTGCCGCTGCAAAAATATTTAGCAGGGATCGCGGGTGATTCTCCTAAAACCACGATTTGGGGCACTTCACCGGACTCGATCGACGTGGCTGAAGACCGAGAACGCTTTGAAAAAATTCTGCGTCAGCTTGATATTCGCCAGCCGAACAATGGGCTTGCTCGCAGCACGGAAGAAGCACTGGCGGTGGCTCACCGAATCGGCTATCCCGTGGTGGTGCGCCCTAGCTATGTATTAGGCGGTCGGGCAATGGAAATCGTTTACTCTGATGCGGAACTGAAGCACTATATGACCTATGCCGTGCAAGTTGAACCGGATCATCCGATTCTGATCGACCAGTATTTAGAAAACGCGATCGAGGTGGATGTGGACGCGATCGCCGACGCGACTGGAAACGTAGTCATCGGCGGCATCATGGAACACATTGAGCAAGCAGGCATTCACTCCGGCGACTCTGCCTGTTCGTTGCCCTCCGTTTCCCTTAGCCCTGCGGTGCTTGACCAAATTCGCACTTGGACAATCGCCCTGGCAAAAGCGCTGAAGGTGATTGGGCTAATGAACATTCAATTTGCTTGTCAAGGCGAAACGGTTTTCATCCTAGAGGCAAATCCCCGCGCTTCGCGAACCGTGCCCTTTGTCTCAAAAGCGACTGGGATTCCACTTGCAAAGATGGCAGCCCGCGTCATGTCTGGCAAAACCTTAGCCGAATTAAACTATACGCAAGAAGTCATCCCTCGCCACATTTCAGTCAAGGAAGCCGTATTGCCCTTTGAAAAATTCTCTGGCACTGACCCAATTTTAGGACCAGAGATGCGCTCAACGGGTGAAGTAATGGGCATTGATGCTGATTTTGGCACTGCTTATGCCAAGGCAGAACTGGCGGCGGGTCAGCGACTACCGCTGAAGGGAACAGTGCTTGTATCCATGGGCGATCGCGATAAAAACTCAGTCGTTCCCATTGTGAAAGATCTGATCGGTTTAGGGTTTCATATCGTTGCTACTGAAGGCACTCGGCGGGTACTCATCAATCATGGATTAGCCGTTGACCTTGTTTTCAAGCTTCACGAAGGGCGACCTAACATTGTGGATTGGATTAAAAATAGTCAAATCCAACTCATTATGAATATTCCTACCGGAGAAGAAGCCAGAGCCGATGGTCGGACGATTCGCCGCACTGCGCTCACCTATAAAATTCCGATTGTCACCACCATGGCAGGAGCAAAAGCAACTACTGCCGCGATTCAATCATTGCAATCTCAGACTCTTTCCGTAAAAGCGCTGCAAGAGTATCTTTGCTAAAGGATGATATTTATGCTATGCTAGGCTTCTTCCTTTAATTGAAATTCATTGGATTAGTGTTTCTCTGTCAAGCAATTTTCAATAGAAATCTGTTCAAAGGAAGAAGCAAAAAGCAAAAGCATTTTGTCTGCCGATTATCGAACTATCTCTAAAAGTAAAAATATTTTTAGGAGATAAAAACGCCAACGTCGTTGGGGCAGGTTTAGCCAAAAAATTTAAAGTCATACCAGCAAATCAACTATAAAATCCGCCCTGATAGTCACTTTGTTCCCTATAAGCTGCTTAGGCTCACTTTCAACGGCACTAGATATTCCTTAAATCGACTATTAAAAGAAGTTAAACTTTTCTGAGAGTAGAACAACTTTTGTAAAGGAACAATGTGCGATCGCTTTGTGTAATCTGAAACACATGAACTTAAAGCAAGTATCTTTTGTTTCCCAGGATGCATTTATAAGAGAGGATTGCGGGTAATCTTTCTATATAAACGCTCAACCCAACTCTTCTAAAGTTTTTTATTTAAAATCAGAAAGTATCTCTCATTTGGTAGAGGAATGCACTCAGAAAAGATACAATAGTTAATATACTAATCAAAAAGCTTTTTAAACCTTATGGAAACTTTATCTGCCCTGTCCTTCAATGTTGCTTTAGGACTTGCTGCGACCGCAATAACACTTGTGTCTTTACGTCGTTCGACAGTTCACCAGCCTGCCGCGATCGCGATTCCCGTTCGATCCAACGAAAAATAAATCCCATAGAAAGTTTTCGCTTTGCCAAACCATCATTTATTGAGTTGGTTGCCGTCTAGCACCTGTTTCTTCCGTCGGAGTTTATCGCTCCTAAATTCAGTCTCTATTTACTCTTCTCATCTTCAGGTAGCGTTATGAAAACCGCTCAGACCTCATCCGACTTGGTTCGCACCTACTTACGAGAGATTGGTCGTGTTCCATTGCTGACGCATGAACAGGAAGTTGTATTGGGCAAGCAAGTGCAACGCCTATCAGCGCTTCACATCGTCAAAGAAACTCTAGCTGCCCGTTTAGAATATGCGCCGACCCTTGTGGAGTGGGCGCAAGAAGTGGACATGCTTGAGGCAGACCTTAAACAGGCGATCGCAGAAGGCGAAGCTGCCAAACGCAAAATGGTAGAAGCCAATCTGCGACTCGTGGTTTCAGTTGCTAAGAAATACACTAAGCGTAATGTGGATTTGCTCGATCTGATCCAGGAGGGCACGATTGGGATGCAGCGTGGAGTTGAAAAGTTCGATCCGACCAAGGGCTATCGGTTTTCGACCTATGCTTATTGGTGGATTCGGCAGGCAATTACACGGGCGATCGCCGAAAAAGGGCGCACTATCCGCTTACCCATTCACATCACTGAAAAACTGAATAAGATCAAAAAAGCTCAGCGCCAGTTATCTCAACAGCTAGGGAGAGCGGCAACTGCCACAGAACTAGCCACTGAGTTAGAGCTAACTCCCAAGCAGGTACGCGATTATCTAGAGCAAGCTAGGGTTCCTTTGTCGCTAGATTTGCGCGTAGGCGACAACCAAGATACTGAATTGGGCGAATTACTAGAAGACACCGGTGCATCTCCTGAAGAGTTTACGCTTCAGGCTTCTCTAAGAATGGATTTGGAGCGCTTGATGTCAGATCTAACTCCCCAACAGCGCCAAGTGTTGACGATGCGTTTTGGGTTGGAAGATGGACAGGCATTGACTTTGGCAAAAATTGGTGACTATCTCAACATTAGCCGCGAACGAGTTCGTCAGATTGAGCGAGAAGCCTTGAGCAAGCTTCGCAAGCGCAAAGCGGCTATTGGAGAGTATTTAGCCAGTTAACACATCAAACTTTGTCTTTCAAATGGATTTCTCCTCAGAAAACTTCAATTTCAAAAGCAGGGATGACATCAGTCATCCTTTTTTATTCCCAAAGTCTGCGTCGGGTAACACCATTTAGTTTTTCATGAGCATCTCGCAATAAAACAGGAATATTAAGCGATTCTGGACAGCGGGGGAGGCAGTCGCCGCAATCTGTACAGCGATTTCCTTTGTTACCAGGAAACCAATGTCCAGCGTTTTCAAACATCCGATAGCGATACTCTCCATATTGAGTCATGTCGTAGGCAGTGGCTAAATTTCGGAGCCGCAATACTTCCGGAATGTGAATTCCTTCAGGACAGGGCAAGCAAGCGTAGCACTGACTACAGCGATCGCTGCCCAATGCCGTCTCTTGCTGCACCTGCAATCGCTGTAGTGTTTCCAACTCTGCCACTGATAACTCCCCATCTTGATCAGCTAGTGTCAAGGGCAACTCCAGTTCTGCCGGGTTAGCCGCCCCAACGCTGAGGGTGGTAATCCGCGAATCGCTAAGCAAAAAGCGATAGTTCAGCGCCAAAGGTGAAAAAGGCTGACATAGAGCTTCCAGCGTTGGGGATGGCGTGTAGAGTAAGCCGCCTTTATCGGCAGGGGAAATGATGAAAACGCCCATATCTTTTTGCTGAGCCAGATCAATCGCGGCGTTGTTTCGCTGAAAAAATAGGGTGTAGTGCAAGTTGACGAACTCAAACTGATCCGTGGCGATCGCCTGCAAAATCAACTCCAAGAAACCATGAGTCGAAAAGCCGACATGCTTCACCCGCCCATCATTGACTGCTTTTCGGACTGCTTTCATACCGCCATCGGGTGCAGTCACCCAAGCCAAATGTTCTTCAGTGTTTAAGCCGTGAATTGCCAAAGCATCCAGATAATCCACGCCCAAACGCTCTAGGGATTGGTCAATCGTGCGCTCCATACTATCAGCATCCAGCATCGGCGGAATTTTGCTGGTCAGGTAAAGCTGAGCGCGAGGGATGGATAAACCCGATCGCAACGCTTCCCTCAAGTATTGTTCGCTGTTTCCATAACTCGTAGCTGTTTCCAGGTGATTGATGCCCAGCGCGATCGCCCGCTGCACAGTTTGGATCGCCGCTGATTCTGAGGATAAGCAGCGCATGGTTCCTAACGAAAAAACTGACAGAGGCAAATTGGTCTTGCCAAATCGTCGGTAGCGCATGGTTCTGTTTTGTTTTAAACAACTCCGAACGGTCTAGAGGGTTTGGATTTAAGGCATGAACCCTGCAACACCCTTTAGAATAGATAAATCGCAAATTAACGTGTTGTAAACTTCTATGTCAATTTCGGGGATTCTGTATGCTTTGCCAGCGATCGCAGTTCTGGCGCTTCTGATTATTGTCCATGAACTGGGTCATTTCATGGCAGCCCGTCTCCAGGGAATTTACGCGAACAAGTTTTCCATTGGGTTTGGTCCCGTTTTGTGGAAGTATCAAGGACCTGAAACCGAATATGCCCTCCGTGCGTTTCCACTTGGCGGCTTTGTCGGCTTTCCAGAAGAAGATCCGGACGAAAACACCATTGATCCCAAAGACCCGAATCTGCTAAAAAATCGTCCCATTTTGGATCGGGCGATCGTCATGAGCGCTGGCGTAATTGCCAACCTAATCTTTGCCTATTTGGTTTTGGTTTTGCAAATGGCGACCGTTGGCGCGCCGCAAGCCGATAAGCCGGGGGTTTTAGTGTCGCGCATTGTCTCGGAAGTGACCGCAGTAGGCTCTCAGGTCGCTGATCTCGGCATCAAGGTTGGAGATACCGTCTTTTTTGATCAAAAGTTTGATTACACCTATAATTCGTCAGCGAATACTGCCAACTTAGTTGTCAAACCGTCTGAGCAAGTTGTGCAATTACCCGTACAACACAAAAGTGAGGGTGGTAAGCCAGAGCTTGCCAAAATAGCGTTGCCTAAAAATACCGCCGTCTCCATTGAGTTAAAGCCTAACGCTGCCATGCGCTACGGCATTAAACCAGGAGATGTAATTGTATCCGCTGATGGGCGCACCTTTGGTCAAGCGATAGACGAACAAGGGTCGCTGCGAAAAATTATTGAAGTCAATCCAGGTACGCCAATTGATTTAGAAGTGCAGCGAGGCGACCAACTATTGACGTTGGCAGTCACTCCCGCAGCGATCGCGTCGGGTGAAGGTCGCATTGGGGCTGGATTGGATGCAAATGGCGCTTTAACCCGAAAGCGTGTGAGCGGATTGACCGCGTTTAGTGCTGCTGCTAACGAGTTCCAAAAAATTGTTTACGACACGGTGGCAGGCTTTGGGATGCTGGTTAGCCGCTTTAACACAGTGGCAAGCCAAGTTGCTGGACCTGTGGCGATCGTGGCGGCAGGTTCCCGGATTACTCAATCTGATGCAGCCAATCTGTTCTACTTTGCCGCATTAATTAGCGTCAACCTGGCAATTATCAACATTTTGCCGCTGCCAGCCTTAGATGGTGGACATTTGGCGTTTCTCTTGCTAGAAGGGTTGCGCGGTAAGCCCGTCCCTAGCAAGATTCAAGATGGCGTGATGCAAACCGGATTAATGCTGCTCTTGGGCTTGGGTATTTTCTTGATCATTCGCGATACGGCAAACCTAATTCCTCAGTGAATATTAAGGCGAATACCAAGGCTCGAAAACCTCCAACCAAGCAAAGGGCACTGGAGATTCTGCGGCGGATTAAGGAACTTTATCCAGATGCAACTTGTTCGCTGGATTATGAAACGCCCGTGCAGTTGCTCATTGCAACGATTTTGTCTGCCCAATGCACCGATGAACGGGTGAATAAGGTTACGCCGGAGCTATTTCGGCGCTTTCCTGATGCAGCGGCGATCGCGGCGGCTGAATTAGATGACATCATCACCCTGGTCAAGTCTACGGGCTTTTTTCGCAACAAAGCGAAGAATATCCAGGCTGCTTGCCGCTTGATCATGACTGAGTTTGGGGGTGAAGTGCCCCAGACGATGGAAGCGTTGCTAACCCTGCCAGGAGTTGCCCGAAAAACTGCCAATGTAGTGCTGGCAAATGCTTTTGGCATTCATATGGGCGTAACGGTAGACACCCATGTGAAACGCTTGAGCTATCGCTTGGGTTTAACAAAGCATATTGATCCGGTTCGCGTCGAGCAAGATTTGATTAAGCTTTTGCCTCGTCCCGATTGGGAAAATTGGTCGATTCGGCTGATTTATCATGGTCGTGCGGTCTGCAATGCCCGTAAACCTGCCTGCGATCGCTGCCTGCTTGCCGATCTGTGTCCTTCTGCTTTCAATGCCGCTGCCCACAGCCCCGCCAAAAAATTGGGCAGAACAACTGTTAAAGGCACCACATCCAAAAAACTTCTTAAATCAGTAGCGCTAGAGAATGATATTCAGGTAACATGAGAGACTGTGTTATTCGGAAAAGTGTTGGGATGATCCATGGCTAAGAAAAGCATGATTGAGCGCGAGAAAAAGCGCACGAAACTAATCGCAAAATACGCCGCAAAGCGGGCAGATTTGAAAGAGCAATTTGCAGCGGCACCCAATCAGCAAGCAAAGTTGATTATCCACCGTCAAATCCAGCAGCTTCCCCGCAATAGCGCCCCTACCCGCCACCGGAATCGCTGTTGGGCAACGGGTCGCCCTAGAGGATACTACAGCGACTTCGGATTGTCTCGCCATGTGTTCCGAGAAATGGCACACCAAGGCTTGCTTCCCGGCGTGGTCAAATCTAGTTGGTAGCTTAGATTTTTCAATTAATTTGTTTGTAAAGATGGCGTTAGAGATAACTTGTGAATCTCTAACGCTTTTTGCTAGCTAATTGCAGAAAATTTGCCCTTGGCGATCGCCCCAAGACTTAGCAGCATGAATGTTTTTGATCGTTCTAAACATGTTTATGTCTCTCCCGACCTCAAAGAGGTTATAAAAGACACAATACGCTTTTTCAATGGCACACCTGTACATTCGATTCCCATTCCAGAGCGCTTTCACGGTACAGGTGTATATGCTCTTTATTGCATTGCCAAATCTGGAATTTATTCAAAGTTTCATTCGGTGAATAGAACTGAATTTCGGATGCCGATTTATGTTGGGAAAGCCGTGCCAAAAGGCTGGCGGCAAGCTAGGTCGTTATCATCTACGGATACCAAAATTTATGAGCTAACTAGTCGAATCAAAGAGCATAGCCGCAGTATAGATCTTGGAGACGGCTTAAGTATCTCAAATTTTTTCTGCCGTTTTATAATTCTTAAAGGGAAAGAAAGTGATTTGATCGGCACTGTTGAAGCGGCTCTAATCCGAAAGTACAAACCAATTTGGAATACTTTAATTGATGGCTTTGGTAATCATGATCCTGGCAAGGGCAGGTACGAACAAGCAAAATCAGATTGGGATGTTTGTCATCCGGGACGTGCTTGGGCAGAAAAGTGTCAGGGAGCACCTGCAAACAAAGAAGTTCTTGCCCAAAGTATTGAAGAGTTTTTGAGCAATTTAAATGAAGAAAATTCCTGAAATATCTTGCTTAGAGTTATTTGCTGGTGCGGGTGGGCTGGCGAAAGGAATAGAACTCTCTGGAATTCAGCATAAAGCTTTAATCGAATGGAATAAGGATGCCTGCCAAACACTGATAGGTAACTACAGCAATAAGCTTGTTCACAATGTAGACATTCGCTCGTTCCAGTTTGATCAGTTTGGTCAGTTTGATATGGTTTCAGGCGGACCTCCGTGTCAGCCATTTTCAATGGGGGGAAAGCACAAAGGGAATATGGATCAGCGAGATATGTTCCCTTATGTGTGCAGGGCGATCAGCACCTATACGCCCAAGATTTTCATCTTTGAAAACGTCAAAGGTCTCCTACGGAAATCATTTAGTGATTATTTTGAATACATTATTTTGAGATTAACCTATCCTGATATTCAGCTTAAGAATTCAGAAGACTGGAAAGATCATCTAAGAAGGCTTGAGAAAATTCACACATCAGGAAAGTATGATTCCATTAAATACAATGTAATTTTTCGGCTAATAGACGCAGCAAATTATGGTGTTCCACAGCGTCGTGAACGTGTTTTTATTGTTGGTATAAGAGGAGATTTAAATATGGAGTGGGCTTTCCCAAAAGAAACGCACTCTTTAGATTCGTTGCTATGGTCACAATTTGTTAGCTGTGATTATTGGAAACGATATGGAATCAAACCTTCAGAAATTGAACACCTTGATAAAAGAAATCAGCAAAGAGTGCATCAACTGATCCAACAACCTACTTTATTTGCTCCGCCTTTAAATCCATGGAAAACAGTTAGAGATCAAATCGGAGACCTTCCAGAACCTGATCCTGAAGGTAGTTTTGACAGCGAGCATATTCTAAGAGAAGGTGCAAAGGCATACCCTGGACATACTGGTAGTTATATTGATATGCCTTCTAAGACATTGAAAGCAGGAGATCATGGCGTTCCTGGGGGGGAAAATATGATTCGGTATCAAGATGGTAAAATTCGTTACTACACAACCTTTGAGGCTAAACGAATCCAGACTTTCCCCGATGACTATAAAATTTGGGGTTCATGGACGGAAGCAATGAGGCAGATTGGTAATGCTGTACCTGTAGAACTAGGGCACCATATAGCGACTTCCTTAGCACAGACAATTATTGTGTAACAGATCGAGACACTGTTAGGATGCTTCGTAAGCTCGTAATTAAGGCTTCTAGAGCCATGAGTTGAAACATGAGCGAAAAATATTCAGCAGATTTTAATTCGTGGATTGATCAAACAGCCCAACTGTTACGGGAGAGTCGTTGGCATGAAGTTGATGTGCCGCATTTGATTGAAGAGGTTGAGGGCTTGGGTAAGAGTGAACGGCGAGGGATTGCCAGTCAATTAACTCGTCTTCTCCTGCATTTGCTCAAGTGGCAATATCAACCTCAGCGCCGCTCAGATAGTTGGCTGGATTCCATTACTGATGCGCGTACCCAGATTGAATTGGCGATCGAAGATAGTCCCAGTTTGATAAGTTATCCAGTAGAGCAGCTTGAAGAGAGTTATCAACGGGCGCGTCGCCAAGCGGCTAAGCAAACCAGTATGGCGATCGCGATGTTTCCAGATGTGTGTCCCTATTCTCCAGAGCTAGTATTGGCTGAAGATTGGTTGCCAGAGAGCTAACAACTATAAATCTTGTTCTACCCATTCACTCACTTCACCAGGGTAAAAGTGACTGTCTAATATCTCTGCCAAACTGTAAGGGCATTCCGTGGGGAAAGTACGATTTGATACATTAGCCTCGCTAGCCGCTAGTTCAATCCCCTTGAGATAGGCTTTACGAAGTGCTTCCTCAAGGTAGGGTTTTAGGCTGGGATTATCTTCAAGTAGTTCAGTAATATCCAAGCGTTGAATGCGAAGAGTTGCTAACCAGCTACGGCTTCGATGTTGGGGTTGGTAGTGCCATTTCAGCAAATGTCCAACCAGCAAACTCAAACGATTACGAAGTTCTTGGCGTTGCTGCTTACCCAACGATTCAATTTCCTCAATTAGATTGGGCAAATCAATCTGGCTCCACTGTTGGTTGTGGAGAAGTATTGCTTGTTCCTGCGTCCATGCGTAAAAATCAGCCTCATACAGATTGAGCATAGACGTAGAATATGGCGTTTCCGGGTTTGTTTTGGGGGTACGCATCAGCTTACTCAACCGCAGTAGTCTTATTGTAAAGCGATCGCCCTCAGCAAATAACTTATTCAAGCGTTACTCCCATTTTGCGTTCTTTGTTCCACCCCTAAAAACCACAGGCTCCAGCCGGAGTAAGTGTGCCCGACCAGAAGCTGAAGTCAGTGGTAGTAATGCTATTGGTGGGCAGAGAGCCAGCCTCAAGTTGAATTTGTCCAAGGGTGCCAGAATTGTCATCTAAAACCAGAGTGCCGATGGTGTTATTGAGGGGCTGGATGCAAGCCGTTGCGCCAGGAGCAGTGTTGAAGGCTTCCACGTCGCTGAACGTGTTGCCTGTAATGGTATTAGAGCGAAGAGCCGCAGCCGTGAGAGCACTATTTCCGGTGTTGATCGAAACTCCTGATAAGCCGTTGCCCGTAATCACGTTTGAGCCTGCCAGGAACCGTAATTGAGAAGTGCCGTTAGCGGTGGTGAAGATGCCACTGTTAGCGTTGTTCGTGATGCTGTTGTTAAGGATATTGGCGATCGCCTGCGCCTGGTCAGAGGTTTGCAGAAAGATCCCGGAGCATGCTAACTTTTCTGTACGCTGGAGGGCGGCAAAAACATTAGGCGATCTTGCAAAGAAACATCGAGATGCATCTGCCCCCCATCTCCCTCACCTCCTCACTTTAATCCCCACTAAGTCTGGTGAAGATGCTTATAGCGTCATCCGTACCATCCAAGCCAACTGCAAGTTCTACAACTACGAAATCTGGCAAGCCCATCTAGCAGCACAGAAGGGCGATCGCCAAACCCATCCAAACAGCGATCGCCCCATAACCTACGAAGTCAACGCTGAAGTCGTCCAAATTGTCGAAAATAACTATGGAACCATCCATGGAAAACAAACCCCATAAAGGAGCCATCATGCTAACCATCCAAATTCCCCCAGACCTCGAACAGCAACTTACCCAATTGGCGGCGCAACACAACCTCCCCCTCGAAACCTTCATCCTCCAATCCCTCCAGCAAATCGTTGCCCCCGATCGCGACGACACCCCCAAAGCCGAAGTCCTAGATGGTTTCTACCGTGCCCTCGCAGATGTCAAAGCGGGACGCATCAGTCCCGTAGACACGCTGTGGAACGAAGACGGGAATGACTGAATCTCCATCCCCTCAAGTTTTCATTGCCGATGCCTTCAAACGGGAAGCCCGCCAGCTCAAAAAACGCTACCGCAACCTTGAATCTGATCTGCAAGCCCTGATCGAGCAACTGCAAAATGGCGACCTGACCGGCGATCGCATTCCTGGCTTTGCTAATTACAGTGTCTACAAAGTCCGGGTCAAAAACAGCGACATTCGCAAAGGTAAAAGTGGCGGCTACCGCGTCATCTACCAAAGCCTCACCCCAACCACCGTTGTCCTCCTCTACCTCTACGCTAAATCAGACCAAGACGACGTAACCTCAGACGAAATTTGCGCCATTATCGAAAAATTCCAAGCCGACACAGAAGCCACTTAACCCCCAGTAAAACCGATGTCTGAACCCTCCAAATACACATCCACACCCAATCTAGCCAAATCATTGAGCACAATCCTGGAACCGTCATCGGCATCCAACACCGCTACGCCGCAGAACCCGAAGTGCAAGAGACAGTTGCCGACCTGAAAATCCTCCTGACCCAACTCCAAACCCAGCATCCCCAGGTCACGACCGAAACTGAAGCGATCGCCATCATTGATGCCGAATTCGCCGAAATCAAGCAATCTCCAAGCAGTAAGCTTGTCACCCTTATGTAAATCTGCTGAGTAAGCGCAAAATCTGTGGATGCGCCGCGAGCGATCGCCCCAGTGAACGACCTATTCAAGATCAATCCCATTTTGCTTTGCTTGCGTAGTTTGCCAATGCTGCATTTCTGCTGCGATGAAGTGATGGATCAAAGCCTCGTAAAACTGGGCGATCGCGTCTGGATCTAACCCGGCTGAACTTGCCCATTCGCGCCGCTCTTGCAGCATTTGTTTCAGTCGCTCTGGAGCTTTCACGCTATTAGCATCCGTTTTAAATGGAGCCGCCGCTTTCACATAGGCAAACCGTTCACCCAGAGCCGTAATAATCTGCTGATCAATCCAGTCAATTTCTACGCGAATCCCTTGCAAACTGACGCATTCATCGGGCTGTTTCATCGTCATCCATTTAATTTTATGGTTAGACTGACTAGCGTAGTCAAAAAAGCGGATGGGAAGGCAATAACATCCTTCGCATCCGCTTTTTTAAAGGGCTGAATCCTTACTGGATTTTGAGGTTCGGCTGATAGCACACTCCAGAGCCTTCATCTGGCACAAACTGACAGTCTTTCTGAGAGCGGAAAAAGCTTTTCCAGATTGGCTGATCGGATTTGCGATAGTAATCGCCCAGAATGGGTTGGATGGCTTCAGTTGCCGCTTTCAGGTGGTAATGAGGCATATTCAAGAAAATGTGATGCGCCACATGGGTGCCAATGTCGTGGTGAATGAAATTGATGAAGCCATAGTCGCGATCGATGGTGGAGAGGGCACCTTTAAGGAAATGCCAGTCATCACCGCGATACCAGGGAATGTCGGATTCGGTGTGGTGCAAAAAGGTGACTAGATCCAACCAGATGACAAAGATGACATAGGGCACAACGTAGTACTGCACTAAAAATAGCCAGCCACAGGTGTAGGTGAGCCAGCCTAAAAAGCCGACCATGCCCAAAATTGCCGCCGTACTGGTCAACACATCCCACTTTTCTGAAGGACGAAATAGCGAACTGCTGGGTAAGAAGTGGGAACCGCCTTCACGGTCGGGCGATCGCCGGAACAGGTAAATCGGATACGCCAGCAGCGGCAAATTAAACCGGAACAGCTTTTCGTACCAGGTCATCTGCTCGTAGGTCGATTCTGAAGTGGGATACCAGCTTTCATCGGTGTCGATATTGCCCGTGTTGGCGTGGTGGGTGCGGTGACTAATCCGCCAACCGTGGTAGGGCACCAAAATTGGCGTGTGGGCAAGGTGTCCAACCAAGCTATTCAGCCACTTGATTTTAGAAAAAGATCCATGTCCGCAGTCGTGCCCAACGACGAACAGCGACCAAAATAGGGTGCCCTGCATGAGCCAGAAAAACGGGAAGAAGAACCAGGAATCGAGGTGATAGGCGATCGCGTATAGCCCTGCAATCATGCCAATATCTAGAAAAAAGTAAGCGAGTGATTTGCTAACTGAAGGTTCAAAACAGTAAGCCGGAATCGCAGCTTTCAAATCTTGAAGCGTAAACGGCAAATCGGCAGTTCGAGAAATCGGGGCTTTAGAAGCCACTGGATTGAGAACAGAATTTGATTGCACGTAGTTTCCAATATGTCTGAGTTTGTAGCCCAACCGTGTCACCTGTGATCAGGGGCACAAAATATAGGCGGAGCTATCTTATCTCTTTTATGATGCCAAACATTACGGGATTGTTACTGAAATAGTGAACTTATTCTTTCGGTAGCAATCTACCAATAGTACGATTTTGGGGAGTGAAGGTGTTTTTGGCGACACGCTGAACATCGATCGCGGTGATAGCAGCAATCCGATCGGGTTCCTTGAATAAATTGCGCCAGTTGCCTGTTTTCACGTCATATTCCAATAGTGCTTGTGCCATGCCCATATTGGAGTTGAGCGATCGCAGCAACCCGGCTCGTGCCTGAGTTTTAACGCGCTCCAGTTCTTCGGCGGAAACCAGGTCAGTTTTCAGGCGATCGATTTCGGTGCGAAGCGATGCCGCTACCTGATCGACCGTATGCCCTGGAGCCGTGAGCGCATAGAACAACATCACGCTGGGAAATTTGTTGCCCGGAAACCCCGTAAACCCTTGGGCAGTCAACGCGATTTGCTGCTGTTCGACCAGCGTTTTGTAGAGGCGAGAGGTGCGCCCACTGCTGAGAATGCTGCCGATCATGTCGTAGATCACATAATCTGGATCGCGGAATGCTGGGGTGTGATAGCCTTCCAGATACCACGGCTGAGACTTTAACGAGATTGTGACCTCGCGAGTTTCGGTTTGCGGTGGTTCAGTAACAGTGACTTGTGGCGGTTTTGGCTGAGCCTTGTAGCGTCCAAAGTAGGTATTTGCCAATCGCTTTACTTCGGTTGGGTTAACATCCCCGACGATCGCGATCGTCAAGTTATTCGGCACATAATATTGATCAAAAAACCGGGTGACATCTCGCCGGGTTAAGCCGCGAATGTCTTTGTTGTAGCCAATCACTGGGCGATGGTAAGGGTGTTTTATAAACGCTGTATCCAAGAAAGCTTCCACCATTTGCCCAATCGGGGAATTGTCCGTGCGGAGGCGACGCTCTTCTAAAATGACATTTTGTTCTTTGTAAAATTCGCGAAATACCGGATCTAAAAACCGCTCTGATTCCAAAGACATCCATAGTTCTAGCTTGTTGGATGGAAAGCTGAATAGGTAGCGGGTGGCATCCGTAGACGTGTTTGCATTTAGCCCTACGCCGCCTGACTGTTCTACAATTCGCCCCATTTCATTTTGCTTCACCAGTTTGAGCGCTTCCGCTTCGACCTTGGCAAATTCTGCCTTCAGCGCTTGGGATGTTTGCGTTTCACCTTTGGCAGTTGCCGCCTGAATTTGCTCTGAAAGTTGGTCTAGTTTGTCCAACAAGGGTTTTTCGGCGATCGCGTCTGTGGTGCCAATTTGGCTGGTGCCTTTGAAGGCAAGATGTTCTAGAAAGTGAGCAACGCCCGTTTGACCGTCGGGTTCATCGGCTCCGCCGACATCGGCATAGGTGATGAATGAAATGACTGGTGCTTGATGCCGCTCTAGCACCAAAAATTTCATGCCATTTTCTAAGCGAAACTCGGTTACTTTTTGGATGACCCGATCAAGATAGGGCTGAATCGATGCAGCCGTGGATTTAGCGGTTGGAGTTTCAGTCAGCGAGATCGCGTCTTTTGGTGCAATTCCCCAACTCAGCAATCCTACTAATAACAAAACGCAGCAGCGACGCACTAGTTTTAAGACAGGGAACATATAGGGCGATCGCAACAATAAACTCATAGTCACACTCAACAATGGCACTGCTCCAGAATAACGAACTCTTCTACCTTAATGAAGCCGGAACTGCAAACTTATTTGGTGTAGAAATTGTAGTTCCTTCTGGTTTTCAACTTCTTGCTGCGTAGAAATACTAATCCCGCAGCTCGTCGTATTAGAGTGTACAAATCGGTGGAGTGAGGATTTTTAGTGACTATGCAAATTAGGAAATCTCAAAAACGATGGATATGGGCAGCGTTTGGTACGGGAATCCCGTTAGCGCTGTACTTTCTCAGTCAAGCGCTAGTGCTTTGTAATGAAGCCCTGCTAGTTGATATTGTTCGCCAACAGGGGCAATATGCTCCCTTTTTCTTTGTACTTTTGTTTACGATAGCGACCAGCTTAGGCTTTCCCGGTAATGTCATGTCTTTGGTTGGTGGAGCCGTTTTCGGGTTAGTTTGGGGAACGGTTTGGTCGTTGCTAGGAGCCACTTTTGGCGCAATGGGGGCGTTTTTGCTTGCGAGATCGCTGCTGCACAATTGGTTCATCCGTCAGTTTGGACATTTGAGTTTATTACAGCGGCTCAATCAAGCGATCGCAGAGCAGCCCTTTACCTTAGTGGTAGCAAGCCGATTTACTCCCCTATCACCCTTTAGCCTGGTCAACTTTCTGTTTGGATTGACCCCAATTGACCTCAAGACTTACACTTGTGGCACTTTTCTAGGGTTGATTCCGCTAACTTTTGCCTACAGTTGGCTTGGCATCAGCGGTCACACTGCCCTAAGTGGCGGCGATCTCTTGCCTGTAACATTTGCATTTAGCCTACTTGCCGCACTTTCTCTGCTGCCCATGCTAACGAAAAAGTCCGAGCTGAGGGCTAGAGGCGATGGGCGATCGGTAAAGAAATCTATCTAGTGCTTGGCTGCTAGAGGTTGACCCTGAATGCCTTTAATCTAAGGGGGGCAGGGGTTTAAGGAGAAGCCAGCTAACGAAAAAGAAAGAGGCGGTAAAGAGTTGAGTGATGTCTAGGGCGGAAAGGTAACCATCGGAAAAACAGGCAATGCTGCGATCGGTAATGCCAAATAGCCAAGCGGAAACGCCAAAAAACCAAATGCCCTGCTTAAGATTCCCCGAAAAAGTGTCAACCTGACTCGATAGTTTGCTAGTCGTAGGATTAATCATAAAAGTAGCTTTTGGGTGAGGTTTACAGGTCATGAGATGAAGTTTTGTGGAAGGCTTGCGTCCCTTCACATTTCTATATTAAAAAATGTTTTGAATTCTTGCCATATGTCGCAAGTAATAGTATGTGAAATTGCAAAAGAAAGGCGATCGCGGGGGGCTGCTCATGATCCAAAACAATTGCAGTAGAATGTCGAAGTTATCTTGACCTCTTTAGCACCCGCATGAATTTTGTTCAGCTAAACAGTGTTTTTACTTTATTTCTCAGCTTATTGGTGGAGGCATTCCCCTTTTTGCTGCTAGGAGTGTTGTTTTCGTCGCTGTTGCAGTTTTTTGTAGATGAACGCAAGCTGGTGCAATGGATGCCTCGTGGCGCACTGTTGGGTGCTTTATTTGGAAGTTGCATTGGCTTTCTGTTCCCGGTTTGCGAGTGCGGTAATGTGCCCGTAGCGCGGCGATTGCTGATGCAAGGAGCGCCTTCTTCTGTGGCGATCGGCTTTTTGCTAGGCGCTCCAACCGTTAACCCTGTTGTGTTTTGGGCAACCTGGACGGCATTTCGCGATCAGCCAGAAATTGTGTTTTTGCGACTTGGCTGTTCATTGGCGATCGCAACTCTAATTGGTTGGGTGTTTAGTTCCCAGCGAGATTTGCGCCCACTGTTGCAGCCTGCGGTTGCGTTGGCAATGCCGATCAAAAGCCGGGAACCGAGGGGCACAAAAAGTATAAAAGCTGAATCGACTCCATCGCTGTTGCAGTCGGGAACCTACTTTTTAGGACAATCGGATCAGCCGATTGATTTAGTTGAATTGCAGCAGATGACAGCGGCGGCGATCGCCGATAAGCCCCTGTCTTATAAGCTGAACCTAATGCTGGATGCCATGATCCAAGAGACGCGTGAATTGGGTGGTGTGCTGATTTTGGGAAGCGCGATCGCGGCGACAGTCCAAGTTTTCATTCCGAGAGAGGCGGTTCTAGCTTTAGGGCAAGGTCCGGTCAGTTCCATTGTTGCCATGATGTTGTTAGCGGCGATCGTGTCTATCTGCTCTACCGTGGATGCGTTTTTTGCTTTGTCTTTTTCCGCTACCTTTACCACTGGTTCACTCCTAGCCTTCTTGGTCTTTGGTCCCATGATTGACCTGAAAGGCATTGGCTTAATGCTAGCCATCTTCAAACCCAGAGCTGTTTTTCACCTATTTGCGCTGGCTGGTTCACTCACCTTTTTATTCGCGTTGTTCATCAATTTGTACGTCAGTTAAAACAAATTTCTTCTTATGCGCTTTCGTTCTTTTACTCCCTGGCTTGATGTGTTGGCGATCGCGGCATGGGGTGTGCTGCTTTCAAAATATTGGCTAACGGGCAAGCTTTTTTTGCTGATTCACCCTAATTACATGGGTTTGACGGTGGCAACTGCGGCAGCCTTTCTGTTTTTGGCGGGCTGGCGGGCGATCGCGCTACTCAAACCACGATCGCGTCGCGCACCTTCAACCGCTGCGGAACAGCACATCACGCTACTGCCCAATGGCTGGAGTTCGACTTTGCTGCTGGGAGCCGCCCTGTTGGGACTGTTGATTCAGCCACGGGCATTTGCCAGCCAAACGGCAATTCATCGAGGCGCGATCGATGCTCCAGTCACCTTAACGCGCGTTAAACCTCAAGCGTTTCGTGCCGCTTCAAATACCGAAGATAAGTCCATCATTGACTGGATCAGAACTCTCACGGTCTATCCCGAACCCGATGCGTACGTGGGTCAAAAAGCAAAAGTTCAAGGCTTCGTCATCCATCCGCCCAACTTACCCAACCAATATCTGTTAATCTCTCGCTTTATCATTACCTGCTGTGCCGCAGATGTGTATCCGGTTGGGTTGCCTGTGAAACTGCCCAAAAACCGCGATGCTTACAAGCCAGATAGCTGGCTCGAAATTGCCGGAGAAATGACAACAGAAACCTTGGCAGGCAAACGCCAGCTTACCCTGGTTGCTAAATCAATTAAATTTATTGACGAACCTAAAAACCCTTATGATTTTTAAGCAACTTCGATCCTCTTTCTATGGAGGTATTGAGCATTGAGCATAGTCGAAATGATTTTTATAAATAGTTGCATCTGCCTACTTACTCGCTCTTAAATTGTTGAATGGCTTCAACCAAGTGAATAATCTCCGATTCCAGAGTAAAGTAGTGGACACAAGCACGCACACAGTTAGGATTGAGAATAGTCCGCAGCATAATTGTACGGGCTTCCAGAAACCGAACAAGCTGGGTATGAGATTTGCCCGGTAGCTGAAAAGCAACTAAACCTGCCTGCGGGGGACTGTTTTGCAAGCAGGCGACTCCTGGCGTTTCGGTTAGTTTTTGCCAAAGCGATTGACTTAAAGCCCGAATGCGCTGATAGCGATCGTATGCGGTGCCAAATTGATGATGCAGTGCGATCGCTTCCCTCAATCCTGCAAACAGTGGATACGCTGAGGTTGCCATTTCATAGCGTCGTCCATCGGGTTTCCATCCCGTAGGCATTCCAACAGAGTCATTGGTAATACCGCGCCACCCAATAAACGTTGGGTGCAGGTTTTGCATCGCTTCCGGGCTGATATATAACCCGCCTAATCCTTCCGGTCCACACCACCACTTATGTCCGGTGAAGGCATAAAAATCGACTTGTGTGTCTGGCAACTTCAAGGGCAACACGCCGACTGATTGGGCTGCATCTACCAAAACACGCACTGGGCGGGAGATGGAATAGCTATGGCAAGCCGCAACAATCTCCGCTAGGGGTAACACTTGCCCAGTATTCCAAAGAATATGGCTAATCACTACTAGGCGAGTGCTGGGGCGCAAATGGCTAGCAATCACCGCTACTGGATCGCCCTGATTTAAAGTTGCCTCCAATGGACAGGTGGTCACCTCCACGCCAAAGCGACGGGCGATCTCTTGGGTCGCGGCAATAATGCCGGGATGTTCACAATCGGACAAAAGTAGGTGATCGCCGACTCGCCAATCAATCCCCCACAAGGCAATATTGCATCCCGCAGAAACATTTTCGGTGAGGGTTATGGTCGCTGGAGAAGCCCCTAATTCTTGGGCGATCGCCCGTCGGGTCGCCTCTCCTTCATGGATTACCCAAGCGTTGGCACTATTGGAAAAAGGTCCGATCGCTTGGATCTTTTGATAAGAGTGGACAATTGACTCCAGCGCAATTTGCGGCATTGTCCCCTGCCCACCGTAGTTAAAATAGGATTTATTGTGAAGGGCTGGAAGTCCTTGTCGAACGGCTTCAATCGATAGCGAAGAATTGGAAATGCCCGTCATAAAATGCTGCTACTGGGGAAGAGCTACTGCTTATTCATGGTACAGGCAGGCAGGGAAGAGAACTGAAAGAGTCGGGAAAAATCATAAGATTTTTTAGCACTCTCCGTCTTAGAGTGCTAAATTCAACTTAAAGAACTGTAAAGGTGATTATGGTAAAAATCGTTGTCTTTAATGAAGAATCTCGTCAGGCATTGGAGCGCGGCGTGAATGCCCTAGCAGATGCGGTGCGCGTCACTCTAGGTCCCAAAGGGCGTAATGTGCTGCTAGAGAAAAAGTATGGCGCACCTCAGATTGTGAATGATGGGATCACGATCGCCAAAGAAATCGAACTAGAAAATCCGCTGGAAAATACGGGTGCCCGGTTGCTTCAAGAAGTGGCTTCTAAAACAAAAGATCTGGCAGGCGATGGCACCACGACCGCGACTGTGTTGGCACAGGCGATGATCCACGAAGGCTTGAAAAACGTTGCCGCTGGCACCAATCCGGTGGCGCTCCGACGCGGCATTGAAAAAGCAGTTGCCAAACTATTGGAAGAGATTAAAGCGATCGCCCGACCTGTAGAAGGCAAGGAAATCGCCCAAGTTGCCACAGTCTCTTCGGGGAATGACGAAGAAGTGGGAGCCATGATTGCCGCTGCTATGGAAAAAGTCGGCAGAGATGGTGTGATCACCGTCGAAGAATCTAAATCTCTGGCAACCGAGATGGAAATTGTGGAAGGGATGCAGATCGATCGCGGCTACCTCTCTCCCTATTTCGTCACCGATTCAGAACGCATGATCGTTGAATATGAGAACATGCTGATTTTGCTGGTCGATAAAAAAATTAGCTCCGTGCAAGAACTGGTGCCTGTATTAGAGAAAGTGGCGCACGCGGGTCAGCCCTTACTAATCATTGCCGAAGATATTGAAGGTGAAGCGCTGGCTACATTAGTAGTCAACCGTTTGCGCGGCGTGCTGTCGATCGCGGCGATTAAGGCACCAGGGTTTGGCGATCGCCGCAAAGCCATGCTGCAAGATATTGCCGTACTCACAGGCGGTCAGTTGATTTCCGAAGAAATTGGCTTAAACCTCGACACCGCCACGCTCGAAATGTTGGGTACAGCCCGCAAAATCACCATCACCAAAGACACCACCACCATCGTGTCGGATGTCACAAACTCGGCTGATATTGACAAGCGCGTCGCTCAACTGCGTCAAGAACTGGAGCGGACTGACTCAGACTATGACAAAGAAAAGACCCAAGAGCGCATCGCCAAGCTATCCGGTGGCGTTGCCATCATCAAAGTGGGTGCCGCGACCGAAACCGAACTTAAAGATCGCAAACTCCGAATTGAAGATGCTCTCAATGCCACTAAAGCAGCAGTTGAGGAAGGAATCGTTCCGGGTGGTGGCGTGACCTTGATTCACCTCGCTTCTAAGATCAATGAGATTAAGAGCGGTTTAACCCCAGAAGAGCAAATCGGTGCGGATATTGTCAGCAAAGCGCTAGAAGCTCCTTTACGCCAAATTGCCGACAACTCTGGAGTAGAAGGCTCGGTAATTGTTGAGAAAGTTCGTGAAATGACCTTTCCGATGGGATACAACGCCCTGACGAACACCTTTGAAGATATGATTGCGGCTGGAATTGTAGATCCGGCAAAAGTGGTGCGATCGGCGTTGCAAGATGCAGGCTCGATCGCGGGTATGGTGATCACCACTGAAGCGCTAATTGTCGAAAAACCAGAGAAGAAATCTGCTGGCGGCGGCGCTCCCGATGGCGGCATGGGCGGTATGGGTGGCATGGGCGGTATGGGTGGCATGGGCGGCATGGGTGGCATGGGCGGCATGGGCATGATGTAATTCTGCATAGTCCGCAATCTGCATCGTTCATAACAAGAAACCCCAGGCATGTCTGGGGTTTCTTGTTGAGGTCTTGTTATGCGGCTCAGGCTTGGGTGAGGGCAGCGACTTGAAATCTTCTGATCGTTATCAAGGGATGCATCTTATATCGATCGCTTCAAAATGCTTGTGGTTCCGTGTTTATCAATCGCTGATTGGGTCTAAGAAACGAGCCATCAGCTATCCTGATAGGAAGCTCTTTGCCTGGGCAGCCCTTTATGTCTGCTGTAGATTTACAATCTGTGATTTCTGGAACCCCAGCCAGTCGAGTTGAAGCCTTGCGGCAATTATTGGGCTATCCCGTCAAACAGCTTGACCCGCAAGGTTCCCGGTTTTGGTTTCTGCGACCCGGAGCGGATGAAGGGAGACAAATTTACTGGAGTACCCAAAGTTGTCTGGGAGTTCTATATCGGAGGCTATCAAGTCTGTCATAAGTGGCTGAAAGACCGCAAAGGGCGCACTCCCACCTCGGAAGACATTGCCCACTATCAACGCATCGTTATAGCGCTACAGGAAACCATTTGCCTGATGCAGCAAATTGACGAAGCCATTCCTGGATTCCCGATCGAGTGAGGGAAAATATGGCTAAGCAGTACAAAATTTATCTGGATGTTTGTTGCCTCAACCGCCCGTTTGATGATTGGGGACAGCCTCGGATTCGCTTAGAAGCTGAAGCAGTGATTGCCATCCTCGATCGCTGTCAAATAGGTGATTGGCTCATGGTTACTAGCACAGCACTCGTATCCGAAATTTCACAAACTCCTGAAACGATCAGAAAGCAACAGGTTATGGACTTCTTAGCCGCCGCTAAAATTGAGACGAAGGTCACGCTAGAAACCATCAAGCGGGTAGGTGATCTACAGGAATTAGGGTTCAAATCTTTTGATGCCTTGCATATTGCCTGTGCCGAAGCTGCCAAAGTTGATGCCTTGATCACAACAGACGATCGATTGCTGCGTAAAGCAACTACCCATGCTGACCGATTAGACGTGCGAGTGCAGAATCCTCTCACCTGGATTATGGAAACTAATACTCAATTAGAAGGAGAAAGCGAATGATGACCCCAGTTGAATTAAACCGAAAAGGGTTCAAGGCACTTGTTGATGCGCTTGGTTACGCCGATGCCATCCGCTTCATCCGGCAGTTTGATCATGGCAGTGGTGACTACACCAAAGAACGCCACCAGTGGCTCGATAAGCTGACTCTTGAAGATATTTGGGCAGATGTTCGACAACGGCAAAGTTTATCTAATCAGAACTCTGATGCAGCAGATTGATGAAGCGATTCCTGGATTTCCGATCGAGTAACGAGAATCTTATGATGAAGTTACCCAATGGCAATCAAGCTCAACTCGGCGATAAACTCGATCGCTATATTCTCAACCCCCAGCATCCTAAAGGAAAAGATAAAGCAACATTGTTCAAAAATCGATTAGGAATCACATTAGAGAGTAAGGAAATTTTAGAAAACATACTCTTGGACGTTGCGATTGGTCATAAAGCAACCATTTACAAACAAGATAGATACGGAATTCAGTACGATATTAAATTTCCGATGACGACTGAGTTTGGGAAATCATTAGTTATATCGTGCTGGATTATTCGCGCTGGCGAAGACTTTCCTAGATTGACAACTGCTTACCCTATCAACAAATAAGGAGATCAAAAATGACATTCAAAGAATATGACATTATTGCCCTAAAATCTGACATCCAAGCTGTTCACAAAGAGAATCATCAACCTATTTTGCTCCAACCCGGACAAGTCGGAACCGTGGTCATGAATTTTAATGATGAAGCCTACCTCATTGACTTTTCAGATGCCAACGGCATGACCTATGCAACGGAGACCATTCCTAACAGTCAGCTAATGCTACTTCACTATGAGCCTGCATCAGTTGCCGCTTAACTTGAGAAATACCTCTGGCTTCAGCATGAAACAGTCCAAGTTTCCGATCGAGTAACCCGAACAGAGAGGATGTGTGCAATGCCCAGATCAGCCATTATTCAACCCGATCAGTCCTACACCTTTGCCGACTACTTCAAACTCAACTTTGCCCCGCAAGATATCCTGGCGCACTTCAACGTTTCCCTCCAACGGCGTTCCTTAAACCTGCCCCGCTATTCTGGCACCCTCGATCGCCTCCTCGATCTCAAAGCTCGAATTGAAGAAAGCTTGCCTCGTCTTAGCCTGACCAGTGAAATGGCACGACGAGAATTCCTGATTGCCCCAGTGCTGACAGATTTGTTGCATTACACTCAAGCCACCCTCAACGTTGAATATCCCGTTGCCGTCAGCAACCAACTCAAAGGTTCTCTAGACTACCTGCTGCAAAATCAGCAAACGTTTCTCGTAATTGAAGCCAAAAACGAAGACCTAGAACGAGGCTTTGTGCAACTCGCGATCGAGCTGATTGCCCTTGATCAGTGGATCGAGTCAGAGCAACCCATCCTGCAAGGGGCGATTTCAACTGGAAATATCTGGCAGTTTGGGCAGTTCGATCGCCAAACTCGTGCAGTCACCCAAGACCTTGATCTTTATCGTGTTCCTGCTGACTTAGACGATCTGTTGCGGATTTTAGTCAAAATTCTGGAACCCTAACTCCTATGCTTGAAGCCGTCATCCAAGACCTGATTCGTCAACAGCGCCCTTACTACCTGCCTCAAGGCAGTTCCGTCAAAGGTGTCGGTGGTCAATATTGGCTCGTTTTCCGGCATCGAGACGCAGACAAAGGCGGCAATTTCCTTAAAAGCCTTGTTTCCCTATTAGGTTTCAAAGACAAAGCCGTCCCCCACAAAGTTTTTCGGATTGATCCCAGCACCGCCGAAATCTACTGAGCGTAGTTAAAATCTCGATTAGAAGACCGTGACGGATCAAATCCTTCATTGCGGACTCGGCGACGCAAATCACCCGGATCAGCAGAAGCTTTCACCGCTTCATCAGGACTGATTTTGCCAAGCAGTACCAAATCGCACAGCACTTGGTTCATGATCTGCATCCCATCGTTGGCACCTGTTTCCATCAACTGAAACGCTTCTGCGTCATTGCCCTTCACCAGAAAATCCTGCATGGCAGCAGTATTAACTAGAATTTCGTGGGCTGCTGTTCGCCGTCCGTCGGTGGTTGGGATTAGCATTTGAGCAACGATCGACACCAGCGATTCGGTAATTTGAATCCGCATTGTGGTTTGCTCATCTGGATTGTAAATATTTAACAGCCGATTTAGGGTATTAATTGCACTGCGGGTATGCAGAGTTCCCAAGACCAAGTGCCCCGTTTGAGCCGCTTTCAGAGCAGTATCCACGGTGACGCGATCGCGCATTTCCCCAATCAAAATCACATCCGGGTCTTCCCGCAACACTGCCCGTAAACCATTTTGAAACTCCAGCGTGTGCAATCCCACTTCTCGCTGACTAATCAGGCATTTCTGAGACGCATGAACATACTCAATCGGGTCTTCAATTGTCACAATATGGCGGCTCGTCGTTTCATTCATATGACGGAGCATCGCAGCCAGCGTCGTCGATTTTCCTGAACCCGTGGGTCCGGTAACTAAAATTAACCCTTGAGATTGAGTCGATAAATACTTGAGAACTTCTGGCAACCCCAAGCCGTCGATTGAGGGCACATCTAGAGAGATTAACCGCAAGACGATCGCGCCACCCGTCAACGAATCAAAGCAGTTGACTCGGCAACGCACCAATCCTGGGTAGAAAATTGCTGAATCTAGCTCTTTCGTTTGAGCAAAAAGTTCGCGCTGATGTGGATTTAAGACCTCAGATAGATACTGCTCAAACAGTTGAGGCGTAACTTTTACCTGATCTCGCAGCAACACCATTTGTCCTTGGATGCGAAATCGGGGCGGTTCCCCTACCCGAATATGAATATCCGATGCCTGACGCGCATGGGCATCTCGAACCATCTGCTCAATCGAAGTTGTTGCCTTAATCGTGGCAGAAGCAGCAGGCGGCGGCACAGGAGATGAACTCTCGTTAAATCGAGGGGTCATGGAACTGGTCATGGGTATCTCCCTTGTTGATTCACTCGTCAGGTAAAGTGATGAAGCTGTGGCAGTCAGTTTAATGTAAGCCAGCCTACGGCAAATACACCGAAAGGGCTGAAGCACGCAAAATAACTAAAAATATGAAGATTTCAAATTGAGATAATCTCTATTGTATCGACTATCTCAATTGCAGTTCGACTTGTTGGCGTATGTCAATAGAAAGATTATTTAAGTGCAGTTAACTGATTCAGCAATATTCCGAAATCGCTGATATGTAGTAGCGTGTGAGAAATACAGCACTGATGAAACTGTATGACGTAAATACATCCCCAAAGTTATTGTGAAGCGTAGCACTATCTGGTCAATCATGCGATCGCCCAAAAAGATTTTAGAGTGGCTAGAAACTCATTGGGTCACTCCTGCTTACAGCGGCGGTTTATTAGGTGGACTATCCATCTTTTTCTTTGTGGCTGCAACCAACACGCTATCTGGTTGGCTCTATGTCATGAGCGGTGTGGGACTGGCTCTGTTGGCGATCGCTGCCATCTTGCCCGAACGCACCCTGCGCCAAGTATCCGTACGTCGAGCGCCCATTCATCCCGTCAGCGCGGGTGATCAAATTACCGTGGAATTGATCGTAGAAAACCAGAGTAGCAAAACCAAAACGCTTTTGCAGGTGGAAGATTTGCTGCCTGCGGCGTTGGGCAAGCCAGTCATTCACTCAATTGAAGAAATTGCGCCCAATCGTCCCCATCATTGGATTTACTCTCAATTAGTTGAGAAACGCGGCATTTATCGCTGGCAAACCGTTCATCTTCGCACCGCCGCACCTTTAGGTCTATTTTGGTGTCGTCGTCCCCGCATTGCTAAAGCGATCGCGATCGTCTACCCAACGGTGTTACCCCTGACGCATTGCCCACTGATCGACGAAATGGGGCGCGATCAAAGTTTGCTGCTGAACAGCGATCGCCGTGCCCAAACTGCCTCCGAAGGACTCACCCGCTCTCTGCGCCCCTATCGCTGGGGCGATCCGATTCGTATGGTGCATTGGCGGACTAGTGCCCGTTACGGCGAATTGCGCGTTCGAGAACTAGAAACCTTCACAGGCGGACAGGAGCTTGTGATTTGCCTAGATAGCGCGTTTGATTGGCTTCCTGATGCTGACCCGACCCAAAACGATTTTGAGCAAGCTGTCATTGCCGCAGCTTCTTTATATTTTTATGCCTGTCGTCAAAGTCTACAGGTACAGCTATGGACGGCAGGTACGGGTTTAATTCAAGGCAATCAAGCGGTCTTAGAAACACTCGCAGAAACGCGATCGGGCGAATCCATTCAGGTAAGCAGCCTCCCTACCAGTCCGTTCCTATGGCTAACCCAAAATCCAGATAGCCTCAACATCTTGCCGCCTGGTAGCCGTTGGATTTTATGGCAGGCGATCGCCAATCTCAACCCAACAACCTCCCAAAATCTGACTGTACAACGTAATCCCGGCATTCTGGTGCAACCTGACCAATCCCTCCAAATGCAACTGCAATTGCCCGCCACCCGGTAAATTAGAAGGAAAAAATGGAAGAAATTCCCGAAGAATTTTGGACTGGGGTAGACCAGTTTAATCAGCAGCAATATTACGCCTGTCATGACACATTAGAAGCGCTGTGGATTGAAGCTGATCAATCAGACAAGGGGTTTTATCAAGGAATTTTACAGGTCGCAGTAGGGCTTTATCACTTAAGCAATGAAAATTGGCGGGGAGCCGTCATTTTAATGGGAGAAGGGATTAATCGGCTGTATTCTTATCTGCCTGTTTATGCTGAGGTGGATGTAGAAAGTTTTGTTGTGCATACTTCCCTGTTACACAAATGGTTACAGCAGTTGGGATCTGAGCAAGTGGCGATCGCCCTCCAGCAGCTTAACTATGGCTCTGATTCCACGGCTGCAACTTCAGATTGGACGCTGCCCACACTGCAAAAAATGATTATAAAAAGTAACGTCTCCAATCTTGGATTGCCTTAATCAATCGACGAGAAGAATCACGGTGAGAAGAGTGTTTTAGAGTATGGTTAATTTAAAAGTTTGCAGAAACTTTTCGCGACATTCAAAAGTCTCTATGCTAAGACAGTGTTGTAGTGAGTTCACCGTTTTTGGATAGTCTTTTTTGCACCATGCGTTATTCTCAACTTCTCCGGGTTCCCTTGCGTAGACTTGCAATGTTCGCGATCGCGCCCACCGCGATCGCCGCAACACTGCTGTTTGACTGTCTGATTGGGTTTACGCCAGTGGGTTCTCAAGCAGTAAACGCTCAAACTGCGGAACCATCGCGACCGCTAACGTTGCGCTCTGACATCCAAGAAGCTAATTCCAAAACGGGAGTGATCACCGCCCGTGGCAACGTCCAAATTTACTATCCATCGCGGCAAATTCAAGCAACTGCTGCACAGGCTCAATACTTTAGCCGTGAACGCCGAATTATTCTCACGGGCGATGTTTATGTCTTGCAAAAAGGCAACAGCCTTCGCGGTGAAACGATTACCTACTTAATCGACGAAGGACGTTTCGTTGCCCTGCCTCAGGCTCCTAGACAAGTAGAAGCCATTTACCTAGTGCAAGATAGCCCCGCCCAAACTCCGGCTCCAGTCGCCGCGCCAACCCCTGTGCCTACTGCCGATCCGTTTGGTCAATCTGAATTTTCTCCGTCTACTACTCCCAGTGGCGTTAACCCAGCGACAACCCGTTAATGGTTGTTCGCATCGCTGATAAGATGAGTATTGCGAATTGTGGTGAATATAGCCAGGAGTGGGCTGTTGAAAATCGTTCTTGAGAATATTCACAAATCCTACGGGCAGCGCGTAGTCGTCAGCCGGGTTAGTCTTTCGGTCGCTCAAGGTGAGATTGTTGGGCTGTTAGGTCCAAATGGGGCTGGCAAAACTACCACGTTTTACATTGCCACAGGGCTAGAAAAACCTAATCAAGGGCGCGTTTGGCTAAATGACACCGAAATTACGGGCGTATCTTTTCATCGACGGGCACGGATGGGGATTGGATATCTCGCTCAAGAAGCTAGCATTTTTCGGCATTTGACGGTTGGAGAAAATATTCTTTTGGTGATGGAGCAAACCAATGTGCCGCGATCGGAGTGGGAGGGTCGGCTACATCAGCTACTCAAAGAATTTCGGCTTGAAAAAGTAGTCAATACATTGGGGCTTCGAGTTTCTGGAGGAGAGCGTCGCCGAACTGAGATTGCTAGGGCGCTAGCCACCGGACGGGATGGTCCTCAATTTTTGCTGCTGGACGAACCGTTTGCTGGAGTTGATCCGATCGCGGTCAACGAAATCCAGCAAATTGTGTCTCAATTGCGCGATCGCCAGCTTGGAATTCTGATCACCGATCACAACGTCCGCGAAACGCTAGCAATCACTGATCGCTCCTACATCATGCGAGACGGACAGATTTTTGCCTCCGGCAGTTCCGAGGAGCTTTACGATAACCCAGCAGTCCGACAATATTATCTAGGCGATCGCTTCCAGCCTTAAACGCTAAACTTTTTCCTGCCAATTCTGTATACTCCCCCATGCAAAGCCCATGACTATCGACGTTTCCACTTCAAAAAAGCCCCCCTTTCGGCTCTCCGGCTTCTCGATTCCGGGGCTTTCGATGATGGATCGATATATCACTACCGAATTGATCGTGCCCTTTGTGTTTGGGGTCGTTGCCTTCACCTCAATTGGTATTTCAACGGGTGTCCTACTAGATTTGCTGCGGCGAGTCAGCGACTCTGGCTTGCCCATGAGCATCGCCATGCAATTCTTTGTGCTGAGACTGCCTTACTTCGTCGGGCTTGCCTTTCCCATGTCAATGGTCTTGGCTTGCCTACTAGTCTATGGGCGGCTTTCTAGCGACAGCGAATTGATTGCGCTTCGCAGTTGTGGAGTCAGCATTTATCGGTTAGTGGCTCCTGCGGTGGTCATTGGGCTGATTATGAGCGGCATTACGTTTGCCTTCAATGAAGCCGTGGTTCCGGCTGCCAACCTGAAAGCGAGCCAATTGCTGGATCAAGCACTCAACAAAAACAAGCCATCTTTTAAAGAACGAAATATTCTTTATCGCGAGTCAAAAACGATTCGGTTGCCCAGCGGTGAAAAGGATGAGCTACTATCTCGCCTGTTTTACGCCAGAGAATTTGATGGACAGCAAATGAAGGGGCTAACCATTTTGGATTTTTCCCAAAAGGGCTTGAACCAGATTGTGGCATCCGATTCTGCCAAGTGGAACGCTGAGGAAAAAACCTGGGATTTCTTCAACGGTACGATTTATGTTGTTGCGCCGAATGGCTCCTATCGCAACATTGTTCGGTTCGATCGCCAACAAATTCAGCTTCCCCGCACTCCGCTAGATATTGCAAAAACTGCCCGCGATTCTGAAGAAATGACCATTTCTGAAATCCGCCAGTATATCGATCTAATTGGGCAAACGGGTAACCAAAAAGAAATCCGTAAGATGCGCCTGCGGATTGAACAAAAATCTTCTATGCCTTTTGCCAGTCTGTCGTTTGGGTTGGTAGCGGCAACTTTGGGTATTCGACCTCAGCGATCGGGTCGCGCTGCGGGCTTCGGGTTAACGCTGATCATTGTCGTCTCTTACTATGCCTTGATGGTTGCAGGGCAAATTCTTTATCAAGCTGGCATTGTGAATGCCTTTGTTGGCGGCTGGCTACCCACGCTTGTGGCATTAACAACCGGAGTGATTTTAGTCGTTAGGCTCAACCGATAGTCTTGAAATCTCCTGTGACCTCACCCTTTTCTGATATGCCCAAGCCTTTAGTCCCTCTCCCAAATTTGAGAGAGGGATTTTTTAAATTGGATTCCCTTTAGAAAAAACATTTGGCGGAACCGTAGAATGTCTTTTGCAAAACATCCAGAACTATATCGAACTATTAAGCTGCTTCGCCAAACACTTGATTAAAAGCTTTTTCTACTTTGTAGCCAGAGTCGATCGATTCTAGAGGATCTTTTCGTAGGCGATGACGCAGGCAAAGAGTCACCACGCGGCGAATATCATCAATGGTGACTTCGGTGCGACCTTCCAACGCCGCGATCGCCTTTGCTGCCCGATTGGTAACGATATCACCCCGCAACCCGTCCACATCTAAATCTGAACAAACCTGAGAGATTTTGACTCGATAATCGTGGTCGATCGCAATTTTTTTCAGTCGAGCTTGAGCTTCTACCAGCTTTTGGCGCAATGCATCTTGCTCTAACTGAGACTGATCTAAGAATTCCTGCGGATTTTGGTCAAACTCGGTGCGTTGCTCCACAATTTGCACCCGCAGGGCAGGTTCTTTGACCGTGCGAATTTCCGCGTGCATCCCAAAGCGATCGAGCAATTGGGGGCGCAGTTCGCCTTCTTCAGGGTTTCCAGAGCCAACAAGCACAAATCGTGCCGGGTGACGAATCGAAATGCCTTCCCGTTCTACGGTGTTCCAGCCAGAGGCAGCAGAATCAAGCAGCACGTCTACTAAATGATCATCCAGCAGGTTGACTTCATCCACATACAGGATGCCGCGATTAGCTTTTGCGAGTAGTCCTGGCTCAAAGGCTTTGACTCCTTCAGACAGGGCTTTTTCAATATCAATTGTGCCGCACACCCGGTCTTCCGTTGCGCCAAGGGGCAGATCGACCATTTGCACACTTTTTAGCGCGATCGCAATCTCCATGCCCTGCTCAATTCTCTGCCGAACCTCGTCTCCCATCATTTCGGGATCGCTGGGATGACTGTTGAATGGGTCATCAGCAACCACTTCAATTTCAGGCAGGAGATCAGCAAGCGCGCGAATGGTCGTCGATTTACCCGTGCCGCGATCGCCCATAATCATCACCCCGCCAATTTTAGGATCGATCACATTCAGCAGTAATGCAAGCTTCATCTCCTCCTGACCAACAATCGCCGTGAAAGGGAACACCGGGCGGCGACGAGGAGTCGTAGAGGGTTGGGGAGACTGACCATTTTCGGTTAAGACTGGATTGACTGAAACTTGATTTGCGGTGGGACTCACGGGCTTACCTGAACAACAAAAACTTTCTTAAAGACTGCTTTCCATTGTGCCATACGACATAGACCCATGCCCAATCTACGTCCTCATTTCAACCAATCAACCAGACAATTTCTCAATGCAAACTATCCGATTATTCGAGCGATCGCTTTTGTCTTGATCCGCAAACGCAACAAAAAAATTGTTCAAAATTCCGTAATTCCTTGAATTTATCTGTAGGTATATCCAGATGCGGAACTGTCACCAAATGTAATACCGAGAACTAGCTAGAAGTGGTTTGATAAATTTATAGAGATTTTCGCTCCACACCGCTTCCAAATCGCTGCTTTCTCCTTCGGTCAACCTTTTTCGAGCGATCGCTCTGCATCCTCCAATAAGATGAGCCATAAGGACGAAGCTTTCCGATTTGGTGATCTGTATAGTTGAGTCAAAGAGTACTGATGAGGCGATCGCATAATCCCTTCAAAGTTGCCTGATGACTCTATAGAATCCGCTGCACTAAACCAAATATTTTCCCTGGGCGAATGGAGGAAGTTATGCAAAAGTCCCTAAAAATGTCTGTTTCCAAATGGTTTACCTTAGTTAGCCGCTTTGGTGTTGCCCTACTAGGAACCTCTATTACTCTAAGTGCTGCATTTGAAGCTCAAGCTGCCTACAGTAAGCCAGTGGCTCAAACGCCTGCTGTGTCACCCACTACACTACCTGATGGCGTTTATTTATATGGTCAAGCGTCCAAGCCCGATGAGCTTGGCAAAGGATATTTTGTATTTGAGAATAAAGCCGGAAAAGTTGTCGGTGCCCTCTATATGCCTAGTTCATCCTTTGACTGTGCAGCAGGTGAGTTTAAAGCGGACCAACTTGCATTGATGGTAACTGATAGTTACGATCGCACCGCTAACCCATTTGAGATTGCCCTCGATCGCACTTCAACGGTTGCTAGCAGTGGTAATTCATCTCTACCTTTAGGATTACAAGGCTTTCATAAATTAGATGCTGTAAGCAAAAACGATTTGCGTCTGTTGAATGTCTGCAAGCTGGATACACAACGAGCGCAAAAGTAGGTTATTGCCAGACTTAGGCTGTACTCTCAGTCACTGGATGAAAACAAAACGCTAAACCTAGAATTACGTAGGCTGCCAGCAGCAAAAGATAGCGTTTTTGATGGACATTCTAGATTTTGGACAGTGTGAGTTCTGGCGTTCAAATTTTGAGTCAGCGTAAGTCACAGCCAATCAATTCAGGCGAACTGTAAAGAACTATTTCGCAAACTTGATTAAGCGCAATCTTTTGCAGTGATCCCTAAGCTGCCGTTAAGTTCTTTGATATTAGCGATCGATTCAATTAAGGTGAGTGGATGGCAATAAACCACTTAAGCTTTATTTGTATGTCAGCAAGCATTTTGATTCGGACAAATTAACTGCCTACCCCCACAAAAGGCTATGAAGCTTCTGTTCTAAACAAGCCTTCTGTTCTAAACAAGCCTTCTGAGCAAGCTAGGTGTGGCTATGTTCATTGTTTGATTTCTCTCAGGAACAGCTTTCTTTTTATATGACTTCTTTTTCTACTCAGCGCTCTAGTTCATTTTCTTCATCGCTACCGACTTCAACGCCCCAATCGAGTGATGATGCCTTACAAGTAGCGCAGGGAATTTATATCACGATTCATGGGCACTTCTATCAGCCACCGCGTGAAAATCCATACCTGGATGTGATTGAGCATCAGCCGAGTGCGGCTCCGTTCCATAACTGGAACGAGCGCATTCACTATGAGTGCTATCGTCCCAATGCTTTTGCCCGCATTGTTAACGATCGCGAAGAGGTCGTAGGGATCGTCAATAACTACGAGTACCTCAGCTTTAATTTTGGGGCAACGTTACTAAACTGGATGGAACGCCACGATGTAGAAGTGTATCAGCGGATTTTGGAGGCAGATCGAACAAGCTGCGATCGCTTGAATGGACACGGCAACGCGATCGCCCAAGTTTATAACCACATCATTTTGCCCCTGGCAAGCGATCGCGATAAGTTGACCCAAATTCGTTGGGGAAAAGCAGATTTTTGCTCTCGCTTTGGGCGCGATCCTGAAGGCATGTGGCTAGCAGAAACTGCTGTCGATTACGCCACGCTGGAAGCCCTCGTAGCAGAAGGAATTCAGTTCATCATTTTGGCTCCGTCGCAAGCAGAGCGCTGTCGCCCAATGCCTACGGCTGAGCAGCCAGAACCGGAATGGCTAGAAGTTGGGGGTAGCCAAATCAATCCCACTCGCCCTTACCGCTGTTACTTGCCATCCCTAGGGCAAAATTCTCCACCGTCCTACATCGACATCTTTTTTTATGATGGTCCGATCTCTCGCGACATGGGTTTTGAGCAGGCATTGTCGAATGCCCACCAGTTTGCAGGGCGTTTGGGGCAAGCCGTCCAAGCAGATCAGCGATCGTCTCAACTGATTGCCGCTGCCACGGATGGCGAAACCTTTGGACATCATAAGGGTGGCACCGAAAAGTGCCTCGCCTACTCGTTTGTGCATGAGTTTCCGAGTCGCGGCTGGACGGTCACCAACTTTGCCCACTACCTCTCCATCTGCGCCCCAACTTGGGAAGTGGAACTAAAGCCAGTGACCGCCTGGAGTTGTAGTCACGGAGTCGATCGCTGGCAAGACGACTGTGGCTGTGGGAGTGGCGGTGGCTGGCATCAGCAATGGCGGCGACCTCTGCGAAACTCGCTCGATTGGCTGCGGGATCAGCTTGTGCGGGTGTATGAAGAGGCAGGCAGCAAGCTATTGCACGATCCCTGGAAGGCACGAGATCAATACATTGAGGTGGTACGCGATCGCGCTCAGTCTACAGTTAACGCCTTTCTGACTCGTCATCAGTCCCATACTTTAACGGCGGCAGAACGGGTCGATGCGCTGCGTCTTTTAGAAATGCAGCGCCATGCTTTGCTGATGTACACCAGTTGCGGCTGGTTTTTTGAGGAGCTTTCCCGTCCTGAGGGCGTACAAATTCTCCGCTATGCCGCCAGAGCGCTAGAACTAGCTGGAGATGTCTCCGGCATCCACTTGGAAAAAGCCTTTATCAAACGGTTGGCAGCCGCACCCAGCAACGTGGATTGTTTTAACCACGGAGCGGAAGTCTATCGCCAACTCGTAACTACGGCGCAGATTAGCTTAGAGCAGGTCGCCGCCCATTATGCCATTAGCTCTCTGTTTACCACAGCGCCCAAAGAGCAACGGGTTTACTGCTACACCGCTCAGCAAGTGGATTATCAACTCAAACGGATGGGTTCACTGACGCTTGCTGTTGGGCAACTTCAGTTAATGTCAGAGATTACGCGAGAATCGGTTGATTTGGTGTTTGCGGTGCTGCATTTAGGCGGCTGGGATTTTCACTGCTGCATTCAACCCTTTTCTGGGCGGCGTAACTACAGCCACATGAAAGAGAGCGTGTTTACTGCGTTAGGGGAAGCCAGTTCTGCCAAAGTGATTTTGGCGATGCACCGCAGTTTTGGGGATCAGTCCTTTAGCTTGCAAAATTTGTTTGCGGAAGAACGCCATCGAATCATGCAAATGCTGACTCAAAGCACCTTAACCCGATTGGATCAGCTTTACACTCAGGTTTATCGTGACAACTATGGTATTTTGATGGCATTTCACCGCGATGGGCTGACGGTGCCACGAGAACTTCAAGTCGCCGCAGAGGTAGCGCTAAATCATCGGGTGTTGCTGTCGCTGAGATTGTTAGAGCAGGAGTTGAGCGATCCCTTGGTAGAAGAAGCCGTAGGATTAGGGCATTTAGCTGAACTGGAAGCGATCGCCACCGAAGCTACTCAAATGCATTGCCCGGTTCAGCTTCCCGAAGCCCAACAAACCCTAGAGCGGCTGATCCTACATTCGTTACGAAATATCTTGCAAGCGTTTAACCCTGCCACTTTAGCCGCCGACCTGGAGCGAATGCAGCGGTTAATTGGTCTGGGTCAGCAACTGAATTTAAACGTGTCCTTGGCACAAGCTCAAGAGTTTTACTTGCGATCGCTCCATAATTGGATCGTGCCCCAATGGATCGCTTGGATTGCCGCAACTCAAGACCTGGATAAAGTTGCGGCTTATGGCAAAAAAAGTGAAATTCGTCTGACGCATCTTCGCTCACTGTTACGGTTAGGGCAAATGTTGGCGATCGATGTGACGGGTTGGCTGGCACAGTTGCCGTAAGTGCCGAATGCCGAATGTCGAGTTTGCCAATCGACATATAGCCACATCGGGCATTTAAGAAACGCCATTCATCATTCCGCTTGATGGATGTGCAATACTTTTTTTGCACATGTTTCATGGATAGGAAACCCTGGAGATAGTTGTGATGTCTTACGAAGTTGCTCAACAGGTTTTAGATAAACTTGCCATTGCTACTCAGCTTTTCACCGCTGGCTACACGGGGATTGCCTTTACCCTTTATGCCTGGAACTGCACTACTGAACCTGTTCAAGTACCTCTTGCAACTCCTTTATTTTTGCCTCAAGCCGTTACGCTAGAACCGATTGAACGAGCCTCAAAATCGATGCCTGCCGATGCGATGGCGCTTTCTCTTCCAGAACCAGAATTGGTTGAACAGCGATTGGAAAACTAACTATTTTTAGCTATATCAGCTTTTGCGCCCATCCACAATTTTGGCTTTTGCATATAAAACTACGGAAAACTATACATTAATCCTGTAGAAAGGGAAGGATAGAGCGAGAGCTATCGACACTTTGAGTTGCAAATCAATTATTGTTCAAAATTGGGAAAGGAATTATGTCGCTTACAAGTTTAGTTAAAGGACTCAACGCCTTTCACAGCAGCTATTTTAATGATCATCATGAGATGTTCGAGCAACTCTCCCAGGGTCAGTCCCCAGAAGTCTTATTTGTTACTTGTTCCGATTCCCGCATTGATCCCTGCCTCATTACTCAAGCGCAACCAGGGGAACTTTTTGTCATGCGAAATGTGGGTAATATTATTCCTTCCTACGGAGCGGCGAGTAGCGCCGAATCAGCCGGGATTGAGTATGCAGTGCAGGGGTTGGGCATTCGCGATATCATCATCTGCGGTCATTCTCACTGTGGCGCGATGCGGGGATTGCTGCAAGTGGGCACTTTAGCAGAGCAAATGCCTGCGGTTTATGATTGGCTGAAACGGCACGGTGAACCGACTCGCCGCCTAGTGCTAGACAATTATGGCGATTTGCCAGCCGACGAACTATTGAAGATGGCGATCGAGCAAAATGTGCTGACGCAAATCGAAAATTTAGAAACTTATCCCGTGATTCGCTCCAAGTTGCACAGTCAACAACTGAATCTTCATGCCTGGATGTATGAAATTGAGACCGGTAAAGTGTTTGTTTATAATTCAGAGCAACGGAAATTTACCATGATTGAGAAGCAGTCGTTCCCCGTACTTGATCCGTTGATCACAACATCCTTATCGAGCGAAAACCTTAAAGAGGTTCTAGTTTGAAGATCCGCTGAATGGTTTGACGAGCCGCACTATAGCCACCATCAAAATAAATGCCCGCGATCGCGGCTTCCACTGTTTCCGCAAGCAAATGCTCGCAGTCATTCTGCTGTTTTTCTACAGTCCCGCGCTTGATCAGATACTCCATTTCTAACTCGTGACCAATCCGCGCCAAATTTTCGACTTGCTTCAGCTCGATTTTGCGAAACACAATCTCTGGTTGACTGTCGCAGCCAGAGCGAATTAGCCACTCGGTTAGCACCGTATCAATCAACGCACTTCCGAGTAAACTGTAGGCTTCTTGATCCGCGCAGGGTTGGGGCTGTTCCATGGCATAAGCTTTGCGAGTCAGCGATCGCGCCAGAATGCGCTTATCAAAGAAAAAATAACCCAGTTTCTCTTCCAAACTCATCTACATATACCCCTCAATTCGCAATTCCCCATTCGCAATTCTCCATTCGACACTCGCAATTCTCCATTCCCCATTTCTTCCTATGATGCACGGCTTCATTCCTCCTGAGCGGTTCTTTGCCTATTTATCGTGGACTGACATTGAAGCAATGCCCCACAAAGATCGGGTGGTGATCATTCAGCCGATTGGAGCGATCGAGCAGCACGGACCTCATTTGCCGCTGATAGTCGATAGCGCGATCGCTCAATCTGTCTTGGGTAAAGCTTTGCATCAACTCGATCCAGCGATTCCCGCTTATGCCTTGCCCTCGTTGTACTACGGCAAATCGAACGAACATTGGCACTTTCCTGGCACCGTAACGTTGACCGCGCAAACCTTAATTGCACTGTTGATGGAAGTGGGCGAAAGCATTTATCGGGCTGGATTTCGGAAGTTTATTTTGCTCAACGCCCACGGGGGGCAACCGCAAATTATGGAAATTGTGGCGCGAGATTTACACCAAATTCACGATGATTTTGAGGTGTTTCCATTTTTCGTTTGGAGAGCGCCCAACATCACCAAGCAACTATTAACCGAAAAGGAAGCGCAGTTAGGCATTCATGCGGGTGATGCGGAAACTAGCCTGCTGCTGTCGATTTTGCCCGACCAGGTAAAAATGGATCTCGCCAAAGCAGAGTATCCGCACGGTTTACCGCACGATAGCTTACTTACCCTGGAACGCAATCTCCCCATTCCCTGGATGACGCGCGACATTAGCCGTAGTGGAGTGATTGGCGATCCCACCACTGCCACGGCTGAAAAAGGCGATCGCATCCTTGAATCACTTGCGGATGGTTGGGTACAGGTGATTGGCGATGTCTATCGGTTTCAGCAGCCGCAAATTTGGAAAGAGTAGGGCTTTAAGTTTTAAGTTTGGATTTATAGCTTACTCAAACAACCGAAAGTAGGGATAGCGTACAGGTGCCCCTGGTTCTTTTTCCAAATCGAAGTTAATCACTTCCCAGCAAGGATTTTGTTCGGCATTGGGGCTAAACTCGACGGGTAAACCATAAAGGCGAGGTTTCGTTGGTTCAGTTTGCCCCCGCCAAGGCGCACTCCGCTCTAAATAAGTATTAATCAGTTCTTGGTAACGACTAGCAATAATCACACGAGTTGCCCGATATCCCTGTGTGTAAAGGCGATCGAGCGCTTCGTGAATTTCAAAACGAATGCCATCAGGATGGGTATGTTGACGATACCATTCGTTCTCCCACTGCTTCCAGTGCCGCCCAGACTGGAGATGAACCAGTTCACTCGTTTTAGAATCTGCTTCAAATGCTCCATGACGTTGGCAGAGATAGGTATCTGTCAGCGTTAGCGCCTGAATTGTTTGGCGGCAATGGGGGCACTGAATTTCAGGACCAAAAATTGGGTATTGTAATGCAAGGTTTATCATTGATGGCGAGTTTGCCTGTCTTATGCATCAGTGCCAATGGCTCCATTATATACTCAGGAAGGTTTACAGCCTTCCTAGGCAATTTAATGACACTTTTACTTGAATTTGGTAACTTGTGTGGTTGATTTAGATAGTTTTAGCGATCGCATTTTACATTCTGCCCTTGCTCACTCTCCTGATTTATCAGAAGCAGCTTTTGTAGCTCATAATGCCACGGTCATTGGTCGGGTCACCGTCGGACGAGGAGCCAGCATTTGGTATGGCGCGGTCGTTCGCGCAGATGTTGAAGAAATCCGAATTGGGGCAAGCAGCAATATTCAAGATGGAGCCGTTTTGCACGGCGATCCCGGAGAACCCACGTTGTTAGAAGATTACGTCACAGTAGGACATCGTGCTGTGATTCATGGCGCTCACGTAGAACGAGGCTGCCTGATTGGGATAGGGGCGATCATACTGAACGGCGTTCGGATTGGATCAGGCAGCATTGTTGGAGCCGGAGCCGTGGTTACAAAAGATGTGCCGACGCGATCGCTGGTCATGGGCATTCCTGGCAAAGTGATTCGCGAACTGCCAGAAACCGAGGCTGCTGATCTGATTAAACACGCCCAGAAATATGAGCAGCTCGCCCTCGTCCATGCTAGAAAAGGAACGAATATAGAGTTTATTGCCAAATGATCAAAAGAGATCATAATCGACTAGCCGCACAGCAATTTTAACAAACCAGTCTTTTTACAAAAGGGCTAGTAAAACGCACTCACATACGATAAAACAGAAGTATGAGAATCATTCAAAAAAATTTATCAACGGGCTGAGAGGTATTTATGGACTGGCGTTTACTCATTGTTATTCTTCCCTTAGCTTTAGCATTAGGCTGGGTTTTCAGAAATATTGGTCAACAAGCGATCAAACAGGGACAAGACTTTATCTCTAAAGACTAACCTTAGAGATTATCTTCACTTCAATCATTACAACCTGCCTCCTTAATGGAGGCATTTTTGCAGACAAAAATTATGTCCGCCAAAATGAAGAAACGTCACAGCAAAACATCGCCTTTCTCGCTTGCATGAGGTAGTTTCCTTCATCTGAAACCTGAAATCTGAAACTCAATACCTGCTAAATCTGTGCCATCCAATCCAAACAACGCTGCATCTGTTGCTGCATCGTTTCGCGGTCTGTATGATAGCGGCGACCATGCCCCGGTAAAACCCATTCAAATGAATATTCTGCTAGTTGCTGCATCGATCGCGTTAATTCTGCCCACGAATACCAACAGGCAGAGCGGAAGGCAATGAGCTGATCGCGATCGCTCGACCAGGCAAGATGATCTCCTGAAAATAGAAATGTATTGTCGTAAAGCAAGACCGTATGCCCCCTGGTATGTCCCGGCACTGGGATAATCAATAAATCGGGCGTTAGCTGAATTGGGTCAGAACCAGAAAGTTGGATTTCTACACTGCGAGTCCCTTGAGTAATTTCATCCTGGTGCAAAATGCGATCGCAGCCAAAATGATCGCGAAATTTCTGATGATCCGCTACATCATCCCGATGGGTCAGATATAAGTAACGAATGCCGCCCATTTCCTCCAACCGCTTGACTAATGGCGACGCGAAACGAGGCGAATCGACCAATACATTACCTTCAGAACGCTGGATAAAATAGCTGGCAGCACCAAAAGAATTTTCTGCATGATAGCCGCAGTGATAAACATTCTCCGCCACATGAATCGGGAAGCTTTGGTGAACGTCTTTAACATCTTCAGGCTTTGCAGTCGTGCCGATGGATGCTGTGGGGCAAGCTAATAGCGCCTGCATTGCCTGTAAGCGTTCAGCAGAGTTGATCGGCTGATACTGCACCGCAGACTGATCTCCTACCTCGTAAAATACGTCTGGAGCCATCCAGCGGCAGGTATCACAATTAATGCAAGTAGAGTCTACGTAAAAATCACCGTCGATGTTTTCAGGACGGCGCTGGGTTAAGTGAGCCATAAAAGCCTAGTTGCGACTGACTATCAGTCACGGGAATGTTTCTATCCCCTCATATTCTAAGATTCTGATTGGGTAATCAACCCGTCGCTGTAAACACGAAGTCGTCGTCCGCGCCAATGAACGTTTTGCCCATAGGAACCCATGATCCACACTGCGAAACTTAGGAGATCTCGTAGCGGCACTGCCCAGAGCCAGCGGATCAGGTTGGGAGCAGCCATGCTGCGGATGGAGATTAATATCTGAACATAACGAACTAAAAAGCAAACTAAGGTGAGGGCGATCGCCCAATTTGCAAAGTGAGATATTAGCAATAACGGTAGACAGAGCACGGTAGCATGGCAAAAAATCATTGCATAATACTGTGCGCCTCGGTTAAAGCGAATCGTTCGTGCCCAGCGGAGTTCCCGTTGATAAACATCGCCAATGCTTTCTGTGCCGGTGTCTGACTCCAACACATAGCGAGACAGTTCCACAATGTAGCCTGCTCCTGCTGCCCGTTTACCAATATTGTAATCAGACCCGATCCGGTTCAAATGTAAGCCACCATAGTTGATCAGTGCATCTCGACGAGTCGCGATCGTAGTTCCTATCGCGCACTTCAGCCCGTTGTCGATCGCCCTTGCAATTAACAAACTCGGAATAAAATCAAAACAGCGCCCAAAAGAGGCGATCGCTGCACCCAACGATTGAGGAGTATGACCAATAAATGCACAAGTCACCATGCCTACTTTGACATCCAAGAGTGGAGTCGTCACTATCTCAATGTAATTAAGCGGAACGCGAATATCGCTATCAACAAAAATAATCCAGTCATACCGAGCCTCTTCCAATAAATAACTAAGACTGCTGTCCTTATAGTTAATCCCACGCGGTTTTAGCCCAGTAAAAACTCTCACCTTCTCCGGAAATTTATCTGCTAACTCTCTGAGAATTGGAATCGCCGGATCGTGTGGATCAACCACCCCAAACAAAACCTCATAGCTTGTATAGGTCTGTTTACAAAGGGATGACCAATTCTCCCAAGCTCCTGCATCTAATCCACATACCGGAACGAGGATAGAAACTGGAGAGAAAGAGAAAGCGGTATCAAGATTGGGAAAAGAAGATTTCTCTGCACCGGGGCTAGTAGCCATTGTTTGCGCTAAAGCAGCATTAGATCCAAAGAAGCGACTGGTAAAAAAGGCACATCCCAAATAAAACGCAACTCCTCCGATAATCAACACTCCAAACAGCACTTCCAAAACAATCATTGTTCAGATCCACAAGGATTTCAGTTGACTTCTAATTTTCTCTCAATCTATTGCACTTAGAACCCACCCTAATGTTTAGTCAAAATATAACCGCCGATGTTGAGCAGGCTGATCAGCATTCAACTTGCATAAAACTGGGTCTGAAACCCATACGGCGAGGGGGCACTTGGAAAAACAAATGACAATCATCTGATCAGAGGTAATGTTTCAGATTTGTTGTTTTCCGCTCAAAATGATGCTGTGATGGAGGTGCCGGCAATTAGGAGAACTTAACC